>Ga0115568_10002757_pt1 | contig 12134 bp, 14 predicted proteins | sample COGITO_mtgs_1204_FD_87296 | JGI IMG/M metagenome (GOLD analysis project Ga0115568, IMG submission 87296) | Pelagic marine microbial communities from North Sea - COGITO_mtgs_120426 | ecosystem: Environmental > Aquatic > Marine > Epipelagic | place: Germany:Helgoland, sampling site Kabeltonne...
CAACTTGATTATATGAATGTTAAATTAACCTGTTTTGTTCCCAAATGAAAGGATATGAATGATTTTTACATCACAAAATCATCTTTTTTCTTCTTGATTGTATTTAATATTATTTCTTAACAGAGATAAATATATCAATTTTATTGGAAGTTTTTTATTACAAAAAAAATAAATATAACTTAATATCACGAATATTACAAACAATAAATTGTTAAGGAGAGAGTATTACGGAATACCGCAATTGTTTATTGGAATTTTGCAGAATACTTATCGAGTAGATGACCAGTTTTAAAACTCCTTACTTCGGTTATTGTGTTATGTACAGAATCATAAACAACTTCAACAAAAAATTTAGCGATGGCATAACAATTGTCCATTGATTTCTTCATCACTTTGAATGTCGAGATCTATGAATACCTGTTCAAAATTAGAATCGGGTGTGGTTATATTTGTTTGGGCTGTTATACTATTAATAAAAAAAGGAAAGAATAAAACGAGGAAAATGTAATGTTTTAACATGATATAAATATTAAATTAAGTAACGAAAATAACTCAATTAACGTAAGTGTTTTATGATAAATATCAGCTTCTAAAATGTTGTTATTTCCTATTTTTGTGTTATAAACAGAAGTAGACCATTTTTATTAGTGTGTCTTCTTGTTTCGGTTGGTTCGATTTTGTACACACTGCAGTCTGCTTCTGTTTTTTTTGTTTTACATCTAAGATATATTACTCTCAAACGTGCTTACTACTATATGCACAGAAATACATTTTAAAGGGATTTAATGGGTTATTCTGTTTAGTAGTAAGTGCTATTGAAGATGTTATTTTTGGAAATAACTAAATCTTTTGGGGCGTATTTGCCAAGACTATATTACCTAAGAAAGAATATTACGAAGCACCTGACTTGCTATTATTATAAAATTAATATTTTGGGGAAGGGCTGAAGTACAAAGAGAACCACCACCATCCCTCTATATATTTTTGTCAGCGAGATAACTTTTTAATTCTAAAAGACTATCGTAATGTGTTTTAAATGTAGGGTTGCCGTTGTTTCTTTTTACAATGTTTAAATAATTTGAAATAAATTTTGAAGGTGTGTTAATTGTTAAGTGATTGTTTAACTTAATAGGCTGGTCTATTATTGTAGTTGAGGAAAAATATTTTTCAAGTTCTTCTATGGGCCAGGTAACTATATTATTTTGTTCTGTATTTAAAAACTCTTCAAAGTCTTTATACTCTAAGTCTATTGTCTTGACTGTGGTTGCTGCCTTAATTGAAGTATTTTCTTGGGGTTGTTCAAATTCCCGGGCGGCCGTGAACACTTTAATTGGTTTGCCTTCAAAGTAGTCAGCTAAATCAAAACCTTTCTTTATTTGTTCAGGTGTGGCCTTTGTTTCAATTAAGTCAGATACTACGAAAGAAGCTAAGTCTGCCAATTCTTTTGCCTTATCTTTCCATATAGTGAAGGCTCCAGCGTCAGGAAATAACAAAACAGTTTTTCCTTTTAATGATCCGCATCTTTTGCGGCTTAGGTTGTTTAAATTGCCAGAGGCTAACCAATTAAATTTTGGTAAGTATGCAGCTGCTAGTATTGCGGTTTTCTCACTTTCTACTATTGCAATTTGTTTTTCAGGGAATTGCTGAAGAAGGTGTTCACCAAATAAACATTGGTTTAACTCATAGTCTTTTAACCGTATAAGTTTATGCAGCCAGGTTATGTGTGGAAATGGTTTTTTTATTCGTTTGCCGGTTTCTTTATTGTATAGCATAATCTTTCCGGCTCTTATTCTGCCTAAGATATCAATTTGCCAAAATATGCTAGCCCCTAGCCAATGTTTTGAAGTTCCTACATGGTAAAGGCTAAATACTTTCAAAGCTAATTCTTTACCAATTTTCCCTTGATATGAAATTATATATATTTGTGGAATAAAATAAAATTGAGAGATTAATTTTATATAATTATAATTTGTTAAAACAAGTTTTAATAAAAGGTCAAAAAACGTATTTCATCGTTTTTTTTGACTCTTCATAGGCTTTTTTTAATTCAAAATAGTATATATGTTTCGTGGACGCGCTTTTTTTCATACTTTTGTGATCCATGTGATCCATGTGACCCAATGACCATGCAGAATAAAAGAATATTTGCCTCATTCTTATTTGTATTAATAAGTTTTGTGTGTGTAGCTCAGACACCACCACCACCGCCTGCTCTACCACCACCACCACCAGGTTTACCTATTGATGGAGGTTTGCTTTATGGTATGGCTTTCGCCTTATTTTATGGGGTTAAAAAGTTATTACTTAAACGAAATAACTAAAATTAGTTGTTTAATTCAACAAGTTTTGCAACATATTTTCCTAAAACATCAAATTCTAAATTTACAATGGTACCTGGTCTAAAGGTATTAAAGTTAGTATGTTTATAGGTGTATGGTATAATAGCCACACTAAAAGTATCCGTCTTAGAGTTTACAACAGTTAAACTCGTACCGTTAATAGTTATAGACCCTTTTTCAATTGTAATATTACTTAAAGTGCTATCGTACTTAAATGTAAAAACCCAACTGCCTTTTTCTTCTTTTAAATGAGTGCAAATCGCTGTTTGGTCAACATGTCCTTGAACGATATGCCCATCAAGTCGGTCTCCTAATTTCATAGCGCGTTCTAGATTAACTTTATCGCCCATTTGTAATTTGCCAATACTCGTTTTGTCTAATGTTTCTTTTATGGCTGTAACGGTATATTCATCATTATTTATGTCAACAACAGTAAGACAAACTCCGTTGTGCGCCACACTTTGGTCAATTTTTAATTCATGAGTAATTTTACTTTTAATTGATATATGAAGATTATCAAGTTCAGTTTTTAAATTAGAAACAACACCTATATCTTCAATAATTCCAGTAAACATATTATTATCTGTTTATTTAGTTAAATTTGCAGTATTAAAATAATTTCAAAATTACGAACAAAAGTTGTCATTTTTAATGGAGCAAGAAGAAAATATAATAGTAGGGATATCTATAGGCGACTTAAATGGTATTGGAGGTGAAATAATTTTAAAAACGTTTGAAGACCCTAGAGTTTTAGAATTTTGTACTCCAGTAATTTTTGCTTCGTCAAGAGTCATGACTTTTTTAAAATCGCACTTTAAGTCTCAAATCAATTTTCATAACATTAATAATATGAGTGAATTAGCTCATGGAAAAGTTAATGTGGTAAACTGTTGGAATGACACGGTAAGTATTGAATTTGGCAAAGAAGACACCAGAATAGGGGCTTTTGCAATAAAATCCTTGGAGCTAGCCACTAAAGCTTTGAAGAATGATGAGATTCATGTTTTAGTAACCGCGCCAATTAATAAGCATAACATTCAGTCTGAAGCGTTTAAATTTCCGGGCCATACAGATTATTTGGCTCAAGAACTTGAGGGTGAAAGCTTAATGTTTATGATAACTGATACGCTTAGAGTAGGTTTACTTACAGACCATGTACCGGTTAAAGACGTATCAACTCATATCACCTCAGATTTAATAGAGCAAAAAATTGACACCGTATATAATTCACTTAAAAAAGATTTTAAAATTCAAAGGCCTAAGATTGCTGTTTTAGGGATAAACCCACATACCGGAGATAATGGTGTTATTGGGAGTGAAGATGATGACGTATTAAGACCGACACTCAAAAAAATAAAGGAAAGCGGGAAATTGGTTTACGGGCCTTACGCTGCCGATAGTTTTTTCGGTTCAAATAATTACAAAAATTTTGATGCTATTATTGCTTCATACCACGATCAGGGATTAATACCTTTTAAAACACTATCGTTTGGTCAAGGTGTTAATTACACTGCTGGATTAAATAAAGTAAGAACCTCACCAGATCATGGTACGGCTTATGAGATATCTGGTAAAGGAATTGCTGATGAAAACTCATTTAAAGAAGCTGTATATAGTGCTATTAAGATTTTTAGAAATAGAATGAGTTATCAACAACTTACTGCAAATCCTTTAAAAAAATCACCTAGAAAAGACCGTCGTTAAATAGTTGATTACTAGTTAGAACCCTTTAAAAATTAAGCAGTTAAAAACATAAACAAAAAAATGTTTATAACTCGTGTTAGATAAATAAAAATTTATATATTTGCAGGCTCAAAATAGATGTGATAATGAAGGCATTGAAAGAGTTTATAATCCCATTTGTGGGATTAAAAATAGGAAAACATCATTTTGAGTATAAAGTAGAGCAGACGTTCTTTGAATATTTTGAGTATGAAGATTTTAATGATGTAAAAATTAATGTTAGTCTTGAATTAGAAAAAAAGACAACATTATTAGAGTTACATTTTAAATTTTCTGGATGGGTAAATGTGAATTGTGATTTAACAAACGAACCTTATAATCAAACCATAGAAAATGAGTTTGATTTAGTGGTTAATTTTGGAGACGAATTCAATGATGAGAATATCGATATATTGATTATACCTCACGGAACCTATGAAATTAGCATTCAACAGTATATTTATGAGTTAATTATACTAGCTGTGCCAATAAAAAGATTACATCCAGGAGTTGAAGATGGCACATTAGATTCAGAAATTCTTAAAAAATTAGAAGAATTAAGCCCTAAGGTTAAAGAAAATAAAGAGGATATTGATCCTCGTTGGAATACATTAAAGAAATTATTAACGGATAAATAAAAATATAAAATGGCACATCCTAAGAGAAAAATCTCGAAAACAAGAAGAGATAAAAGAAGAACACATTACAAAGCAACTGCGCCACAGATTGCTACATGCCCAACAACGGGTGAAGCTCACTTATATCATAGAGCACATTGGCATGAAGGAAAGTTATACTACAGAGGTCAAATATTGATTGATAACTCTGAAGAAGTAGAAAACGTTGCATAAATAATTATGCATGCATATAATAAAACGCTCATTTATGAGCGTTTTTTTTATGAAATACATTTTCTAAATCACAAAAACGCTTAATTTGCATATTATTAGACCAAAATTTAGTAGTTTTCGTGAAATTTTGGACGTTTTTGTTCAATTTTAATGATATTTTGGTCGAACTAACTTAAATAGTATGAGTAAAATCTCAGCAGCAATTACAGCTGTAGGCGCTTATGTGCCAGATTACGTATTAACCAATCAAATTCTTGAAACGATGGTTGATACTAATGACGAATGGATTACATCAAGAACAGGAATCAAAGAACGCCGCATTCTTAAAGACGACGGAAAAGGAACATCTTACCTAGCCATAAAAGCAGCTCAAAACCTTATAGACAAAAAAGGAATTGACCCGAAAGATATAGAACTTGTTATTGTTGCCACTGCAACTCCAGATATGAAAGCCGCTTCAACTGCAGCTTTTACAGCTTCGGAAATTGGAGCAACCAATGCGTTTTCATTTGATATGGATGCAGCATGCTCTAGTTTTTTATTTGGTATGTCTGTTGCTTCAACCTACATTGAGTCTGGTCGATATAAAAATGTTTTGCTCATTGGCGCAGATAAAATGTCGTCTATTATAAACTATAAAGACAGAGCTACATGTATCATTTTTGGTGATGGAGCTGGAGCAGTTTTATTCGAGCCAAATGAGGAAAACCTCGGACTTCAAGATGAATATTTAAGAAGTGATGGTACAGGCAGAGAATTTTTACAAGCTACTTACGGCGGATCTTCATATGCTTTAACTGCAGAAATCTTAGAAAAAGGAGGGCACTGTGCATTTCAAGAAGGGCGAACAGTATTTAAAAATGCCGTTTTTAATATGGCTGATGCCACCGTTAAAATATTAGAACGAAATAACCTAACAAAAGAGTCTGTAGATTGGCTGGCTGCGCATCAAGCAAACAAACGTATTATTGATGCAACAGCAAAACGAATAGATTTAGACGAAGATAAGGTTATGATGAATATTCAAAAATATGGGAATACAACGTCAGCAACACTACCTTTATTATTAAATGATTACGAATCGCTACTTAAAAAGGGAGATAATATAATATTTGCCGCTTTTGGTGGCGGATTTAATTGGGGTGCTATTTATTTAAAATGGGCTTATAATTCAAAAAACTAACCACTAACTAATTAGTAAAATTATGGATATAAAAGAGATTCAAAACTTAATTAAGTTTGTTGCCAGATCTGGTGCTAGCGAGGTTAAATTAGAAATGGATGATATAAAAATCACCATTAGAACAGGATCGGATTCAGACACAACAATTGTGCATCAAGTTCCTGCCACTCAAATGCCACAACAAGTGATGGCGGCTCCTGCTTTAGTTGCGCCTGAACAAGCTGCAACATCGGCACCAGCTCCAGCAACTGCGGCTTCAGAAGATTCTAAATACATTACAATAAAATCACCAATCATTGGTACTTTCTATAGAAAACCATCTCCAGATAAACCTTTATTTGTTGAGGTAGGTCAAACTATTGCTGAGGGTGATGTACTTTGTGTTATTGAAGCTATGAAACTTTTCAATGAAATCGAATCTGAAGTTTCAGGAAAGATAGTTAAGATATTAGTTGATGATTCATCTCCAGTAGAGTTTGATCAACCATTATTTTTAGTAGACCCATCTTAATTTTAGATTATTAGATCTCTCGATTATTAGATGTTTACTATTCTAATAATCCGATAATCGAATAATCCAATTGTCTAATTATCTAATACAAAAAAGATGTTTAAAAAAATATTAATAGCCAATAGAGGAGAAATAGCACTTCGTGTTATTAGAACCTGTAAAGAAATGGGCATTAAAACGGTGGCAGTGTATTCTACTGTTGACGAAGAAAGCTTGCACGTTAAGTTTGCTGATGAGGCCGTTTGTATAGGGCCAGCTGCAAGTAGCGAGTCCTATTTAAAAATGTCCAATATTATATCTGCTGCTGAAATCACAAATGCAGATGCCATTCATCCAGGATATGGATTTCTATCAGAAAATGCTAAGTTTTCAAAAATTTGTGAAGAGCACGGTATAAAATTTATCGGTGCTTCACCAGAGATGATTGATAGAATGGGAGACAAGGCAAATGCTAAGGAAACCATGAAAGCCGCTGGAGTACCATGTGTACCGGGTAGTGAAGGTGTTATTAAAGATTTTGCTGAATGTAAAAAATTAGCGAAAGAAACAGGTTACCCTGTTATGCTTAAAGCTTCTGCCGGAGGTGGAGGTAAAGGAATGCGCGGCGTTTTTAAACCAAAAACCTTAAAGATGCATGGGATTCTGCAAGACAAGAAAGTAAAGCGGCATTTGGGAATGACGATATGTACATGGAAAAACTTATTGAAGAGCCAAGACATATTGAAATTCAAATTGTTGGTGATTCTAAAGGAAAAGCATGTCATTTATCCGAAAGAGATTGCTCAATACAACGTCGTCATCAAAAACTTACTGAAGAAGTACCATCTCCATTTATGACCGATGCGCTTCGTAAAAAAATGGGAGACGCTGCGGTAAAAGCTTCAGAATTTATAAAATACGAAGGCGCTGGAACGGTAGAGTTTTTGGTTGATAAGAACCGTAAATTTTACTTTATGGAAATGAATACACGTATTCAGGTAGAGCACCCCATTACAGAGCAAGTAATAGATTTCGATTTAATTCGCGAACAAATTTTAGTAGCTGCTGGTGTGCCAATTTCAGGTAAAAATTATACACCAAAAATGCACTCAATCGAATGTAGAATTAATGCTGAAGACCCATATAACGATTTTAGACCATCACCCGGTGTTATTACCACCTTGCATGCTCCAGGAGGTCACGGTATTCGTTTAGACACCCATGTTTACGCGGGTTATGCTATTCCTCCAAATTACGATTCTATGATCGCCAAGTTAATTACAACGGCGCAAACTAGAGAAGAAGCTATCAATAAAATGAAGCGCGCACTAGACGAGTTTGTTATTGAAGGTATAAAAACTACTATTCCATTCCATAGACAACTTATGGATCATCCAGACTATTTAGCCGGTAACTATACTACTAAATTTATGGAAGATTTTGTTATGGAAAAACAGGATGAAGACTAAATACTAAAGACTCCGAAATTACTTTCGGAGTTTTTTTATGGTGTTACTTTTGCGGGAAAGCAAAAGTCAGGCCATCCACTATATCTTTTTGCGAAGCAGTTCCGTGCTTGTTCGGGATCTCTCTATTAATAAACATCTAGCTAAAAAAATGTGCAGTTTTTATAGCTTTACAAAAAGGATACCGCTTCTATCCTTAACACAGTGCAAGACTTTAATTTAAAATTTTAATACCAATTATTACTCAAAATGAGCTATAATTAATTTGAATTATATGGTGTTCAGATAATATAGAAAATCAAAGCATAGCCTTGGTTACGGTTTTATTTTATATTGAAACATGGGCAGGATAGAAACGAATTATATAGTTTGTTTTGAGTAATAATTGGTATAACTTAGCTTTATGAATTTGTCTTACTGGGAAATAAAATCGTGGTTAACTAATATAGATTTTTGTATTGTTGGCAGTGGCATTGTTGGACTTAATTGTGCGCTTCGATTAAAAGAGCAGTTTCCAAAATCTAAAATTCTAATCCTTGAAAAAGGAACATTACCTCAAGGTGCCAGTACAAAAAACGCAGGTTTTGCGTGCTTTGGAAGCCTGAGTGAAATTCTTGATGATCTAAACACCCATTCCGAAGAGGAGGTGATTCAACTTATTTCAAAACGCGTTAACGGTTTAAAATTATTAAGACAAACCCTGGGAGATAAACAATTAAACTACCAACAACTCGGAGGTTATGAGTTGTTTTTAGATGCAGATGAAGCATTGTTCCAAAGCTGTATTTCAAAAAAAGAAACTATAAATAAATTGTTAAAACCCCATTTTAAGGATAATATTTTCAGTTTAAAAGACAATATTTTCAATTTCAAAAATGTAAATAAACAATATATTTTTAATCAATTTGAAGGTCAAATAGATACAGGTAAAATGATGGAATCATTACTTGAAAAAGCACATTCAAAAGGGATTAAAATCTTAAATAATATGCAAGTAGAGGGTTTTTCAGAAGATACCGATTCTGTAAAAATAAAAACTAATCAATTTGAGTTTTCGGCTTCAAAATTACTTATTGCTACCAACGGTTTTGCTTCAAAATTAATTAATCAAAAAGTAAAGCCAGCAAGAGCTCAAGTTTTGATTACCAAGCCTATTGAAAATTTACACATTAAAGGCACATTTCATTTAGATAGAGGTTATTACTATTTCAGAAATATAGATAATAGAATTCTTATAGGAGGTGGACGGAATTTAGACTTTAAAGGGGAAGAAACTACCGAATTTAATCAAACAGCTATTATTCAAAATAAACTCGAAGCCTTATTAAAAACAACTATTTTACCTGAAACACCTTTTGAAATCGATTATCGTTGGTCTGGCATTATGGGGATTGGAAACCAAAAAAAAGCAATTGTAAAACAACTAGGCAACCGTGTATTTTGTGGCGTTAGGCTCGGAGGTATGGGTGTTGCAATTGGAAGCTTGGTAGGTAAAGAATTAGCAGATTTAACAGCATGAGTATCAAACTAGGGTTATATGATTTTTGTTTAGAGTTTGTTGATAATCGTTTTCAGATCATTCAAAATACCATAAAAGAAATTCAAGAATCTTTACTTTCTGAAACTAAAAGTAGCGCTGGTGACAAACATGAAACAGGCCGTGCCATGTTGCAATTAGAACGCGAAAAATCAGGAAATCAATTGGCAGAAATTCAAAAGCTCAAAGCCATTTTGAATAAAGTGAATTCAGAAGCTAAGCATCATAAAATTGCATTAGGTAGCGTTGTTTATACAACACAATCTAATTATTTTATTGCTATAAGCGCTGGTGAAATAGTTTTAGATTCAAAAAGGTTTTATGCCATTTCGCAGGCTACACCAATTGCAAAACTATTAATTTCAAAAACAGTTGGCGACGAGGTTCTGTTTAGAAACACTACTATTAGAATTACTCAAATTTTATAGAAATAATTTAATTTATCACACAATTTATAAATTGTGATGTACCTTAACATCATGAATTTTATCTATGAAACGTTTTCTCTTTTTTGTAATTTGTTTTTGTTGTTTATCGCAAAGTTTTTCTCAAAATAAGTCGAGTATAGATTTTGTAATCCGTAATGTAGGGATAGCTGTAGATGGTCACTTCAACATCTTTAATATAGAAACTGATTTTGATAATAAAGGTGAACTTTTAAATATTAAAGGAGAAATTAAAGTAGCTTCTATTGAAACGGGAATAGAAAGTAGAGATAATCACATTCTAAAAGCCGATTATTTTGATATTGAAAACCATGAAAATATAACATGGGTAAGTAAAGCAATAAATACTACAGATGATGTTGTGTTCACTATGATTGCCGATTTAACTATTAAAGGAAAAACGAAAGAAATAAGTATCACTGTTAATCGTGATAAGATTAATAATAAATATAAAATAACATCAAGCTTTAAAGTTAATCGTAGAAATTTTGATGTTGGGGGCAGAAGTATCGTAATGAGTAATACTGTGAAAATTAATGTAGTTCATTATCATAATTTATAAATGACACTACACCCATATGATTTTATAATTGTTGGAGACGGATTAGCAGGGATCACTCGTGTGATACATATAGCAAAATCAAATTTTAAGGAATTATCTATTGAAAAAACACAAGCCAAAAACATAAAGTTTGTGGTAAGTCTGTATCTAACTAAATACTGCCCTATTTAGGCGTAAAGATGTATGTGTTTGGAGGATTTTTAGATAATAAGTTTGTGCTCCGCACTTTTCTAAAATCAGAATTTGGAATTTATTTAAAAGCAAAACCCTGGTGTAAATACCAAATGAGTATAAGTTAAGACCTTAATTACAGAACATGTAATGGAAAAATTAAAAAACATAATAACAACCATCATAAAATTCAGAATAGCAATTATTGTTATTCTAGCTGTTTTAATGGGTTTTTCTGGCTATCAGACCCTAAAGAAACTTCGCGTTGATAACTCCCTATCGATTTGGTTTTTAGAAGACGACCCTAGCTATAAGGCGTATATTGATTTTCAAGAAAAATTTGGTTCTGATGAAATTTTTATAGCCATGCTTCCTGTTGAAAATGCTATTGGAAATACAGAAAAATCAAAGCTTTTAAAATTACATGAATCTATAGATTCACTTTCTTTTGTAAAAACCTCTTTCAGTTTAGCAAAGGCAAAATACCCTATTTACGCAAATAGTAAAATCAATTTCGATGATTTATATAACACAAAACGCAGTGAAAAAGGATTAAAAAGCCTACTGTCAAAATTGCCAAATATTTCCGCACAACTTATAACAAAGGATTTTAAAAATCAATTTTTCTATATTCAGCTTAATCCAACACCAACCATTGAAGAAAAGCGGCAAAGTATTGGCGGTGAAATAAGAGGTATCATTGAAAAACAATATTCAAATTATTATCTAACCGGCCCTCCGGTTTTAAACGAAGCGTATAGTAAAGGCATTTATAAAGAAAGTATGCTGTTTGGTGGGTTAACGGTTTTAGTTATTACATTATTGCTCCTCTTTTTATTACCCAATAAACGCTATTTATGGGTGTCGTTACTCTCGGTTGCCGTTCCTCTAACTTTGTTGTTTGGCATTATTACATCTTTAGGATTTGCATTGAATATGATCTCCATGCTAATCCCAACAATCTTGATGGTTTATAGTGTGAGTGATGCGGTTCATATTATAAATATTTATCATAAAGAAGGGTTTTCAGATAACACTATTAAAAAAACTAAACTGATAACTTTAGCTATCAGAAAAAGTTTTATACCTTGTTTCTATACCACGCTTACTACCTTTGTTGGTTATTTTGCATTATACTTATCGCCTCTACCAGCTTTTAAAAACATGGGGGTTTTTACCTGCATTGGGTTGGTTTTAAGCTTCTTTTTGGTATATGTCATAACCATAATTGGGTTTAGTTTTATGACACTAAATTTCGAAAACACAAAACCTATAATATCTTTTAAAAGTGTAAATCAGCGTCAATTTATAAATTGGTTAAATCGTTTTACAACGCAGTATAAAACACCTTTGATTGTTTGTTTTAC
>Ga0115568_10002774_pt1 | contig 12097 bp, 8 predicted proteins | sample COGITO_mtgs_1204_FD_87296 | JGI IMG/M metagenome (GOLD analysis project Ga0115568, IMG submission 87296) | Pelagic marine microbial communities from North Sea - COGITO_mtgs_120426 | ecosystem: Environmental > Aquatic > Marine > Epipelagic | place: Germany:Helgoland, sampling site Kabeltonne...
CAGACGTTTTGCAGTGCCGACTTCTCGATAGCTCATGCCCTGCGGCAAGTAAGTAGTGATGTCGGCGGACAGGCCGCTGGTGGTCAGCAACATATTTTCGCGCAGGAAACGCACCGCTGCCGAGCTGCCGATGTCGTCTGCAGGTTGTGTGACGGGGATATTGGCGCCGAGCCCTTTGACCGCAGCGGTACCATCTCGATATAGTTCCAGGTTTACGCCGGCGGGCGCGCTAAAGCTATACTCAGTTCCCTGATTGAGGTGACCGGCGACATTGTTAAGCGTCATGCTCACGTAGCCGGCGCCATTGGCGGTTGCGGGCGCTGGCGAGCGGGTGAAGTCGGTCAGCGTGGTGTTATTGGATGTAAAGACCAGATTGCCATTGAAGTGGAACAACTGGGTGGCGGCGCTCGCCAGTTGGTTGCCGCTTTCTACGACTTCGGTAGGGGTGGTCTCTTCAACATGGGTGATGGTGATGCGCGCCGTGTAAGTCGCCGTGGGGTCGAGCTGTACTGCCGGCACAATGGTGAAGCTTTCACTGGCAGTGGTTTCGCTGGGCGCGGGGGTTGCCCCGGAATTGTCATAACTCCAGGTCCATTTAGATCGTGTGAAGATGCTATCTTTAAGTGTAATGGAGACGCCGCTGGCATCGACTAGTTCGACTTCATAGCGGAGTTCAATGTTTAAGAGGGTGAGAGCCGCGTCATATGCGTCCCAACGACGGATCGTGGCACCGGTTTCGACGCTAAAGCCTTGCTTGGCACTATCCGTGGCGCCATCCAGTAGAAACGGATTGGTGATGCTGATGCTGTCCAGCTCCGCAATCACATTGCGCGCCGAGTCATCACTGGCGCTGTTGGTAAAGTGGTAGAGCTGTTGTGAAGTACTGTTTTTCTGGCTGTCAACATCGGCCCATGAACCCAAAAACGGTTGTCGTTTGAGCTGACCGAGCACACGGTAATTTGTTTGTGGATCGAGTGTTGCTAGAGGAACCAGCGAATCGGTAATTTCGATGGTTTCAGAACTAGGGGTTTCATCATCTGGATCAAAGGTTAGCGCAACTGCCGTAGTATCACTGAGCTGTGTGGTTGTGCCATCGCTCAATATGACTGCAGCCCAACTGCCCGATTCATATGCCTGTAGCGTCCACTCGACTTGATACGCTGCCAATTCAACAGCATCGTCGATCGTAGTATATATGATCGCCGACATCGAAACCGCCACGCCATCACGAGCGGGATCTTCGCTGTCACCATCCATCAGAAAATCGCGTTCAATCGTCGGCGCATAAATGATTTGCGAAGCCGCCCAAATGGAGTGCGACAGGCTGAAAGTAAGAAAGAGAAACAGAAAAATCCGTGGCAATTGCATGGGGTGTGCTAAGTTTGACATTCAGTTGCAGGAGCTGACTTGGAAACCTGAATGCCTAGAAGATTGACTACAAAAGACTTGTATGACCTGTAACTGCGCCTGATGGAGAGCGCAAGCAGATGTGGTGTCGTCAAGTACTCCCTAGTTCTTTATTAGTGACATTGAATTAATCGTTCCGCGGGATTAAACAAGCTTATGCACCGCGCGATGTCATGAAGGTGCTATTCTTGCTGGATGGCCCTTTTGCGTCTTTGGTACGCCGTCACATCTTGATGCGTTGACTCGGAGCCAGTATTTCGTTGCCTCCACGAGTGGCGCCGCATTGCAAGTACACGATTTTTTTGAAGCTGGGAGCCGCGCCGATCAAACAGTACGCTATGCGTTTTGCTCCTTGGCCTTGTATCTTTAGTCATGAATTATTGTCGGATCGCTCGATTCTATCAAACCATTGAAGCGCTCTTTATTGGTGGTTCATTGCTGGATGCCAGAGTGGCGCACTTGAACTGTCTGGCTCAGACGGGACCGATCAAGCACGCTCTGCTGGTTGGAGAGGGGAATGGCTCGTTTCTGCTGCCTTTTGCACAACAATTCTCACAAACGCGGATCACGGTCATCGATGAAAGTCCGGAGATGCTGCGCATTGCCCGGTCACGTCTCGCTGCCGCCGGGTTGCTGTCCTCGCGCATAGAGTTCCAAGTTGAGGACATGACAACCGTCACCGTGCCGGAGCGTACTTATGACCTACTGGTGACGCATTTTTTCTTCGACAATTTTAGTATATGCCAGGTTCAGCAGATGATTGCGAAATTAGAACAGGCGAGCACGGCAAGCGCACAATGGCTGTTGGCGGATTATTGCATGCCTTTGCATGGCTGGCGATCGTGGCGAGCCGCGATGTGGCTGCGGGCGCTGTATACCTTTTTCGGTTTATTTGCGGCGTTGCCCGTGCGCTCACTGCCCGACATTGAAACAGCTCTGGCTGCAACGAGCTTTAAGCGCATTGGCCGCAAGACTTTCTCGGCTGGTATGCTGCGCAGCGATTATTATCAGCGCGCATAAGGCAGTTGAGCGGGCGTTTCCTACGACGCTCTGGTAGCTTGCCTCGGTGCACAAAAAAGCTCCCGGATCTGCATCGCGGGAGCTTTTGCTATAAGACTAAAGATCGCTTTAAACCTTCTGTACTTTCGCAGCACACGGACCCTTGGGACCGCTGCCGACTTCGAACTCTACCTTATCGCCCTCATCCAAAGAGGCATAGCCGTCTTCTTGGATTTCAGAGTGGTGAACAAAAAGATCTTTGCTGCCGTCTTCGGGGGTGATGAAGCCGTAGCCTTTTTCAGAGTCGAACCATTTGACTATTCCTGTGCTCATATGCGTTTCTGTAATATTTTATTTTGAAATACAAAGTACCGGTTGCGGTGCTCTGTAGAGAACAGCGGTATCGGAAAAACTAAAGCCTGTCGTTATAAATCGGCGGGAACTAAAAAGAAATTTAATCACTCGCAATTTAATGCCATGCCAGTGGGTACCCCCTTGGGTTTTTTAGCACCAGATTTATTACCGGTGCTCAAATCAACGAACAGCTAAAATTAATTATCCTGAGTGCTCCAGAGTCTGTGGGTCGGGCATGATTCGATCGTGCGCTTTGGGGTGTAGGTTGCTGTACTATAGGGAGTTGTGGTTTAGGAAGTTGCGCTCTCAGAGGGAGTCAGGGGTCTGCGGGGCTGGGATCGGGGCCGCTAGATTAATGCAATTTGAACGCCGTTCAGGTCGGGCTTGGCATCGGCATTAGAGCAGTGCACTGCAACGCGGACTGCTGTGTGCTAGAGCACTTGGCTTTTGAGGAAACGGAGATGACTTGATCCAGATTATAATAAAATCACCCATTTTATTGTAAGAACACCCGATTATGCGGCGGTAAATTCCGAAACGCGACCTGGTCTTCAACTCGCCTCCCGCTGCATGGAAAAAACGCCTCCCTCTCCATGGGAAATACAGCCTCGCACGTTTGGTGAGCGTTAGTGCCTCCGAGGGATCGTGTTGCTGATAAATAAAATCGCAGTGAATGACAGCTGTGTTGCTTACATTAAAAAGTCCCTAACCGGATCGACCAGTAGGGACTTTTAAAAGTTATAAACCTGATCTATGCCTCGGATTTCTTGATCTTCTTAACAAAATTATTGATCCGCTGATAAGAGGCAGGGGTGGGGTCGGTTGTCAGCTTCTTATTCATTTGAGCGACAGTCAGGCCTTCATTGGCCCATTCCTCGATCTTGGCCTTCTGGTTATCTGAAAGCTTTTTATTTTTACGCCGTGTCGTTGCATCAGCATCGGCCGTAGCAGTTTGCGTAATCAACCCCAAAACTTCACTCGCAATCTCGATCGCACGCTTGTTAAACTTAGTCTCCGCCATCTTCCGACCACGCTCAGTTCCAATGTTTTCGTTGTCAGGTGGGGTAATCATATGGGCCTTAACCAGCTCTTGTGTTAGCTGATCCCATGCATGGCGAATGCCTTGTTCGCGTATTGCTTTTAGCTCAGCCATCTCAGCTTGTTTTTGCGCTTCGAGGGCTTTTTCTTTGAGTGCTAGTTGGATTTTTAAATCTTCTAGTTCCTGTTCAATTTGTCCGGTCGTTTGTTTGTCCATAGTTTATAAACAAAAAATGATTAAATCAGTTTTTTCAATTTATTTTTTTCTCTAAATGAAAAGAACTATTTTGTTACTTTAAAAAATCCTACTCTGGGAAACTGCAGTCGCGTCGGTTACGGTGCATCTTTTCTAGTTACAAAAAATGCAAGCGAGTTCGTTGCAGTTGCCTCGGAACTGAGCAAAATGACACACGCCGTTAACGCGGCAAGGGATCGATTTTTTCGAATCATGGCGTGGCTGTTCGGATTGAATGCAGGTAGTCTCGGGGCTAAGAAATTAAAGATTCTATTGCGGTGAGGCGTCATCGTTACTTAGTAAGTATCGTATTGTATATGAACAACTCTATCGAATCACATATTATTAAGTGCTTAGGAGCTAGTGAGGTTTCTAGCGCCGAAATGATTCAGCGCCTGTGGAGTGGCTACGGATCGATTGTCCGATACGTGGTTGCGGGCGCAGATGTGGACAGCGTTATTGTAAAACATATTGCACCGCCAAATTCAGGAAAGCATCCACGTGGTTGGAATACCGATCTCTCTCACGAGCGTAAATTGAAGTCATACCGTGTCGAATCTACTTGGTATCGTGATTACGCGCAGCGGTGTGGAGTGACGTGTCGTGTGCCAAAATGTTATGCGATTCAATCTTTAGGGGATCAAGTCATCCTGATTATTGAAGATTTAGACGGAGCTGGTTTTGGGGGGCGTCGTCAAGGCGTTGATATGAGTGAACTGAAGCAGTGCTTAAATTGGTTGGCGGCCTTTCATGCCACCTTTTTAAATGTCGAACCGAAGGGGCTATGGGATCGTGGCACTTATTGGCATTTAGAGACGCGTCCAGACGAGTTGGAAGTGTTGAAGCATGAAGACAACGAGTTGTATCATATGGCAGGCTCGATTGATCGGCGTTTAGCAATGAACTCTTTTCAGACTCTAGTGCATGGTGATGCAAAGTTGGCGAATTTTTGCTTCTCGACTAATGATCAAGCGGTCGCAGCGGTTGATTTTCAATACAGTGGTAGTGGGTGTGGGATGCAGGACGTCTTTATGTTGTTCAGTAGCTGTTGGGGCGCGAGTGATTATGAACGCAACGAGGCTTCCTCATTGGACTATTATTTTAAGGCCTTGCGTGAGGCACTGTCGACGATGGGTCGTTGTATTGATCTGGATGCACTTGAGCGTGAGTGGCGGAGCTTGTACCCTGTTGCCTGTGCTGATTTTCAAAGGTTTCTCAAGGGCTGGAGTCCGGGGCATTGGAAAATTAACAGTTATAATGAACGGCTGACACGTGAGGTGTTGGCCCAATTGAAGGAATCGGGCGTATGCAATTAGACTCAACTGAATTGAGCTTACTGGCGGATGTCGCCTGTGAGGCTGCACGGGCTGCGGGTGCATTAATCGCCCAGTATAGTGAGCGTGATGTATCGGTGCGACACAAGGCGGGTGCGGATAGCTTGGCTGCGCAAGTTGTCACCGAAGTGGATGAGCTCAGTCAATCAGTGATCCTGCAGCATTTGCAGCCGACAGTGGATCGTTATGATTTGGCACTGTTGACCGAGGAACTGGCGGATGATGGCAGCCGTCATGTGAAGGATTTTTTCTGGTGTATTGATCCGATGGACGGGACCCTACCGTTCACTCAGGGATTTCCTGGTTACTCCGTTTCTATTGCGCTGGTCGCACGCGATGGTCGACCGTTGATCGGTGTGGTTTATGATCCGGTGCAAGGTAAACTCTATCGTGCGGTTCACGGGCAGGGGATGACTATCAATGGAGCGCCTTGGATGCCGCCACAACCGCAGAGTTCCGTTGCTCGGCCACTACGTTTTTATTGTGACTGCACCTTTGAGATGCACCCAGATCGGCAAGCGATCATCGCGCAAATGCAATGCGTTGCAGAGGAATTGGGATATGCCGGGCTCTCAGTCGAGTCCGGTGGCGGCGGAGTATTAAATGCCTGCTGGGTGCTGGAGCATGCGCCAGCTTGTTATTTTAAAAAACCAAAGATCCAGACGGGCGGTGGCAGTCTCTGGGATTTTGCGGCGACGGCTTGTCTCTTTCAAGAAGCTGGCGCGTACGGGTGTGATTTTGCCGGAGATGCGCTTGACCTGAACCGCGCCGATTCCAGTTACATGAACCATCGTGGGGTCCTATATGCTTCCGACAAAGATTTGGGCAGGCAGATTCGGCAGATATATGCGCGGTGATCTTTGGTGTGTGATTGAATTATACGCAGTTCTAATTTAGGATGTACCGAATTTTTAAGATATAACAGCCCCCTTTATCGATAAAAATTAACTAATAATAAAACAACGTAGGGAACTACAATTTATGTTCATGGTAGGCAACAAACAGCAACCAAGCACACCGGCAGCGGCCGACCAATCGAGACATCAGGCAGTGCTGGTGATTAATTGCGGTAGCTCGTCGGTTAAATTCGCATTGATCGATACAGTCACAGCGGAATCGTTGATCACAGGGTTGGTCGAGTGCCTCAACACTGCCGATGCAGAATTGAGCTGGAAGTTTGATGGCCAGCAGGCAACCAAGGCCTTGCCTGATGCCAATCTGGTTGCCGGATTGAGCGAAGTGATTGCGGTCCTCCCCTCAGATGCTGAAGTCGTCGCAGTAGGACATCGTGTGGTGCATGGCGCCGAAGCGTTTGCTGAGAGTGTGCAAATTGATGACGCGGTTCTGGCTGGGCTGGAAAAATGCTCGGCACTCGCACCGCTGCACAATCCGGCCAATCTCGCTGGCATTCGCGCCGCGCAGAAAGTGTTCCCGGATAAGCCACAAGTTGCGGTGTTCGATACTGCGTTCCACCAGACGCTGCCTGAGCATGCTTATTTGTATGCGGTGCCTTACGAGTGGTATGAGAATCTTGGAGTGCGTCGCTATGGTTTTCATGGCACCAGTCATCGTTACGTTGCTGGCGAGACCGCTCGTCGTATGGGGCAGGACCTTTCCGAGCTGAGCATGGTGGTCGCCCATTTGGGCAATGGTTGCAGCTCCTGTGCGATCGAAGCGGGCAAGAGCATGGATACTACCATGGGCTTGTCGCCTTTGGAAGGGCTGGTCATGGGCACACGCAGTGGCGATGTCGATCCGGCCTTGCCCGAATTCATCGCAAATCAGCTCGGTTGGTCGATGCAAAAAATAATGAAGGCGCTGAATAAGGAGAGCGGGCTACTCGGGCTGTCGGGGAAGAGCAATGACATGCGCACATTGGTCACTGCAATGGATGCGGGGGATCGACGCGCGGCGCTTGCCATCGAGGTGTTTGCCTACCGTCTTGCAAAATCGATTCTCGGGCTGACAGCGGCGCTCAGTAAACTGGATGTGATCGTCTTTACCGGTGGCATTGGAGAAAATTCCCACAAGGTGCGTGCCAAAACAATCGCACATTTACGTGTACTGGGGATCGAAGTGGACGCTGAGTTGAATGCTCGTAACGGTGACGTAGAAACCGGGCGTATTACCAAGTCCGGCTGTCTGCCTTGCCTGGTTGTGGCGACGAATGAGGAGCTGATGATCGCTCGTGAAACTTTAAATATAACGGCACTATGAAACATATCTTTTTTATGGCTGCCGCGGGTGCAGACAGTGGCCTGACTTCAATCTCGCAAGGTGTTTTTCGGGCGCTCGACCGTCGCGGCATTCGCGTTGGTTTTTGTAAGCCAATTAGCCAGGAGACTTTCGGCGCGGGGGAAGAGGATCCATCGATCAGTTTGGTGGCGAGCACCACCGGGTTTCAGCCAGTGGCGCCGATCGCGCTCGAGGAGGCTGAGCGCTATGTGCGCAACAACCAAATGGAGGACCTGATGGAGCGGGTAGTTGAGCAGGTCGGCACCCACGCCGATGCGGTCGATGTGATGGTGGTCGAAGGATTGTTGCCGACCGAGAGCCAATCGTTTCCGAATCGCATCAATCGTGCACTGGTGAATGCATTGAGCGCCGAAGTCATTCTAGTGAATGCGATGCGTGGCATTTCAATCGAGCAACTCCAAGAGGAACTGGAGATCGCCGCCTCACTGTATGGCGGCTGGCAAAATGCGAACTTGATTGGCTGTATCCTGAACAAAGTTCAGCTCCAGGCACCGGACGAATCAACCGGCGCTATGCAGGTGCACGGGAGTGAAAAAGACCTGTCCGCTGACTCGCAGGAGTTGACCAAGGAGGAGCTGCGTGAAGTCAAAGACCGTATCAAATCTGAATGCGCGCTTTTTGCGCGTGCTGGTTTCGAATTGATCGGCTGCGTGCCGTGGAGTGCAGAGCTGCCGTCTTTTCGCGTCGTCGATGTCGCTCGTCACCTGAACGCTGATTTTATCAATGAGGGCGACAGCGACACGCGGCGGGTGAAGTCGGTCGCCCTGAGTGCTCGTAATCTCGCCAATATCTTACATATTTACAGTCCCGGTCGCTTGCTGGTGGCTCCGGGCGACCGCATTGACGTGCTGATGACTGCGGCACTAGCGACCATGGACAAAATCCCGCTCGCGGGTATCGTGCTGACCGGCGGCATGGAACTGAGTGATAAAGTCATTGAACTGTGCACACCGGCCTTTCGTCAGGGGCTCCCCGTGCTCAGTGTCGATACCGATAGCTTTGCGACCGCGACTCAGCTCTCCCGCATGCGTAATTTTATTCCCGGGGACGACATTGAGCGTTTTAATCTGACGCTGGATTACGTGGCCCGTCATCTGAATGTGGATATCTTGCAATCGCGGGTCGAAAGTGAGCTTGCCAGGCGCATGTCCCCAGCGGCCTTTCGTCATCAAATATCTAAACGCGCACGCAAGTCCGGCAAGCGTATCATTCTGCCGGAAGGCGATGAACCGCGCACGGTAGAAGCGGCGGCGATTTGTCATCAGCGTGGCTTGGGTATTCCGGTACTGATTGGCGCTCCCGATGAAGTGGCTCGTGTCGCCAAACGCCAGCAGGTCGACATCGAAGGAATCGAGATCATCGACCCGATTGCGGTGCGAGAGCGTTATGTGCCGAAGCTAATGGAGATGCGCAAGCACAAGAATCTATCCGAGCAAGATGCCCGTGAGGCTCTGGAAGACACCGTGATGCTGGGCACTGTGATGCTGGCACTGGACGAGGTCGATGGTCTGGTGTCGGGCGCAGTACACTCGTCAGCTAGCACGATCCGCCCTGCATTGCAGCTGATTAAAACCGCGCCCGATGCCAAGGTCGTCTCTTCAGTCTTCTTTATGTGCTTGCCGGACCAAGTGGTGCTCTACGGAGATTGTGCGGTTAATCCGGATCCTGATGCCGAGAGTTTGGCTGACATCGCTGTGCAAAGTGCGGAGTCTGCCACTATGTTCGGCATCCCGCCGAAGGTCGCACTGATCAGTTATAGCACCGGACAATCGGGATCCGGAGTCGACGTCGTCAAGGTGCGTGAGGCCACCAAACTTGCCAAAGCGGCTCGTCCCGAATTGCTCATCGAAGGGCCACTGCAATACGATGCCGCATCGCAGGCAGACGTCGCGCGCACCAAGGCGCCGGATAGTCAGATCGCAGGCGAGGCGACGGTTTTTGTTTTTCCCGATCTGAATACGGGCAACACCACTTACAAGGCGGTGCAACGTGCGGCCAACGTAATCAGTATCGGTCCTATGCTGCAAGGCTTGCGCAAGCCGGTGAACGACCTGTCGCGTGGCGCTTGGGTGGACGACATTGTTTACACCATCGCCATCACTGCGATCCAGGCGGACACTTAACCCGTTTCAGCGAGTGGGCCGGTGTCTCGTCTGTCTCATTACGGCTATTGGCGCCACCAAAAGGTGTATGAGGGCGTGAGCCACAACGCCTAGCAAACCGCTGGCCATTGGCTAGTGTGTGAATATCGCGTACTCTGTTACCCGAGACCGTCCGACAGCGCTTGGTGCTGCAGTGGTCTTCGGTCGCACAGGCACAGTGCTGTCTGTGTATTGTGAGGTGGAGTGGGCGGCTACATTGCCTTAATTCCGGCAGCGAGGACTTCGGCGGCGCGTTCGATATCACTACCATCGTGCGCTGTGCAGATGAAGCAGGTTTCGTAGGCCGATGGTGGTAAATAGACGCCGTGGTCTAATGCGTAGCGGAAGAGTTGAGTGAAGCGCTCTGTGTGGCTATTGATCGCGTCGGTGTAGTTGCGCACGGGAGACTCACTGAAGAACAGCGCAAACATCGAGCCGACTTGTGGCACTTGAAGTGGCATGCCTTTTTCGATAGCGGCATTGATGAGTGCATTGCGAATCGTCATACCGAGCTTTTCGAACAGCGGATATGGATTGTTTGTTTTAAGCTTTTTGAGCGCCGCGATGCCCGCTGCCATGGCCAGTGGGTTGCCGCTCAGTGTGCCGGCTTGATAGACCGGGCCCAGTGGTGCCAGGTAGTTCATGATCTCGGCCTTGCCGCCAAAGGCACCGACCGGCAGGCCGCCGCCGATGATCTTGCCCAGCGCAGTGAGGTCGGGCGTGATGCCGACGCGTTCTTGCACCCCGCCTGCGGCGAGTCGAAAGCCGGTCATGACCTCGTCGAAAATCAATACGATGCCGTGCTGGGTGCATTGATCACGCAGAAAGGCGAGGTAGTGGGCGTCGGGTAAAATGAGGCCGCAGTTGGCAGGGAAGGGCTCGACGATGATCGCAGCCACGTTTGCGGCGTGTTCATTGAGGACCGCCCGCAGTGCGTCGGGATCGTTGAATTCAACCACGATGGTTTCGGCGGCAAAGCTAGACGGAATGCCGGCACTGTCGGGGTAGCCGAGTGTCAGTGCGCCGGAACCGGCTTTGACCAACAGGGAATCGACATGGCCGTGATAGCAGCCAGCAAATTTAATGATCTTATCGCGCTTGGTATAACCACGGGCGAGGCGGATGGCCGACATGGTGGCTTCGGTGCCGCTGTTGCACATGCGCACCTTCTCAACCGAAGGCACCATGTCGACGATCAGCTCGGCCATTTCGACTTCGTACGGATTGGGTGTGCCAAAGCTGGTGCCATTCTTCAATGCCTTGCCGATCGCTGCAGCGATGTCGGGATCATTGTGGCCGTGAATCGCTGGGCCCCAAGTGCAGACAAAGTCGATCAGCTCGTTGCCATCGGCCGTGTAGAGGTGTGCGCCACTGGCACGCTCAGTGAAGAACGGCGATCCGCCCACTGAGCGGAAGGCGCGCACCGGCGAATTCACCCCGCCGGGGATGAGTTGTTTGGCGCGTTCGAATAACTGAGATGAAGAGCGCGAGTGGTTCGTTGATTGCTGCTGGTTATCCATTGCGCGCAGTCTCAACACTCCGCACATAACTTTCAACCAACAATGGCCTAACTCACATATTTTTGCACAATCGGGATGCGGCGGCCGACGCCGAAGGCGAGTGGGGTGGTCTTCAGACCCGGCGCGGCTTGCTTGCGCTTGTATTCGTTGAGGTCGACCTTGCGAATGATGTCGCGCACCACGGCTTCGTCAAAGCCGCGTGCGACGATCTCGGCGGTGGAGAGCCCTTCTTCAACGTACAGTCGTAGGATGCCATCAAGCACGGGATACGGCGGCAGCGAGTCTTCGTCCTTTTGATCCAGACGGAGTTCGGCCGAGGGAGGTTTGTCGATGGTGTTGACCGGAATGAGCTCGCGCTCGAGGTTGATGTGCCGAGCGAGTGCGTAGACTTTCATCTTCGGTAAGTCGGAAATCACTGCTAGTCCGCCACACATATCACCGTACAAGGTGCAGTAGCCGACGGAAATTTCACTTTTGTTGCCGGTGGTGAGCAACAGCGCACCAAACTTATTGGACATCGCCATTAGCAGGACGCCACGCGCGCGTGCCTGAATATTTTCCTCAGTCACGTCGGCCTTGAGACCTTCGAACATTGGCGCCAGCGCGGCTTCGGCTGAGCTGACCGTGTCCGCGATCGCGACTTCATGATATTCGATGCTGAGGTTGTGGGCCAGCGCGGCGGCATCATCGCGACTGTGCTGGCTGGAAATGGCGGAGGGCAGGGCGACGCCGATCACGTTGTCGGGCCCAAAGGCTTCGGCTGCAAGGGCGGCGACCACGGCGGAGTCGATGCCACCGCTCAGCCCGATGATG
>Ga0115568_10002782_pt1 | contig 12076 bp, 6 predicted proteins | sample COGITO_mtgs_1204_FD_87296 | JGI IMG/M metagenome (GOLD analysis project Ga0115568, IMG submission 87296) | Pelagic marine microbial communities from North Sea - COGITO_mtgs_120426 | ecosystem: Environmental > Aquatic > Marine > Epipelagic | place: Germany:Helgoland, sampling site Kabeltonne...
ACCATTAAGAGATACTTTACTAATTAATTCTGTCCTGGAAATTTTGTTGTAAACTATTTTGAAGAGTCCCTTATTTGTTCCCACCCAAATAATATTATTATTATCCTCAAAAAAAGACAGAATGGTTTGACCATCAAATTGTTTTATCTGCTGTAATTCGTGATTTTTTTCATTTGATTGAATTTTAGGAAGAATTCTTTTTAAGCCCTGGCTTGTACCTATTAAAATTTCACCATTCTCTCTTTTGTGCAACGCGGAGATGTATAGAGTAGAAATTATTTTTTTATCTATTTTTTTAAAGAAAAATGAAAACGGAACTTCTTCATTTTCGATTATTTCGAACAAGCCATTATTAGTACCAATCCAGATAGCCCCATCGTCTCCTTGAACAATATCATTGATTCTTATATTTTTATTTGCCGCTTTTTGTTCGTTATATGAATTTAAATAACTGTAAAACTTACCTGTTTTTCTATCTAATACATTTAAATTTTTCTCTGTACCTATCCAGAGTAATCCTTTTTTGTCTTCAAATAATGCGGTAACCGAATTTTCGGAAAGACTAAATGGATCTCTATAATTATTTCTGTATGCAGTAAAATTATAACCATCATATTTATACAAACCATTGGGGGTTCCATACCACATGAAACCCTGCGAGTCTTGAAATATAGTTTGCACTGTATTTTCTAATAATCCTTTATCTGGATTTATATTATTAAACTTGTAATTTTTGGTTTGAAGAATTTTATGCGTTTTTTGAGCATAAAGTTGAGATGATAAAAGTAAGAATATTATAATTTTGAGATAATTCACACTTATAGAATTAGATTTGAAATAATATAATTTTTTGAGTTAAAACTAAAAGTAATAAAAACTATACTTTCATTTTAATCCCTTTACTCTAAAAACTTACTTGCAAAATTAACATATTTTTAAAGGTATTATACTTTTTTTTTGTTTAATAAAAGTATAATACCCTTAAAATATATCTCTTAATTATGGAAAACACTAATTCTTATTAAAAATGAAATTGAATTATCATCTGGTTCTATTGAAAATTTTGTGTTAAATTTTGTGAGATTAGTGCGACCTTACTCTTTTTTAATTTTAGTATTTTTACGTAAAACAATACCCCCAGTTATTAATTAAACCCAACCTAATATTAAAAAAAACTGAATGAAATTGATATTTAAACTCTTGCCAAACGTTATTAAATTTTGTTTTACAACATTTTTAATTATTTCTTGTAATGGCATAACAAAAAAGGAAGAAGCTAAAGATAACTCTAGTAAAACAAGAAATAAAAAACCTAACATTATTTTAATTTATGCCGATGATCAAGGTACATTAGATGCCGGATGTTACGGCACAGAAGATATAAAAACGCCTAATCTTGATGCTTTGGCCTCAGAAGGTATTAAATTTACGCAAGCATATGCACATACCGTTTGCTGTCCGTCAAGAGCAGGGCTTTTAACCGGTAGGGCACCTCAAAGAAGTGGTGTAAACCAATGGACGTCCTGTAATCCGAATGATAAAGTAGGGCGTGTAATGGATTTAAAAGAAATTACTATTGCAGAACACTTAAAAAAATATGATTACAAAACAGCACTTGTTGGTAAATGGCATCTAGGAGCCACCTTAGATCACGGTCCTTTAGATCAAGGGTTTGATGAATTTTTTGGTTTTAGAGGTGGATTTATAGATTATTATACACATCGTTTTTTACATGCTAAATGGCAAAGACCTCAATTTCATGATTTATATAGAGGTAAAGAAGAAATTTTTGAAGACGGAAAATACTTCCCCGATATGCAAGTAGAAGAAGCTAATACATTTATAGAAAAAAATAAAGACGAACCATTCTTTTTGTATTTGCCATTTAATCTACCTCATTACCCAGAACAACCTGATTCAACTTTTATAGCACAATACAAGGATTTAAAATGGCCTAGAAGTTCTTACGCCCCAATGATTACAACTTTTGACGATCGAATGGGACAGGTTATTTCTAAATTAGATGAATTAAATTTAAGAGAAAATACGATTATCATTTACATGAGTGATAACGGGCATTCTACAGAAGATTATTACAATTGGGATGTGAGTTATGGTGGTAATGGTGGCGGTGGCTATACTGGTAAATGGCGAGGAGCAAAAGGAAGTTTTTTTGAAGGTGGACTTAGAGTTCCGGCTGTGATTAGTTATCCTAAGAAATTTCCAAAAAATGAATCCAGAAATCAGGCTATTTTAAACATGGACATCTTGCCAACACTTTGTGAAATATTAGAAATTCCTTTGCCAGAAAATAAACTCGATGGAAAAAGTTTTTTACCTGTTATAGAATCCAAAGAGGCTAATTCTTCTCATGAAGTATTACATTGGATGTGGCAAGAAATGTGGGCAGTTAAGAAAGGAAACTGGAAATTAATTTATGAAGGTCATGATACTACTGGAAAGTTTTCAAACCATCCAGAGAAAGAATTCGATATGCCAAAATATTATTTAGCAAATCTAAATGATGAAAAACCTGAAGAGATAAATCACGCAGACAAATTTCCTCAAATAGTAAAGGAACTCATTGCATTACACGAAATTTGGGCACAAGATGTTTTTGAAGGATCTGGCTACAAAGACCCTAATAAATTTGAAGAAATAAAAATAAAAAAAGGAAAAGGAACTACTAAATTATAATTCAAAGTTTATACACATAAAATAGAATGAAAAATATAAATTCAGTAAAAGTGTTGAAATTATTAAGTCTTTGCGCCCTAATCATTTGTCTATTTGGATGCAAAAATGAATTGAAGAAAGTAGAAATATCTAGCGATAATAAAAGACCTAATATTTTATACATAATGTCTGATGATCACGCTTCAAATGCTATTAGTGCTTATGGCTCAAGATTAAAAGATATTGCACCAACACCAAATATTGATAGAATTGCAAAAGAAGGAATATTAATGGAAAATGTTTTTTGCACCAATGCTATTTGTACGCCAAGTAGAGCGGTTATTATGACTGGAAAATATAGTCAAAATAATGGTGTTAAAACGTTAGACGATGATTTTGATAAGGAACAAGAAAATGTTGCCAAAATACTACAAAAATCAGGCTATCAAACAGCAATGATTGGAAAATGGCATTTACATACCGAACCTACTGGTTTTGATTATTACAATGTTTTACCAGGACAAGGAAAATACAATAACCCTCTGTTAAAAGAAATTGGTAAACCTTGGAAACATCATAAAAAAGGTGGAGTAAAGCACAAAGGCTATGTTACCGATGTAATAACAGATCAAACTATAAAATGGTTGGATGGCAGAGATAAAGAAAAACCATTTTTCGTAATGTCGCACCATAAAGCGCCTCATGGATTATGGGAATATGCAGAAAGACATGCAGAATTGTTTAAAGATGTTCACATTCCTGAACCAGAAAGTTTATGGGACGATAAAAATCACGGACCATTAAAGGGTGCAAAATACGGATCTTCAATTTCAGATAGATACGCAACCCGAAACATGTTAGATCAAGTAACAAAAGGAAAATGGCCTACAGGAAATTTAGATCCAGCAGGAATGACTCATAAACAATTGGTAAGCGCAACGTATCAAAAATATTTAAAAGACTACTTAAGAACAGCTGCTGCAATTGATGAAAATGTTGGAAGAATATTAGACTATTTAGATGAAAACGGACTTACAGAAAACACAATTATAATATATACTTCAGATCAAGGACAGTTTTTAGGAGAGCATGATTATTTTGACAAGCGTTGGATGTATGAAGAGTCTTTAAGAATGCCTTTTGTAATGCGTTATCCTAAAGAAATTAAGCCGAATCAACGTAATTCAGATATGACATTAAATGTTGATTTTGCACCTACTTTTTTAGATTATGCAGGAGTTAAAACAGTTCCCAAAGATATGCAGGGTAAAAGTTTTAGAGAAAATCTAAAAGGAAACACCAGTAAAAACTGGAGAACTTCTATGTATTATCGCTATTGGATGCACATGGCACATCATTACAATCCAGCTCATTATGGTATTAGAACTGAAAACTATAAGCTGATCTTCTTTTATGGATTACCTTTAGATGCCACAAATAAATCCTCTAAAGATAAATTTCATAAAATACCTACAGAACCATATTGGGAATTATATGATTTGAAAAAAGATCCAAATGAAATGAATAACCTTTATGATAATCCTGAGTATTTAGAAATCGTCAAGAAATTAAAGGAAGATTTATTGAAGTTAAAAGAAGAAACAGGAGATACAGATGAAAAATATCCTGAACTAATTGAAGTCCGAGAAAACTATTGGAACTAGAAATAAAACATGAATAGAATGAAGACAATGTACCATAATCAGTGTAATACTAAAAAAGAAGGTTTGAGTTATAAATTACTCAAACCTTCTTTTTTCTAATGCTATTTTCAACCCTTCTTCATTAAATATACAATTAAAGAAGTTTGATGTGTTCAGGAAAAATTACAGCAATAAAATCCTAAAGGGAAATATAGAAATGTAAATAAATAGTAAAATATTTTATAATGACTCATCGTTTTACCATCTAATTACCGCAGGTCATCTATGACATAATTCATTACCTTTTTTTTCCTAAGATTGTGATATATTCACAGTAATATAGTTGCGAGAAGGCACACAAATATAAATTTATATTACTACTTATTTGATAAATTCGTCAGGCACTCTGTAATTAGTACCTAAAATATTCAATCGTTTAAGGTGTATTTTCAATCGTTCTAAAAACTTTTGATAATCTTTATCTTTTGACCATACAACTTCTGCCAAAGCACACGCTCTAGGAAACATCATATACTCCACATAGTTATCTTCAACTATATATTCAGACCATATTTGTCCTTGAGCTCCAATAATATATTTAGATTCTTTGGGACTTAAAACTGAAGGAATTGGATTAAATGAATAGGCTTTCTTTAGTGATATAAACCCTCCGTGAGCAAAAGGTTCATTTTCTTTATCTAGAGATTGATACTTACTAAAATAAGTAAATTTACTATTTGCCATAACTGCATTACGTCCTTTTTTTGCGGCTGTAACTCCACCTTTATCTCCTCTCCATGACATAACTGTGGCGTTATTGGCGAGACCTCCTTCTAAAATTTCATCCCAACCAATTAGTTTTCGATTGTTTTCTGCAAGGTGGTTACTTATTTGCTTAATAAACCAACTTTGCATCTCATGCATATCATGTAATCCTCTTTCTTTTAGAAGCTCTTTAACTCTTTTACTAGATTCCCATTGCGTCTTTTTTGCTTCATCTCCACCAATATGAATGTATTGGCTTGGAAACAACTCCATGACTTCGTTTAAAATATCTTTTAAAAATTCTATTGTCTTTTCTTCAGGACTAAAAATATCTTCACTTATTCCCCATTTCGATCTAACTCCTGGGTTTGCCCCCGTATTTCCATATTCAGGATACGCAGCGATAGCCGCTTGTGCATGTCCGGGCATTTCAATTTCAGGAACGATGGTTACATGACGATTTTGGGCGTATTTTACAACTTCTTTTATTTCTTCTTGTGTGTAATATCCACCAGTTCTACCTACTTTAAATCTATGTGGTTTATCTCTCATATGACCAATCAAAGTAGAATCTCTATAAGCTCCTATTTGAGTTAATCTTGGATATTTTTTTATCTCAATACGCCAACCTTGATCCTCTGTTAAATGCCAATGAAAAGTATTCATCTTATGGCGCGCCAAATTATCTATAAATTTTTTAACGAAAGCTACTGACTTAAAGTTTCTAGCCACATCTAAATGCATACCTCTCCATTCAAACTTAGGTTCATCTAAAATCTGAACGGCTGGAACTTTCCATTTGATATTTTTAACCCAAGTGTCACTATATATTTCAACTGGAAATAGCTGTAATAGTGTTTGAATTCCATAAAAAATTCCACTAGGATCTGCAGCACTAATTCTAATAACACCATCAGAGACTTCTAAAGAATATGACCCCTTTGTTGCATTTTTAAACTTTTCTAAAGACAAAATAATAGCTCCTTTATGAACTTTACTTTTTAACGTAGTTGTGGTCAACTTAAAATTAGTTGCCCTTTTTAGTACATTCTGCAAATAATTCGCATTATTTTTAAGTTCTTTATCTGAATAATAAATAACAGATGCTTTGCTCAGAATAAAATCTTTTTCTTTTTTTGTTATAATCGATGAGGGGTAAGGAATCAGCGCATATTCTTGTCCCAATGCATAAATAGAGCTTAGTAAAAATAAGGTTAGTATAGAAAATTGTTTCATTGTATATAATTACTGGATTATTTTTATTGATAGTCAATTTAATCAGAATAAACACTGAATGTTTTCTATTCTGTAGAATGAAACTAACCCTTTAAGTTCTTTGATTTTATCTGGCTACTCAGCATACAATTATTTTTTATTCTTAATCAACCTATCAAAACCTTGAAAAACAATGCTTATTCAAATAATTATTGAAGCCGATATAAATTAATATCATTTTTTGAAATAAAATAATCTACTTCTAGTAGATTATTTTATTTCAAAAACACTTATTAAGAATTGCAATCTATAGACTGAAATCCCACTGATAATTAAAACATTATTTTATTCCCTATCGAAATCAATCAACTCACCGTTTGGAATAATCTTAAATGTATAAGCGTGCTCACTTGGTTTGGTACTTGGATAATCAATCGTTATACCCTCATTGGTTCTTTTCCAATTCAGCTTTTCATCAACTCCTAACATTACAATATCCTTAATACCTTTTTTAGCAAATTTTTCTTTACTATTTAGTTCTTTCAATAAAATTGAACCATTTTCTTTCCATCCTGTAACAATAGCATATACGGCAGAATTATCTTTTTTACGAGTATATCTTACTTCTTTATCTTGAATTCTTCTGAAATCCCACCAAACAAGTTCTTTATCAAACTTTACTTGTACAATATTAGCTTGTCCAGACCCATGAGTACGCCATTTTCTAGTTTCAAAAATAGCTTCTCCATTTGTATCCATCCAAGTACCAATGCCTTTCATTATTTTTTGTTCTTGATCAGAAATAGATCCATCACCCTTAGGAGTTAATGATAATAAATATACTCCTCCACGACTTACAACGTCAATAATGGTGCGAATATGAAAATCTTCTTTATCTCTGTAACTTTTATTTTTCACCCAAGACCAAGGGTAACTAATAGCTCTATCTACTAACCAATATCCTTTAGGATTTGGCTCCATATCTCGACCACCTTCATAACAGCGAATCCCAACACCTCTTGGGAAATTCCAGACACCACTTCCAGGAAGTTTGTTACTAATTACGTTGTTTTTTCCTTGCTTATAAAAGTCATTAAACATATTAATAACTCGTTCTTCAGGCAACATTCCTTTAATCATTGCTCCAGAAAGTCCATCAAACCATAACATATCTGGTTTGTATTGATCCATCACTTCACGCACTTTTAAAAACCATTCGTTTCCGAAACTTTCTTGTTTTTCAGTAAAATCGTTTCTATAAAAATCTGCGTATTTAGGATCGAATAAATCCCAATTTTCCTTTTGGTAATTGGTATATTCCTTATAGTGTTTTCGATCAATAGCATATCCAAAAGTTCTTGCATGATGAAATGTTGCAAGCACCTTCATATCTTGTTTTCTAACGGCAGTAGAAATTTCCCCAAAAATATCTCTCTTTGGCCCCATATTTTTAGAATTCCAACGCGTTGCCTTTGAATCCCACAAACAAAATCCATCATGGTGAACCACACAAATTCCTCCAAATTTAGCTCCAGCACCTTTCATGATACCTGCCCATTCGTTGGCATCAAATTTGTCTGCAGTAAACATTGGTATGAAGTCTTTATAACCAAATTCAGCTTCTGTTCCGTAATTTTCTCTATGATATTTCTTTACACCTTTTCTATCGTCTTTGTCATGCACCATGTACATTTCGTTCACATAGTCAGGTCCTCCTTTTGCCGGAACAGAATATACTCCCCAATGAGTGTAAACTCCAAACTTTGCATCAATCATCCATTCTGGTATCTCTCTTTTTTGTAAAGACTCCCAGTTTTTTGAATAGTCAATTTCCCAATCTTTACCTCCTGTTGGAAATGGGAGGTTTTGTAAATCAATTTTAGCAGTAGGATCTACTTGTACCTTTTTTTGTTTTTGTTTTTTCTTTTTTTTACCTTTTTGAGCATTGATAGAATTAACTCCTAAAAAAAGTACAGCTAGTAACGTTATGTTTATTAATTTTCTCACTTGTTTATATTATGTTTTTTGAGGTACAACCCCGTTTGACCCTTCGTTTTCTCTTATTGTTAGTTTACCTTTTACTTTAATTCTAAATGTCAAAGCTACATTGTTTGGAAGTTTTCCTGGTAAATTTATTTCAATCCCTTTTGCACTTCTTTTAAAATTTAGAGCTCCATGACCTAATAATGTAATATCAGTAATTTTATTATTTTTTGTTATTTTTTTATCGCTAGAAAGCGATTTCATTACTATTTTACCATCCGAAGGGATTCCTAGTACTGTTGCGTATAAATTATTGTCTTTAACCGTGTATCTGACATCTTCTGAATTAAATAATTCTGTATTCGGTTGTATCGCTCTAGAGTCTTTACCGCCTCTAAGATTTTTTTCAACATACGACAAACCTTCGATATGACCTTCTCCATAAATTTCCCAAGGACGCGAACCGTAGATAGCTTCTCCGTTTTGTTTTAACCATTTACCAATACCTAATAACAACTCTTCTTGCCCTTTGTCAAAAGTTCCGTCTGGTCTTGGATTCATAGACAACAGCAATCCACCATTTCTTGATACTAAATCTACTAAGCGAATAATAACTTTATTAGATTTTTTGTACTCCATACCTTCGTCCCATTGCCAATCGCACCAACCTTTTGCACTTGGAGTATCGTCTTCCCATGGCCAATCAACATAAGATGGTCTTTTGTGCCCGTTTTCGTAGCTATACACTCCAAAATTCTTTCCAAAATTACCTTTATTGTGCACACTTACCTCTTTGTTGTGTTTTATTCCATCATTAAAAAAATGAGATAAGATTTTTTCCGTATCATATTTTCCACCACCACCATCAAACCACAACACGTCTGGTGAGTATTTATCAATAAACTCCATGGTCAGATTTAATCTATTTTTAGTAAAACGCTCTCTGTCTCCCATGTACCAATAGTAGTTGTAAAAGTCAGGATTTAATAAATCAGCCTTACTGTATTTAGGATCTTTTTTTAATTGTTTAGCAACTTTTTCAAAATGCTTTACGGTTCTTCCATGATGAAAAGAAGCAATTGTTTTTAATCCCCTACTTTTTAATTCCGTAAATAACTCACCCGCTAAATCTCTTTTTGGTCCTGTTTTCCCTGCACATAAATCGGTAATATCAGTATCCCACATAATGTACCCATCGTGATGTACAGCGCACATACCGGCATACTTTGCTCCAGACATTTCAATTAAATCAACCCATTTTTTAGGGTCAAAATTTTCTGCTTTAAATTGCTTTGCCAAGTCCTTATATCCAATACCATTCTCAATTTTACCAACATTTTTTTCAAATAAAATATGTTGTTCGTGTTTTTCATTGGTAGAGTAAAAGCCTTTGTAACCTGTAATATAATAGTTACCCCAATTTGGCTTTTGATAATCCCATGCACCCGTTACCGAATATACACCCCAGTGGGCATATATTCCAAATTTAACATCTTCTGCCCAAGTTGGAACAACATGAGTGCGCAATGACTCCCAATTGGGTTCGTACCGCTTTTCTTGAGATTTTATAGAAACTGTTTTTAACAATAAAACAGCGAGTAAAATCAGATATTTTCGATTCATATTATTTATTATTTTTAGTTATTTATCTTTAAAAAAAAGACAAAGTCATAAAGCTTAACACGAAAAAGTCAATTGTAAAAATCAGTTTTTATTCGTTTTAACTTTAGTCAAAAATATTACTCTTTAACAATATTCAGCGTACGGGACATTTCAAAGTTTAGTTCAAATCTTACAAAAACACGTAAAAAACATATGTTAAGGATAACATAAACTTGATTTTTATTGTTTTCTGCTTATTCATAATATTTAATAGTAACAAAATATGCAGGTACTGTGATATTTTCTTTTGATGCTGTTACCCATGTTTCTAAATCTGAATCACCTTTATTTATTTCAATTTCAAAAGTAGCTTTTGTATCTGTGGGTAAAATTCTCTTCTCATATGTTCTGCCCATTACTTTAAGCTTTGCTTTGTCAGCAGAAAATTCTTTACTGCTTTTTCCATTTGTTTTAGCATTAAAAGTATTGAGCATAATTTAGTTTTTTCTTAAAATACGATATATTCCAAAGTTCATTTAAAATATTACTCAAAATAATAACAAAAAGCTTCTAATTAAAAAAAACGTATCCTTAAAAAAAGAACACGTTTTAATTTACAAGACAATGCTATCTAGTTCATTTTATTACATTAAAAAGAAGGATCATAAAACTGATACTTTAGAGGTAATCTTAAGTGACTTCTTTTTTGCTGCTTGGATGTAAAGTGTTTATAACCTTTTTTTAATTCTTTTTTCCATATAGGATCCTCAAATGAAGTCGGTAATTTAGAAACGTATTTATTTAAATAGACATCGAAACCTTCTCGCTGAATTGAATAATTATCATTGTGAGTAATGTTTTCGTATTCACGTCCATCATAAGATTTATTTGTTTTGTAAAATCTACCATTGGGAAATCCAAACAAAGGACAAACGGCTTCTAATAAGTACTCTTTTGTGCGAACTAAACTAGTTAATCCAGGTTGTGCATAAATAACAGCTTTCGTCTCATTAGAAGCACCTGTTAAAAAGTTTTTGATATTTCTACCATCAACATTATATTTTGAAGGCACTGTTGTTTGAGCAAACGCTGCCAGAGTTGGCAATACATCTGTAAAATCTATCAACTCATTCGTCATTCCTCGTTTCTTAATTCCTGCACCAGAAACCATAAAAGGGACATGTACACCATACTCTACTCCTTTGCTTTTTGAAGAAGATGTTGTTCCATTATCCGATGCAAAAATAATGACGGTATTGTCAGCAAGCCCCTCTTTTTTGACCTTTTTTACAACATTTCCGACTAACTTATCTAGATAATGTATTTGATTTTTAAAAATCTCCTTCCCTTCTTCTGATTGATTTCTGAAATGTTGATTTGAAGGCGTTTTTCCTTTTGATACACCTATGGGAGTTACACAATGAGAACTATGCGCTAAAACCATTGAATAAAATGCTAAAAATGGTTGTTCACTATCAGCATTTTCTTCAATAAAATCGAGAATATAATTATTTAAGATATCAGGTCCGTAATCCTTCATTGTGGTTTTCAGTAATTTTCCATCTTGCAAATAAGTAGGTTTCCAATACCTAGAAAGTATAGGTAGTTTTGATATTGCAGCAGTTTCCCAGTTTTCATTTGGAACAAGTTTCTTTCCTGTTAATTTTTCTACAGTTTTAGGAGAACTATTGTAAACAATGTATTGATCTACTCCTAATACTTTGTTATGAACACCCAACGTTCCACCTATTGGATTGTGCCATTTCCCTGCTACAGCCGTTTTGTAACCCGCATCATGCAATACTTTGATAAAATTTGGAAAACGATCAATATCTTTTTTTAAATTACCCGGAATATAATTTACCTTATTATCGTAAGCGCCATTACTCGAAGCATAATTTCCTGAATACAACATAGCTCGAGATGGGCCGCATATACTTTGGGCATAAGCTGTTTTAAAAGTAACTCCAGAGCTACTTAATTTATCAATATTAGGAGTATTGGAAGACTCACCTTTTTTAACATCATAAACACCAATCTCTTCAAAACCGACATCATCTGCTAGTATTAGAATAATATTAGGTTTCTTTTGAGAAAATAATGTAAAAGTCACTAAAAACAATACGCTACAAAGTGTATATTTCTTTTCTATCATTTTAAATAAATTTATTTCTCCCAAAATTAGTCCATGA
>Ga0115568_10002795_pt1 | contig 12028 bp, 12 predicted proteins | sample COGITO_mtgs_1204_FD_87296 | JGI IMG/M metagenome (GOLD analysis project Ga0115568, IMG submission 87296) | Pelagic marine microbial communities from North Sea - COGITO_mtgs_120426 | ecosystem: Environmental > Aquatic > Marine > Epipelagic | place: Germany:Helgoland, sampling site Kabeltonne...
AGAATTTGGTTTTTCGGAGTCCTCTCTGGAACAGTTGCTAACGGGTGAAATAGCCCTGTCAATGGTTGATGTTCATTTTGATGAAGGCCAAGAAGAGGCATTTGATTTCTTTGATGAGGACAGCTATTCTTCGCTACTTTTTGGTCAAGATTTGAAACCAGAAATATTAGTAGGCATTAAACTAAAAGATGCATCGGCATTTAAAAAACTTTTGGCCGAATCCGGTAATATTGAGAATGAAGACGAGATGTATAGTATCAATGATTTTTATATCATTGAGAGGAATGGGAATGCAATTATCAGTAAGAGTCGAGCGTTGATTCAGAAAATTAAAAGTGGCGAATTCAAAAGGGTTGATCACATTGAGATTACTGAAGTAATGAATGATTTTTCATTCTATGGTTATCTAAATACTGATTACACGACATATACGCCTTCAGTTCAATCTATGTTGATAAACCAGTTCTCAAAAGAAGGGGTAGATAAATTGTGGATGGCTGAAAAAATTACCATGTCAGGTCAATACAATCACGTTGAATTCAAAGTGGTCATGAAAGATCAGGAGACCAACGCGCTCGGAACCTTTATCCAATCAATCTATGCGTTAGTGCTCGGTTAATGCCAGTAGTTGTATATTTTAATAATTTTCTACCGCAGCCCGAACGGATCCATATTTTAATAGCAGTTCGTTTGCTTTCTCGTAGTTAATATTTAGAGCTGCCATGACCATCTTCGTTCCCCTATCGACAAGTTTATTATTAGACAGCTGCATGTCAACCATTCTATTACCTTTTACACGACCCAATTGGACCATGACGGAAGTGGAAATCATATTCAGTATCAGCTTCTGAGCAGTTCCAGACTTTAAACGCGTGCTACCTGTTACAAATTCAGGCCCTACAATGGGTACTAAAGAATGTTTAGAGACCAAAGCCAGTGGACTTCCAGGATTGCATGTTATTCCTGCAGTTAGAATGCCATTCTTATTACATGATTCAATGGCTCCAATTACATAAGGTGTAGTTCCGCTGGCGGCAATACCAATAACACAGTCTGTTTTGCCAATATCATGCTCTTTTAGATCTTTCCATCCTTGCTCTGCGCTGTCTTCTGCGAATTCAACTGCTTTTCTTATTGCACGGTCTCCCCCTGCTATGAGGCCTATAACCATTCCATGTGGAACGCCGAAAGTTGGAGGGCATTCTGAAGCATCAACAATCCCTAATCGACCACTTGTTCCAGCCCCAATATAAAATAGTCTACCACCGTTTTGCATTAACGGAACCATTTCTACAATTAGTCGGCTAATTTGTGGAATAATTTTTTCAATAGCCGTAGGTACAGATTTGTCTTCTTCATTCATTCCGATAAGGAGACTGTCTATATCCATGGAATCGAGATTGTTATAATTAGATGTCGATTCAGTAATTTTATCCATGGGAGCAATAAGTTTCAGTAAAATTACAACTCGTGTAGTTTGATTTGAAAGATTAATAGTATTTTTTGCAACCAATTAGATGTTTACATTGCATTTCTTGTAGGATTTATTAAAACATGATTTACGTACTCGACAATTTTGATTCCTTCACTTATAATTTGGTCCATTACATAACGGCTGAAGGGGAGCAGGTTATTGTAGAGCGGAATGATGAGATTGATTTTTCAAATGTAGAATTGTGTGATAAGATTATCCTTTCGCCAGGTCCTGGACTGCCTGCAAACGCAGGAGGAATGATGGAGCTAATTCAAAAATACGTTGGAGTAAAACCAATATTGGGCGTATGCCTCGGACATCAGGCAATTGCTGAGTATTTTGGGGGTAGGTTACGAAATTTAAATGAAGTATTTCATGGCGTGGATTGTACAGTTTCTGTAGATTCAAATCACTACCTTTTTAAAGGCTTACCAAACCAGTTCCGGGTAGGCCGATACCATTCTTGGATCGTAGACATTGCGTCGGGAATTAATCTTGATGTAATGGCAGTGGATGAAAAAGGTGATGTAATGGCTATCGCGCATTCTTGTGCAGATATTTGTGGCGTGCAATTTCATCCGGAGTCTGTAATGACAGAGTTTGGAAGAGACCTAATAAAAAACTGGTTAAATGAAAAAGGGAGCCAATAGGCTCCCTTTAAATTCAAATATTTTACCGAATCACTTCTTTGTGAACGTTCGTTTTTCTTTAATTCTTGCGGATTTACCACTTCTCTCTCTCAAGTAGAAAATTCTTGCTCTTCTAACAGAACCTGTTTTGTTGATTTCAATACGATCAATAAAAGGTGAACATACAGGAATAACTCTTTCAACACCGAAACTGCCAGACATTTTTCTTATCGTAAATGTTTCCGTAATTCCACTACCTCTTCTTTGTAAAACAACTCCTTGAAATTGCTGAATTCGCTCTTTATTACCTTCTTTGATTTTGTAATGAACAGTGATTGTATCACCAGTTTTAAAATCTGGAAGCTGCATTTTTTCTATTAGACTTTCTGAAATTTCTCTAACTACGTCCATGGTTTACTGTGTTAATTGCCTTAAAATCGGGCTGCAATATTACGAATTTTATTTTAAAAAATAGTAAAGGAATGATTTATTCGTTCGAACTTTTTTAAATATGATTGTTCGCTTAATAATAATAGCTCATGTGAATTGAATATGCTCCTACTCAGGCTTGTTTCTGCAACCATATTTACAATGGATTTTACAGAAGATAAAGATAATCTTATTCGTTCAATAAATCGGGACGTCTTTCTTTGGTTCGTGCTAATGCTTGGTCCATTCGCCATTGTTCTATCGCTTTTTTGTTTCCTGACGCTAGAATTTCTGGAACTTTTAATCCTTTATAAACAGCAGGCCTTGTATAAACAGGTGGTGCAAGTAAGTTGTCTTGAAATGAGTCGGTTAGTGCAGATGTTTCATCGTTCAAAACTCCAGGGATTAATCGAATAATACTATCTGCTAACACGGCTGCACCCAATTCTCCTCCGGAAAGGACGTAGTCTCCAATACTAATTTCCATTGTAATGTAATGGTCTCTTACGCGCTGATCAACACCTTTATAGTGTCCGCAAAGAAGAATTAGATTTCCTTTTAATGATAGCTTGTTCGCTAATTTCTGATTCAATGTGGCACCGTCAGGAGTCATGTAAATGATTTCGTCATATTCTCGCTGGGATTTCAAATGTGAGATACATTTGTCGATTGGTTGAATGGTCATGACCATTCCTGCTCCGCCCCCAAAAGCATAATCGTCAATACTTCTTTGTTTGTTTTCAGTAAAATTTCTCAAGTCATGTATGTGTACTTCAACAATGTTTTTTTCTTGAGCCCTTTTCAGAATAGAATCATTAAAAGGACTTTCAATTAACTTGGGTAATGCTGTTACTATATCAATACGCATGGTGTAAAGATAGAACCCTTTGCATTAAAATAGTTCTTGGGTTTAATTTTCGATAAACAATTGCATTTATTCGATGAATATGTCTTAATTGTCGATTAATTTAGATATATTGAGTAAACCCATATGATGCTGAAGCTATATATATCTGATTCTGTTAGAAACGAAATGTTTCAGCGGATGATAGATGAAGAGCATTTGAAAACTCAAAAACAAAGTGTTTTTGGTCCGTTTTTTCTGAAAAAAGCGAATCGATTTAAGCCTAAATCAAGGTGTTGGATTCATCTTTGCTTGTGAATTGTTCAAAAAATGCCAATTAACAAAGTAGGTTTTCACGATGTCTGCTTATCTTTGAATTCTCAAAAAATAGATTGATTTGGAAAGGAATTGGAGTAAGAATGAAATTGTAGCACTTTACAATAGACCATTAATTGAATTGCTTTATGAAGCAGCAACGGTTCACAGAAAATACCACGACCCCAGAGAAGTACAGGTAAGTACTTTATTATCGATAAAAACAGGAGGGTGTCCTGAAGATTGTGGTTATTGTCCTCAAGCTGCGAGGTATCATACTGACATAGAAAAAAATGATTTACTTTCTGTTGAACAAGTAAAAGGTGCGGCGATTGAAGCGCAAAATTCGGGATCCTCCCGATTGTGCATGGGGGCAGCTTGGCGAAACGTTAAAGACGATGCTGAGTTTGATCAAGTATTGGAAATGGTTAGAACCGTTAATGATTTAGGTCTAGAAGTCTGTGCAACGTTAGGTATGGTCACTGAAAATCAAGCATTAAGACTCGCAAAAGCAGGTTTGTATGCTTATAATCATAATTTAGATTCTTCGGAAGAATATTACAAAGAGGTTATTTCTACTAGAGGTTACCAGGATCGGTTGGACACGTTAGATAATGCAAGAAAAGCAAATTTAACTTTATGTTCAGGTGGAATCATTGGAATGGGGGAGACTGAAGAGGATCGCGCTGGTATGTTAGCGGCTTTGGCTGCTATTAGGCCTCATCCTGAATCTGTTCCAGTAAATGCGTTGGTTGCAGTTGAGGGAACACCTTTGGAGGAACAGAAAAGCGTTAGTATTTGGGAGATGGTTCGTATGGTGGCAACTACACGAATAGTTATGCCTACTACGACCGTTCGTCTTTCTGCAGGTAGAACGGATATGAGTCCTGAGGGTCAGGCGCTTTGTTTTATGGCTGGTGCTAGTTCAATATTTGCAGGAGATAAACTGCTGACTACTCCAAATCCGGATTGCAAATCCGATCATGAATTATTTGATATTTTAGGGCTTATACCTCAAAAGGCTTATAAGAAAGGAAATAGGCCAGCGGTTGATGAGTCATATAAAGATAAACCGGAGCTAGAGGGAAAAATAAAGTGGAGTAGACCTGGACATAAAATAGAACGAAACGAGGAAGCGAAGCAGAAGGCAAAATCGATTCGAAATGAAGATGGTTTTGAGCCTAGAAAGATTACTTCAGTTTCTTCTATTGACGATGCATGATGATCTTCTGCAATCCAAATTAGATGGTCGAGGAGCCAATCTTAGTCTCAGGAAATTACAAACCTCAGAAGGGTTAGTAGATTTTTGTTCCAATGATTATTTAGGTTTTTCAAAATCTAAAGATATTTTACGTCAGGCCTTAACAATGAATATTGCTACTTCTGATAGAGTGATAGGATCTGGCGGTTCCAGGTTAATATGTGGTCACAATGAGCTAATAGAAGCAATAGAAGAGAATGTTGCTGGATTTGTTAATGCTTCAAGTGGTTTGCTTTTTAATTCCGGCTATAATGCAAATATTGGCTTTTTTGGCTGTGTTCCTCAAAGAGGAGATGTCGTTTTTTACGATGAATTTATTCATGCATCGATTAGAGACGGAATCAAGTTGGGGGTGTCAAAGTCTTATTCATTTCAACACAATGATATTGCGGACTTAAGGAGACGATATGATTTCTTGGCTCCTAATCAGACTGTTTTTGTAGTGGTAGAATCTGTTTATTCGATGGACGGAGACATGCCAGATTTAATTGAAATCGCGAAATTTTGCAAAGAAAAAAACATTAAGCTTGTAGTCGATGAAGCACATAGTTTTGGATGGCTTGGTGATGGTCGAGGCTTGGTTTCTAAATTGGGGTTAGAAGACGATACTTATGCCAGAATAATCACATTTGGTAAAGCGCTTGGTTGTCATGGAGCTGTTGTTGTTGGTGACGAGTTGCTGCGATCTTATTTGGTTAATTTTGCAAGGTCTTTTATATATACTACAGCGCCATCAATAATTGACCAAAAGTGTGTTTACGTAGCCTTAGAAAAGTTGTTTAGTTTAGACTTTAATAAACTAAAAATCAGAGAATTGATTGGGTTATTTAAATCTTTAGTTGAGAAAAGTGATTTGAATGTAATTCCTTCTGTTGGTTTGATTCAATCGGTGCTTATTCCATCTAATAGACAAGCGTTAAAAACAGAACAGAAGTTGCGTAAAAATGGAATTTGGGCAAAAGCAATATTGAGTCCGACTGTTCCCATTGGACAGGAAAGAATCAGGATTTGTCTTCATGATTTCAATACCGTTGATGAAGTGAAAAAATTAATAGATTGTTTAAATAATGGGTGAAAAAATATTTGTTACTGGAATAGATACTGAGGTTGGTAAAACAATTATTTCCGCAGTTTTAGTTGAAGCACTGATGGCAGACTACTGGAAACCGATACAGGCCGGAGATTTAGATTATTCAGATACCATGAAGGTACGAGAGTTGGTTTCTAATGATTCTTCGGTGTTTTTTGAAGAAACTTATCGACTTAATACGCCAGCTTCACCTCATCTTGCTGCTCGATTGGATAATTTGTCGATTTCTATGGAGGAAATGAATGCTCCTGAAACCAATAATAATTTGATTATTGAAGGAGCAGGAGGATTAATGGTTCCCATAAATGACGAAGGTGATTTTATTCTTGATTTAGTTCATAAAATGTCAACGAAAATTGTATTGGTCTCAAAAAATTATTTGGGTAGTATTAATCACACTATTTCAGCTTTTGAAATGTTAAAATCTCGTGGGTTGAAAGTTGATATGTTGGTTTTTTCTGGACACGCTAATTCTGAAACGGAATCAATTATTGAGAAACATATTTCACCAAATGTAGTCCTCAGATTTCCATTTTGTGAACGGCTTAATAGTGGTGCGATAAATGATTATTTAAGTGATAATAAAAAATTGATAATCAGTGAGTTTAGTTGATTTAGATAAACAGTTTGTTTGGCATCCGTTTACGCAGATGAAAGGAGCGGTAATTACGCCAATCATCCAAGGAGAAGGCGTCTATTTAATGGATGATAAAGGCAATAAATACATTGATGCTGTTTCCAGTTGGTGGGTGAAGATACATGGGCACAGTCATCCTTACATTGCTGAAAAATTAATGCAGCAATTTAACGAGTTGGATCACGTTATTTTCGCTGGAATAACCCATCCAAAAGCAGTCGAGCTGGCTGTTCGATTAGTAGAAAAATTACCAAAAAATATTGAAAAAGTATTTTATTCTGATAATGGTTCAACAGCTAATGAGATAGCTTTAAAACTTGCGCTTCAATATTGGCATAATCGAGGCATTGAAAAGAGAACTTTAATAGCGTTTGAAGGTGCTTATCATGGAGATACTTTCGGTGGTATGAGTGTAAGTGCCAGGTCTATGTTTTCAGAACCGTTTAACCATCACCTGTTTAATACAGAATTTATACCGACACCCACAGATTCGAATATAGACATCGTTGAATCAAAATTGAGATCAATTTTAGCTAAAAAGGATGTGGCAGCTTTTATTTACGAGCCTTTGGTTCAAGGAGTACGGGGAATGGCCATGCATAATAAACAGCACTTGTCTCGACTTTTATTGTTGGCTAAGGAATTTGATGTGTTGTGCATAGCAGATGAAGTAATGACAGGATTCGGCAGAACGGGAACACTATTTGCATCGGATCAAGTTGAAATTAAACCAGATATTGTTACGCTTTCCAAGGCGCTTACTGCTGGCGTCATGCCACTAGCAGTGACGGCCTGTTCTAATGCTATTTATGACGCCTTTTATAGTGATGAGAAGCATAAAGCATTTCTACACGGTCATTCTTTTACAGGAAATGCTTTAGCTTGTGCGGTAGCATGTGCTAACTTGGATCTTCTTGAATCAGACGAGGTGTCAAAAAATTTGTCTGACTTAATACAATGGCAAACCGATTTTAGAGGTTTGATCCAAAGCCATAAAGGGATCAAAGAGGCGCGTCAACAGGGCGCAATTCTAGCCCTAGAATTAAATTCTTCTCAGCAATCAGGATATACGAATGAATTAGGAGCTAAAGCTTACGCTTTTTTTCTGGAAAGAGGAGTCATTATGCGTCCGTTGGGCAATGTTCTCATCATAATGCCACCTTATTGCATTTCAAAAGAAGAACTGCAATGCATTTACACACATGTGCTTGCTTTTCTTGAGGAGCTGTTTCCTTAATTGTGAAGATCATCATACAAATCTTTGTACTCCTCTGAGTAATCTTTTTGATAGTCTTCATTCTCATTATAAAAATAAGGATGACCAAAAGCGATAATTGTTTGAGCTTTTACGATATCCGTTTTCTTTGCATATTTCGCATATTGCATGAGCGAAAATCTTAAGTTGTACTGTGTTTGCTCAGACATTTCTTCAAATTGAAGATTACCCGTTCCTATTTCAGCCATTGACTTCCAAGCGGAAACAATCATTTTTCTACCTTCAGATTTATTACCAGAAAGAACTTCTAAAACTGCTCTGGTAAGAGTAAGACCTTTGTCTTCAGGACTAAATCCAGACATCTTTTTTATTAAACTTAGCCCTTTTTTATACCCTTTCTCTGTATCTGCTGATATGTAATTTTCAACCTCTTCTGCAACGAGATACCGAAGCTCTTCAAAATAATCTATAGCATCTTCCCAATAAGCGTTGGTTTTATCTTTTTTACGAAACTTAACCGCATAACTTAACGCCGACTTATAGGCCTTGGGGTATGTTGCGCTGAATTTATTGTCTAAAGACATTCTGTATGATGCTTCAGAGAAATACAAATAGGGTAAAGGGTCTTTTTTTGTATTGTCATTCTGGATGTACTTATTCGATTTTCTCAATACTTTCTCGTATTCTTCACTAACCAGCAATGACAACAAATCCGAATATTCTTGACTGGATGCTGCAATGGGTAGTAAAAACAACAGTATTAAAGTAAAAAAAGTTGTTTTTTTCATGTAGAAAAATTTAATTCAAGCAAATAAAAACAAATTACATGCCTAAAGTTAATCAAATCTGAATTTATTGAAATAGGTTTGTTACAGGAACTTGCAAAATAAGACCGAATTAAGTTTAAATTATTGCAGTAACTGGATTAATGAAAAAAGAAAAATACATTTCTGACAGAATTAGCTTTTTAGATCACGGTTCTAATACGACCATTGTCATATCTACAGCAATAGACAGATGGAAAGAATCGCTGCTTTTGTTCTGGATTTTATGTTGGACTGCATCTGGGTGTTATTTATTGTATGAACTCTTCGCAGGAAATAATGAACAAGAAATGCAAATAGGTTTATTCATTTTTATTTCTTTTTGGTTTTATTTTGAGTACCGTATTGCCCGTGTATTTTTATGGAGAAAATGGGGCATGGAGATGATTAGTGTAGATGAAGTAGAATTATCCTATAAACGGGCAATAGGAAACTATGGAAAATCTAACAGGTATTATTTTGACCAGATGGGGCCGTTTGAAGTAAGAAAACCCAGTGCTAAGTCTTTGACAGTTAATATTGAAGATTCGTTTTGGTTTTTAGGAGGTGAAAGGGTTCAATTTAGCTATCAAAGTAAGGTCATTTCTTTTGGAAGACAGTTGTCTTTTGAAGACGCCAATAAACTAGTTAAATTGCTTAAAAAACAAGAAGTTTTGCATCAAAAAAGAATCGAGCAGACTAGTCTGAAAAGTGAAAAGCAATTGAACTCGGACGTATAGTCTGCGTTCCATTTAAATCTTCTTTGAGTAGCATATTTTGAGCAGTTTTTCCTTCAAAGACTTCTTCCATGCTGTTGATGGCGCCGGCTGGTATTCTAGCTTTTAGTAATTCTTTCAATATTTGATCCCTTTCTTTCTGCTGAAAAGATAAGGTTAAAACTTTGTTTAATTTTTTTCTATTTGTTATTCGGTTTTGATTCTTGCTGTACTCATTATTGTCAAGTTCTTTGTTACCTAAAATTTTGATTAAGTTATTGAATTGTTTGTCATTGCCAATTGCAAGAACTAACCATTTTCCATCACTGCATTGGTAGGTTTCTCCGTATGGTGCGATATTAGGGTGTAACGATCCATTTCTTTTTGCCTCTAAACCACTCATTAGCCAATTGGTAGCTTGATTAACTAAGGAAGAAATGGCGGAAGCCTCTAAAGAAACTTCAATGTAGCTTCCAAGACATTCCTTTTCTAATTTAAGGAGTGCAATTAACAAAGCTTCTTTCATTTGATGACCGGCAATAACATCAATAAGTGCTACAGGCATTTTGGTTGGGGGGGAGTTCGGATGCCCATTCATATTCATATAGCCTGTTTCCCCTTGCAGAACGGCATCAAACGCAGGTCTGCTCTTATCCGATTCAAAACCAAATAATTGACATTGAATAATGTCTCTTTTTAAGCTACAAAAGTAATCGTAAGTCAATCCAAGTTTTTCAGCGTCACCAAGCTTTAAGTTGGTTGTGATAATATCAGCTGTTTTGACGTACTCACCGAGTTGAATTTTTTGTTTGGGGTCTTTTAGGTCAAGGAAAACATGTTTTTTCCCATAATTAACTGCTGCAAAATAGGCAGAAATTTCGTTGGTTTCAGAAGCAATTTCACAAGAGTTTTTCCAGTTTCTAGTCACGTCTCCGCCTGTCGTACTATTTTCTATCTTGATAACATTTGCACCCAATTCAGCAAAAAACATACCCACAGAAGGGCCAGCTAAAACACTTGAGAGCTCAATTATTGTAAGTCCTTTAAAAAAGTTGTCCATATAAGTAGTGTTACGAGTACCTTTAGTTTATAATCTAGCTTGTTTGTTTGTGAGCACAAACAAAAATAGAACCTTTTTGGCTGTTTTTCGTCTAAAGAAGTTGATTTTGTTATGAGTGTAGCTGTAAGGAAATTCGGTACGTTTGCAGGGGTTTATACACCTTCTGTTTTAACTATTCTTGGGGTAATCATGTACCTGAGAATGGGTTATGTTGTTGGTAACGCTGGCATGTGGAACACCATTGCCATTATCCTTGTCGCGCATGTAATTTCTATAACAACAGGATTAAGTGTCGCTTCTATTTCTACTGATCGTAAAATTGAAGCTGGTGGTATTTATTACATATTGTCTAGAAGTCTAGGATTGCCTATTGGTGGTGCCATTGGGTTTACTTTATTCGTGGGGACGGCTTTGGCTATTTCTCTTTATTTAGTAGGGTTTTCTGAATCTTTTATCGATGTTACTGCACCAATTGAAGCCAATTGGTTAGGATTGTCAGACCTGAGTATGATACGCATTGTTGCAAGCTCAGCATTAGTATTGATTACAATTATTGCATTTATCAGTACCAATATTGCTTTAAAATTGCAGTTTGTAATTCTGGGTGCCATTGTACTTTCTTTGATCTCCATATTTGGCGGGGATTGGTCTAATCCTGACCCGATAAATCCAGAACTACTTGAAATTAAAAAGGAGAGTGGATGGTTTAATCTGTTTGCTATATTTTTCCCTGCAGTTACAGGGTTTACGGCTGGTGTTGCCATGTCAGGAGACTTAAAAGATCCGAAGAAGTCCATTCCCAATGGAACTATTTTATCTATTGCATCAGGCCTCATTATTTATCTTTTTTTAGCGGTTTTTATAGCGGTTAGCATCCCACAAGACCTTTTAATTACGGATGATAATGTTTTAAAAAAATATGCGTGGATTCCAGTTTTAGTAGTTGCGGGAATCTGGGGTGCAACTTTATCCTCTGCTATAGGCAGCTTATTGGGAGCACCCAGAATACTACAGGCGATGTCTATGGATAAGATAGGTCCGAAAATTTTTGCAAGGGGTTTTGGGGCTGAAAATGAGCCAAGAAATGCTTTGATACTCACATTCTTAATTGCCGAAGCAGGCATATTAATAGGGGAATTGAATACAATTGCCGAAATAGTTTCTATGTTTTTCTTGGCGGCATATGGCTTTATAAACTTAGCGCAGTTTCTAGAAAGTTGGGCAAGTACAGATTATTTACCGTCATTCAAAATCTCTAAATGGTTTGGTTTAGTTGGATTCATTGCCACTTTATATGTGATGATGATGCTAAATACAGCGGCCATGATAATTGCACTAATTGTCATTTTGGGAATATTCGTTTTCTTAACGCGGAAGCAAATCACGCTGGGTTCTGGTGATGTTTGGCAATCTGTTTGGTCGTCTGTTGTGAAGGCAGGATTAAAGAGAATGGATCGCAAGGAAATGCACAAGAGAAATTGGGAACCGAACATTTTGCTTTTTTCTGGTGAAACAGATAATAGACCGTATCTCTTAGAATTTTCAAAAGCATTA
>Ga0115568_10002796_pt1 | contig 12027 bp, 14 predicted proteins | sample COGITO_mtgs_1204_FD_87296 | JGI IMG/M metagenome (GOLD analysis project Ga0115568, IMG submission 87296) | Pelagic marine microbial communities from North Sea - COGITO_mtgs_120426 | ecosystem: Environmental > Aquatic > Marine > Epipelagic | place: Germany:Helgoland, sampling site Kabeltonne...
GATGCGTTTGCCACTGTGAACCGATATCCCCGTTCCTGCTCGCTACAGCCTCAGTACAATCCTAATGCGGACTTACCTGGGTGAGGGTAACGGGACTAGAAAATTTCGCCGCCGTTACTAGAAAATACTTAAACTCTATCTCTTAAGGGCTTCTTTCTAATGCTTAGAAAGAGACGGCGCTGGTTTCTTTGCAACCCCATTTACGGTTTCTACCCTCGCTGCGTTTCGACCCATACTACGAAACGAGCGTAAGCCCGCCCCCACTTTTTTTGAATATAAAAGTGCTGCACCAGTCTGCCGCGCTGCCTTGTCGGAGCGCCGACGAGCGAGTGGCCATCCGAATACGCCGACGAGTTGTTAGGCGCTTTCTCAGTGAATTATTGCTCTGGCACGGTCTTTGCTATCTGGAAGTGTGGCTGCGTTTTTCCACGCTTTTACATGCAGTAAATTAAAAAGCTTCGGTGAAACGCGCAATCACCTTGTTGATTAAAGGCTGACCCAAAGAAGATCGTCCTTACAACAAATAAGTTTAAAAAAATGTCTGAGACGATGATTGCTTCCGCATGAACAGCATCGAGCCAAGGACAGATAAAAACAACAGAAGGATGGGGCGGCAATGACCGAAGGCACAGAGGCCAAAGTGTTCGAAGACGTGTTACCAAATGGCGAGGCAAGCGACGCCAACATGAGCATGGTGGTCGAGAAGTACGCGCCGCTGGTAAAACGTATCGCGCATCATTTGCTGCTGCGAATGCCGGCGAGTGTACAAGTTGACGACCTAGTGCAGTCGGGCATGATTGGCTTGCTGGAAGCGGCAAAGAAATACGACGTGTCGAAGGGCGCTAGCTTCGAGACCTACGCGGGTATTCGTATTCGGGGGTCGATGCTTGATGAAGTGAGGAAAGGCGACTGGGCGCCGCGCTCGGTTCACCGAAAATCCCGTAAGGTTGCGGAAGCAATAAAGGCGATCGAGGCGCGCACGGGCAAAGACGCGAAAGATCAAGACATCGCCAAAGAAATGGAAATAGACCTCAACGCCTATTATGCGATCCTCCAAGACGCGAGCGGTAGCAGGCTTTTCAGCTTCGATGACATTATGGAAGGCGATGATTCTGCGATCGAACTTGCTGTCGGTGACCTGCCGGGGCCGTGCGATGGGCTCCAGCGCTCGACATTCAAAGAACATTTAGCGCGTGCGATCGATAATTTACCACCGCGGGAGAAGCTCGTGCTGGCGCTTTACTATGACGAAGAGCTCAATCTTAAAGAGATTGGCGAGGTGATCGGCGTAAGCGAGAGCCGCGTGAGCCAGATTCACAGCCAAGCCGCCATGCGTCTGCGCTCGCGTCTTTCAGACTGGCGTTAAGCGTTGTTTCTCGCTGCCGAGTTGGCAGCAGCCCCTCCCAAGCGTTATCCTTCGCGCCCACTACGCGAGAGTGCGCATGACTGAAAATACCGAAACAAATGCTGCCCACAGCGCCCCTCTTTTGGAGGCGCGCAAGCTATCGTGTGAGCGCGATGAGCGTCTGCTGTTTGCCGACCTTTCTCTTATCGTCGGATTCGGCAGTGTGCTTCAAATCGCAGGCAGTAATGGCAGCGGCAAGACAACGCTGCTGAGAATTCTCTGCGGGTTAAACGACGGCTATGAAGGCGAGATCGTGTGGCGCGGCCAGAATACGGCAGACGTGTCTGAGGCTTTTGCAGGGGATCTTCTCTACTTCGGCCACAGAGTGGGGGTGAACAAGATTTTAACTCCACTCGAAAATCTTCGCTGGTCTGCCGGATTGCAGCGGCATGTGGACGATGAGTTATTGCTGCAAGCGCTCGCCACCGTTGGATTGCGTGGATTCGAAGATTCGCCGTGTTATACCTTGAGCGCCGGTCAGCAGCAGCGAGTGTCCCTCGCGCGCCTTCGGCTCAGCCCTGCCACCCTTTGGGTATTAGATGAGCCCTTTACGACGCTTGATGTCGACGCGGTTGCGCAACTCGAACTAACGCTTGCAGAGCACGCAGAGCGAGGGGGAGGCGTCATTGTTACCACCCATCATACGCTTTCAATGCCGGGTCTTACGCGCCTTACACTTGGAGTGAGCTAGCATGCCGCAAGCAATCGCCAAGCCGACTACGTGGTCCGCCTTTAAGCTCACGCTTAAGCGCGACCTGCTCATTGCCTTTAAGCGGAAAAATGACATCGTTAATCCGTTTATGTTCTTTGTGATCGTTATCTCTCTGTTTCCGCTTGCGATTAGCCCCGATGGCGACAAATTGGCCGAGATAGCTGCGGGGGTGATCTGGATTGCGGTGTTGCTGTCGGCGATGCTGTCGATGGATAGTTTGTTCAGAGCTGACTTTGAAGACGGCTCTTTGGAGATGCTTCTCCTGAGCCCGCACCCGCTCTTTTTTCTCGTCTTGGCGAAGAATATCGCTCACTGGCTAGTCAGCGGCTTGCCCGTGGTGATTGCCTCGCCGCTGCTCGCGTATATGCTCAAGCTGCCCTCTGAATCCTATGTGACGCTGATGCTGACTTTGCTGGTTGGTACGCCCACTCTGAGTCTGATTGGATCGATTGCAGTCGCGTTAACGGTGGGGTTGGGGAGTAGGGGGCTGATTCTTGCAGTGATCACGCTGCCTTTTAGCGTGCCAGTTTTGATATTCGGCACACTCGCTGTTCAGGCGAGCGCCTCGGGCCTGCCGACTGGGGGGTATCTTACTCTGCTGCTCGCTATTCTCGCAGCTTCTCTCAGTTTGGCGCCACTGACCTCTGCTGCTGCGCTCCGCATAAGCGTGAGTTAGGCAAGATAGCCCTGCGTCTGGTCTGAAACGCCCGTAATTGCGTAGTAAACACGTCGAAAAGCAGGCTAGACGTTGCTGCTAAGAGTCACGTTTAGTTACTTACTACGGCGACCAAATATGGCTTCGCGTGGTAACATGATTACGGGTTAAACAGTGAGTTGCGGTGTCAGATGTTGATGCGGGTAATTTTCCTACGAGGGTAACGTAGAATGTGGGTATGGTTCGCTAAGCTAGGATCGCCAAAATGGTTCTATGAGCTTTCAACAAAGTGGTTGCCTTGGTTGGTTGTCGCCACCGTGGTCGTGATTGGCACGGCAACCGTGTGGGCGCTACTCTTTTTGCCCCCCGACTATCAGCAGGGCTATACCTCCCGGATTCTCGTTGTGCATGTGGCTGTTGCCGGCACCTCGCTTGCGTTCTTCCCGCTGATGGCTGTCGCCGGAACAATCACGTTAGTCTGGAAGATGAAACTCGCCGACATGGTCGCGAAGAATGCCGCCGCACTTGGCGCGTGGTTTTCGTTCATCACGCTAGCGACAGGATCCATCTGGGGCAGCGTCAGTTGGGGTACATGGTGGGAATGGAGCGACAGCCGTCTTGTCTCAATGCTTTTTCAGTTCTTCCTGCTGCTCGGCGTAGTCTCGCTTAGATCGGCGCTCGAGGAATCTGATAAGGCTGCCAAAGCTTGTGCGCTCTTATCGATTGTCGGTTGCATCAATGTGGTGGTTATCAAGTACTCTGTTGAATGGTGGAACACGCTACACCAGCCCGCAAGCCCGGTGTCGATTGAAAGCGGTAGCGCGAACGGGCCAGAATTCTGGATCGCCACAGCGCTGATGATCTTAGGTGTGTATTTGTTTCTTAGTCTCAGTTTGATTTTGTCTACGCGGAATGAAATTCTCATGCGCGAGCGACGCTCTCTCTGGGTGCAAGAGCTTATGTCGACAGAAAAGTAAGACAGCGAGTTACGGGTTAATATGGATTTACTGAACGCAATTCAATTCGATAGCTGGGCCGAATTCGTCGACATGGGAGGCTACGCCTTTAATGTGTGGGCTGTTTATGGCCTGTTTGTCGTATTCATTGCAGTGAACATAATTGTGCCCCTGCAGAGACGCAAAACGCTACTGCGGGATTTACGCCGCCGACAAAATATAGACGCGCAGGTAGCGCTTAACAGGCAATCAGCCTCAGTTGCGGGCGCCATCGATAATGCAGTAAACGACAGTTTGGCAGAGGCAGCGCAGGTCGTGGGCACCGGTCAAAATGCTCAGCAAGGAGAGACTTCATGAAGCCGCATCGCCGCAAGAAGTTAGGAAGTATTCTATTTATCGCACTCGGGCTAAGTGTTGCCGCGGGGCTTACGCTCTATGCGTTGAAGCAAAACATTAATATGTTTTTTACACCGTCGCAGGTTGCCGGTGGCGAGGTTCCTAAAGGTCAGCATTTTCGAATCGGCGGTATGGTAAAAGATGGCTCGATTGCGCGCGAAGACGATAGTCTTAGCGTTAATTTTGTCACAACCGACTTTGTTAGCGAAGTGCCCATTCACTATGAGGGTATTTTGCCAGACTTGTTTCGTGAAGGTCAGGGAATCGTCGCCGAAGGCGTTGTGGACACTGCCGGTGTTTTCCAAGCCTCGAAAGTGCTCGCCAAGCATGATGAGAACTACATGTCGCCCGAAGTAAAAGCGGCGCTCGACGCTGCTGGTACGAGCACCGAAGGCTCACTGCCAAGCGAAGGCTATAAACCACAGTACTAGAGCGGCGCAACGTGGCCGAAATAATTCACACGCGTCGATTCCAAGGATCAAAAGGTGGTGCTCCGCACCAAGGTAGAATTCATTGCTCCCAGAACTAGGACATTTTGCTCTCATCCTCGCACTGTGCTTGTGTGTGTTACTTGGTACGTTCCCGCTTTACGGTGCGGCGACAGGAAACGTTCGCTACATGGGTCTAGCAAGACCGCTGGTGGCGGGTGTTTTTGTTTTCATTGGCCTTGCTTACGTTCTGCTGACTTACTCGTTCGCTATCGATGACTTCTCGGTTACCTATATTCAGCAGCACTCGAATACTCTGCTACCTTTTCGCTACAAACTGACTGCCGTATGGGGCGGTCATGAAGGCTCGTTTCTACTCTGGACATTCATGCTCGCAGGATGGATGTTAGCCGTGGCTGTATTCAGCCGCAGTATGCCTATCGAATTCGTTGCGCGCGTGTTGGGTGTGCTCGGCCTTCTGAGCGTCGGTTATTTGCTCTTTATGCTCGCCACCTCAAATCCGTTCGAGCGGATTGTGCCGCTCCCGCCCGCCGACGGAGTTGACCTTAATTCAGCGCTGCAGGATTTTGGCTTTATTGTTCACCCGCCAACGCTCTACATGGGCTATGTGGGGTTCTCGGTTGTGTTCGCTTTTGCGATGGCGGCGCTATTAAGTGGACGATTGGACGCAGCATGGGCGCGCTGGTGCCGGCCATGGGCGAACGTGGCTTGGTCAATTCTAACGATCGGTATCGCGCTAGGCAGCTGGTGGGCTTACTACGAATTAGGCTGGGGCGGTTGGTGGGCATGGGACCCGGTCGAAAATCCACCTCTGATTACGTGGCTTTTTGGCACGGCCTTAATTCATTCTCTGGCGGTGACTGAGAAGCGTGGAATATTCAAGAGTTGGACTGTGATGCTGGCGATCCTCGCGTTTGCAGGCAGTCTGCTGGGCACGTTCATTACTCGTTCTGGACTGCTTACCTCCGTGCACGCTTTTGCCACAGATCCGGAGCGCGGTGTCTTCATTCTCGCGATCTTGACGCTGTCAGTTGGCGGCGCCCTGTTACTGTTCGCCGTGCGCGCGCCGCTGCTAAGAGGGCGCTTCGGGTTCGGCATTCTATCGCGTGAAATGCTTCTGCTTGTGAATAATTTGGTTTTGGTTGTCTCAGCAGCCTCGGTATTCCTCGGAACACTGTTTCCAATGGTTTATCAGGCATTGACCGACGATCTTATCTCGATCGGCCCGCCCTATTTTAACGCAATCTTCGTTCCTCTTATGGCGCTGCTCGTGCTTGTGTTAGGCGTCGGACCTATTTCGCGCTGGAAAAAGACATCGGGGCGTTATCTAACGACTCAACTACTCTGGGTCGGCGCTCTTAGCCTTGTCCTCGGTATCGCTTTGCCTTTGGCAGTGACACCTGAGTTTGGTTTGGGGCCGACGCTTACAGTCGCGCTCGCGTCGTGGATAGTTTTGTCATCGATCAAAGACGCAAAAAATAAGCTCGGTAACAAAAAGACGTTAATGGCAGGACTGCGGGCGCTGCCCCTCAGTTACTACGGCATGCAACTCGCGCATTTGGGTGTGGCGACTATGGTCGTTGGTGCTGCGCTAACCAGCGTTTATTCGACGGAAAAAAGTGTCCTGCTGGGGCCAGGTGAACGCATGGATCTTGGCGGCTATGAATTCGAATTTATTGGGGCGAAACCGATCACCGGACCCAATTTCCGAGGTATGGAGGCGACCCTCGAGGTTTACCGAGGTGATGAGCTGCTGCGCGAGCTTCACCCTGAGAGACGCCTGTATCTTGCCAGCGGCACGCCTTCAACAGAGATGGCGATTGATGCGGGGTTCTGGCGCGATTTATTCGTGACTCTCGGCGAAGAGAAAGGGGCATCCGCCTGGTCGATGACTATCTATGTGAAGCCCTTTGTACGCTGGGTTTGGTTGGGTGCGATATTTATGTGCTTAGGAGGCATAGTGGCAGCGGGCGATAAACGCTACCGCCGAGCGCTCGACAAGCAGGCAGCGCAGAAGCGAACGGCGTCTATTGAGCCATTAGAACCTGCCGAGGGTGTGTCTTAGCGATTGTGCTAAGGCTGCGCCAGGTACAAGTCCAATTGGAGTTTCTACGATGAACCGATCGCTCGCGTTTTTGCCCGTAGTTGCCTTTCTGGTGTTGGCCGTGGTCATGTGGCGTGGGCTTTATCTCGATAGCAAAGAGCTGCCGTCGATGCTGATCGACAAACCAATGCCAGCTTTCGACAAACTCACCGTTGATGGTCAAGCAGTCGACAACGACTCTCTGCCTACCGAACCCTTTTTGCTCAATGTGTGGGGTAGTTACTGTCTGCCTTGTTTGATCGAACACCCCACTTTTATGCGTCTGTCGGAATCTGCCGAAATACCTATTGTTGGGGTAAATTACCGCGATCAGAAAGCGCTCGCGCTTGATTGGTTGGAAGAAAATGGAAATCCGTATGCTTTTAGCATACTCGACGAGCCTGGCCGATTCGGGATAGATCTCGGAGTCTATGGCGCACCAGAGACTTATCTGGTCGACAGCAAGGGAGTCATTCGCTATCGGCACGTCAGTGTGCTCGATGAGACAGTTTGGCGCGAAGTGTTTGAACCTGCAATTGCAGAACTAAGAGCACAGGAGGCGGCGCAATGAGTAATGATACTGCTAACGGAAGAGTTTGGGAAAAGCGGTTTAAGCCTGTCCTGACAGTGTTTATGCTGCTAGCGATTGTTAGCGTTTTGATGCCGGCTACCAGCCTTGCACAAGTCGATACATTTGAATTTGAGACGCCCGAGCAGCAGCAAAGATTTCGGGCGCTCTCGGATGAGCTGCGCTGTCCGATGTGTCAGAACACGAGTTTGTCGGGGTCTACTGGCGGCGTTGCAGAAGACCTGCGTCGTGAAGTGCATCGGATGATTATGGAAGGGATGAGCGACGAGCAGATCGAGCAGTTTATGTACGAGCGCTACGGTGATTTCATTTTCTACAAGCCGCGGTTAAAACCCGAAACATTGCTTCTATGGTTTGGCCCGCTTCTGTTTTTCCTCATTGGCGCGTTCGTTCTCGTCGGCATTTGGCGCAAGGCGAAGGGAATCGATGCACAGCCGGTTCAGGTCGATACCGAAACGCAAACTCGCATAGACGCATTGATCGCTGAGCAAGGTAAAGCGGGTGCCGGTAACACCCATAGATAGAGCTCCACACGTTCACATGATGGCGAGCGTTTCGTGGCATTGCGATTAACCGAAAACCAATAGGATATTTATGCTTTTTTGGACTTTAGCTGCGCTGCTTGCCGTTATGGCGATCGCCTTTTTTGTCATCCCTTTTTATCGAGCGAATGGGGGCGATGAGGAGGCGGTTGGGAGCGTTCAGCGTAGCGAGAATTTGCTGCTTTTCGCCGAGAGGGAAAGCGAGCTTGCAGAGGATCTAGCAGCGGGCGAAATAGATAGCGAAGAACATGCCACCCTACTGCGTGAATTACAGCAATCGCTATTAGACGATGTGCAGGACACGAAGCCAAAGCGAGTGCCAATCGCTATATCCTCACGAGGCTGGTTGGTTATTGGCCTAATCGCAGTGTCGCTCCCTGCGGTGTCGGTTACGCTTTATCAGCGCTGGGGTTTTATAGACGACGTCCAGGTCATGGGATTGTTCCAGGAATCACTTGCCGCTCAGGGTGACGTAGTTGCAGCCTCTGCACTGGTCACCGAGCTAGGTGAATTAGTTAAAAACGGCAGTGAAAACCCTTGGGTTTGGTACTTTTTAGGCGAAAATTTCGCCACGATTGGCCGCTTCAATGAAGCCGAAATATCGTATCGACAAGCTGCCGAACGGCTGAGCGGACAGCCTGAAGAGGCGCTCGTGCTCGGACGCGCGGCGTTAGCCTTATACATCAAGTCCGAATTCCGTTTCACGCCTGAACTGAACGCGCTTATCGAGCAGGCACAGGCGATTAATCCGAATGAAATTGCTGTGATTCAGCTGCTCGCAGCAGACGCACAAAACCGAGGCGACTACGCAGCTGCAATTGCTAATTGGCGCATACTCATCCAGCTAGACCCGAACTCCCCAGAAGCGCAAGCACTTCGCGGGGAAATTGCTAATGCGCAGCGTCTGCTCCGAGAAGAGTCTGGCGAGGAAATTGTCGGTCCGGAGATAGAAGTGCGGCTTGCGCTCGCAGAGGGGTTGTCGCTCGATCCAAATTTACGCGTGTTTGTCGCGGTACGCAGCGCCGAGCGAGAGGGCATGCCGCCGCTAGCCGCCGTCGGTCTTAGCGTCGCAGATCTGCCTACGACAATAAATTTAGATAACTCTTCCCAGGTCGGCCCCTTTAATCTAAGTTCGGCCGACCTCGTAAGGGTGTCGGCTTTGGTGTCGCTTAACGGCACGGCAAACCCCTCTCGAGGCGACTATCGTGTGGTCTCAGATGATTTTGCCCACAATGGCCAGCACGCGATTGTCACGCTTACCATTAGCGACGAAGTCGAGTAGCCATTGAATTGGGTTGAATTCGGCACTATCGCCTTAGCGCATTTGTTTGCAGTGGCGTCCCCAGGTCCGGACTTCGCGATCGTGCTTCGTCAAACGCTCAAAAATGGCAGCTTTGCCGGCCTCTGGTCGAGTGCCGGTGTCGCTGCGGGCATAGGCCTTCACGTAACTTACTGCCTTCTTGGTGTAGCGCTGCTTATAGCCAGTTCGCCGACGTTATTTTTGGTTTTAAAGATGGGTGCCGCAGTTCTGTTGGTCATTCTTGGCGGGCAATCACTTTATGGAGCGGCGCGCGAGTTTAAGCGGCGCCGAGAAACTTCAGAAATGGACGCGGAGGTCTTTGTTAGCGAAGCTGAGCAGCCTTCGATGTCTCTTGCCCGTCGTGCTTTTTTGACAGGCTTCACCACCAACGGGCTGAACCCTAAGGCAACCCTTTTCTTTCTCGCTCTGTTTAGTGTGGTGATAGATCCCGCAACCGGGTTCGCCCAACAGACCGCCTACGGGCTCTATTTGGTAATAGCGACTTTTGCTTGGTTCGCTTGTCTTGCATTGCTGGTCGGTCGGCCACGGGTTCGCCTTGTCGTGCTGAGTGCTGCGCCGGTTATCGATAGTCTGATGGGATTAATCCTCTGGGTAATTGCCGCGCAGCTTTTAAGTTGAAGGCCCTGTGGCCACTAAGACACCTGCAATAAGTAACGAAGATAGGTATAGTTGGGCGCTATAAATCGTTTCAAAGACGCCACCGCGATGGGAAAGGATCTACACAATGGCCGCAAATAACAGTGATGCAACAGGCGCCGCGTTGATCGACAAGTTTGGACGAAGGGTCGACTATATTCGTCTGTCGGTGACCGATCGGTGCGACTTTCGCTGCGTCTACTGTATGACTGAAGACATGACCTTTTTACCCCGCAAGGAAATACTCAGCCTAGAGGAGCTTTTTTTAGTCGGCAAAGCCTTTGTTGATTTAGGGGTGAGCAAAATCCGTTTAACAGGGGGAGAGCCGCTGGTTCGGGGCGATGTGATAACGCTCGTCGAGCGGCTTGGTGAGTTGCCGGGATTGGAAGAGCTTCTGATCACCACGAATGGCGCGCAGCTCGATAAGTTCGCGAAACCGCTGCGCGCGGCGGGAGTGACAAGGGTCAACGTGAGTATCGATAGTCTCGATGCAGAACGTTTCAAGCGGATCTCGCGCGTAGGCAAGCTCGATAAAGTACTCGAAGGAATCGACGCGGCAATAGCGGCTGGTTTCGAAAAAGTTAAACTCAATACTGTCATCATGCGCGGTTACAACGAAGATGAAGTAATTGGTTTGGCCGAATATGCTCTAGAGCGCGCTATCGACATAGCCTTTATTGAAGAAATGCCCCTTGGCGAGGCGTCCGATCACGTCCGAGAAGAGACTACCTGCAGCAATGCTTGGGTACGCGACACGCTTGAGCAGCGCTTTGAGCTGACAGACAGCGAGGTAAAAACCGCAGGTCCTTCGCGCTATGTCGATGTGAAAGGCTATGAGTCGCGCATTGGATTTATCTCCCCGGTTACGCATAATTTTTGCGGTGACTGCAATAGGGTGCGAGTCACGGTAGAGGGGCGGTTGCTCCTCTGTTTGGGTAATGAGCATTCGATGGATCTCAGGGCGATATTGAGGGCGGAAAATTTTGACGAGCTTAGGCTGCGAGAAGCGATAGTGGCAGCTATGGACCTTAAGCCGGAACGACACTATTTCTATGAAAAAGATCATGCGCAGCCCGTGCGGTTAATGAATATGACAGGTGGCTAGCGCGGCACCTCACGTGCTTGCAGTGATCGTATGAAAATAAACAGGATGGAAACGCAATGGTTGATGAGGTGGTGAGTCTGCAAATAGCAGTGGTCACGGTGTCAGATACGCGTACAGAAGAGACAGATCGCTCGGGTGCGGTGCTTGTTCAGCGTCTCGGCGCGGCGGGTCATGTGCTTTGTCATAAAAGTATCGTCAAAGATGACGTGTATCAATTACGCGCCGAGGTCTCTAGGCTGATAGCCGATCCCGGTGTGCAGGCAATACTAATGACGGGAGGTACGGGGTTTACGCCGCGCGACAATACGCAGGCGGCGATCCAGCCTCTGCTCGACGTCGCAATCGAGGGTTTCGGCGAGCTTTTTCGCCAGTTGTCCTATGCTGAGATTGGGACATCAACCATACAATCGCGTGCGTTTGCAGGAATCGCTAACGATGTCATTATTTTTTGCCTGCCCGGTTCGCCCGGCGCCTGTGCCACTGGGTGGGACAGCGTGATCGCAGAGCAGTTAGACAGTAGCCATAAGCCATGTAACTTTGTCGATAAATTAAAGGTCGTCGATTTTTAGGCAAAAAAAACACCAAGCCTCGGGGGGAGGGTTGGTGTTGAAAATGCACAGAAAACTCTCTGGGGACTTCTTTGCTCGGGCTTAGTAATGCGTAATCGGTCTATTGCTGGCCTATGGCTTCTCAGCTACTGTTCTGCGTTGAGAGCCTATGCAGACCTTGATAATTCCTTTTTCAGCGTTTAAACGCGAGCGAGCACAATCGCAGCGGGCACTGAAAGGGCGGCGATTACTAACGCGACGCTAACAACAGTGGCTTCAACTACGGGGCGCGCTCTTTTGAGTGCGTTGCTCATGACATGCTCCTAATCTTAAGGGGTTGCTTTAGTCTGAGACCCGACGTCTCCCTATCCAGCAACGGGGCGTATAGTAACACAATAAGTGGAAATTGGTAACACTTTCTGCAGATATTCGTAATTACTGCGGCTGCCCCTTGATATTCAAGGGGTATCAAATAAAAATGTTTTAAAACAATTATTTATGTTTAATTTCTACTCGATTCCAGCAATAAATTTCGTTGTTTAGGTAAAAATTCATCGCTGATTCGTCCGTAACATGCAGATATTAGGAATCTTTTGTGACTCGGGTCACAAGGTAACACTCGGGTAACAC
>Ga0115568_10002798_pt1 | contig 12025 bp, 11 predicted proteins | sample COGITO_mtgs_1204_FD_87296 | JGI IMG/M metagenome (GOLD analysis project Ga0115568, IMG submission 87296) | Pelagic marine microbial communities from North Sea - COGITO_mtgs_120426 | ecosystem: Environmental > Aquatic > Marine > Epipelagic | place: Germany:Helgoland, sampling site Kabeltonne...
CGATTATTATTGATCTAAGAAGGTATTTGGTCATGGAGGAATCCAAATCACCAAGTGAATTAACAACCATGTTTACGAATATTGAAAATAATGGAGCTCCATGGCAGTTCTCACCAATGGATCGATTCAATTGGGCGGCTGAAGATTAAACGAAAGTGCTATGTCAGAAAGAATAAATGTACCAACGATGCAGGAGTTAATGGCGAAAGGCGAGTCTCCAGATGTATTGTTTTGGGTAGGATGTGCTGGAAGTTTTGACGATCGAGCGAAAAAAATCACAAAGGCTGTAGTCAAAATACTACATAATTGTGGAGTAAAATACGCGGTGCTTGGTACGGAGGAGGCTTGTACTGGGGATCCTGCAAAACGAGCAGGAAACGAGTTCCTTTTTCAAATGCAGGCTTTTCAAAATATTCAGATATTGAATGGATATGAGATTAAGAAAATTGTAACGGGGTGTCCACATTGCTTTAATACTATCAAAAATGAATATCCAGGCTTAGGTGGAGATTATGAAGTCGTTCATCATACTCAGCTTATTCAAGACTTGATTAATGCAGGCAAATTAAAAGTGAAAGAAGGTGGGGCATTTAAAGGGAAGCGTATTACTTTTCACGATCCGTGTTATTTGGGACGGGCAAATGAGGTTTATGAAGCTCCTCGATCTGTCTTAAGTCGATTAGATGCTGAATTAGTTGAAATGAAGCGTTGTAAGTCAAAAGGTTTGTGCTGCGGTGCTGGAGGAGCACAAATGTTTAAAGAAGCGGAACCAGGAAACAAGGAAGTGAATATTGAACGAACAGAAGAGGCCTTGGAAACCAAAGCTAACTTTATCGCAACAGGGTGCCCATTTTGCAATACAATGATGACCGATGGAGTAAAGAATTTTAATAAAGAAGAAGAAGTTAAAATAATGGACATTGCAGAAATGATTGCAATGGCTGCAGATTTATAATAATGGAAGTTGATTTCAATTCATTACCCAACCAATCAAAAGTATGGATGTATCAAGCCAATCGGCTTTTAAATGATGAGGATAAAAAAGTCATTTATGAACTTGCGGAGGTTTTTCTGAGCCAATGGGAAAGTCATAATATCCCGGTAAATGGGGCAATAGACGCACTGAATAATTGTTTTGTCAGAATTGCCGCCTTTACTGACGAACCCAATATGTGCGGTAGGGCGCAAGATGCACAAGTCAGGTTGGCTAAAGAAATCGAATTAGAATTGGGAATTGAATTAACAAACAGATTGCTTTTAGCTTTTGAAATTGAGGGAGTAACGGAAATCATTCACATGAATGACTTGGCTAATGAAATTAGCCAGGGACGAATAAATGCAAATTCAAATTTTTTCAATAACCTGATTCAATCGAAACAAGATTTTGAGATGTCATGGGTGCTAAAAGCCGGTGATTCTTGGCTTTCCAAATATTTTTAAAAGACCAATAGATACAGGTTTTCTGTGTTCTTATCACGGGTTGATTCTTTCAAAAAATCAAGATTTAATTTTGTGGTCGAATGATGTTGAATTGGATAAACTTCAGGCTGCAAATTGTCCAGATCTAATTTTTCAAACACTGCTTCTTTTATTAAGAAACTGTGGCCTTCAATTTCTGATTCAACCAATTTTCCTAAAGTTCCACTATAGTGCGTAATTGATTTTGTGTAAAAATCATAACAATGAGGAGAAATGTCTATCACGTGTTGATTTGCTGAAGGAATCCCACGTTCGTTGGTGATAATTGCTGCAATATATTGCCCGTCGTAGTGCGCTAAATTCTGATAAAAATGAACTTTCATAAAGACATTAACAAAACATGCTGAAATCGCAGTTGCCAGGACAATTGCTAAAATGCTTTTGCGTTTTAAATAGGTAGCAATTAAGAGTAGAAATAAAGCCGTTAAACTAAAACCGAAAATTACGGTTACATTGGTAAATGTAAAAGTGCCGATTAAAACTACGCCGACTCCCATTGCGCCAATAACGAATATTTGAATCATACCAATAATACCATTCTGATTTTTAAGTGCTAATTGTACTAAGTAATTCCCGGAAATGATGGCAATAAATGGGTAAATAATATAGATGTAATGATCCAGTTTGAATTGGGACATGGACAACGCTATGAAAGGCAGTACAATAGCTCCAAGGGTGTAATATTCGGCTATTTCTTTGGCTCTAATGGCTAATTTTATTTTGTTCCAAAGGGCTAAAAATCCGAGGATGGTCCAAGGTAAAAAAGACCAAATGAATGTCCCAATAAAGAAATGGTATGAAAAAGAGGCATCTTTCCACTCACTCTCACCTGTTAATCTACCAAAACTTTGTTCCCAAAAATAAAACACTAAACCGCTTATTCCTTGAACTCTTTTGCCACTTGATAATGTTGTGAATTTTTCTGGCTGAGCGTCGTATTGTGTATACAAGCCATAGACCATGGGGCTTATAATAATGGCCACGATACATATTCCCAAAAGCCATTCCCAACGAAAAAAATTTCTCCATTGTTTTCGGATAATAAAATGGGTAGAGAGGGCTAGAATTGGAACCATAAGACCAATTGGGCCTTTGCACAACATGGCCAAGCCAATTCCAATAAACCCTAATATCAGAAACTTAAATTTTTCTCTTTCAAGAAATTCAATAATGCACCATATAGCGAAAACGATTGAACTGATTAATATGGTATCTGTCCTGACATCATGAGAAATAATAGAAATGGCTTCTGTGGTAGAAAAGATGATGGCTCCAGTGTAGCCAGCTGCTTTAGAGTACAATAAACTTCCTAACCTGAAAGTGGCGAAAATACCTAAATAAACAAAGAGTAATGAAGGTAGTCGGTACGACCAATTTTCAATGCCGAAAACGTTAAAAGATAGGGATGATAACCAAAAAAGAAGAGGTGGTTTGTCTAGGTAGTCGTTACCTCTATGCATTACTTCCAGGTAGTTACCGCTCTCTGCCATTTCCATACTTATGGAAGCATATTGGGTAGCATCTATGCCCATTATCGGCAGATTAATACCCGAGATGAAGGTAATGGTGGTCATGGCCATTACTATCCAAAATGCGTATTTAAATCCAAAGTTTTCAATCATCGATACACGTCGTTAAATTTTCTCGGTCTTTTCTGTTCTTCCCAACGAAAATTCTCAAGAATTTTCAATTTTGGATTGATTGAATGCATCGGATACAATGTAGCTTCAGGCTCTTCTCTAAAAGTAATTTCATCTACTTTGTTTTCTATTACTCGTAGTGTCATATTACTACAAACAGCATGATTCATTCCAATGGGTACCTTTCCTTCTTCTCCCACATAATAAACACTTTGAGCGTTTCCAGAGACCTCTAATCTTTTTAGCTTCTGGTTTTCAAAAAAGGCATTCATTTGTCTTCCTTTTACTTGGTTATACCCAAATGTATCTGCTTCAGAAATGAGAAAAGTATTCTCATCTAGTAGCATGGATTCAATGGAATTAGCATTGGTTTTTATACTTATAAAATCTGCAAAAAGTTGATTTTCTTCGGACCATAGAATAGGCATGTAGAACATATCTATTGTTTCGACTTCTTGATTGAAAATGATAGAATCGGCAACGCCTTGAAAATCAGACTTAAAAAATTTGACTTGATGAAATACGTGAATATTTTGATTTCCTGCGGAATCTTCTACGATCAGGGCAGTATCGCCATGCAGAAATAAGGAGTCATTTTCAAAGATTTGAATTAAGAGAAGACTATCGGTTATTAGTGACTTTTTGAGTTGCTCATTGTGCCATCCGTAGTTTCCTTTAATGATGAAACTATTACTAGTATCCGCTATCTGCATATTATTAAAAACTTCTCCTACGCCCGTTTTACGATCGTAAAACAAACTATCTCCTGATAGTTTTTGTCCGTCTGAAATTATATATGAGTTCTCTTGCAGAGCAGTCTGATTAATCTTCGTGTCATACCAACCATTTTCTGTATAAATAAGGTTAGAATCGGATTCGATAAACGTGGGACCAGAAAAATAGGCTATTTCGGTTAGTGTGCTGTAGGAAAGTGTATCGCAAGTCATCGTGTATTCTGGATTAAACAATTCAACCGAGTCGCGAAATTCCAGCATTTGACTTTTTGAAAAGTAAAGACCAATTTTACTTGTTAATATATTGGCATTTTGTGTGCTGGTAATTATCGCGCCATTGGTATACTTTCCGAGGGAATCGTTTAAATCATAAGTCATAGAACTAGTGGTAAGTACTAAATCACGGTCGCTTAGGCGGACATTACCATTCATGATTGCTTCTTTTAAATTCCCACTGTAATGCAGAGAGTCGCCAAACATCGCTATGGAATCACCCTGTAGAATTTTTACTCGACCAAAAGCGTCTAAGCTATTGGAGTCTAGATATAAATAGGTACTATCGCAGAAAAGCCGTACTTCTTGATGCCTTAATTCCACATGACCAATAAACTTTTGTGCTGTACTGTTCTTTTTTTTAATTAGTTCGTCCGCATTAACAATCTGAATTCGATTGGATCCTGCACCAACTTGTGCATTACAGTAATTACTGAATAATGTTATTAAACACAGGAACGCGATAGCGACGACTACGACGTTTGATAAAAATGTTTTAGGCAATGCCACAGAACAATAATACGAAGACTTCAAAAGAAATATTGTATTAATTCAAAACCTTATCTCTTATAATGGTTTGTTTTCGGTTTGGCCCGACTGAAACAATGGTTATAGGCGTTTCTAATTCAGTTTCTAAAAACGCTATGTAATTATTCAAGTTGGCTGGAATTTCAGAAACATCCGTGAGCCCCGTAAGATCAATCCCTTTCCAACCTGGAATTTCTTTGTATACAGGGGTTAAACTTTCATCTTCAATGTCATAGGGTAAATAATCAATGGTTTCTCCCTGATACTTGTAGTGCGTGCAAACTTTGATGGTGTCAAAAATACTTAATACATCTGCTTTCATCATAGACAACTTGGTTACTCCATTGATCATGATGGCATATTTTAAGGCAGGTAAATCAATCCATCCACAACGTCTAGGTCTTCCTGTTGTTGCACCAAACTCTTGTCCCTCTTGTCTCATTTCTTCACCAGTATCATCGTGAAGTTCCGTAGGAAACGGACCACTACCAACCCTAGTACAATAAGCTTTGAAAATACCTATTACATCGCTGATTCGATTCGGAGCTATTCCAAGACCTGTGCACGTTCCTGCAGTAATTGTATTTGAAGAGGTTACAAAAGGATACGAGCCGAAATCAATATCAAGCATGGTTCCTTGGGCTCCTTCCGCAAGTACTTTTTTTCCAGCTTTAATGGCATTGTTAATATAGTGTTCACTGTCAACGGCCGGAATTTCTTTTAAAGATTCAATGGCGTCGAACCAATCTTTTTCATACTGATCTAAATCGTATTCAAAATCAAATCGAGTAAGCATGCTTTTATGTTTTTCAACAAGAGCATCATAGCGATCTTGGAAGTTAGCGGTATACAAGTCACCGATTCTTAAACCATTCCGTCCTGTTTTGTCCATATACGTTGGACCAATTCCTTTCAAGGTAGAACCTATTTTTTTCTTACCCTTTGCCTGCTCTGACGCAGCATCTAAAATTCGGTGAGTAGGAAGAATAAGATGGGCTTTCTTTGAAACCAGTAACAGACGACTTACATCTATTCCAAATTTCTTAAGACTGTCTATTTCTTTCTTAAATATTACGGGATCAATTACGACGCCATTTCCAATTAGATTCATGGTGTCTTTTCTGAATATGCCAGAAGGAATAGTGTGTAAGACATGTTTAATGTCATTAAATTCTAATGTATGTCCTGCATTTGGACCACCTTGAAAACGTGCAATAACGTCATAGTTTGGAGTGAGAACATCCACCACTTTCCCTTTTCCTTCGTCGCCCCATTGCAGGCCTAATAGAACATCTGTCCCTTTCATATGTTAAGTTTTTCACTGAATAATTTACGAGCAGAACTCTCATCTTCAGAAATTGTAAAAAGTGTATTTAATTTGGTTATTAAAAAAAGTTTAGAAATTTTCTCATTAACGTTACAAATAACAGTATCTCCTCCAGCATTTCTGGATTTGGTAAGAATATTAATTAAAGCGTTCAGCCCAGAACTATTAATGTGGGTGATTTTGGCTAAATTTAATATAAAATTGGCTTTATTATCCAGGGTGTTTTTATCGACTTCTTCCAGAAGATTTATAGCATCTTCTTTGCCCATTATTTTGCCAATTAGTTTAAAAAAGACAATATCGTCTTGTGTTTGGTAATTGAATTCTAAGTTCATTAGTACTGTTAATTCTTATTTTTAGTAGCGTATATATAAAGGGAATGGTGCGAAATATTTATATCAAATAACTCTTCTAGCGTGTCTTTTATTCCTTGAATTCTAGGGTCACAAAATTCGATGACTTCGCCGCTATCTGTACAAATGATATGGTCATGCTGTCTAGACGCATAACTTTTTTCAAAGTACGCGAGATTTGAACCAAATTGGTGCTTTGTAATTAATTTACAGACCAATAGCAAATCCATGGTATTGTAAAGCGTAGCTCGTGAAACTCTGTAATTTTGATTTTTCATTTTCACGTACAATGTCTCCACATCAAAATGACCTTGGTAGCTATATACCTCTTTGAGTATGGCAAATCGCTCCGGTGTTTTTCGATGTCCGTTTTGTTCTAGAAACTGTGCGAAAATTTCTTCAACTTTTTCCTGTACCGTTTCTTCGGTCATAGTCAAGTATTAAGGCTCAAAATTAAGAATTATAAAGGACTGAGCCCCCATCTTACTTACTTTTATTAACAAATAGTCTAATAAATTTATTCACTGTCGATTCTTTCAATAGAATTGATGCCGTCAATCTGTAATAATTTAGTCATTAGATTGTCTAGATGTTCTGTGTCTCTGACATATGCCATTACGCAACCTTCAAAAATTCCGTCATTGGAATCAAATGTAATTGACTTCATATTGACATTTAAATCAGCAGAAATAATTTTGGTAATGTTATTCACTAAACCCATATCATCAATTCCTGTAAAGACCATTCCCGTTAAAAACTCTTCATACTCCTGTCCACGCCATTTTGTGCGTATAATGCGGTAAGCATAATTGGCCATGAGTTGTCGGGCATTCGGGCAGTTGTTTCTGTGAATTTTAATGCCGTCATTGATTGTGATGAATCCAAAAATGGCATCACCAGGTATTGGATTGCAACAGGGAGCAAATTTGTAATCGAAGTTGTCATTTTCACCAATAATTAATTCCTCTGTCTTTTTCTTGAATTTATTAACCAGTGTAGTCAAACTTCCCTTTAAAGAATCCGTTATTGAGCTGTTTTTTAATCGTCCACCTTTAACAATAATCTCCTTTATTCGAGCTAAATTAACTTTGTCTTTAGCAATCTGATAGTACATTTCAGTGTGCTCCTTGAAACCATATAGTTTGATGAGTTCGTTTAGGTTGTCTTCATCGAAGGGTACTTTAAGTGCTTTTAACTTTCTTTCTAAAATTTCTCTTCCGTCTACTGAAGCTACTTTTCGTTCTTCCTTTAAAGAGCCTTTAATTTTGGCTTTCGCTTTTGAAGTAGCAACATAATTCAACCAATCTTCTTTAGGCTTTTGCTTGGCTGAAGTAATGATCTCGACTTGGTCGCCACTTTTTAATTCATGACTAAGAGGCACTAATTTGTGATTTACTTTTGCGCCAATACATTTTGCCCCAACTTGTGTATGAATTTCAAAAGCAAAATCAAGTGCAGTAGCTTTTACAGGCAATCGCCGCAAATCACCATTGGGAGTAAATACAAATATCTCTTCGGCGAATAAGGAGAGTTTGAAATCATCTATGAACTCCATTGCGTCCACATCTCTGTTCTCTAGAATCCCTCTAATTTTATCTACCCAGTTATCCAGAATACTGTCTTTTTCATTGGTTGACTTATATTTCCAGTGAGCAGCTAAACCTTTTTCAGCTACTTCATCCATCCGTTTAGTACGTATTTGAACCTCGACCCATTTACCAGTTGGGCTCATTACAGTTGTATGCAGAGATTCATAACCGTTTTGTTTTGGATGAGAAATCCAATCTCTTAGTCTTTCTGGGTTAGGCTTGTAATTATCCGTAACAATCGAATAGGCTTTCCAACAGTCAGATTTTTCAGTTTCTAGTGGAGTATCGATAATTATTCTTATCGCGAAAACGTCATAAACTTCTTCGAAATTAATAGACTTTTTCTGCATTTTATTCTATATGGAATAGATTGATTTTTGTCTTCCTTTAATTTGAAATTTAAGTCCTGCTTCTTGAAGTGCTAATCTAACAGGAGAGCTGAATTTTCGAATAAAACGAGTTCTTATGTCTTTTGTTTTATCTAATTTTTTATTGATGTCTACATAAGCATTTGACTCCGTGTATTTAAGGGCAAGATCTTCTAGTTCTGTTTTTATCGCATACAATCCAAGCCTGTGCGCGAGTGGAGCATATAGGAAATGTGTTTCGGAAGCAATTTTGAGTTGCTTATCACTGCGCATAGACTCCAATGTTCGCATGTTGTGAAGACGGTCAGCCAACTTTATTAAGATAACTCTTACATCTTCCGGTAACGTAAGAATCATTTTGCGAAAATTTTCAGCTTGCTGAGATGTGTTCAAATCGAATACACCAGAAATTTTGGTAAGACCGTTGATTATTTTTCGGCATTGTTCGCCAAACATGTTTTCAATGTCATCAAGTGCAATTTCAGTATCTTCTACTGTATCATGAAGAAGTGCACAAGCGATGGCTTTCGGACCTAGTCCGATTTCTTCTGCACAAATCCTAGCTACTGCAATAGGATGAAAAATATAAGGTTCACCAGATTTTCTGCGCATATCTTTGTGCGCATTTACGGCAACATCAAATGCTTTTCTAATAAACTTGGTGTCTTCCTTTGAACGGTCAACTAGTATTGAACGCAGCAGCCCACGATAAGCATTGAGAATTTCTTTATTTTCTTTTTCTAAATCTATTGCCACTAATCTTAACTCTTGTAATTTAAATATAGAAAAGTCAGCTATACCAGAAGTAGATTAAAGTAAAATTTTACAAAATACGGGCAATAAATAAATGCTAAATGAATAAATACTACTATTTGGTAGGTAAAATTTTTGTACAAACTTCACCAAAACCTACTCTGACACCATCCTTTTCTGCATGACCCCGCATGATGACAGTGTCAAGATCTTGTATAAATTTTCGTTCTGAGCCATCTTCCATAGCAAACGGTTTTGTTCCTTTCCAACTGATTTCCAACATGGAGCCAAATTGACCTTCTTCAGGTCCAGAAATGGTTCCGGATGCTAGTAAGTCACCGGCGTGAATATCACAACCATTGATCGTGTGATGAGCAAGTTGTTGCTGCATGTTCCAATACATGTGTTTGTAATTTGAATTACAGACAATGGATTCAGTAGAGCCTTCGGGTTGAATGGCTACTTGCAAATTAATATCAATATGATGATCGCCTTCATAATCTAGGTATGGCAAAACTTTAGGGTCTTGCACAGGTCCTGGAACACGGAATGGCTCTAATGCGTCTAGGGTGACAATCCAAGGCGACATAGAAGATGCAAAATTTTTGGCTAGAAATGGTCCAAGTGGAATATACTCCCATTTTTGAATATCCCTAGCAGACCAATCATTGAATAAACACATGCCAAAAATATATTCGTTAGCCTCGGCTGTAGAAATCGAGTCACCTAAAGGCTTTCCTTCTAAAGTGATAAAACCCATTTCCAATTCAAAATCTAACAACTTACACGGTCCAAAAACTGGAGGGGCATCATCCGTCGGTTTTTGCTGTCCTTTTGGGCGATGAACAGGTGTCCCTGAATTAATTACCGAAGATGCGCGGCCATGATAGCCTACTGGAATGTGTTTCCAATTAGGCAATAACGCATTGTTAGGATCTCGAAACATGCAGCCCACATTATAGGCGTGTTGCTCACTTGAATAAAAGTCTGTATAGTCACCAATTTTTATTGGTAAATGCATGCTCGCATTGAGTTGATCGACAAGAATGAGATCAGATTTTTTTTCTGCATCGCTACCTTCAAGAAGAAGGTCTGAAATCTGATTACGTAATTCTCGTAGTAGACTTTTTCCTTTGCCCATCATTTGGTTCAAAGTTGTTGAAGCAAAATCAGATTGATGAAAGCCACTGTCCTTAAGAAGCCCTAGTTTTTCGACAGCCGAAAGGTCGAGAATCTGATTGCCTATTGCAACTCCGACACGTTTTCCACCTAGCCCTTCAGAGAATATACCAAAGGGGAGGTTTTGTATAGAAAAATCTGAATTGTTAGGTACGAATACCCATGATTTTCTTGAAGGGTCGTTAGCTCTGTTCATTGAAATAAATTTTGGCAAATGTAAGTACTAAGTTGAAGCGATGCAGTCTTTTTTTAAATAAATTGCAGAGAATTGAAAGAAGTTCATTTTCCATATGTAAAAGGTCTGATTATGATTTGTTTGTTAACATTTCATTTTACTTGTACGTATTTCTACACTGCGCCAGATACATTCAACTCTGTAAAACTGGAAATCATTTCTGCTCGTTATATTAATCCATTTTTTCATCAGTATTGGGCGTTGTTTGCTCCGAATTTACCGGAATACAACGTTGTAATTGAAGTTTCTGATAAGGAAGGGGTTTGGCGAAATATTTCCCGTGAAGTTTTAGAAAACCATTATGCATTCAGAATTACGGAAAAAGGTAGATTGGCTTTGGCTTTTACAGGAATTGCTAGATCGGCGGCATGGGAATGTGCTGTTGGTAGGGTAAATGAAAATGACCCAGAGAAGTATCAACATATTTTAAAAGATCTCTGTCGGGGCTATTTACGCATGAATTCTACTGATAATTTACGAATTCGATTGACGAAATATGACTTATACTCTGTTAAAGAAGGAGAATTTATTTTTTGAAAAATTCCATTAAAATATTAGCTCACTTTAATACGCCATTTACAGAAGAGCGCAATGTGCTTTTTTTGCGTATTGGTGTGCTGATTTTTTGTGTAATAAATGCCATTCACAATGTCACATTGCTAGAATATTGTTGGGGAGAGTATAAAATGTCACCAACATTATCGTTAGGTAAGTTCTCTTCTAATTTTGTTAATCTTTTAAATGAAGGTGGGGAAGGTTTTGCTATCCTACTTATTATTATTCAGCTACTGTGTTTAGTTGGAGCGATTTTCTTAAAATACAAGAGAATTTTAACTTTTGTGGCTTATTTAGCTTCGGCAAATCTAATTAATTCCACTTATTTGATGAACTCTGGTGGTCATCACGTCATCTTGCTAATCCTATTTTTTCTTTCACTAATTAACGAAGGGCATTCGATAGTTAATTCATGGTCCAATGCAATAAATAAAGCCGCCATGCTTGCTATAAAAATACAGGTTTGCATGATTTATTTTATTTCATTTTTGTACAAAATCATTGGACAGTCATGGCTGGACGGTTCCGCATTGTGGCAGACGCTGATGTTAGATGAATACACACTCCCAATCTTTAAGGAGATATTTGTAAGTAATCACTTTCTATTGACTTTTGGTACTTATTTTGTTCTTGCGTATCAAATTCTATTTCCCATATTAATTTGGGTGAAAAAAGTTAGGAAATGGGTATTATTATGCGGGGTAGGACTTCATTTATTCATAGCATTTGGAATGGGCTTATTTACTTTTGGTATAGCTATGGTTGTAGCTTATTTCGCCTTCTATGTCCCTGAAAATAAAATAAGTTTTAAGTTGTACGATAAGTCATCTACTAGAGTTTAAATAGTGGTCTCGATGACATCAACTCATTCACGCTAGATTTTACTTTTTGAATGATTGTTTCGTTGTTTGGGTTGCATAAAACTTCATTAATCAATTGAACGATTTTGGGAACCTCATTTTCATTTACACCACGAGTAGTAATTGCGGGCGTGCCAACTCGAATTCCTGAA
>Ga0115568_10002803_pt1 | contig 12017 bp, 6 predicted proteins | sample COGITO_mtgs_1204_FD_87296 | JGI IMG/M metagenome (GOLD analysis project Ga0115568, IMG submission 87296) | Pelagic marine microbial communities from North Sea - COGITO_mtgs_120426 | ecosystem: Environmental > Aquatic > Marine > Epipelagic | place: Germany:Helgoland, sampling site Kabeltonne...
GATTCAACTTGTGTCATCTACTATTGCCTTTATGGTAATATGGACGGCTAGTGCTACACCTAATGATTATAACTATGTTGATTACGAATCTCTTGGCTCAGGAGTAGATTTTTTCATGGGTAATGAAAGTAGCGAAAGTTCCTTTTTCAATGTAAAGGTAGATTCTCCTGATGTAGACCTCATTTATCCAATTGAAGATCCCATAGATCCTTCTCAGAATCCGAATAATATCATTGATTTTGAGATTCCTGACAACATCAACAATTCGATAATTTATGACCCAGAAACTGGCGATTACCTGTTTAATTCAACTGTAGGAGAAGATTTTGACTATAGAAATCCCAGTTTCATGACGCAGGATGAATTTTTTGAATATAATCTAGAACAATCACTCAGCGATTATTGGGAAGATCAAGTTGCAGAAGAGGATTTGGATCAATCTTCTTTGATTCCAGAATTAAACGTCGGAGGTAAGAAGTTTCAAGACATTTTTGGAAGTAATAAAATCAACATTCAGCCCCAAGGTTCTGCAGAGCTCCGATTTGGACTCAATATCTCGAAAACTGACAACCCTCAATTGCCCGAACGTCAACGTAGAATAACCACGTTTGATTTCGATGAAAAAATCCAACTAAATGTCACGGGTCAAATCGGCGAAAAATTAAAGCTGCAAACCAGCTACAATACAGAAGCTACTTTTGATTTTGAAAACCAAATGAAATTAGAGTATACCGGATTCGAAGATGAGATTATTAAAAAAATTGAAGCAGGTAATGTCAGTTTGCCTTTAAGCGGATCTCTTATTCAGGGTGGAAGTTCTTTATTTGGAATAAAAACCCAATTGCAATTTGGAAGAGCAACGATTACTTCCATTTTTTCTCAACAGAAAGGAGAAAGAAAAGAAATCAGTGTTGCAGGTGGCGCACAAATAAGTGAATTTGAATTAAGTGCAGATAAATACGAGGCGAATAAGCACTACTTTTTAAATTATTATCATCGTAACAATTACGATTACGCCATGAAGTCTTTACCAATGGTTAACTCAGGTGTTCAAATAACTAGAATTGAAGTTTGGGTAACCAATAGAACCAATGATTATACAGATACCAGGAACATTATCGCTTTTACGGATCTAGGAGAAAACGCTAATATCGAATTTGCTTCTAACTATGGTTCTTCGGTGGCGGATGATATGCCGAGGAATAATGCGAACGGTCTCTATGATTACATAACTGCTAACCCCAATGTTAGGGGTTTTGTTAATGCATCGTCAGCACTCAGCTCCGGTACTTATCCGATGCAACAAGCAGTACATTATGAGAAACTGGAAAATGCACGAATGTTATTGCCCACTGAGTACACGTATAATGCTCAATTAGGTTTCATTTCACTTAATCAATCTTTGAATAATGATGAAGTATTATCTGTGGCCTATCAGTATACGCATCAAGGAAATACCTATCAAGTGGGTGAATTTTCTACAGATGGAATTACTGGAACAAATGCACTTTACTTAAAATTATTAAAATCAACCGTCACCAGTCCAGTTCGAAAGTTGTGGGATTTAATGATGAAGAATGTGTATTCGATTGGGGCGTATCAAGTAAGTCAGAAAAATTTCCGTCTAGATGTGTGGTACAATAATCCAACGACATCAGTAGATGTGAATTTTATTCCTAAGCCAGGTGTGGATGGTATTCCTTTGGTCCGGATGGTAGGCCTTGATCGCTATAATGCACAACAAATGGATAATCCTGATGGTGTATTTGACTTCGTGCCTTTAACAGATCAAAATGGCAAAATTCAGAATGGTGGAACCATTAACACCCGAAATGGCAGGGTTTATTTTACCACAGTTGAGCCATTTGGATATCACCTGAATAAAGAATTAATTGGTTACGGTATCGATACGAATACCAGAAGTCAAATTGTGTATCAAGCGCTTTATGATTCAACCCAAACAGCTGCCCGACAAATACCAGAACTGAATAGGTACAAATTGAAAGGAACTTATGAGTCTTCTTCCAGTTCTGAAATTGCTTTAAATGCCTTCAATATCCCAAGAGGTTCTGTTCAAGTGACCGCTGGCGGTTCAACCCTAACCGAGGGACAGGATTATACAGTTGATTATAATCTTGGACGAGTCAAAATTTTGAATGACGGTATATTGAGTTCTGGAACACCAATTAAAATCTCATTAGAAAGTAATTCCCTCTTTAGCATTCAGTCGAAAACGTTGATGGGAACACACATGGATTATCGAGTAAATAAAGACTTTAATTTAGGGGCAACGGTAATGAATTTAACCGAGCGTCCGCTAACGCAAAAAGTGAATCAGGGCGATGAACCTATTTCAAATACTATTTTTGGATTAAACGGAGATTTTAGAAAAAAAGTGCCGTATTTGACTAAGTTGATCGATAAAATTCCAGGGATCAATACCAAAAAAAAATCTAGTGTTTCATTCTCTGGTGAAGCAGCCTATTTAATGCCCGGCTTCAACCGGGCAATTGGAGACGAAGGCACATCATATATTGATGACTTTGAAGGGTCTCAAAGTGCCATTGACATTCGTTCGTTTACTTCTTGGGTGCCTGCATCTATACCGCAAGGGCAGACCTCTCTTTTTCCAGAATCGGTTTTTACAGATGATTTAAGGTCTGGGATGAATCGAGCCAAATTAGCTTGGTATGTGATAGACCCTTTGTTTCACAATGACAATTCTTTAACACCGGATAACATTTCAGGCAATACAGAAATAGTTGATGATCATCGCCAACGACGTGTTTTGATGGAAGAACTTTTTCCAAATAAAGATTTAGGAACTGGGCAACCGACTTTCATTGGGATGTTTGATATGGCTTTTTATCCCGACGAGCGAGGAATTTATAATTATGATGATGGATCTTATGCCGCTGGAATCAATGGGACCTCTGGCAAATTGAATGATCCAAATAGTAGATGGTCTGGTATCATGAGGTCATTAACGACCAACGATTTTGAGGCCGCTAACGTACAGTATATTCAATTTTGGATTATGGATCCATTCACTCCAGACGGAGCAGGACACCCCAATGCATCTAATGTAGATTCAAAAAATCACAGTGGAGGAGATTTTTACATCAACATTGGTAATATTTCAGAAGACATTATCAAAGACGGCGCTAAATCCTTTGAAAATGGAAATTCGACCAGCGGATCTTTTGATACCACGATTGTTCGGGAGACAAATTTAGCCAGAGTACCAACGACACAAGTAATTGTAAATGCATTTGATAATGATTTAGCAGCAAGACCAAACCAAGACATTGGATTGGACGGGATGAAGGATATTGATGAGCAAACCTTTTATACTTCATTTGTGAGTTATGTCTCAGGACTAGGTCTTTCCACTTCTCTTGAAAGTGAAATAATTAACGATCCTTCCGGTGATAATTACACGTATTATCGAGATGATAATTACGATGCTTTAGGTTATGATATACTGAAACGGTATAAAAAATACAACGGTCATGACGGTAATTCTCCGACAACAGACATGTCTGCATCTCAGAATGCAGATGGGTATCCAACTTCTGCAACTACGCTTCCTAATGTAGAGGACATCAATCAAGACAACAATTTAAATGAAGCAGAAGCTTATTTTCAGTACCACATTGATTTGAGGCCTCAAAATCTAGTTGTTGGCCAGAATTACATTACGGATAAAGTTTCAGGTACATATACGAATGGAACAACAACCAAACAAGTTAATTGGTATCAATTTAAAATCCCAATAGCGAGCCCATCTGCACGTATCAACGGAATTCAAGATTTCAGATCGATTCGCTTTATACGGATGTTTATGAAGAACTTTGATGAGGAGCTAATTATGCGATTTGGACGGTTGGAATTGATTCGTGGAGAATGGCGGACTTACCTCCGAGATTTATGGACACCAGGTGATTATATTCAAGATGAAGAAAGTGGAACAACTTTCAATATTGGAGCTGTAAATATTGAAGAAAACGACAATTACATTGTTCCTCCAGGTATCAATAGGCAGGTCAATGTGCAAACACAAAATTTAGCAAGACTTAACGAGCAATCGATGGTTTTAGAAGTTTGTAACTTGAAAGATGGTGATGCTAGAGCTGCTTTTCGAAATACTTCTTTTGATGTGCTTTCCTACAAGAAATTAAGGATGTTTATCCATGCGCATGAATCCGATGTATCCAAGCCATTGAATGATAATGATGTGACTTGTTTTATCCGGTTAGGAACGGACTTTGAAAACAATTATTACGAATATGAAGTCCCTATTAAAGTATCTCCTTTAAATACAGGTGTACCCGACGAGGTTTGGCCAGAAGCCAATAATGTGGTTATTGATTTTTCGATGTTGAGAGGATTGAAAATCAGTAGGCCAGGTGGATTAGCATCTGGGGGAACAACGCCTTATGTTGTTCCTGACCCCGATGATCCAAGTAGGCGAATTACAATTGTAGGAAATCCCTCCTTAGCTGGCATCAAAACGATAATGATTGGTGTGCGCAATCCGTGGAAAGACGACCCAACACATCAGTGGCAACCGGATGATGGGTTGGAAAAATGCGCCGAAGTTTGGGTGAATGAGTTGAGATTGACTGATTTTGATGATTTTGGAGGATGGGCTGCGCAAGGGAGAGTGACAGCACAATTGGCAGATTTTGCAAATGTGGCTATGTCAGGAGGAATAAGTACGCCAGGATTTGGAAGTATTGAAAAAAGGATATCTGAACGTCAAAGAGAAACCATAAAATCATTTGATGCATCAGCAACTATCCAGCTTGGTAAGTTTTTTGGAGATAAATCAGGCGTGTCATTACCGATGTATGTTGGGTATGGAGATATGATTATAGATCCTATGTTTGACCCTTTGAATCCAGATATATTAATGAAGAATTTACCTCAAGACGAATTGAAAAGAGCAAGAGGAATTTCGCGAGACTATACGCAAAGAAAAAGTATCAATTTTACGAATGTTCGTATTGATCGAAAAAGGGAGGGAGCAAAACCGCATTTTTGGGACATAGGAAACTGGACGTATAGTTTGAGCTATAACCAAACCTACAAAAGAAATATAAATACGGAATTTAATACATTTAAAGTCTACAATACGAGTCTCAATTATTCCTATAATCCGAATTCAAAACCGTGGAAACCTTTTTCTAAGATTAAGTTTATTCGTAAATCGAAATGGCTTCGGTTACTGAAAGATTTTAATCTGAATCCTAAACCCAAATCGGTTAGCATCCGGACCAATATAGACCGGTCTTACAACGAATCTCAAATTAGAGGAAATTACAATGCACTTACCATTCCTCAGTTTTACAAGACATTTAATTGGAATCGTGGATATGATCTCAAATACGACATTACTAAAGCGCTAAAAGTTGATTTTAGCGCAAACAATACAGCAATTATTACGGAAAATGAAACTTGGGTGAACAAAGAATGGTATCCAGATGAGTATAAGAATTTTAAGGATTCTGTTACGCAAAGCCTACGAAATTGGGGAACGACTATGCAATACGGTCACGGCTTAAACGTGAGCTATCAGTTGCCATTAAACAAATTTCCATTGACAGATTGGATCAATGTGTCTACTAAATATTCCGTCGCGTATGATTGGGCAAGGGCTCCACTAGCACAAACTGAGTTAGGAAACACCATTCAAAATAGTAGAAGGGTGAATTGGAATGGACAGGCTAATCTGGTCAATTTGTATAATAAGATTCCGTATTTCAAAAAAGTGAATAGAAAATATGGGCGTCAAGGTAGAAATGCGAGCTCACGGGCTCGAGGCAAAGCGCCTGCTGTTTCTAAACCGGGAGGCAAGGGTGATGACGACGATAAAAAAGAAAGTAATTTCAATATTTTTGAGCAAGGAGCGAGGGTGATCATGATGTTGAAAAACGTAAACCTTACCTACAGCACTACGGATGGTGTTTTACTACCAGGCTATACACCTTCTACCAATGTCATTGGGATGAGCCCAGGTTTTGATGCGCCAGGATTAGATTTTGTAATGGGTGGTTATCAGCGTTACGACTTATTAGGTGACACAACCGGAAATGATTTCGCTCAATTTGTTGCGGATAACAATTGGATGATACGAGATTCGAATAGTCAACGATTAAATACGCAGTACACGACTAACCATGCCGAAAATATTACGGGTAAAGCGACAATCGAACCAATAGGCGGAATCCGTATAGATTTAAATATAAATAGGAACTTATCAGTTAATACAACAGATAATTTTAGATGGAACGATTCCTTGTTATTATATCAGCATCAAAACCCAGTTGAAACAGGAACATTCAGTACTTCTATCCTTACATGGAAAACAGCATTTGAGAGCGATACTTCCAATACAAGTGAGATCTTTTCTGACCTCAGAGATTTCAGGACAAGCGTGTCTCAATTACTATCTGATCAAAACGATAATTCTGTGGGAACACACACAGAGGATGCGGGCTATTCGGACGGCTACGGTGCGGGTCAGCAAGATGTTATACTTGGTTCTTTCATCGCTGCCTACACAGGAAAGGACCCTAGTAAGAAAAGCATTAATCCTTTTAGCATCATACCACTGCCGAATTGGAGGATTACAATTGACGGCATTTCTCGTATTCCTTTCATGAAAAAAATCTTTAAATCAATTACGTTTAGCCATGCCTATAAATCTAGTTTTACGATAGGTTCCTTTACAACAAACTTAAGTTCTGCGACTGATCCGACAAATGGTCAAATTACAGCAAGAGACGCTTCCGGTAATTTCATTGCGGAAAAACAAATAATGACCGCGTCTATTATGGAGCAATTTGCACCGCTATTAAATTTTGATGCTACGTTACATAATAGCCTTATTTTAAAAGCAGAATTTAAGAAGGATAGGAATGTATCGTTATCTATGGCCAATAATCAAATAACAGAAATTAAAGGCAATGAGTTTGTTATTGGCTCTGGTTATAGATTTGATAATGTGGAACTACCCTTTAAAATTGGAGGAAAAAAACCAGTTAGTAATTTAAATGTGAGGGTAGACGTGTCCATCCGAGGAAACAAAACAATAACCAGAAAGATTATTGAAAATCAAAATCAAGTAACGGCTGGTCAGCGTCTGATTTCGATCAAATGTACAGCAGATTATAAATTGGGAAAAGCTTTGAGTGTTAGGGCTTATTTTGATAGGATCGTAACCACTCCGTATATTTCTACCTCTTTCCCTACAGCGAATACGAATGCTGGTTTAGCTCTTAGGTTTACATTACAATAGCTGATTGTGGTCGTTGAATTTGATTTTTTTTAATATCAGATTTGGTCTATGTTTTTTCATGGTTGATTTTGCTATTTTTACCATTCCAAAATATCTATTGTACAATTAAAAATTTTAGAACACATGAATTTATCAGCAGATTTGAAATACACAAATGATCATGAATGGATTAAGGTAGATGGTGATGTTGCGACTATCGGGGTCACTGATTTTGCTCAAAGAGAACTTGGAGACATTGTTTATGTCGAGATTGAAACTGTAGGAGAAACACTGGATAAAGAAGAGGTCTTTGGCACTATTGAAGCTGTTAAAACTGTATCTGACTTATTTATGCCTGTTAGTGGAGAGGTGATGGAATTTAATGAAGCGCTAGAGTCAAATCCTGAAACGGTAAACGACGACGCCTTTGGTGCAGGCTGGATGATTAAAGTGAAGATGAGTGATACCTCTGAATTAGACGAGCTCTTGAATGCGGAAGCATACGAAGCGCTAATTAGCTAAGATGCGTCATTTTTGGTTTTCTGTTTTTTGGTTTCTTTGCATCTTTTTTTTGTGTCTGATGAGTACAGAAGATTTGCCGTCCATTGACTATTTGCAGTTATTGAGTTTTGATAAACTTGTACATGCTCTTCTTTTCGGACTATTAGCACTTAGCTTAACAGTAGCATTTCGCAGACAAAAAAAATCAAATACATTTAGAAGAAAAGCACTTTCGCTGGCAGTTTTATTTTCGATGATTTATGGAGTGGTACTGGAGTTTTTACAATACACGCTCATTGAAGACAGAACAGGGGAAGCATATGATATCATAGCTAATTTGTTGGGTTGTGCACTAGGAATAGTTTTCTTTCGTTTAATTTATGGAAAAGAATTATTTCGTGCATCATAATCAAGATATCCCGTTATTTTGTTTGACCCTACGGGCGCAAAAAGTAATTATTTTGTATTAATTTAGCATAGAAAGGAAATTTACTCATGGAATTAAAGAAAAACCCAGATGCGGACACCAACAATATTGGCACACGTGCCGGTTATGTTGGCATAGGTTTATTAATAGCCTTAGCCGTGGTATTAATCTCGTTTGAGTTAAAGTCGGGAATTCTACCATTACCTCTTCTTGCAGAGTTCGATGACGGTGGAATGGAAGATGAAGTTGTGGAAGAAATAATGGTGAATACACCACCACCACCACCACCACCACCGCCACCACCGCCACCACCACCTGTAGTAGTTCAAGATGTGGAAATAGTTGAGGATGACAAGGAAGAAGACGACATTAGCCTTGAACAGAATGAGGATACTGTAATTGTTCAGGATGTTTGGGAAGAACCAGAAATAGAAATAGATGCCATTGCAGATATTGTCGAACAAAAAGCGGAATATCCTGGTGGACAAAGTGCTTTATTGTCTTGGTTGAATAAAAACATTGAATACCCGGAAATAGCAGCGGAATCAAATATTCAAGGCCGTGTTTTTGTGCAATTTGTAGTAGAAAAAAACGGAACTATTTCTGATGTAAAAACGATTGGAAAAGTACCGCATAAGGCACTTGGCAAAGAAGCGGTAAAGAAAGTAAAAAGAATTCCAGGGAAATGGGCGCCAGGAAAAAATAACGGAAAAGCAGTACGAAGTTATTTTAAATTACCCGTCATGTTTCGATTGAAATAAGGTAAAAATTGTATTTATTCTAAATGACCTCGGCATGCTTTTGTGGAGGTTTTTTATATTACAATACCCGCTCCAACCGTGTTGTTGGTTGATTCATCAATTAAAATCAAACTTCCAGTTCTCCGATTGCGGTTGTATCTGTCAATGAAAAGGGGAGAAGTGGTTCTTATTTTAATTCTGGCAATATCATTCATGCCAATCAATTTGTCTGATTCATTGCGATGTAAGGTATTTATATCCACTTTGTAATTGATCTCTTTGATTAAACATCGTGCATCTTTTGAGGTATGCTTTAGTGCATATTTTCCATTAGGAATCATGGGTTGATTACCCATCCAACAAATCATCAAATCAATGTCTTGTTCAGCATGCGGAGCGTTATTCAGTCGTACAATCATGTCTCCTCGGGAAATGTCAATTTCGTCTTCCAATGTAATGCATACGCTCATAGGTGCGTAAGCTTCTTGGAGCTGTTCGCCAAGCGCATCAATCGATTTAATTTTAGAAGTAAACCCAGAAGGTAGCACCATAACTTCATCTCCCGGTTTAAAAATACCACCCGCCACGCGGCCAGCGTATCCCCGGTAGTCGGGAAAAGCAGCACTTTTTGGTCGGATTACATATTGAACTGGGAACCTACAGTCGATGTGATTTTCATCACCAGCAATATGAATATTTTCTAACGTGTGCAAGAGAGTAGAACCTTCGTACCAATCCATATGTTGTGAACGGTTAACAATATGATCCCCATTTAAAGCACTAATTGGAATAAATCGAATATCCTTGGTGTCTAATTTTGAACTGAACGCCCTTAATTCTGATCTTGTTTTTTCAAACACTTCTTGACTGTAATCAACCAGGTCCATTTTATTGATGCAATATACGATGTGAGGTATGCCCAATAAGGAAGCGATGAATGTGTGCCTTTTAGTTTGTTCAACAACACCGTGCCGAGCATCGATTAAGATAATGGCTAAGTTAGCAGTAGAAGCGCCTGTAATCATGTTTCGAGTGTACTGTATGTGACCAGGTGTATCAGCAACAATAAATTTTCTTTTTGGAGTGGCAAAATATCGGTAAGCAACGTCAATGGTAATTCCTTGCTCCCTCTCCGCTCGCAAACCATCTGTTAATAATGCTAAATCTATGGTGTTGTTTCCCTTTTTCTCACTTACCCGCTCAATGGCTTCAAGCTGATCTTCAAAAATGGATTTAGAATCATACAGCAGTCGCCCAATAAGTGTACTTTTTCCATCATCAACGCTACCGGCCGTTGTGAACCGAAGTAAATCCATGTCTAAATAGGTCTTTGAATCCATGTATGTGCGTTATAAGTCTAAATACTAATGTTAAAAATAGCCTTCTTTTTTTCGATCTTCCATTGCTGCTTCTGAACGTTTGTCATCAGCCCTGCCTCCCCTTTCTGTAATTCTGGTAGTTGCAACTTCTTGAATGATGTCATCAATGCTGGTAGCATTTGAGTCTATTGCACCAGTACAAGTTGCATCACCAATGGTTCTAAATCGAATGGTTTTATTCTCACATATTTCTGAATCTTTCAGTTGAATAAACTCGGTTTTTGCCAGAAGGGTACCGTCTCTTTCAAATACCTCTCTTTGGTGTGAGAAATAAAGAGAGGGTAATTCAATTTTTTCGTGTAAAATGTATTGCCAAATATCCATTTCAGTCCAATTAGAAATTGGAAAAACCCTGAAATGTTCACCTGTTTTTTTCTTCCCATTAAAAATATTCCAAAGCTCTGGTCTTTGATTTTTCGGGTCCCATTGACCAAACTCATCACGGTGCGAAAAAAAGCGTTCTTTTGCCCTCGCTTTTTCTTCATCTCTGCGGGCACCACCCATAGCACAATCAAACTTGTATTCAGAAATCCCATCAAGTAAGGCTGTTGTTTGAAGGCCATTACGGCTAGCGTTAATGCCCTTTTCTTCTGTTACTTTTCCTTGGTCAATAGCTTCTTGGACCGACGCAACAACTAATCTTGCACCTGTTCTTTTGATTAACTGGTCTCTAAAGTCAATTGTTTCTTTAAAATTATGTCCTGTGTCTATGTGCATTAATGGGAACGGAACGGGAGCTGGCCAAAATGCCTTTGCGGCTAAATGAAAACAAACAATAGAGTCTTTTCCGCCGGAAAATAGCAGAACTGGATTTTCAAATTGCGCAGCGACTTCTCTAAGCGTGAAAATCGATTCTGCCTCGAGCTCTTTTAAATGCGTTAAGCTATATGAATTCATATTAACTCCATTTTATTTTCTCGATGATGTGCTGATACAAGCTAGTAACTGAATCATCTATTGTTTTATTATGAGTAACGATTTCGATGTAATCGTTATCTGGATTTTCATAGGGAGCGCCAATTCCAGTAAAATTAGTTATTTCTCCGGCTCTCGCTTTTTGATACAATCCCTTAACGTCTCTTTTTTCACAAATCTCAAGAGGTGTATTTATAAATACTTCTTGAAAGTCGGTAGGGCCAATAATAGAACGAGCTTTGGCTCTAATTTCTTTTGTAGGGCTAATGAAGGAGCAAATAGTTACAATTCCGGTGTTCATAAAAAGTTTCGCCACTTCAGCGATTCTACGAATATTCTCCGTCCTGTCTTCGGTTGAAAACCCTAAATTATTTCCTACCCCTGTACGGATATTATCACCATCTAAAAGTTTCGTGATGACACCTTCCGAATTAAGGCGGCGCTCCAAATGATTGGCAATGGTCGTTTTACCAGACCCAGAAAGCCCTGTCAGCCAGACAACTATTCCGCGTTGATTTAAGAGCTTTTCTTTATCTTTTCGATTAAGTAGCTCGTCAAATACAGTATGTAAATTCCTGTCTTCAGATTTCATTGGGCTTACAAATGTAGCTAAATATTGAATTTTGAATAGTCTTATGAAGATAAGATAGCAGTTGCCCTCTTGGATTTGGTTATATTTGCAGAGCAACAGGCATTTATGGGAAAATCGAGAGCACCGCAGATACCAGATTTTAGATTGACACCTAGAATTGATCAAGTAGGCGTAGGGGAAA
>Ga0115568_10002805_pt1 | contig 12010 bp, 9 predicted proteins | sample COGITO_mtgs_1204_FD_87296 | JGI IMG/M metagenome (GOLD analysis project Ga0115568, IMG submission 87296) | Pelagic marine microbial communities from North Sea - COGITO_mtgs_120426 | ecosystem: Environmental > Aquatic > Marine > Epipelagic | place: Germany:Helgoland, sampling site Kabeltonne...
CACTGGGCCCGATACTTTCCGGAAATTCTTTTGTGCAGCGATGGGGCACACAAACTCCAGCCCTGCTATTGAATAATATTCAGGCGAATATGCCCCCGGGCGGGAACGACGGCATAAGCGACGAGGATTACACTAATATTGTCGCACATATACTGTCCTCAAACGGTGTTGACGCCGTTACCGAGGCGCTCACCGCGAGCACAGATTTTGAAATTGCTGACAATATCTCTCAAGTTGTTGCACGGCGCTCGCGCCCCGAACCAGAGCCTCCACAAGGTGTCACGGTCGCCGGCACTATAGAGAACTTCACTCCCGTTACCGATGCCATGCTGGAAAACCCAGACCCAGCCGACTGGCCTATGCATCGCCGCAACTACTACGGCCATAGTTACAGCCCACTGAGTCAAATCAACACCGGCAACGTAGCCGGCATGACCCTTGAATGGGTTTGGAACATGTATGAGGGCGATTCGGAACCTGCCCCGCTTGTCTATGACGGCATCATGTACCTGATTAACCCAGGCAATGTCATCCAGGCACTGGATGCGGCTACTGGTGAGCTTATTTGGGAGAACTGGGCAGGCCCGGCGAATCGTCAGGACATGCGCAATATTGCTATCTATAACGACAAGATCATTCAAGCTACTACCGATGCAAGGTTAGTCGCTCTAGATGCCCGCACCGGCGAGCAGGTTTGGGAAACTGAGGTTGCCGACTCCAGCAAGGGCTTCTCTAATTCTAGCGGGCCCATCGTCGCCGACGGCAAGGTTATTCTTGGCCTCGCCGGTTGCGCACGATATATACCTGAGGATTGCTATATCAGCGCACACGATGCCAACACTGGCGAGCTTGAGTGGCGCTTCAATACTATTGCTAAGGCGAATGAGCTCGGCGGCGACACCTGGGGTGAGTTGCCCGATCAGTTCCGCGCCGGTGGCGAAACATGGATTACTGGCAGCTACGACCCTGACCTCAAGTTGACCTACTGGGGCACTGCACAGCAAAAACCTTGGGTACCTGTTAGCCGTCACTTAACGATCAATGACGTGGGTCTGTTCACCAATTCAACGGTCGCTGTTAGCACCGACACGGGTGAGCTTGATTGGTTCTTCCAACACGTACCCGCCGAGGCGCTAGATCTGGATGAAGTATTTGAGCGCATCCTGGTAAACCGCGGCGACGACAAATTAGTGTTCTCGCTAGGCAAGTACGGCATCCTATGGAAGAACGACAGAGTTTCCGGTGAATTTCAGGCATACAAGGAAACTGTTTTTCAGAATGCCTTTACCGACATCGACGATGAGACTGGCCTGGTCACTTATCGCGAAGACATTCAGAATGCGAAGCTAAACGAATGGACTTCAGCCTGCCCGAGCAGCGCCGGCGGTAAAGACTGGCATTCAATGACCTACCACCCGCCTACTGGGACCATGATCGCCCCGCTCAGCCAAACCTGTCTAGAAAACGCGGCGCGAGAAGTGGCGTTAGTGCAAGGTGGTGGTGGTCTCGCTGCTAGCCGTAAATTCTTCGAGATGCCCGGAACGGATGGCAATCTCGGCAAGATCGGCGCCTATAACGTAGATACCATGGAAGAAGTATGGAGCTATCAACAACGCGCCTCCTTTCATACTGGCACGATGTCAACCGGCGGCAATCTGGTATTCGTTGGCGATCTGGACCGACGTTTTAAGGCCTTCGATGTGACTACCGGCGAGATCGTTTGGGAAACTAGACTGGGAACATCTGTTCAGGGGCATCCAGTTTCCTTTGCTGTTGATGGCAAACAATATATCGCAGTAACAGCAGCGCTTGGCGGCACTAGTCCGCGCGCAGTTCCCGGTGTAATTCTTACAGAGATAAAATATCCACGTTCGGGAAACGCCGTCTATGTATTTGCTCTTCCTGACTAGACACGATTAGTCGCCATGAGCAGAGTTCAACGTCTATAACCACAAGGGGTATTGCTAAAAATGAAAATAACAAATCATGCATTAGGAATACTTGGATTGGGCCTGCTCGTTGCCTGCGGCAGTGAGAACGAGATTGAAGAAGAGAGTGTAGTTGACAGTGCAGCCACTTCTGTTGCCAGCTTCAGCTCACAAGCCGAAGCTGGAGTCCAGGCTTACTCCGCGAACTGCGCAGCCTGCCATGGTGCTAGTCTCGAAGGCAGCGCGCTAGGCCCGATACTAAGCGGGCAAGCATTTCTTGCAAGTTGGGGGATGCAATCGCCGGGTGACTTTTATAACTACATCAAAGCGAACATGCCTCCGGGTGAGAATGCTGCTATTAGCGATGATGACTATATCAATATCGTTGCTCACGTCATGCGCAGAAGCGGAGTCATCGACAGCAATCCCCTGCTAACGGCAAGTTCCGATTACCCCTTAGCGATCAATATTCCCAGTGCAGCAAATTTGATTGCACCGCCGGAAAGCATTGCACCTACTGGTGTAATCCTTTCTGGCACTGTCGAAAATTTTCGCCCGATCTCCGATGCGACGCTCACCAACCCGGCTCCGGGTGACTGGCCGATGTTGCGCCGCAACTATCAGGCCTGGAGCTATAGTCCTCTCGATCAGATCAACGTGGACAACGTGGGTGACCTGCGACTGGAATGGGTCTGGAGTATGCACGATGGCGACTCGGAGCCTTCGCCGCTGGTGTACGACGGCACCATCTATCTGATCAATCCTAGCAACATAATTCAAGCATTGGATGGGAAGACTGGCGAGCTAATCTGGGAGCATCACGCGGGTCCTGAGGATAGCGAGGACATGCGCAACATAGCGATCTATGAGGATAAGATTATTCACGCCACAACCGATGCTCGATTGTTGGCACTCGATGCACGTACAGGCGAACCGGTTTGGGAAACAGAAATCGCCGATGGCAGCAAGGGCTTCGGGAATTCCAGCGGACCTATAGTAGCCGACGGTAAAATTATCCAAGGCCTGTTAGGTTGCTCTCGCTACATCGAGGAAGACTGCTATATCAGTGCGGTAGATGCAGACAACGGTGAGGTGCTATGGCGCTTCAACACCATCGCCGAAAGTGGTGATTCTGGCGGTGATACTTGGGGCAACATAGATGACATATTTCGTGCGGGCGGCGAAACTTGGATTACAGGGAGTTACGACCCTGAGCTAAAAATCACCTATTGGGGAACCGCACAGCAAAAACCGTGGATGCCGGCCAGTCGAAATCTGTCCATCTTCGATACCGGTCTATTCACCAATTCCACCGTAGCCATCAATGTGGATGACGGCTCTCTCGATTGGTTTTTTCAGCACGTGCCCGCGGAGGCGCTGGATCTTGACGAGGTGTTCGAACGTGTCCTGGTCGATCGAGGCGATGACAAACTCGTTTTCTCAATCGGCAAGCACGGCATTCTGTGGAAGCACGATAGAGTGAGTGGTGAGTTCATCTCTCATCTGGAGACTATCTTCCAGAACGCTTTCACTAACATAGACTCTGTGACTGGGGCTGTAACCTATCGTGATGACATTGCCAATGCGCAACTGGACGAATGGATAAGCGTTTGCCCGAGCACAGCCGGTGGAAAAGACTGGCACTCCATGACCTATCATGAACCTAGCGCGAATCTAATCATTCCTCTGAGTCAGTCTTGCTTGGAAATATCGGCACGAGAAGTTCCGCTTGTTCAGGGTGCCGGTGGCACAGCGGCAAATCGCCGCTGGTTCGAAATGCCAGGTTCAGACGGTAATATGGGCAAACTCGCAGCATATAACGTAGATTCTATGGAAGAGATCTGGAGTTACGAACAACGAGCGGCTTTCTTGACAGGAACTATATCCACAGCGGGAAATCTTGTGTTCGTCGGCGACCTCGATCGGCGCTTCCGAGCCTTCGATGCGCGTAATGGTGAGATACTCTGGGAGACACGGCTTGGCACATCAGTGCAGGGTCACCCTGTTAGCTTTGCCATAGACGGAAAGCAGTATATTGCAGTGACTACCGCAATGGGTGCGCGCGGAGTTAGTCCGCGAACCGTCCCACGAGTTGTCGCGCCGGATATCAGGCATCCGGGCAATGGCAACGCACTGTACGTTTTTAGTCTTTCGGACTAAGATCAGTTAACAATCAATTCGAGTAAAACACGCTCAGGTTGAATTATCGCCCTACTAACTTTTTCGCAATCCAGTAACAGGAAGTATCATTATAGGTCGTCGTTATGATGAACTGGAAAAAACATATTACCTTTATTAAGCAGCAGAAACTTTTCTTTGTCGGTACCGCAGCAAACGGTGGCACCATCAATGTTTCGCCCAAGGGTTGGGACAGCCTGCGGGTGCTTTCAGCTAACCGTATCGCGTGGCTAAACATCACCGGAAGCGCAAACGAGACGGCTACTGATCCGGCCCAGAATGAACGCAGGACGATGAAGACATCGAAATCTATTGGCATGAGAAATACCGAGGCAATGTAAGTGCGCCTAACCAGATCACCAAAGAAAATTCACGAAAGTTCTCTGTTAAGGAATAAATAACCCATGGTTAATGAAACAGAAAACTCAGCAGAAGAGCCTGAGACCGTGACTGAAGAGAAACCCTCGAATATCGGTAAAATCGAGTGGATGGACCTCACTGTTCCAGATGCTGGACAGCTACAAAAATTCTATACCTCAGTAGTAGGCTGGTCCAGCAACGATGTCGACATGGGTTCCTACAGTGACTTCAATTTAAACTTACCGGGGACTGAAGATACAATTGCCGGTGTGTGTCATTCTCGTAGCAGCAATCATAATATTCCCAGTCAGTGGCTAATCTATGTTCGAGTTGAAAGCGTTGCCGACAGCGCAGAGCGATGCAAAAAAATGGGTGGCGAAGTGTTAGATGGGCCACGCAGAATGGGCGGCAGCAATTTCTGCGTGATCAAAGATCCAGCCGGCGCCGTTATGGCTCTACTCTCGGACTAGTTAGGCACAATCGCTGTTAGGTAAATGCCATAGCCGCACGGCCGAATTCGGCGCAAAAGTGGAAAAGATCCAAAAGGACTCAATCGTTGTGATTGTTTATTTTGCGGGCATAAGTGCGTGATCATAGCAACTACATTGCTAGGTGATCTGGGTATGGAGACCAATAACTAGTGTTTTTAAATTACGCTACAGAGAATTAATTAACATGAACCCTACAGTAGAAAATATTTTCATAACAAAAACTCGGCGTGAACAGCCGCTTGAAATAGAAGTCGCGAAGCTCGAAGCGGGAAAGGGGATCAGTGGTGATCGTTATCATGAACGGGCATTGGAATGTCTAGCAGCAGGAAACCTAGCGCCATCGAACCATATCAGCATGATTTCCAAGGAAGAGCTCGATAGTTTTTTAAAGAGAAACAACGTCGAGATCGACTACGCTGACTTTCGGCGTAATGTCCTTATCAGCGGCATTGATCTCAATGAATTAATTGGCAAAAAGTTTACGCTTGGCAGCGCGTTATGCCAAGGCGTCGAAGACTGTGCGCCCTGCGCCTTTCTTGCCGCGACCGTGCACCGTGCGGTTCTGCCAGAGCTGAAAAAGAAGGCTGGCCTGAGAGCAATTATTCTAGAAGATGGCGATTTAAAAATCGGCGACACAATTACAGCAATTGGTGACTAACATGCAATTCTTTAACTCCTTACTAGCCAATCTAAAGAGCCGGCCCCACTGGATGAATGCACTGATGCTGTTCTGTGCGTATATGACATTTATCTATCTACCCTGGGATGTTCTCTTAAAGCCGTTGTCTGAAGATCAGGAGGTGTGGTTCGGTCTACTCTTCACCGGCTGGGCTGCGAAGGCCGGTGGCGTGCTGCACTGGTACGTATACGGCGCGGGGTTCTGGGGGTTTTGGAAGATGCGAACATGGATGTTCCCTTGGGCGGCCCTATACACCGCGCAGATTGCGGCAGGCATGTTCATTTGGAGCTTTCTCGATGATCGAGGCGGCGGAGTAACATCCGGCCTGTTGGTTGCCATTCCCTTTCTCGCCTTAGCAGCGGTTCTGTGGAGAACAAGTTATTTCAAAGACGCTGCCGAAACAGTTGAAGATAGCGAGCTCAAATGAAGCCGCTTGTCCGAATCACCACTGCCTTCTGCTCACTATTTTTGGCCACAGCTTCCCTTGCGCAGACGGACGAGCCTTACATCTACATACTTGGCGTTGCGCAGGATGCCGGCTATCCACAGATGGGTTGTTATGCAGAGCATTGCCTGCCTGGCTGGATTGACCCTAGCTTACGTAGAGGAGCTGCTTCAATTGCCGCTATCAACCCCATCTCTGGACAAAAAATTCTCTTCGAGGCCACGCCTAATCTTCCGGCGCAGCTGTACGCGCTAGATTTAGAAGCACCCAATGAAAATTTTCAACTTGTCGGCGTGTTTCTCACTCATGCTCATATCGGACACTATGCCGGCCTGATGTTCTTCGGACATGAGGCAATGTCAGCTTCCAACCTGCCGGTCTACGCCATGCCGCGCATGTTTAGCTTTCTAGAGAACAATGGCCCTTGGAGTCAATTAGTCGAGTTCGAGAATATTCGGCTGGAGGCACTCCGGGAGGGGGCGGCAGAAAGTCTTGCTGACATCCAAGTCACTCCGTTTCTCGTTCCTCACAGAGACGAGTTTTCCGAAACGGTGGGCTATGAGATTACCGGACCAAACAAGAAAGCAGTATTCATTCCAGATATCAATAAGTGGTCGGTGTGGGATACAGACCTTGCCGCGCTGGTGAGATCAGTCGACTATGCATTGATCGATGCGACGTTCTATGGCGATGGTGAGCTGCCTGGCCGCGACATGTCACAGGTTCCGCATCCCCTCGTTACGGAAAGCATGGATGCACTAAGTGAGCTATCAAGTAATGAGCGAGCGAAAGTTTGGTTCATACACTTTAACCATACGAATCCGTTACTGAATGCCGAGAGTGACGAGAGTAAGTTCGTACGATCGCAGGGATACAATGTAGCAACCGAAGGCGTACGGCTCCCACTGTGATAGTACGCTTCGCTGCGAAGCTTAGGCGTTTCGTAGCTTCTCTAACTCTTCCCAACGTTCATACGTTTTCTCAAGTTGACTCTGCACATCGGCTACCTGCTTCAGCGTCTCCTCGACAGATTTTCCACCGTCGTCCTGATTCTCGTAGAACTCAGGTTGCGACATGTACTTTTCTAACTCAGACTGACTTACCTCAAGCGCTTCTATCTTTGCGGGCAGCTCCTCAAGTTCGCGCTGATTCTTGTAGGAGAGTTTTTTACTTACAGCTTTTTTCGGCTCAGGCTTTTCTTCTAGCTGCTTGCTTGTTGATCCTCCGCTGGCTTTCTCGCCGTCTTCAAAGCTAAACAACTTACCGCCTTTACGCGCCCAGTCGCTGTAGCCGCCGACATACTCGCCGATCTTTCCATCACCTTCGAACACCATCAGGCTAGTAACCACATTGTCCATGAACTGCCTATCGTGACTTACGAGTAGCACCGTTCCGTCGAACTTCAATAGTATGTCTTCGAGCAGTTCCAGAGTCTCGATGTCTAGATCGTTTGTTGGTTCGTCCAGTACCAGAATATTCGCTGGCCTGCTAAACACCTTCGCAAGTATCGCCCGGTTCTGTTCACCACCGGAGAGCGCCTTGGCCGGCGTGCGAATTCTATCTGGCGCAAAGAGAAAGTCACCAAGATAGCTGATCACATGCTTGTTCTGGCCATTGATCTCGATGTAATCCGAACCGCCGCTCACGTTATCGATTAGATTTTTTTCCATGTCGAGATGTTCGCGTAACTGATCGAAGTAGGCGACCTCTAATTTCGACCCGAGTTTTACAGTGCCTTCCTGAGCAGTCAGTTTACCCAATAGAATCTTCAGCAGCGTCGACTTGCCCGCACCATTCGCACCGACGATACCTATGCGGTCGCCACGCATGACTGTAGTAGAAAAATTCTTGATGATAGGTCGCTCATCAAAACTGTGGCTGATGTCTTCCAGCTCCGCCACAATCTTTCCTGAACTCTCAGTGGTGTTCAGCTTGAACTTTGCACTTCCCTCAAGCTCTCTGCGCGCGCCTCTGGCCAGTCGCAATGCCTCTAACGCACGAACCCTACCTTCGTTGCGCGTGCGTCTTGCCTTGATGCCTTGCCGGATCCAGACTTCTTCTTCCGCCAGTTTCTTATCGAATAATTTGTTCGCTCTCTCTTCGCTGGCAAGCTGCTGCTCGCGAAAATCTAGAAATTTCTGAAACGTTCCTTCGAATTCGTACAGGTGCCCTCTATCGATTTCTACAATCTTGTTAACTACGTTCTGCAGGAAAGTTCTGTCGTGAGTAACGAGCAAGACGGCGCCGTTGTAGTCTTGCAGTTGCTTCTCTAGCCACTCTATCGCTGGCACGTCGAGGTGATTAGTCGGCTCGTCGAGAAGGAGAAATTCTGGTTCTCGTACCAGAGCGCGCGCCAAGGCTACGCGCTTGCGCCATCCACCAGATAACTCCGACATGAGTTTATCTGCCGGCAATTGCAGTTGCGTGATGACCGTGTCAACTTTCTGCCCCAAACTCCAACCCTGCTTCGCTTCCAGCTCGCCCTGCACGCGCTCAAGTTTGCTCATGTCGGCATTCTCGTAGTCAGCAATCATGTGATGGTACTGCTTTAGGAGCTCACCCACTTCGGCAAGGCCGCCCGCAACCATGTCATAGACAGACTGCTCGTCGGCGACCGGTAGTGACTGCTCTAGCCACGCGACCTCTACTCCGGGCCTAAGCCAGCGCTCGCCGCTGTCGGGCTGCATCGATCCCGCGATGACCTTCATGAAAGTGGTTTTACCAGCGCCATTACGGCCTAACAATCCAATCTTACTGCCCTTCTTCAGCGTGAAATCGACTTCATCGAGAAGAATATGAGTACCAAAATTGAGAGCAACTTTATCGAGACGAACTAGAGGCATGGAATAATTACTTTGGTGAATGCTGGTGACTTCCGGGCCGCCATTCTACCCTAACGATCGTCGAAAAAGTGACCAATTACGAGTCCTTCTACGGCATTTAGAGAAACGCGCAATAGTGTAAGTAATTAGCCTATTACACCATCTAGTAAATGAATATCACCGAGATCAGAATATTTTAGATAACTATTTCAATAACTTAACTATTGGTACGGATGCTGCATTGATTACAGAACAGTTGATAAAAAGTGATGGAAGAAATTTAGTTGTGGAGGTAGAGGCGATGAAGGAAAAGAATTCAGAAAACGGTTTAATGCCAATGTTGTACAAAGGGGCTTGTTTGGTCTTGGTTGGCCTACTTATCCTGCTCGGAATAGTGGGTTTGATCTTGCCCATCATCCCAGGAGTTTTGTTTCTGTTTCTCGCGGCATTGCTGCTGGCAAAAGTATCCAGTCGCTTCGACGCGCTGCTGCATAGAAACGAAAATATGAGGACTTGGCGCCGCCGTTGGGACACTAGCAACGCACTGCCTTTGCTGCAGCGCGTAAAATTGTCTTTTCTGTTAGTAGCAAGGGCAGTTGTGAATGGCGTTGAAGCTGGTATCAATTCACTTAACAAGACTAGAGCGAATAGCTAATCTACGAAACGTAGTCCAGCATTAGTAAAGCTGTTCTACTCGATCGTGAATATCTCTACGTTTGAGAAAACATCGATAGGACCTTCTGCGTTATACGGTTGCACGGCAACATAGAGAGATGTTCCAACTGCTAACTCCCCAGATAGAGTATTTAGGGGCCCTACATCCAGATTATTTATCGGTGTCTGAGAAGGAAATGGTGCGTAGTAAAGTAGGTAACCTGTTGCACCGGGCACCTCAGACCAATTAATCGTAACCATTAACCCATCTACCGTTATAGCTAGTACTGGAGAGGGGATTCCGGCATTCGGCTCCAGCGTGGTAAAGGTCGCATCCGTGGCATGTAGCTGGATAAACCCAGCAAGTGCCGAAACGCTAGAATAGACACTCGGTGAATCGGGGTCGCCACAGATCGGCCCGCCTACGCCACCAAAACTCACAATACCGACTTGCACAAACGAATCCCCGCTAGCGATACTGAGTGGACCGCCGCTATCACCCTGACAAGTGTCGGTTGTTGGCGCAGCCGTGCTGCCGCCAGCACAGATCATGTTGTCCGTAATCCCGTCAGAATAGACATCTAGGCAAGTGCTGTTATCAACTATCAATTGCTTCGCTTGCAGTAACGTATCCGAGGGTTCAATCGATTCGTTCGCAGCGTCTACCGCGGTAGTACCCCAGCCCATGATGATCGCCTCGATTCCTGCATCGATCAACGGTGCATCTGCTGCCAACAAAGACACCGGCTGTAAATCTACGGCCGCCGTGATCTCTACGAGGGCGATATCAAAGTCATTCGAGTTCGGGCTCGTGTCAAAGTCCGGCTCGTAATTGGGGTGCACAATTATCTGCCCGATTGCTCCCTCGATTGCAGCAGTTCCCGGAGGCGTAGTAGTGTCTGTGTTCAGAAAAATCGTAGAAAGCGCGCCGGTTTCAATATCTATTTCGTCACCCGCCTCGTTAAGGAAGCAGTGCGCCGCAGTAAGAATCCAAGTCGGAGATATAAGGCTAGCACCGCAGTATTGCTCACCAGTGTCATAGGCTAGATAAGCAATCCAAGGATAGGTCAAAATCGAACCCGCCGCACCGGCAATAATGGCGGAAGTATCCGATGCTTTAGAATTGTTGCTGCTGTCATCTGTAGCGAATGCCGTGCCCACTACAGAGATAAGTAGTAGAGTCAGGAATAGGGGTTTGAGCGTGGATCTCATGGTGGGTTTCTCTAGTTAACGATTCTTGTTAGTTAGTGGTGCAATGCATTCGCTGCAAACCCTAACTCAGCTTCTGCCAGGTATTACCTCCAACATTCGAGTTAACTGCTTTCTCTATGAACTGCATGCCGCGTAAGCCATCGGCTATGCCGGGAACAAGCATTGCGTCCGGAGCACACTCTCGATTGCTCTTGCGCGCATTCAATTGCTTGGCAATATCTTTATAGAGTGTACCGAAGGCTTCTAGAAAACCCTCTGGGTGCCCCGCAGGTAGGCGCGTCGAATAGCCAGCTGCTCCGGGAATACTAGCGTTAGCTCTGGACAGTATTTCCTTACTTCCACCGAGGGTAGTGACGCTCAGGTAATTCGGGTTCTCCTGCGACCAGTCGATGCCGGCCTTGTCACCATAGAGCCGAATACGTAACGCGTTCTCATTGCCGGTTGCTATCTGGCTGGACCAGAGGCTGCCTTTGGCGCCATTGTCGAAGCGCAGAAGAATGTTCGCGTTGTCATCCAATTTACGCTGGCCTACGAATGAGGTCAAATCTGCAAGCAGTTCAGTCGCCTTCAAGCCACTGATGAATTCCGCAAGATGAAACGCATGAGTTCCGATGTCGCCTATACAGCCTCCCGCCCCAGCTTTTTCTGGGTCGGTTCGCCAGACCGCCTGTTTCTGATCGTCGTCTTCGATGTTAGTAGCCAGCCAGTCTTGCGGATACTCAACCTGAACAATGCGAATATCGCCAAGCCTGCCTTGCGCCACTAGCTGCTTAGCTAATCTAACCATAGGATAAGCGCTGTAGTTATAGGTGACGGCGAACAAGAGTCCGCTAGCATTTGCCAACTCGGCTAACTCTTTGGCTTGAGCGAGGGTAGCCGTAAGAGGCTTATCGCAGATGACGTGAATTCCCGCACGCAACATAGCACTAGCAGCTGGATAATGCAGATGATTAGGGGTGACGATGGTGGCGATCTCTATGCCGTCTTCTCGATCGGCCTCCATCACAGCCATGTCTTCGAAACTTTCGTAACTTCGATCGGCATCCATGCCTAATTCTACCGCCGATGCTGCCGCTCTTGTCGAGTCGCTGCTGAGTGCGCCTGCTAGCAATTCGTATCTATCATCCAGCCTTGCGGCTATGCGATGTACCTCGCCAATGAAGGCGCCCTGCCCACCACCGACCATACCGAGTCTAAGCTTAGGCTGAGCTGAAGTGTCGTCCGTCATGGTGTAATCCGTA
>Ga0115568_10002810_pt1 | contig 11998 bp, 15 predicted proteins | sample COGITO_mtgs_1204_FD_87296 | JGI IMG/M metagenome (GOLD analysis project Ga0115568, IMG submission 87296) | Pelagic marine microbial communities from North Sea - COGITO_mtgs_120426 | ecosystem: Environmental > Aquatic > Marine > Epipelagic | place: Germany:Helgoland, sampling site Kabeltonne...
CAAGTCATTCTTTGGAATATTTCCCTCATTCGATATGTTCTGTAAGGTTATGGATGCATGCACCGAAAACTACGAATGTCTCGTATTAGATAATACAGTGAAATCTAATAAGATACAAGATTGTGTATTTTGGTACAAAGCTTCTCTCAGGAAAAACTTTAGAGTTGGAGGACCCGAACTGTGGAGACTTCACAAGAAGATGTATAACCCCAAGCACCTTGAACAAAAAGAAGCTGATGCTAAGAAGGCGACGAAAAAAACTGCATTAACTATAACAAAACGAAAATAATTTTGTATAATATATGGCTTCCCCTTCCGTAAATACGATGAATCTCTCCGACAACGGTGAAGGAATGGTTCCGATAAACAATCAATCCACCACATTTGTAGAAAATCGTGGGTATATCGAACCAGAAAAAAATATACACCAAAATAAAGAGACTATGGATTCTACCCCAATCAACGATATTATGTTAGAGCCCCCAATGATGACCGAAGAGCCCCGAATCCAGGGTGTCATGCCTGGTATGACCGCTCCCCAGCCACAGGGTGCTTACCCCACCCCCACCGTTCAGGAGGAAAAACCATCCAGTAAGAATCCCTTAAATCTCACCGATGATCAGCTTACAGCCCTAGTTGTCGCTGCTTGTGCCGCCCTGGCTGTCAGCAAACCCGTTCAAGATAAACTTGCGACTTCTATCCCCAAGTTCCTTAACGAACAAGGGGGTAGGAGTTTTGTTGGTCTTGCCTCAACAGGAGCCGTTGCGGCGGTTGTCTTTTACTTTATCAAGGATTACATTGTTAAACCTTAACGTTCCCATCCTAAATTACTGTAAATTGAATTATCGATGCCCGCAAAGTAGGTGACAAGTGCACCACCCGCGAACGTTGACATGAGGAGAAAGACTAAAATTCTTTTTCCCCTCGCGTCAGTATCTGGATTCTTGACAGATTGTTTGGATGCATTCCAAATCCTATTTATGAAATAGGTGGCAATCAAAGAAATTATCGTGCTTGCGAAAAAGAAAATGCGATCCACTGCGAGACGTGGGATTCTATTCACAATTAAACGCAAAACGTTTGGTATAACAACAGTCAACCAAATTAAGTTGAACTCGTAGTTTCGTGAAAATTGTGGTATCATAAAGACTGCAAAAATACCTAACCAATATAGTATCGCTGTCAGTAGAACACTAACAGGTGTTTTCATTTAGTATACCTCAATATTATTTATCCTGAATATGTTGACCACAAAATTTCGTCTTGTCAGCAATCTTCCTGTAAATACCCAGGTGTTCGCAAATGTCCCGAAGTTCTGCAAAATTTTCCCAAAACTGGGGGGAATGTGAGTACTCTTCAACTGTCGAATGGGCCAACTCGTGAATAAGCACGTGAAATATATGATTCACATCACCATCTAAACACACCGCAATCTCTCCACCCTTATTTGTATTGTAGCCTACATTGTCAGTCATCCTCTTCAGTCCAGTTATCGGGATTGGTTTTACGAGTATACTAAACTTTTCATTCCCAGTTTCTTTCAAATGTTCCCTTAAAATACGATATCTCTCCTTGACCTCTACAAAGTCATCCGGTTCACGTGTCTTCTGGAGTATCACGAGGTTGACGAGTATCAACACGATAAATACTATCATCTATTATATACAAATATAAATTTACTATACAACTCTGAGATTGGATTTCCTGTGAGACCCTCCCAAAGTTGTAATTTTATACCCATCTCTTCTAATTCTGTTATCAATATATCCCTATAACAGACTGGTTCGGGTTTTGGTCCATCCCTATAATATGGCGTGTCCGTCAGGTGCACCATCATCTTCTCGCCGTAACCACCACCACAATGCTTACTCATCAAAAAATAATTTCCCATATCGTCTCTGTATGGTATTCTGAACATAATTTTTTCAGAATCGGGTATAATACCTATGAGTTTACCCCCTGGTTTTAATCGTTTCTTTATTTCCCGAATTGAACTGAAAAAATATGATTTCGATTTAAAAATATAGTGGAGGGAAAAATTATAACAAAGGATGTCATACTTTCTATTCGGACAATTATGTATGTCACCCTCATAAAAATTCACTCGTATGTGCATATTTTTCGCACGCGACCTAGCCTCCACTAAAGCAGATGGCTCTGGGTCACACATGTTTATATTGACCCCACATTTGTGCCACTTTTGAAGATCACCACCAAAACCACACCCCACATCCAGTATACTCTGCCCCTCTTTCGCCACGGACTGTATAAGGGACTTCTTGGCATCATTGTGGTTCCGACGAATCTCTTCCATATTCGAAAATGTAGGATACTCTTTAAGGAAGAATTAGATGAATTTTTTCATTTGAAATTATGTCACTTAAGTTCCAATTGAATAGATAGTAAAATATGTGACCAGATCCCTTCATAAATTTATTTTTTTCTAACCCCACCGTATCTACCCCCACATCTAAAGTATTAAACACGTCATACCCCAGATTTTTTGCGATGAGAAAGGCATCGTTGTATACATCACCAACTAGGTAGAACCGGTAGGCCTGGTTTACCATACCCTCTCCATCAGTGCGTTCATATGGAATGTTATAGAGGGATATGAATGTATCACTCTCATCGTTCACGTAGGCGTGGGTTGGTAGAACCCAACGTTTGACGTAGTCTTTTGTTATGACTGGGGCGATTTTGAAATCTTTAGTGTATTCTTTGAGAATGTGGGTCACCCTGGGGACATCTTTGGAGGTCATCTTTCTCCACGAATATTTACACGGGCCCCGAACTTCGTAGTATGTTTCCCTGGGGCGATTTGTTTCATGGAACCCCAAATTTATGAGCTTCTTAACGTCCAAGAATCTATGCCAATAGTGTGCCTTTGTGATAGGGGTAGGTACCCTGGCCACCGCCGTCGCCACCGCCTGCCATATTCCCTTATTATTTGCGAGTCTTTTGATTTCACTTATTAGGAGTTGTGCGAGACCCGTAGATCTCTGAGATGGGTGAATACATAAAAAGTTGATCTGAACCATCTTTTTTACATCTCCCTCAACCCTCACGTCGAGGGGTGCACTTGAAATATATCCCATAAGTTCACTAGTATCTATTCTACGAATAGCAATGTGATCTTGTATGGCCCACTTTAAAGTATTTTTTTCGTAAACTAATTTGAAAGTATCGTTTGAAACATAATAGTTCGATAAGAATAAACAAACTTCGTCTAGAGTGCTTTGAGACCACATTAAACCATCCGGGAGTGAGAGTGGTTTCGAATTACATTCTCTACCCTTATCAATTTCCCCAGGTTCGGTTCCATCTTTGGGGACTGGTTGTGTATTCCAAAATGGGGGCATATATATAATAATACTTACCTTCTTTTAAGTAAGCTTAAAGTTTTGGGGCATTATAAAGATATAATGTCTCTCGAACAAGATTATACCACCGTCCCTGGACAAGTTTTCGCATGCCTTTCCATTGTTGGACCAGATGCACCCCAAAAGGCTGACAAGTTTGGAATTAAGATTAGAGGTGCCTTTTCTACCCGCGACGAGGCGGCTAGGCATGCTCAGCGCCTTCAAAAGGAAGATGCAACTTTTGACATTTACGTTGTGGACATGTATAAATGGCTTTTGATTCCACCGGATTCAGATAAGATTGATGATGTTCATTACGCTAATGAAAAGCTTGACGAGCTTATGACAGGATACAGAGAGAACCAGTCCCAAGCTGCGCGGATGTTTAACGAGCGCAAGCAGGGTATGATTGAAACGAAGAATGGCGCAGCCTTTGCACCTGGTGATGAGAACTCCAAGTTTTACAATAAACCAGATGAAGCACCAGTTTCACACCCCGCTGAGGTCCTAGAGCGCCTCCAAAAGGAAAAACCCGACGCTCCCATGGAGGATCTCGTAAAGGAGGCTGACGAAATTGTTGCCGCCGAGATTGAGGAACGTAAGAAGGTGCGAGAAGCCGCGGCGACGATGATGGAAACTGTTGAGGAAGAATCCTCCCAATAAATAAAAAATCTAAAAATGTAAAACTTAATTGTTTTTTAAATTGGAATACAATTTAAAAAAGAATATATTTGTATGTGAAAAATATATCTACGTGTAACGGAGAATGACAGGTTGCATTGTCTTGCCCATGAAAAAACCCAATAGAAAAACGGCGAATGCAATAATCCAAGTTGATTTCTCGACGTTTGCAAAAATATCAGTTTTCTCGGGTTGGAGGGGTTGTTGATAATTCATTTCAGGTGGTTGAAAATAATACTGTTGTTCATCTATTTTAGAGGTGTCATCCTCTTTATCCTGAGCTAATGGATCAATAGTTGGATTGTAATCGATTGGATTTCCAATGTCAGTTTCCATTTTAATATTAATAGTCTATTTTTTTAAGCATCTTCTTCCTCACTATCACTATCCACAACGAAATCCTTGAGATTGCCATTTTCGTCTGCATCATCATCATCGTCATCATCACTGTCACTATCAGAATTATATTCTTCTTCTGTATCAATGTCAGAATCGAATTCGGAATCATGTTCATCTTCATTGTAATCGTCATCTAATTTGGTTTCAGTAGGCTTAAATGAATCCGGTTTCCTAATTTTTCTTCCTGATCGTGTTACAAGTTGGGGCATTTATGTAAATTATACCCAAACCTTTTAAGCACCTTTAGGGAAAAGATTGTTAATAATAGATCCATTCAAAACATGTGTCCTGACGCCTTTAGGATCTTTACATATAGGACACGCCTGTGATATGAATTTACGCTTTTTTACGACATAGGACATCACCGTTTCATTGTTATGTTCCCCACCAATCTTTTCACAAAATCCAGAGTTTGTTGTAATAAAATAATTAGTTTTTTCCTTTTTCACATTTAAAACTGATATAGTGCCACATGTTTTCATATTATTCTGAATATAATTTTGTAAATCAACCTTTACGTCAACAATTTTGACTTTACTTTCAACAAATTTCTTGATTTCGGGACATTTCTTAAGCTCTTGTGGTTTGGGATATAACCTACTAATGATCATGGGACTGAGAAGATGCTTTCTTCCAAAAAAATCTTTACAGAAACCATCCCGCCTCCCACGAATAGTTGGACAATTACAAAAACATTTCTGAGCTATGATGGTCCCACTTATTAAAAACCACACATGATTTGAACTATGTTCTCCTCTCAAATTTTCACAATATCTAGAATTTGTTTTAACCAGGTAGGTTTCTTTTTTCTTAAAAATCTTGATTACGTATGCATTTTTTTGACCTTCCATATTATCACGAATATATTTTTCAATCAACAAACATATCTCACCGTCACACACCTCCTCTCTTTCATCTTCCTCAGTGAAATTACGTTCCTTCACCGAATTGGAGGGTGAGGATATGTTCACATTTTGGGGTTCATCTGTTCGAACGATTGACATTTTCAATATGTCCAAGTCTGGTTTTTGATTCACTTGCAGTATCCCACTGAGAGGACCAGACCTGTAAATGAAAATTGGTAGATATGCGAGTTGGATATTCTTACCATGACCCTTACAGGTTTCACACCCCTTACCTCTACACACATCACACTTTGACATCTTGTGAGACCAAATCATACGAAACCCACTACCACCAGTTTTACGTTCAATATTTCCATATACCGATGAATCGATAATTTCGTTCCAATCTAGGTGCGACTTCGCTTTAGATAGAGCTACGAGAATATGTTCCCGTAGAGCCACAGCAGATGATTGATCAACAACAAATCCTGACCAATTTAAATGAACCCCGGTCTTGATAAGTGAGCCAACCTTTTTGGGGGGTGATACAGAAATTAGACAATCCTTCCCACCATGTCTCTTGACCTTGTCACAAATTATTTTACATACACTCTTGATTTCATCCATATCAAGGGATGTAGTATCTTTGTAATCGATATCAACGAAAAAATTATACCTCGGACTCTTTTGTTCTACGATGAATAACTTCTCACCAGACCTTATAGCCTCTATATACTTCTCATTGAACTGATTCAATCTATCAAATGGCACGGAAAGGACACCACCGTCCATGCGCACATGTGATATATTGGTTGAGTTAGTAAAACCCTGTGAATTACACCAACTATTAAACATACCTTTGTAGAGACCCTATTCTCTAAACCACCTCATAAATGAAACATCGTGATATTCTTGTGTTTGAGAAAGTTCCTTCTTAATTACAAGTAACTCGTATACCGTCTTTTCCTTATTATCCTCCCTCCACTCCCGAATTTCCTGATCACATAGACCCCTGTTTTTTGTAAGCAATTCCTCAATTTGCATCAAAATGAAAGCCTTAGACTTCATTATTTTATAGAAAATGTTTTTCTATTCAAAGAAGTTATACAGGCATAGAACTCGGGATTTTTTAAAACATTATCTACTATAAGTTTCCAACGTTTACGTGAATTAAATTCTTCGAGTGTGTCATAACTCATGTAATCGTTTTCATCGTGCGTCTTCTTGTAGGGCTGATTCATTAACTTTTTGAGGCTTGTCTTCTGCTTCTCTTCGTAAAACTTCTTGATATGGGTGTGCTGTTCCGACCTGGTGTAATTTACAAAAAATATGAAAACATTATATTCAAGGTCCACTGTGGGACTTTCTTTCACTGTAAATTTAAATTCTGTATACTCTCCGTTTTTTAGGGAGACGACCCCCCTCGTCTCCTCCTCCAATTCCCTGAGGGCACAACGCAATGGATTAATGATTTCCCTCCTCCTACACCCACCTGTCACAAAAATCCAATCCTTAAATCTCCAATCCCTCACTGTGAGGAATCTTGGTTTATCACCAGTAAAGCTTACTGGTATAGCTATAGCCTTGTATTTTTTCATTGCGCATTCGCAAGTTATAATAAGGGTACATCATTATTCTTCAGATTTATCGTCCTTAACTTCAACTTCCTCTTCCACAGGTTCAATCGTGGTAGAACCGAGATGCTTGACGACCTGTTCTGAGAATCCTTTGAAATTTTCAACATCCTCCCTAGTCTTCTTCAACTCATTAAAGAGATACAGAACACCAATGGCACAAATGATAGTTCCAACGATTAGCAGAGTTTCACGATTAACGGGGACCATATTTTTGATATAGGTCCTTCTTTTTAAGCTATTGCAAATTGGACGGCTTCGTAATGCGTGGGTTCTCGAGGCTTGTCTTCCGTAGCCTGGGGCTGACCGACAATTTTTTCGAGTGTCCTGGACTTAGGATCATACGTCAATACAAAAACGATGGCGAGAAGGAATAAAGTATTCCAAATCATAGTTATTAATTAGTTAGAATATAAAAGACCACCCATACCGTTCTCAATGCGGAGAACGTTGTAGTTTACGGCGTAGATGTCATCACCAACACTCTGGGTGTCGTTGACAATACGAGCCGAGTCGAGGCGGGAGAAGTTGAGTGTGCCAGTGGGCTGGAGCTTACCAGTGTCGAGGCAGAATGGGTAGACGAAGAGTGTCTTAAGTGTCGCTGGCTTGGAGGCGTTCGACGTGTGATAGTAGAGGGGTACGTGAGAGAAGTTAGGATCCGCGAACTTGTAGTCCGCGACATCTGTGCCATTGATTTGGAGCTTGAGTTTGTTATCGTTGTTGAGAATGGCGAGGGCGCTACCCTTCCCGGACGCCAGGTACTTCACTGGGTGATTGAAATTCAATTCCTGAATCTTAGATTGGGAAGCAACCGCCTTCTGGACCTGGGTGATGAGCATGTTCTGGGGCTGGGACGCGAACATTTCGCGCTCATCGGTGTCAAGGTAGGCGTAGTTGGCGTAGACGTCCCACTTCATGCTAGAGTCGGCCGCAGCAGAGCCCCAGGTGATGCGGAGCTCAACATCGTGGTACTGGAGCGAAATGAGGGGAAGCGCCGTCTGCCAGTTCTCACAGAAGGCGAAACGGAGGGGGTAGAACCGTTCGTTGGTGGCACCACCGTAGAGGTCACCCGCGACAGACTTGGACGCACTGGTCGCAGAGAGGGTGGGGGCGATGAGGGTGGAGTAGGTGGAATCCTGCTCATCCACAACCTGACCACCGATGAGGAGCTCCACCTTGGAGACCATAGTGGTCCAATCCGCTACAGCCTGGGTCGCAGAGCCATTGTTGGGAACGAGGTAGACATAGCCAAGCATGTCTCCCTTCCGCTCGAAGCGGACGGTGGACATACCATTGTTCGAGACGTTGCCCTGGATGACCTGACGCTCGACAGTTTGGGAAAAGTTGGTGTGACGCTTGTAGGTCGATCGGAAAAAGCTGACCTCTGGTTGGCCAACGAGGTGGACATCCTGGGCTCCGACAGCAACGAGTTGGGCAATACCACCAGACATTTTATATTATATGGAGAGTTTATTTTTAAGCTGACTTTTTACAAGTTGGGTCTGGAAAGTATGACAGTATCAGCGCTGTCCACAGACCGCTGGGAAATTGTCCACCTTGTGGGCCTTGCGTTGTCTCTTCCAATCGTACTAGACAACACTTTTGTTTAATTTATATCGCGGTCTATCTAAGCTGTGCGTTTGTATTCCAAGCTTTTAGTACCGATAGCAGTTATAGAAATAGTAGGCATTGAAAATTGATCAGCCCCAGACTGCTGCCAATGTTTAGTTTCGTGAAGTTTAACTTGGTAAGTAGAACCATACTCTTCAGCAACAATTTTAAAATCCAATGTAGGATTCGTTTCAGTAAGAACACCGTCGTCGTGATCAGCAGTACTTGCACCAAGAACAAAAGTCCAAGTAACAGGGTATTTACTAACCCGCATTGTATGCCCCTGATTTCTAGAACTAACAACTTCAATCCACGAACCGCCATTTATACGAAAGAAAATTGAATGTGTCCAAATAGGGGCCGAATGACCATCATCAGCCGCCATAAAATCAAATGAATATTTAACTCGGTCTGTACCACTAACTGGAGTATAACCGGAAACAACAGAACCAGTAACATCCTGTTCTGTTTGAGATAATGTTTCAACACCAGTCACTGGAACAATAGTTGCACGTCCGTACAAAGAGGTTGTATTACAGGGAGAAGATAAATCTTCAAGAACCTTGTTATGACCATTATCAACCAACTCCCACTCCTGATTAGGGGCTGAGAGGAACGCCTTATACTTACCGTTTAGGTGGGTATCGGTGATCGCAGTTGCGCGGTCAATAACTGTGCCCACTGGGTATATAGCGTCCAGTATTCCTAGAGCCCCAGAGACATTTAGGTCACCCGTGACAGTGGTGTTCCCAGAGACTGTGAGATTGGATGACACTGTGGCGTTCCCAGTGACCGCGAGTTCCCCCCCAACAACCACGTTGGAGGTGGTCACTAGGCCAGTGGTGGCGTTACTGAGCTCTAGGGTGTGGGTGGTGCTGTTCGAAACGTTGGCGACGGCGTCTAGACCGTAGGAGGGGGTCAACCGGAGGGTCCCCAACTTTAGGGCCACCGCGCTGACGTTGCCCTTCACATCCAGGTGCGAATTTTCAATGGTCAACGTTCCCTCTGGTGGATTCACTGACATTTAATATAGGGTAAGAAATGATTTACCTGTTATTAAATGGGGGGTGATTGGGATCACGCCGGGACGGCGGGCCACTCAGGGTCCTTGGGGTCCTCAGTGGTGGCTGGGAGGTCCCTTAGAGCCTGCATGTAGGTGGCCCAAGCCTCTGGGACTGGGGTCGATGTGGAGTACGCCTTTAGGGTCACCCAATCTGTGGTGGCGAGACGGCGATCCCTCTCGGCCCTGAGCTCTTTATTATATAAAATATTAAGGAGTTCTTTGTGTTTTGTCTCAAATTCTTCTTTTTGGGGCTTCTCGTAACCCTCGGGGAACTCTATAGATTCCCATGTTTTCTTGTACGTAGAGCCTTTCGGTATAGAACCAAAAGATTGGAGTGCTTCTATAAATATTGGTTCAAAAACGTGTTCTTCTCTATGTTGATCCATATATATTTAACTAGATAAATATTTAACAGAAAATGAGTTATACGCATTTCGATTGAAATTACCCCCCAAGACCTGAGCATGAATAGTCTCACCCGCAGTATAATAATCGATATAATGAATTATAACTGGTTTGTAGGTTCCAGATGCACCATTGTATGCTCTAGTATAATTATTTGGAGTTTGTTCCGAACCGTTTCTATACATGTATATATGAATGCTACCACTGTCGTTCCCGTTAATACCCCTGAGTAAAACTTCATAATAACCATCTATAGGGAAGGTATAATGACCCGTGGATGGGTTATACCCATTACCTTTATCTACTAAAACTGATTCAAATATTATAGTATTTCCCGCCCCTCCTCCCGCGACTGTCGTATTAACTTTTGAATACGCTGTCATAAATGCCGGACACCCACCCCTGATATCTCCCCTCACGTCTAGGACGGCCCTGGGCTCCGAGGTCCCGATCCCTAGGCGCCCAGCCTTTAGGGTCATCACGTCTGGGCTGACCCCAAAGTACTCCTTCTGGTAGGCGTAGAGCTCCCATATCTCATCCGCTGAGAGAGCCTGGTTGTAGAGACGGAAGTTTGCCATTGAACCATGTACTAAAGAAGTACCATCAGTTTTTGCACCGAGAGTTAAAGTTGTATTAGCACCTAAATTTAATGGAATATTACTGGTGTCATTATCATATCCACCCACATTTGAACCATTAACATATATATCTATAGATTGTTTGTTATAATTTCCACCTCTATACACCACAGAAAAATGATACCATTTTCCTATTACCGGAACAAAATCATATTTTACTTGGTCCGAGGCATAGGAAGACGCCGCGATAAACCCATCAGAATGAATTGCAAAAAGAGCCCCTGCATTCGTAGCGATAGCACCTATCTGATAAATATAATTCCAATCCGTCGAAGGTGAAGAATCCTGTCTCCACCACATACTCGTGGAGTGGACCCAAGCACCTGCGGGGTTGGTGAGGGTCGCCGTAATTTTGTCATCCACCCCATCGAAGGTGAAGGCTTTGTAGGTGGTATCAAAACCAACCCCACCCGAGGGGGTCCCGGTGACCCCGTTCCCAGACTTGTCTGCCACGGTGGCGGGCATGGAGGTGTAGTCCTGTCCGTCGTAGTACACGTTGGAGAAGTCTGTCTTTGGGACGTTAGGGGTGGTGTGGAGGACTACGTCTGTGCCAGTGGCCACGTTTGCGGTTAAGGGGGTGCCGTAGAGTTCGAGTTCTCCAATATCACAATGTGAAGTAGTACTCACCAATCTTGTTGTAACTAAAGCAAAATATTTGTATGCAGTTGTTGTCGTATCTGCATTATATATAGAACCAGCAATTGTCGGAGCAGCACCAGTTTCTGATAGAACTTCAGTCCAGTTGATGTCGTCATTTGAACCATACATCTTAAAATCTTCTGGTGCGTGTACGGTGCGCGTTGAGCCAGATGCGTGTATTTTGATATATGTCATTGTAAGTTTGTGGGGTAGCTCCAACTTTATCCATTCACCTAGAGATGTAGTTGAAGATAATTGCACAGAACCATTATAGGCGGAATTTGTTCCACTATAACCTGATTGTGAAAACCATCCATCAACATCATCACCATATAAACCATTGAATGCTTCCCATGGTTGTCTAGTTGTATCAAGTACACTACTCGCACTCGCCACATACCCCCTATCAGAGTTGGCGGTTAGGGCAATCCTGGGTTCCTCAGTTTCATAGTCCCTGGTGGACAACTTGTACTCCATAACGACGTTGGAGTTTGAGGTGATTTGGGCTACGTTTGCGACCTGGGTGTGATTGAGGACGCCCTTAACGTCTAGGGTCCCCATGGGTGCGTTCGTCCCCACCCCCACCCTCCCCGTCGTCGTGTCCACGTAGAGATTGGCGTCGCCGACCTCGATGTTCGAGGTGACGTCGAAGCCCTTGGTGGGGTTGGTGAACTGGACCATTTGGGTGGTGGTGTTGCCAGACACCGTGGTGGATTGGAGG
>Ga0115568_10002836_pt1 | contig 11945 bp, 10 predicted proteins | sample COGITO_mtgs_1204_FD_87296 | JGI IMG/M metagenome (GOLD analysis project Ga0115568, IMG submission 87296) | Pelagic marine microbial communities from North Sea - COGITO_mtgs_120426 | ecosystem: Environmental > Aquatic > Marine > Epipelagic | place: Germany:Helgoland, sampling site Kabeltonne...
AATACCTTCAGTCATAATGGTTTTATACACCCGTGGAACTACCTTGAAAAAGTGTTTTATCATAGGCAATACGGATTCTTCCATCATTGCCTTCATTTCATACGGAACTCCCGGCATAGAAACAAAAACTTTGTCTCCACGTTCAAACCACATTCCACTAGCTGTACCTTCCCAGTTCCGGATAATTTTCGAATCTTTTGGCAACATGGCTTGGTCCTTATTCACTTGCAGCACTTCCACATTCCGCAACTTAAAATAGGCTTCAATTTCTTCTAGAACCTCGTCATTTAAAACCAGCTCTGTATCAAAATAAGAGCACAACGTTTCCTTCGTGATATCATCTTGGGTAGGGCCTAAACCTCCCGTAATTAAAATTAAGTCAGCCCTTTCTTCAGCACTTTTCAATGTGCTAATGATGTGATTTTTATCGTCAGTAATAGACGTAATTTGATGCACCCTGATTCCTTGACGTGCCAACTCTGCACCAATCCATGCAGAATTAGTATCAACCGTTTGACCAATTAATAATTCATCTCCTATTGTAATAATTTCTGCCTGCATAACTCCGATTTAAATTTGGCAAAATCTTTGTATGTTTAACCCGAAAGTAAATACAAGAAAATGAAAAAGAAAATATTACTCCCTCTAATTACCATAACGTTGGCATTTGCTTCTTGCGAGGTGCTAAACGATTTAGGGATTGAACTTCCGGAGACCAGCACAATACCTGCTGGATTATCACAAGGCGAAATCATTGAAGGATTAAAAAGCGCATTAACTGTCGGTGCAGGAAATTCTTCTGCCACCGCCAGCAAATTAGATGGATTCATGAAAAATTCAAAAATTAAACTCCCATTTCCTCCTGAAGCCGAAAGTGTAAGGGAAAAAGTGGCGAAAATCCCTGGTGGTCAAGCTAAAATTGATGAGTTCGTACTTACTTTAAACAGGGCTGCGGAAGACGCTGCAATTGCCTCGAAACCTATTTTCATTGACGCTGTAAAGGGAATGACCGTTTCTGACGGGTTGGCAATCTTGCAAGGAGATGAACATGCGGCAACCAACTACCTAAAAGATAAAACCTCAGCAAGTTTAAAACAAGCATTCATGCCTAAAATCAAAGCATCTATTGACAAAGTGGCCCTCACAAGCAAATGGGAGCCTGTAGCCAACATTTACAACAAAGCAATGTTGTTCACAGGAGGAAAAGCAGTTGATCCTGATCTGAACAATTATGTTTGTGATAAAGCCATGGCCGGACTGTTTTCACTAATTGCTGATGAAGAACAAAAAATTAGAAAAGATCCGATTGCTAGAGTAAATGACATTCTAAAAAAAGTATTTGGAAGTTCCGAAGCGAACGGAGGAAATTAATTTTTCAACAATATTTAAAATTAAATCTTGCATTGCAGGATTTTCCATTTTTGACAAGCCTTAATTGACGAAATGAATAGAAAAACGATTCATCACAACAACCCTATCGAACCATCTGAATTAATCGTCACAAAAGAAGGTGCCATATATCACCTCAACCTAAAACCACATGAAATAGCGGATACTATTCTTATTGTAGGGGATCCAAATCGCGTCGAAAGAATTTCAAGACATTTTGACGAAATCAATTTCAAAATAGAGAATCGTGAATTCATTACGCATACTGGAAGAATTGGCGATAAATCTATTACCGCAATGTCAACTGGAATCGGCTGTGATAACATTGATATTGTAATAAATGAATTAGATGCCTTGGTGAACATTGACCTGGAGACAAAAAAAATTAAGGAGAATTTGAAATCATTGAACATCATTAGATTGGGCACTTCCGGATCTTTACAACCTGAGATCCCTGTCGACTCATTCGTCGCATCCACATTTGGATTGGGATTTGACGGTTTAATGAACTTTTATTCAACCGATTTCACACCAGAAGAATTGGAATTAAAAAAAGCATTTACCGAACATACCAGTTGGTCAAGCTCATTAAACCCGCCATATTTCTCCAAATCATCACCATCATTATTTAATATAATTGGGGCGGGTATGACACCTGGAATTACGGCCACCGCTCATGGCTTTTATGGTCCTCAAGGGAGAACATTGAGACTACAACCCGCAATAATCAATCTGAACGAAAAGCTCAGAACTTTTAATCACGAAGGTCTATTTATTTCTAATTTCGAAATGGAAACATCTGCATTGTACGGGCTCTCTGCTACGCTAGGACACAAGGCGTGTACCGCTTGTGCTATAATAGCTAACCGATTTAAGAAAGAATACAGTAAAGATTACCAAGCCACAGTTGATCAATTAATTGTTAACGTTCTTGGCAAAATAGCCAGTACACAAATTGATGTTGATAAAAACGAATAGTATTAACTGATTTCAGGAAACTTTAGGCGCCATCTTTGCGTTGACATTAACATGGCTCAACAAAAGGAAATAAAAGCCCTGATTCATCTGATTGATGATCCCGACGAGCAGATATTTAATCAAATAAGAGAAAAAATCCTTTCAATAGGAAATGAAGTAATCCCTTTATTAGAAGAAGCCTGGGAAAATCAGAATCTTGGAGTGCTTTATCAGTCGAGGATTGAAGATATTATTCATAAAATTCAATTCGACGCTGTTTACCACAATCTTTACCAATGGGCAAATAGTGGAAGTCAGGATTTATTGGAAGGAGCATTAATCATCAATCGTTATCAATACCCCGATCTAGATGAGGAGGACATAAAAAATAAAATAAGCGCAATCAGACAAGACGTTTGGATTGAATTGAATAACAGCTTAACAGCCTTTGAAGTAATACGCGTAGTTAATTACATCCTGTTTGACCTTCATGGATTCACTGGAAATAAAAAAAATTACCATTCGCCTCAAAATTCATACTTAAGCACTGTTTTAGAAAGTAAAAAAGGCAATCCCCTTTCCCTCGCAATTTTGTATTGTATTATTTCACAGCAATTAGAAATTCCTATCTACGGAGTCAATTTACCTAGTCATTTTGTTTTAGCCTACAAAGACAACAACAATGTCCTTGATTTTTTAGATACTGATCAAGAAGATAATGGTGTACTTTTTTATGTCAATCCATTTAGCAGAGGAACAATATTTAATCGCACAGAAATTGAGCAGTTTTTAGATCAACTAAAATTAGAACCTAAAAGTAATTTCTTTGAGCCATGCTCCAACATTGAAATTGTTAAACGAATATTAGCAAACCTGGTGTACAGTTATGAAAAACTCGGATATCCAGAGAAAGTAAACGAATTAAAAGAACTTAAAAGCGCCTTAGAACCGTAAGTAACGCTAAACACACCATATGGTTGATTCCTCATCTGAGAATAAACAATCAGATAATTCAGAATTTGAAGAACCTACTCCAAGTAAAAAATCGAGAAGGCTCCTCTCCCGTATAATCTATTTTTTTCCGTTACAACTTTTGTTGGTGCACATTAAGCACAATTTTCTCTTGTTGTTCTTGTGGTTTCTATTGTTTGGATTTCTACTTGGCTGGATAGGTACAAAGTACGGAATGAATTATCTCTTTTTGTACCCAGAATACCTCGGCACTGTTAATTTTTGGTCATTTGCTATTCTTGGGTTTTCTCTAGGTGGATTCATTTCAGCTTTTAACATATATAGCTACATCAAAAACGGACCTGATTTTCCATTTATAGCAACACTGCTAAGACCATTTCATAAATATTCAATCAATAACTTTATTCTTCCTGCCGTTTATATTTTATTATTAATTGTGAAATCCGTTGAATTTCAATACAACAATGAACTGGTTCCTGTTAACATCATAATATTAAATATTTCGGGACTAGTCTCTGGCATGCTTCTTTTCTTATGTCTGAGCCTGTTGTATTTCTTTAGATTAAATAAAAACCTCTACAAAATATCAGGAAAATCTAACGAGTACTTTGATGATCTCGACAAGAAAAATTCCATAGAAAACCCCTCTCCCAGGGCAAAAAAATGGTACAAACGGATGCGGAAAAAGCAAATGAGTCACAGCGGCTGGCGCGTTGACACCTACATTGGGAAATCCTTCAAACTCAAACTCGCAAGAGACTCAAAACATTACGACAACGAACTATTAAAAAAGGTTTTCCTTCAAAATCACTTAAACGCTTCGATTTTCGAAATCACTTTATTCATTTCCTTTTTAATGCTTGGCATATTTAGAGAAATTTCCTTTTTTATTATTCCTGCTGGAGCAAGTGTGATTCTTCTGTGCACCATGATTCTTATGTTACTTAGTGCCTTCAGAAGTTGGTTTAGAGGTTGGACCATTCCAATTTTATTCTTCATTTTTCTTCTTTTCAACCTTGTCAGTAGTCAATTTAATATTTCTAGTTTCAGAAATTATGCCTACGGACTGGACTATTCAATACAACCTGCGGAATACTCCATTCAAGCACTTAAGAATATCGCACTCAATGCGGAGCAGTGCGAAAAAGACTTGATCATCGGTAAGAATGCACTTAACAATTGGCTGACCAATACGGGAGAAGAGCGTCCCTATTTAATCGTAACGAACTCAAGTGGTGGTGGTCTCCGTTCTGCGCTATGGAATTTTGAAATATTCTCTTACCTGGATAGCATCACAGCATTTGATTTCTATAAGAAAGTACAATTCTCTACCGGGGCTTCGGGAGGTATGATTGGCTGCGCTTATTACAGAGAACTGTATTTAAGAAGTTTAACCAATGAGATCACCCCCGAATCAATCAGTGAACACGGACATAATATTTGTAAAGATTTACTTAATCCTGTTGCGCTAAGTATTGCAACGAATGACTTTTTTGTACGCTTAAAAACGTGCACAGATGGTAAATATGTATACAGAAAAGACCGTGGATACACCTTTGAAAATCAGCTCAATTTGAATACTGATTTTTTAATGGACAAACGACTAATTGATTACCAAGCTCCTGAGCAACTCGGAAAAATTCCAATGATGCTGTTTTCACCGACAATCAATAATGATAGCAGGCGCATGTTAATTTCTTCACAACCAATATCTTACATGTGCAAACCTTTCAACTGCGGAACGTACAGAGGTTCTATAGAAGACATTGAATTTAACCAATTGCTTAAAGCGCATGACCCGCTTAATTTAAAATTTACAAGTGCAATTCGCATGAACGCTACCTTTCCTTATATTTTACCTCAAGTATGTTTACCCACAACTCCCGAAATCAATTTGATGGATGCAGGAATACGGGACAACATAGGAATTAAGTCAACCATTAAGTACATTGATGCATTCGCTGATTGGATTGAAGAAAACACAAAAGGAGTCATCATCATTCAAATACGAGATACCAAAAGGCATTTCAAACTGATTGAGTCAACCAACACCAACTTGGCAAATAGAATTTCAGCACCTTTAAAAACCTTTTATGGAAATTTCACGAAAGTCCATGATTACAACAATGACCAACTTTTAGAACATTTTATAGCCGATTCAAAATTCCCCATTCAAGTAATATCCTTCGAATTAACACAAGAAGGCAATGAACAAGCTTCTCTAAGTTTTCATTTAACGGAACTGGAAAAAACACAAATTCAAAGAGAAATTAATTCGAAAATGAATAAGGAACAATTCAACTTGTTACTTAATTTATTGCAAGAATGACATTAATCTGTATTTTCAACATTTAATGAGTACGCAGGAATCAGATAGCACCCCCAATGATAATAATCAAAAAGTTGATTACGATCCTACAAAAATTGATAAGGAGCAATTAAAGGGTGCTCCGAAAGCATTATTACGGTTTTTAAGAGATATCCTAAGTATCAAAGATGAAGTTGATCAAGCCGCTACTGTAGAAATTATCAAATCTAATATCGTTTTTAGGGGCGCGAATGTTTGGGTTTTGATTTGCTCAATCATTGTTGCATGTATCGGTTTGAATAATGATTCTACTGCAGTTATCATTGGAGCCATGCTTATATCACCTTTAATGGGCCCAATACGAGGCATGGGACTAGCTATAGGAACCAATGATTTCAAAACGTTAATCTCATCCCTGCTCAACTTCGGGGTTATGGTAGGGATCAGCTTTGTTGTTGCATGGTTGTATTTTCTTGTTTCTCCGATTAAAACCGCCACTCCTGAGCTACAATCAAGAGTCCACCCACAAGCACTCGATGTTTTAATAGGTTTCTTTGGTGGCCTTGCAGGCATTATTGCATCAGCTACTGGTGACCGTTCCACAGTTGTTCCGGGAGTAGCGATTGCTACAGCGCTTATGCCTCCCATGTGCACCGCTGCATACGGCTTAGCTGTTGGCGAGCCTGCATTCTTTTTTGGAGCACTTTACCTCTTTCTTTTAAATACTGTATTTATTTGTCTTAGTACAGTACTTACGGTTAGATATTTAAGTTTCCCATTAATGAAATTTGTTAATCCAAAGACAGAACGAAAAGTTAAATTGTACTCTTTTATCGTACTTCTTGGCATAGTGGTGCCTAGTATATGGTTTTTCATGAAATTAGTACGTGAAAATCAATTTGAAGAATCCGTAAAAAACTTTGTCAAACAGGAAATTAATTATGATGAGTTCTTTTCGAATGTAGAATTAGATGAATTTGAATATGAAACAGACACCGGAATTATCTATCTCAAGGTAATAAGTGGATATATTGAAGACTTGCAAATAGATTTATGGCAATCAAAAGCACATCAATATGACAAATTAAAAAACACAGGAATTGTTTTGCGAAACAATAAAAAACCAGAGAAAATCGAGTTGAATGGATTTATCAGTACAGAAATGTACAATGATCAAAAGAAAACAAGACAGCAGTTAGAAGCCAGCTCAAAAATTTTGCGATCTACCCTATTTAAATATGAATCCTCTGAGATTGATAGCGAACAACTTGCGCGACTCTTAAAAGTCAATTACGAGTCTTTAATTGACAGCATTGAATGTGGACCCATGTATATAAATAACCTCCATGACAGCATTGATACCGCATCTCGATATATTGTTTATTGGAATCCTTCATTGGCTGATAGTATTGTTAATAATAACAGGGGAAATCTAGAACGGCATATCATTTTAAATATGGAATCAAAAAATTCTAAATTTTTGCATATCAACAATTATGGGGAAAAATAAAAAAAACAGAAAAGATGTTGTTTATTCAACGAATCCTGATTTCGATTACGAATATGACGAAAACAGTGAATCAAGCACATTGGCACCGAATGAGCAACATTTGACATCTCTCATAGATCGAAAATTAAGAAAAGGTAAACCCGTTACACTGATAACAGGTTTTGTGGGCTCAGAAAGCGACTTAAAAGATTTAGGGAAATTGTTAAAAATAAAATGTGGTGTTGGAGGCTCTGTTAAAAATGGAGAGGTCATTCTTCAAGGTGACGTGAGAGATAAAGTGATTGGCATGCTAAAAAGTCTGGATTACAATGTTAAAAAATCAGGCTAACAAGCTATATGTAATTTCAATTCTATTGACAATCACATCAAGTCCTTATTCAAGGTAATTATAATTACTCCGAATATTTCGCTAGAATTCCTAATTTCGCGGTTAATATGAGCTTTCAGAAAGAAATCGAAAAGAGAAGAACGTTTGGAATAATTTCTCATCCGGATGCAGGAAAAACAACATTAACTGAAAAGCTACTCCTTTTCGGTGGAGCTATACAGACTGCAGGAGCAGTAAAATCGAATAAAATTAAAAAAACGGCTACCTCAGATTTCATGGAAATCGAAAAGCAAAGAGGTATTTCTGTAGCAACATCTGTCATGGCTTTCAACTACAGAAATACGCAAATCAATATTCTAGATACACCAGGACATAAAGATTTTGCAGAAGATACTTTCAGAACACTAACAGCAGTAGACAGTGTTATTTTGGTTATCGATTGCGCCAGTGGTGTCGAATCACAAACCGAAAAGCTCATGGAGGTTTGTAGGATGAGAAAAACACCCGTAATCGTATTCATCAATAAAATGGATCGGGAAGGTCGAGATGCCTTTGATTTATTGGATGAGTTAGAAGATAAATTAAGTATAAAAGTAAGACCACTTTCTTGGCCTATTGGTATAGGAGAGACTTTCAAAGGGGTGTATAATATGCACCGTGGAAATTTAAACCTGTTCGAAGGAAGTAAAACAAATATTGCTAAAGAGAATATTGAAATTGACAACTTACAATCTACTGTTTTAGACCAATACATTGGTGCAGATTTTGCGAACGAGTTACGAGAGGAAGTAGAGCTAGTTAATGGAGTTTATGACGAGTTAGCTGTTAATCAATATCTCAGTGGCGAGGTAGCGCCTGTATTTTTCGGTAGCGCATTAAATAACTTTGGTGTACAAGAATTACTCAATACTTTCATTGAAATAGCACCAAAACCAAGAGGAAGGGAATCAGATTCAGGATTAATATCTCCATCTGACGATAAGTTTTCGGGATTTGTTTTCAAAATACATGCTAATCTTGACCCCAAACACCGCGATAGAATTGCTTTTCTAAGAATAGTTAGCGGCAAATTCGAACGAAACAAATTCTATCAGCATTCCCGAGTTGAAAAAAAATTAAAATTCGCCAATCCGACAAGTTTTATGGCCCAAGATAAAAGTGTCATTGATGAAGCTTACCCAGGAGATGTTATTGGCTTATATGACACAGGGAATTTTAAGATCGGTGATACCCTCACAGAAGGACCCTCTTTTCTTTTTAAGGGGATACCTAGTTTTTCTCCAGAGATTTTTAAAGAACTCCAGAACAACGACCCCATGAAATCTAAACAATTAGAAAAAGGAATACAGCAGCTAACAGATGAGGGGGTTGCGCAACTTTTCATAAAACAACCTGGAAATCGAAAGATTGTTGGAACCGTTGGAGAACTTCAATTTGAAGTAATTCAATACCGTTTGAAGCATGAATACAGCGCAGAATGTACATTTGTGCCCAAAAATTATTTCAAGGCCTGCTGGATGACAACAACTTCTGAGGAACAATTAGCTGAATTCTTGAAAAGAAAAGCAAGTTATATTGTTAGTGACAAAGATGGCAATCCGGTTTTTCTAGCAGAATCACCGTGGCTTCTTAGCTCCGCCGAACAAGATTTTCCGGAGATTACATTTCATAAAACATCAGAATTCAAATTAGAAAAGAGTTATCTTTAACAAAGCTCATTTTTGGCTAAATTATTGTAGATTAAGGCAAAAGAGATTTAAAGATGCTCAAAACTTATTGCTTCATTCTATTAATTGCACTTACCTTTAATGGAGTTGGTCAATCCAATATTGACTGGACAGCTGGATGGGATAATAAAACACTTAATCAAGCCAGAAACCTGACCTCTTCTACCATGAATGAGGTCGAGAAAAATGTACTCTTTTATTGCAATCTTGCTCGCATGAAGCCTAAGCTATTTCTAACTACTACACTTCCTTTGTACGTCGAAGTTAGAGGAGTTAAAAATTCTTCTTATTTAGCTTCGTTAAAACGTTTCTTGAAAAAATCAAAGAAGTTACCTCCTTTTGTCGCAAATGATTCGTTGCATAAAGTTGCTGAAATTCATGCTGTTCGTAGTGGCAAAAAAGGTACAACTGGACATCAGAATTACAGTAAAAGGTTTAATTATGTTGGAGATGTTTTTCCAACGAACGGAGAAAATTGTGACTATGGTAACCCAAAAGCAATCGATATTGTATTTAGTTGGCTAATCGATGAAGGAATTGCTAATCTAGGTCATAGAAAAAATGTTTTTGACAAAGAGTTTAGTCATGCCGCCGTTTCAATTGCTCCGCACAAATCGTATCAAGTCAATGCAGTAATGACTTTTGGATCACGCTAATGCCGTCATTACCAATCTTGCTCAAAAAAATAATTTACAAGTCCATTTATTTGACTCACTTTTAAGGTACTGTCTTCATCAAAGAATGAATTAACGGCTTCATCAATTTCTCCTTTTGTGATTTCTCCGTTATTATCCATATCAAAAGCTAAATATTCCGCAGGAATTGAAGACATATTCGATGCAACTTCTGTCTCTGTTTTAGACTTTTCAGCAATCAAAACTTGAACCAATTGATCAAATTCATAATTCATGTCAGCCACTTTCACACCCGTTTCCGTATAGGATTCGAAGTGGCCGTGTTTGCAATACGTTTCTGTTTTCGGATCAAAAATATAATGCCTTTTATTTTTAATTGTTCCACTGGTATAATTTTCAGCTATTTCATAGATTAAAGAATCTTCATCAATCAATTCTGTGTATTTCAAGGGAAATCCTTCCTCATCATTCCATTGTTCCATTTTTAAATATCCCACATCCGAAATTTCCAGCAAATATTTTAGTCTACCGCTGTAATGATACTTTTCGTGTAACATTATGAACCCATCATCAAATACCCTGCGTTCCCTTATTTCTCCAAAAATATAATAGCTCGTAAAGAGCTTTGGCTTCCCTTTCTTCACCTTCAGTTCTCGCTCAACTTGGTCATTCGGATAATAATTCCGGTATTTAATTAAGGAACCGTCTTCATAAACTCCTCGATGTAAAACTTTCCCATTGGAATAGTAGTCAACTTGTTCCTTATTAGCCAAATGATTGAAAACATCCTTCCTTAAGTTAACCTGCCCCGTTATACCAGGACAATATTGATCGTAAATAACTATGCCATCAGCGGCATCTTCCACTTCTTCTAAGTCATACTGGAAAAGGAAATCCAATTCCAATACCGTACGAATAGAATCTTGTCCAGACACAGACCATGCTGCTAGCATTAAAAAAATAACCAAGACTAGTTTGTTATAGAAGGGATGGATAGAAATAATCATTTCATTAGTTAGTTGTTTTAATAAAAAACAAATTCCTGTTACTGATAGAACAACCGCAGATGTTTACGCCATAAAAAACGAAAAGTTTCTTTTAGAAATTCAGGCCTCATTTAAAGAAATTGGGGCGACAAGTAATTTAACTTAGAAAATATTTCAGAAAGAAAAGCGTTTAGCCTCCTTAGAACCAAAGGTTATCTTATTTTTGAGGCTTTAAATATAAATTATGAATAAGCTGTATTTATTTCTGTTGTCCTTGGTATGCTTCGCAGATGCTTTTGGTCAGGCGACCACCATTATTTTTGAAGATTTTCAAGGAGCATTTCCTTCAGGTTGGTCATTGATTAATAATGATGGGCTTTCGCCAGAAGCCAGTGTTGACTTCATCAATGATGCCTGGGTAGTAACGGAAGATTTGGATAACATTGGTTCAGGAGATTCTGTCCTTACCAGTACCTCATGGTATGATCCGGCTGGGACATCTGACGACTGGTTAATTTCTCCACCAATTACACTAGGGTCATTCGGAAACAAACTCTCATTTAAGGCAAAATCTTATGATGGTAGCTATCCGGACGGATTTCAAGTTTTTGCTTCAACTCATAATTTAATCGATAGTTTTATTCAACAGGACACCCTACTTGATGTTGTTGCACAATCACCTGAATGGACAAACTATTTTATTTCACTTGATTCATTTGATTTAGCGAACCAAACAATATACCTCGCTTTCCGAAACAACTCCTCAGACCAATACTTGTTAAGTTTAGACAGTATTTATGTGGGCATTGAACATCCCGTAAGCATAAGTTCAAATGACACACAAATAAACACCCGTATTTACCCCAACCCGGCAACAAGCAATATTCGAATTGAGACAATTGCAAAAATAATTCGAGTAGAAATTCTTACCACAGAAGGAAGACACCTCACAACCTCAACCAACAACACAGTTGATGTGTCAGAAATAGATAATGGACAGTACTTTATGAAAATAACAACAAGTAAGGGTCAAGTCGTTCAGAAGTTCATTAAACACTAGGGCACACGAGGATTTTCTCCTGAAAATCACATTCCAGAAAAGACCCGCTGTAATATTACTGAACAAAATGTTG
>Ga0115568_10002837_pt1 | contig 11945 bp, 10 predicted proteins | sample COGITO_mtgs_1204_FD_87296 | JGI IMG/M metagenome (GOLD analysis project Ga0115568, IMG submission 87296) | Pelagic marine microbial communities from North Sea - COGITO_mtgs_120426 | ecosystem: Environmental > Aquatic > Marine > Epipelagic | place: Germany:Helgoland, sampling site Kabeltonne...
AATTAACAAGAAATTTATTATTAATGAAACTTTTGTTGTTGATGATCCAATAGAGATGGAAGCGGAGGTTCTAGAATCTAAAGTTCATATTGTTACAGTCTCAAGTGCAAGCGTAAGAAATATTGAAAATTGTCTTAAACAAAGTAATTTAGAGGTTGATGATATTGTATTAAATCCTATAGCTAAATCTAATGCACTATTAAGTCAGGACGATAAAGATAATGGTGTATGCCTAATTGATATTGGTGCTGGAGTTTCTAGTTATACTATTTTTGATGGAGAGGGTATAGTTCGAAGTGGCATTATTCCAATGGGTGGTGATGAGATTAATCAAGAAATTGCATATGCATTTGATACTTCTATTGAAGAGGCAAAAAGGCTAAAAGAAAATTATGGAGTTGCAAAATCATCAACACTCAAAGAAGATAGTTTGATTAATTTTAAACAATCTACTAATAATGACGATCATCAACTATCTTGTCTTCAATTATCAGAAGTTATAGAGGAGGCTTATAGGGAAATTCTTATATTACTTAAAAATGAGTTGAAATTTCATAATCTTGATGGCATTATTAAATCAGGATTTATTCTTTCTGGCGGCGGTTCAGAAATTAATGCTTTTGAAGAGCTTGTTAGAGATTTTTTTACTCGAAGAGTTAAAAAAGGCATGATTCAACGATCAAAGATTTCTGGTTTAGAGACTGTATTGACTGATTATAGATATGCCGGCGCAATAGGACTTTTATTAAACACTAAGGATATGAATCACTCTGATAAATCTATTTCAAAGGGAAATAAAGGGGTTATAGATAATATTAGAGAAAAAATAATAGGAAACTTTTAGTAATGGTCAAGCAAAGAACAATTAAAAAAATGGTTAAAGCGAGAGGTGTTGGTATTCATAGTGGAAAACTGGTGAATTTAACTTTAATCCCTGCTGAGGCTGATCATGGGGTTGTTTTTAAACGTTTAGATGCGGGTGGTCGGCAGGTTCATGCTCATAGCGCTTTTGTTAATGAGGTTGTCTTATCTACGGGTCTTGAGAGTCAAGGAGTTAAAATTTCAACAATTGAGCATCTAATGTCAGCTCTTTCTGCTCTTGGGATTGATAATCTTTTGGTGGAGCTTGATTCATTTGAGGTTCCTATTATGGATGGTTCATCAGCTCCTTTTATCTTTCTAGTTCAGTCAGCTGGAATTCAAGAGCAAGATACTCCTAAAAGATTTATAGTTATAAATGATACTGTTAGAGTTGAAAATGGAGCTTCATGGGCTCAGGTTTCACCTCATAATGGCTTCATGGTTACCCTTGAAATTGATTTTGAACATAAGAAAATTAAGGAAAGTGGTCAAAAATTGACAATTGATTTTGCTGAGCAGTCTTATTTAAAGGAAATTTCACGTGCAAGAACATTTGGCTTTGAAAGGGATGTTGAAATGTTACAAAAACAAAATCTTGCACTTGGGGCAAGCACTGTTAATGCAATAGCTCTATCTGATGATGATATTCTTAATGAGGATGGAATGCGATTCCATAATGAATTTGTAAAACATAAAATATTAGATATTGTTGGAGATCTTTATCTTTTAGGTGGAAATTTGATTGGTCACTATGAGGGTTATAAAACAGGCCATATGCTCAATGACCAGCTTCTATCAGCAATTCTTTCTCAACCAAAGGCTTTCACTATTGAGACATTTGAAGAGAAGGATTCCCCAATTCATTACTATTCTGAAGACTGGCAAAACACACTTTAATATTTTTAATATTATTTGAAGATTAACTACCCAAAGTATTACTTATCTATCAATATTTACAAGCTGTGAATGATGCTAACGAAGTCATTTTTGAGTTTAATTCTTTGGGTATAATCAAAAACTTTCAAATTACAGATAATAGCAATGAAACTTAATGGTGCTGAAATACTTATAGATTGCTTAAAAAAAGAGGGCGTAAAGCATGTTTTTGGTTATCCAGGAGGTGCTGTACTTCATATATATGATGCTTTAGAGGCTCAGGATGAAATAACTCATATTTTAGTGCGTCATGAGCAGGGTGCAGCTCATGGAGCGGACGGTTATGCAAGAACAAATGGTATGCCTGGAGTTGTTCTAGTTACTTCTGGACCTGGAATAACTAATGCAGTTACAGGAATTGCAACTGCTCATATGGACTCTATACCTATGGTAGTAATTTCAGGACAGGTTCCATCACCATTAATTGGAATGGATGCTTTTCAAGAGGTTGATGCAACTGGTATTACAAGATCTTGTGTTAAACATAATTTCCTTATAAGGGATGTTAGTGAGGTTGCAACAACTGTAAAAAAAGCTTTTCATATTGCTACTACTGGCAGACCAGGTCCAGTTGTAATTGATATACCAAAAGACGTTACAATTGCTCAAATGGAGCTGCAAGATTATCCTGATTCTATTGAAATGCGTTCTTACAAACCAACAACTAAGGCAAGTAATCGTCAAATTAGAAAAGCTGCTGAATTGATTGCTAGTTCTAAAAAACCAATACTATATTCTGGTGGAGGCGTTGTAATTGGAAATGCTTCAAAAGAGTTACGTGAGTTTACTAAAATGATTAATTTCCCTATTACTCAAACTTTAATGGGTTTAGGGGCATACCCAATGACTGATAAGCAATCTCTAGGAATGCTTGGAATGCATGGTACCTATGAGGCTAATATGTCAATGCATGATTCAGATTGTGTGGTTGCTATAGGCTCTCGCTTTGATGATAGAATTACAGGAAATCTAGATAAGTTTTGCCCAAATGCTAAATTTATTCATATTGATATTGATCCATCTCAAATATCTAAAAATGTAGTAGCTGATATTCCAATTGTTGGACAAACAAAACAAGTTCTTCAGGCACTTATAGAAGAATTAAAAGATAAGAAATTAGAAGATATTTCTCAGTGGTGGTCTCAAATTGAAGATTGGAGAAAGGTTGATTCATTGGCATATTCTAAATCTCCAGGGGTTATAAAGCCTCAGTCTGTCATTGAAGCTTTATACGAAGTTACAGATGGAAAAGCAATAGTAACTTCAGATGTTGGTCAACATCAGATGTGGGCCGCACAGTATTACTTGTTTGATGAGCCAAGGCAATGGATTAATTCTGGTGGCTTAGGGACAATGGGCTTTGGACTTCCAGCTGCTATGGGTGCAAAGCTGGCAATGCCTGATAGAGATGTTGCTTGCGTTACTGGTGAAGGTAGTATTCAAATGATGCTTCAAGAACTTTCAACTATGCTTCAATACTCTACACCTGTAAAAATTATTAATCTCAATAATGGCTATCTTGGAATGGTTAGACAGTGGCAAGAATTCTTCTATGAAAAGCGCTATGCAATGTCCTACATGGATGCACTCCCTGATTTTGTAAAGTTAGCTGAAAGTTATGGTCATATAGGCATAAAAGTTGAAAAAGAAGAGGATTTAAAGCCCGCACTTATAGAGGCTTTTAAACAAAAAGATAGAACAGTTTTTCTTGATATCATGACAGATCCATCTGAAAATGTTTTTCCAATGATTCCAGCTGGTGGTGCTCATTGCGATATGTTATTAGCAGGGCGTGATGAAATGGTTTCAAAAGATGAAACAGACTTTAATGCGGTATAGATTATGAGGCATATTATTTCAGTTATCCTTGAAAATGAAGCAGGTGCTCTTTCGAGAGTTTCAGGTCTCTTTACTCAAAGAGGCTTTAATATTGAGTCATTAACAGTGGCAATTACGAATGATCCAAGTCTTTCAAGAATGACAATTGTTTCTTCTGGTAGTGATAGGGTTTTAGAGCAAATTGTTAAGCAGCTAAATAAATTGATAGAAGTGGTTAAAGTAAGTGATTTGACGAGTCAAGATCACGTTGAAAGAGAGTTAATGCTTGTGAAAATATCTTCTAATTTAAAAGACGGAGTCGATTTGAAGGAGTTAACGGAAATTTTTGGTTGCAAGGTGGTTGATGTTACTGACAAAATTTATACTATTGAAGTCTCAGGAAAAACTAAGAAGATTAATGCATTTATAGATGCATTTGATGCTGCAAATATTATTGAAGTTTCTAGAACAGGTGTTACTGGAATTTCAAGAGGAAAAAAACTAATTTAATTAAGGAAAAAAAATGAATAGATATTACGACAAAGATGCAGACCTTTCAATTATTCAAGGTAAAAAAGTTTCAATAATTGGATATGGTTCTCAAGGTCATGCTCATGCTAATAATTTGAAAGATTCAGGTGTTGATGTGGTTGTTGGCCTCAGAGAGGGCTCATCATCTGCAATTAAAGCTAAAGAGGCTGGATTGGGAGTTATGTCTGTTGAAGATGCAAGTGCATGGGCAGATGTTGTGATGGTCTTAGCTCCTGATGAATTCCAAGCTGACATCTATTCAAAAAATATAGAGCCGAATTTAAAGCATGGAGTAGCTTTAGCGTTTGCTCATGGCCTCAATATTCATTTTGATATGATTATTCCAAGAAAAGATCTTGATGTAATTATGATTGCTCCAAAAGCCCCAGGACATACTGTCCGTTCAGAATTTGTAAAAGGTGGTGGAATACCTGATTTAATAGCAATTCAACAAGATGCAACTGGTTCTGCAAAGGATATTGCTCTTTCTTACGCCTCAGCAATTGGTGGTGGAAGGACTGGTATTCTTGAGACAAGCTTTAGAGAGGAGACTGAAACAGATTTATTTGGTGAACAAGTGGTTTTATGTGGGGGAACAACTTCTCTGGTTCAAGCTGGATTTGAAACTCTTGTAGAGGCTGGTTATGAGCCAGAAATGGCTTATTTTGAGTGTCTTCATGAATTAAAGCTAATTGTTGATTTACTGTATGAGGGTGGTATTGCAAATATGCGCTATTCAATATCAAATACTGCTGAGTATGGAGACGTCACAAGAGGTCCTAGAATAGTAACTGATGACACAAAAGCCGAGATGAAGAAAATTTTAAGTGAAATTCAAAGTGGAGACTTTGCAAAGGAATTTATCAATAATGTTGGTGAATTACCAGGTCGAAGAGATGTTCAGCGTAAACATCAAATTGAAACTGTTGGAGAGAGTTTACGCTCTATGATGCCATGGATTGCTAAAAACAAATTAGTGGATCAAACTAAAAACTAATACTAAATTGACTCAGCTTAATTCTTTGTAATTGTGACTGAAAAAAAAACTAATAGAGGGATTTATCTTCTTCCAAGCATTCTAACTACTTTTGGAATGTTTGCTGGTTTCTACTCGATTATCGCTTCAATTAATGGTGACTTTACTTTAGCAGCTATTTCAATAATGGTTGCAATGTTGTGGGATACTCTAGATGGTCGAGTGGCCCGTTTAACAAATACACAAAGTGATTTTGGAGCTGAGTATGACTCACTCGCTGATCTTGTTTCATTTGGAATGGCTCCAGCGCTTCTTGTTTATGAATGGTCTTTATCCGATCTAGGAAGGATTGGGTGGCTCGCTGCATTTCTTTTTTTAGCATGCGCAGCTTTAAGACTTGCAAGATTTAATACTCAAGTTGGTATTTCAGAAAAACGTTATTTTCAAGGGCTTCCTTCACCTGCAGCTGCAGGTGTTATTGCTAGTATGATATGGTTAAAATTTTGGAATTTTGAGTACTTCTATGGTATTGCTGCTTTTAGTTATTATATTGGAGTAGGAATAACAATTATTTGCGCTCTTCTTATGGTGAGTAATGTTCGTTATTATAGCTTTAAGGAATTTGATTCTAAAAAGGCCTCATTTAGATTCCTTCTAGCAATAATATTGGGCATTATTGTTTTGTTATCAAGGCCAAATATATTTTTATTTACTGGCTTTTTTCTTTATATGCTATCAGGTCCTTTTATTACAATAATGGGTCTAAACAAAAAGCGTATTGAGAAAAAACAGTCTAAAAGCTCATAAGTTCTATTATAATTCAGCGCTATGAATAGTTTATTCAATATAACACCTCCAATACCTCACTGCAATCTGTTTGCATTGTTACGATTATTGCCGTAAGGCAATAATAATCATAATAGACGAAAGTCTATCACTAAAACTTAAGATAAAATCGTAACAATAACAGGAATAACTAATGTCCAAAAAATTAATTATATTTGATACAACTTTAAGAGATGGCGAGCAATCACCAGGTGCTTCAATGACTAAGGATGAGAAGGTTCGTATTGCTAAAAGTTTAGAAAAAATGAAAGTTGATGTTATTGAGGCTGGTTTTGCAATCGCCTCACAAGGTGATTTTGAGGCGGTCCAAGCTGTTGCAAAAGCAGTAAAAGATTCAACGATATGTTCATTAGCAAGAGCTCTTGATAAGGATATAGATCGAGCTGGAGAGTCCATTAAAAATGCAAACTCATCTCGTATTCATACCTTCATAGCAACCTCTGATATTCACATGAAAATGAAGTTAGGGATGACTCCTGATGAGGTTGTTACTCAGGCAGTTCGTTCTGTAAAAAGAGCAACAAAATTTACTGATAATATTGAGTTTAGTCCTGAAGATGCTGGTCGCTCTGATACTGATTTTCTATGTCGAATTATTGAAGCAGCAATTAATGCTGGCGCAACCACAATAAATATCCCAGATACAGTTGGGTATAGCATTCCGTATCAATTTGGTGAAACAATGAGGGAATTAATAGAAAGAATTCCAAATTCAGATAAGGCAATTTTTTCAGCACATTGTCATAATGATTTAGGTCTTGCAGTTTCAAATTCATTAGCTGCTGTATTAAATGGCGCAAGACAAATAGAATGTACGATTAACGGTTTAGGTGAAAGGGCTGGAAATACTTCTCTTGAAGAGGTTGTTATGGCTGTTAGAACTAGACAGGATGTGTTTGGTTGTGACACAAATATTGATGCAACTGGTATTCTTGCAGCATCGAGGTTGGTGTCATCAATTACTGGTTTTGTGGTTCAACCCAATAAAGCCATAGTTGGAGCTAATGCTTTTGCTCATGAGGCTGGAATTCATCAGGATGGTGTCCTCAAGCATAGAGAAACCTATGAAATTATGAGGGCAGAAGATGTTGGTTGGAATAATAATTCACTAGTTCTTGGTAAACACTCTGGGAGGAATGCTTTTAAATCGAGATTAAGCGAGTTAGGCGTTGAATTTGAATCTAACGATGCTCTAAATGATGCTTTCTCCAGATTTAAAACTCTAGCTGATAAGAAGCATGATATCTTTGATGAAGATCTTCAAGCTCTTGTCACAGAGGCTCAAACTGAGGCAACTGAAATTATTAGTTTAAAATCTCTTAAAGTATCTGCTGAGTCTGGAAAAGTTAATACAGCAGATGTAACTCTTTCAATAAATAACATAGAGCAGAGTGCTTCAGCAAAGACTTCGGGCGCTGTTGATGCAACATTTAATGCCATCCTTTCTTTAGTTGATATAGAGCCAAAACTGCAATTATATTCAGTTACAAATGTTACTCAGGGTACGGATTCTCTTGGAGAGGTTAATGTTCGTTTGGAGCATGAAGGCAAAGTTTTCAATGGACAGGGTGTAGATACTGATATTATTACTTCTTCTGCTAAGGCTTATGTAAATGCCTTAAATAAAGTTATGGCAAATGAAGAACGAGCTCATCCACAGATTTAATGAAGCAGTCTAGAAATAATTATCTTGAGGCATTAGGAATTCCTGACTTTCTTTATTCTAAAATTTATTCAGATAAAGAGACTTCGACTTCATCAAATATCATATTGGTAGAGTTTAAATCAGAAATATCTTTTTGTGAGCCTGGAGAGTGTCAAGATCTGCTTATTAAGATGCTTGCATCGATTGAATTGAATTTGGGTAATGTAGATCTTATATCTATTGAAAAAAGTATGGTAGATGAGTTTATTAAGTCCAATTCTTCAAAAGTTATTTTAGTCATGGACTCATCTTTTGGTTCGAATGAACCAATTTATTTCTCAACGCATCACCCAAAAGATATTTTAAAAAATTCAAAACTCAAACGTGAATCGTGGGAAGTTTTAAAAAAAATTAAGCAATGCCTAAAATAGACTATTCACTTAACTCTTACCAGAGACCAAAACTGGAAACCCCTAATGGAGAGAAAAAATTATTGCTCCATTCATGTTGTGCTCCCTGTGCTGGTGAAATTATGGAAGCTTTAGCAGCTTCAGATATTGATACAACAATTTTTTTCTATAATCCAAATATTCACCCTTTTGAAGAGTATGAGATTCGAAAAGAAGAAAATGTTAGGTTTGCTAAAAAATTAGGCATGCCTATCATTGATGCTGATTATGATATTAATGAGTGGTTTGAGAAAACAAAAGGTCAAGAAAATGAGCCTGAGAGAGGCAAGCGGTGTTCAACATGCTTTGATATGCGCTTTGAGAGAACAGCACAATATGCCTGTGAAAATAACTTTGATATTATTTCGTCAACTCTGGGAATTTCACGCTGGAAAGATATGGGGCAAATTAATGATTCAGGGGAAAGATCTGGTCAACTTCATCATGTTCCCTATTGGGATTTTAATTGGCGAAAGAAAGGTGGTTCCTCTAGAATGCTTGAGCTATCTAAAAAAGAAAATTTTTACCAACAGGAGTACTGTGGATGCGTCTATTCAATGCGAGATACAAATAATTGGCGTGTTTCTAAAGGCAGGGAAAAAATTGAGAGAGGCGTCAAGTTTTATCATGAAGCAAAGCTCAAGTTATCTCAAATCGACTAGCTGTCAAAAAGGAAAAGTAATAAAGCTTTTTGTACATGAAGTCTATTTGCTGCTTCATCCCAAACAGCGCTCTTATTTCCATCAATAACATCTGAACTTACTTCCTTTCCTCGATATGCTGGGAGGCAATGCATAAAGATAGCATCCTCTTTAGCTTTAGACATCATTTTTTTATCTACTTGAAAGCCTTTAAATGCTAATTCTCGCTGTTTACTCTCAGATTCTTGGCCCATACTAGTCCAGACATCGGTAACGATAATATCAGCATCCTCTGAAGCAATTAAGGGATTATTCGAATAACTAATATTATTTTGATATTTTTCAATAAATGATTTGTGTGGCTCATAACCTACTGGAGTTGCAATAGATAGTTCAAAATCAAATATTGATGCTGCCTGCATATAAGTTTGACATACATTACAACCATCACCAACCCATGCTATTTTTTTTCCTTTTATTGACCCACATTTTTCTTGATATGTCATTAAATCAGCAAGAATTTGGCATGGATGTGAATCATCAGAAAGTGCATTAATCACAGGTTTACTTGAATGTTTGGCAAATTCTGTAATATCGTCATGAGATGAGAGCCTAAGCATTACAGCATCAACCATAGAACTAATTACAATTGCACTATCCATAATAGGTTCACCTCTTCCAAGTTGAATATCTCTGTCAGAGAGGAAAAGGGACTGACCACCAAGCTGGATCATTCCAGCTTCAAAAGAGACACGAGTTCTTGTAGATGATTTATCAAAAATCATTGCCAGTGTTTTATTTTCAAGTGTATTGTTAATCAGGCCAGAATTATGTTCTTTTTTTAGAGATATAGCTCGATCTATTATGCTTTGTAAAGTCTCTAAGGAATATTGATCAAAATTGATAAAATTTTTAGTCATAACTTTTCCTAAGTATTAATAAGTTTAAAAATCTTTTTAATTAATATGTCAATTTCATCTTTAGTTATTATCAGTGGCGGTAGTAATCTAATAGAATTACCAGTGATATTGATTAATAACTTATTATCTAAAGCTTTTTGAGTAAGTTTACTACAATCAATAATATTTTCATCAAGCCCGATTCCAATCATAAGGCCTTTAATTCTAAGCTCTTTTACAACATCTAATATCATTATCTTAGATTTAAATTCTGACTCAAAGTACTTACTCATTAGAAAAACATTGTCAAGGATTGAATCATTCTCAAAAATATTCAGGACACTTAAGGCAACTGCAGTAACTAAAGGGTTTCCACCAAAGGTTGATCCATGAGTTCCAGGTGTAAGCATTTTTGCTGCTATTCCTTTTGCTAAACAAGCACCAATTGGAACCCCATTACCAAGACCTTTGGCCAAACATAAAATATCTGGAGTAATATTATTATGTTGATGGGCAAAAAGTTTCCCAGTTCTTCCCATGCATGATTGAACTCCATCTAGGATTAATAACCAACCATTCTTATGGCAGACTGCTTGGACTTTATTAAGGTAATCATTTTTAGGAATAATTACTCCTGCTTCACCTTGAACAGGTTCAACCATTACAGCTACCACATCTTTATTTTTACTAAATTTTTTAATAGCACTGATATCGTCAAAGTTAACATGAACAAAACCACTCATTAATGGAGCAAAACCTTCCTGAACTTTATTTTGACCTGTTGCAGAAATAGTTGTCATTGTTCTTCCATGAAAGCTTTGATTAGCAGTTAAAACTATTGGATTTTGAATTTTTTTAGAGCGTGCATAAAGTCTTGTAATTTTTATTGCTGCCTCATTAGCTTCAGCTCCAGAGTTTGAAAAAAAGGCTTTATCCATATTTGCCATATTACAAAGGCGCGTTGCAAGTTTTTCTTGATTTCCAATTCGATAAACATTTGAAGTATGAAGAAGTTGTTTAGACTGCTCAATAATGGTATCTGTAATGGCAGGGTGGCAGTGTCCAAGGTTTACTACACCGATACCTGAGAGTGCATCTAAATATTCATGCCCATTAGTATCTGTTAACCAACAACCAGACCCCTTTGAAAAGGTTACTTCTAGAGGATAGTAGTTAGACATTAAGTTTGACATATAAAAATTCCCGTAAATAAAAAAGCCCCATAATGGGGCTTTTGAAACTAAGTTGATTGCCAGATTAAGGCAAAGTAGCCACCATTATTAAAATACACGAAGACAATGTCTTCGGATATTAATTTGTCTCAAGTGACTAAATAACATTGACATATTAGTTTTTTTTATAAATTCTAAAAGATTAATTATATCCTAGTTTTTAGATCTAAACTTTCAGTAATTTATGCAAAAAATAATAATAAAGTTAATAATATAAATTTTTTTATGACACAATAGATATGGAAGTTAAAAATTTTATTTCATTAATCTAAGGAGTAAAAATGCAACTAAACCTGTCAGGTCACCATCTTGATATTACCTCTTCTCTAAGAGAGCATACAAGTGATAAACTCTCTAAAATTAAACATCATTTTGATAATGTAATGAATGTCAATATGATTTTGGAGGTTCAAAAAGATGTTCAAAAAGCAGAAGCTACAATACATATTAGAGGGGCAGATCTCTTTGCTAAAGCTCAGAGCACAGATATGTATGTATCAATTGATCAGTTAGTTAATAAGTTAGATTCACAATTAATAAAACATAAAGAAAAGCTACATAACCACAGAGCTTAGCCCAGATAAATTATAATATGTTCTATTTATTGCATAACAAGCGCTAGCTTGTTATGCAATATTCGTAACGGATTAGAATTATGGCTGAAACTGAGTCCACAGGTTTTGAGGTGAGTTTACAAAACTTAATGTTGTCTCTTGAAGCGTCAGATTATGATGAGGCTAAAACTCAAATTAAGGAAGTTCATCCAGCTGAGATTGCTAGACTTTTAGAGGCTATTCAGCCTAAAGACCGTTCAATACTTTGGCCTGATATTGATATTTTAATTCAGGGTGAAATACTTAAGGAGGTAAATGAGGACGTTCAATCCCAATTAATTGGTGAAATGACAGTTGATGATTTAGTTAAGGCTACTGAAAAACTTGACTCCGATGACTTAGCAGACCTTGTTCCAAATCTCCCAGAATCAGCTGTTCATAGTTTATTGCTTACTCTTGATTTTAAGCATCGAGAGCATCTTAATAAAATCCTAAGTTATCCTGAAGATTCTGCAGGTGGGTTAATGAATACAGACTTCATTACTGTAAGGCCTGAT
>Ga0115568_10002841_pt1 | contig 11937 bp, 10 predicted proteins | sample COGITO_mtgs_1204_FD_87296 | JGI IMG/M metagenome (GOLD analysis project Ga0115568, IMG submission 87296) | Pelagic marine microbial communities from North Sea - COGITO_mtgs_120426 | ecosystem: Environmental > Aquatic > Marine > Epipelagic | place: Germany:Helgoland, sampling site Kabeltonne...
ATTTGCAATCCTTTAGTTAAAAGCAACCTGGCACACTGCAAATGCAGTTGAGGCCATGAACATATTTTTTTCCAATCGGAGGGGTCTATTACCGTAATTAGAAACCAATTGTTGTTACGCTGTAAAATACACAACTTCTTACCGCTAATGGTTTATATTGTATTTAAACCTGTGTCAGTACTGTCTTAATTATTTGAATTTTGCAGCGAATATTGATATGCACTACAAGATTAACACCTAATGGAAAAGGCCCGTTCATTGAACGAGCCTTTATCCTAATTACATTAGCTGAAACACAACACACGTTAATCAACTAATTTGAAATACTTATTTATCCACTACACATTTCACAGTTTTCTGGGTCATCTAAAGAACAGGCTATTTCAGCTTGTCGTTCTTCCTCTGTTTTCGCAATAGGCTGAACAACTGCTGTTTTTTCTAAAGTAAACTTGATCGCATCCACAGCCGCTTTAGTTCTTAAATAATACATGCCTGTTTTTAAACCTTGCTTCCATGAATAAAAATGCATTGAAGTAAGTTTTGCGAAATTGGCGTTTTCCATAAATACATTTAGCGATTGCGATTGACAAATGTAAGCTCCTCTGTCTGCAGCCATTTCAATAATAGTTTTTTGCGATAGCTCCCATGCTGTCTTATACAGTGCTTTAATATTATCTGGAATTTCATCAATATTTTGAACTGAGCCATTTGATGCCATTAACTTATTTTTCAACTCATCATTCCATATTCCAAGTTTCACCAAGTCTCTAAGCAAGTGCTTATTTACTATAATAAACTCTCCAGATAGTACCCTTCTCGTATAAATATTTGAAGTATAAGGTTCAAAACATTCATTATTTCCTAGGATCTGAGCAGTTGAAGCCGTAGGCATAGGTGCAAGAAGCAATGAATTTCTTACGCCATGCTCTTTCACTTCTTCTCTTAAGACATCCCATTCCCATCGGTCAGAAGGAGTTACTTTCCACATGTCAAATTGAAATTCCCCTTTTGAAATTGGTGAACCTTCGTAAGTTTCATAAGCACCGTCTTCTATCGCTAAATCCTTTGAAGAAGTACAAGCAGCAAAATAGATTGTTTCAAAAATTTCCTTGTTTAGCTTTTTAGCTTCAGGTGAATCAAACGCATGACGCATTGTAATGAAAGTATCCGCTAGACCCTGGACACCAATTCCTATAGGACGATGCCTCATATTGGAATTCCTAGCTTCAGGTACTGGATAATAATTACCATCAATTATCTTATTCAAATTCTTAGTCACCTGATAAGCAACATCAAATAATCGATCGTGATCAAAGGATCCGTCCTTCACAAACTTAGGTAATGCAATAGAAGCTAAATTACAAACCGCTACCTCATCAGGAGAAGTGTACTCCATGATTTCGGTACACAAATTCGAAGACTTGATTGTTCCAAGATTCTTTTGGTTTGATTTTTCGTTTGCGGCATCTTTATAAAGCATGTATGGATTACCCGTTTCAATCTGAGACTCCATAATCTTAAACCACAATTCCTGTGCTTTAATTGTTTTTCTAACCTTTCCAGCTTTTTCATAGCTTTCATACAGTTTTTTAAACCCTTTTCCTGAAGTATCCGATAAACCCGGGCACTCATTTGGACACATTAAAGACCAATCTCCGTTGGCTTCAACTCGCTCCATAAAAAGGTCAGGTACCCAAAGTGCGTAGAACAAATCTCTTGCTCTTTGTTCTTCTTTACCATGATTCTTTTTAAGATCTAAGAAATCAAAAACATCTGCATGCCATGGTTCCATATAGATTGCGAATGATCCTTTTCTCTTTCCGCCACCCTGATCTACGTATCTTGCAGTATCATTAAAAACTCTTAGCATCGGAACTATGCCATTTGAGGTTCCATTGGTTCCTTTAATATAAGAACCTGTTGCTCTTATGTCATGAATTGACAAGCCAATTCCACCAGCAGACTGTGAAATCTTAGCACATTGCTGAAGCGTATCGTAAATTCCATTGATACTGTCCTCTTTCATAGTAAGAAGAAAGCACGAGGACATTTGAGGTTTTGGAGTCCCTGCATTAAATAAAGTTGGTGTCGCATGAGTAAACCAACCTTCGCTCATAAGATTATACGTCTTCAGTGCTGAATCTATATCGGTTTTATGAATACCAACAGCAACCCGCATGAGAATGTGTTGTGGTCTTTCAACAATTTCACCTTTTAATTTTAAAAGATAAGATCGTTCAAGTGTTTTAAAGCCAAAAAAGTCATATCTAAAATCCCTATCATAGATGATATTGGAATCTAACATTTCTGCATTTTCCTGAATTGCTTGATAAACATCTTCAGCAATTAATGATGCATTTTTTCCGGTCTTTGGATCAATGTATTCGTAAAGATCCTTTACCGTATCTGAAAATGACTTTTTTGTGTTTTTATGCAGGTTCGAAACTGCGATTCGGGATGCCAGCAGTGCATAATCTGGATGTGTTATTGTATTTGAAGCAGCAACTTCTGCAGCTAGGTTATCCAACTCAGAGGTTGTCACCCCATCATATAACCCTTCAATAACTTTCATAGCAACTTGCTCAGCAGAAACCAAAGGGCTTAAACCGTAGCATAATTTTTTTACTCTGGCGGTAATTTTATCAAATTTCACAGCCTCTCTTCTACCGTCTCTTTTGTTTACATACATAGTTTTCTTGTGTGTTTCGCGGTTAATATTCTACTATTGTTCTGGTGTGGTGAATTACTTAAAAATCTGCATTCAGGTCAAATTCACTTCCTGAAGCATCGTTACTAAGTACACCTGCTTTTTGATACTCTCCCACTCTTTTTTCAAAGAAGTTGGTTTTACCTTGAAGGTTAATCATATCCATAAAATCGAATGGATTAGACACGTTGTATACTTTTTCATTACCCAACTCTACCAATAATCGGTCGGCAACAAATTCGATATACTGCGTCATCAATTCTGAATTCATGCCAATTAATCTAACGGGCAATGCATCAGTAACAAACTCTTTTTCAATTTCAACTGCATCAACTATTATCGCTTGGATATCTTCCTTTGGAAGCTTATTTTCGATATAATTGGTGTATAAGAGGCAAGCAAAATCGCAATGCAATCCCTCGTCTCTTGAAATAAGCTCATTCGAAAAGCTTAGGCCAGGCATTAATCCTCTTTTCTTTAGCCAAAAGATAGAGCAAAAACTTCCAGAGAAGAAGATTCCCTCTACGGCTGCAAAAGCAATTAATCTTTCCGCAAAAGACCCATTATCTATCCATCGCAAAGCCCATGTGGCTTTCTTTTGGACACACTCAAGCGTTTCAATCGCATTAAATAGTTTGTCTTTTTCGACTTTATCTTTAATATAGGTATCAATCAATAGTGAATAGGTCTCCGAATGGATATTTTCCATTGCAATTTGGAAACCGTAGAAGAATTTTGCTTCTGTATATTGAACTTCGGCTACAAAATTCTCAGCGAGGTTTTCATTTACTATACCATCACTTGCCGCAAAAAATGCCAAAACATGTTTAATGAAATGACGTTCATCATCATTCAGCTTTGTTTCCCAATCAATTAAATCCGGTGACAAATCGATTTCCTCTGCAGTCCAAAAGCTGGCCTCAGCTTTTTTATACATCGCCCAAATGTCATCCCACTTAATTGGAAATAAGACAAATCTGTTTGGATTGTCTTTTAATATAGGTTCCTCTAACGGCATGTCCCCTATTAGTACTTCATTTAATTTAACCTCCCGGTCTTCTGTTGATTTGGTAGTTTCTTCCATACTCTTTCTCTTCTTTCAGTGTCGGTTTCTCCCGATTCCTTCACTTAATTCTTAATTTATATTTCAATTCTTGGGGTGTAAAATCTTATGATGGTGTCTCCCAACTCCATCTAAATTTTACAGGATAACTTATCCTGGCAACAATAAATTTAAAAGCTTGTTTAGCGTTTTAGGTGTCTACAAAAATTCAACTTTTTACTAATTATTCCACCTAATATCCTCACACATTTTCACTTAGTTATTAACACTCAGTTTTAATAACCCTTCTAACCCACTGTGGTTGTGGAATACAGGGTTTTTTCAATTACTTATTTTGGCAAAATGACCAGGAAAAGAAAACAGCTAAGTTTCGTAATACCCCAATTTACAAGGTTTTGCGCGGTTATTAACAATTTTTGACATTGTTAATATCAACAGTCAATTTTTGAAAAGTACGTTAAGTCCACAGGACTAGACTGTTCCGAAATACAACCTCTTTTATTATCTGATTTTTTAACTGGTCAATGAATTGATGGCACCAAAATTGTAAGCAGATAAGGCCTAAGGAAAATTGAAAAATTTACTTCTTTTTCTTCTCTTTTTCCAACAGTTCATCAATCTTTATTAATTCCTCAAAAAAGGAGGATCCCCACTGTCTAATAATGGGTTCTTTTAAAAATCGATACGTTTTAACCTGAAGCGATTCACCAAGACGGCATGCTGGATTGCACAAATGCCAACTATTAAAATTCAATGCTTCATATTTACTCAACTTACTAACTCTAATGGGATATAAATGACAACTAATTGGTTTTATAAATGCTGTTTCTCCGTCTTCATAGGCTTCCTCAATTGAACATTTTGCGACACCTTGATCGTTAAAATTTACAAATGCACATGCACCACCATTCACTAATGTTGTTACTGGCTCATTGTCCTGATCCATATAAAAGACACCGGTATGCGCTACCGCTTCAATTCCTTCTTTACGCATATACGGTTTAATTTTATCCAAATCATCTTCAATAATACTTACTTCTTCCATTGTTAGAGGAGCTCCATCATCTCCTTCCACACAGCATGCACCTTTACAACTGCCTATGTCGCATACAAATTGCTTTTCAAAAACATCTAAAGAAATTAACTTGCCTTCTAATTCAATCACAGTGTTTACTTTCGTATAAAAGTAATTCAATCATTGGAAAAACAATTCGAATATAAAATCCAAAAGCAAGTGATTCCGGAAATACGGGAATTATTAAAATCGACTATCTATGGGACTAGCGGCTTTAAGTATAGCCACCTGGATACAGATAAAAAGTTGAGTGCCCTGATTTCCCCAGAATTCCATACCCTATGGAACAATCACGAGCTGGTTGCTGTTGCTGCATACTGCAATCGAACTGTAATGGTCAATAAAAAACCATACAACGCGTACTACATTAGGTATTTTTCTGTTAAACCCAATTATCAAGGCAAAGGCGTTGGCCAATACCTTACAAAGGAAATTGAAACACATTATCTCAACTCTTTGAATCAAAAAACTGTTTTCTATGGATATATTGAAAATAAAAACTTACAATCTTTAGCCGTCTCCCATCAATTTAAACAAGAAAAAATTGGTCAATTCAAACCGGTTTTATTCAGCCGATTTTTCCCTAAAAAAGACGATCGATTTGAAAATATTGACCCCATTGAATTTGTCAAATTTGTTAACCAGCAATACAAGAGTCATGCACTCTTACATACCAATAAAATTGGATACCAAGGCCATTGTTATGGAATCAGAAAAAATGGAGAATTGGTTGCTGCCATACAAGCGAATCCAACAGGTTGGAAAATTCATTCATCTCCAGGGGTTTTAGGCTGGTTGGGGCGCAACATATTTCACTTTCTCCCTGTTTTAGGCAGACTTTCTCCAAGAACAACTTTTAATTATGTTGCTTTTGAAGGTTGTTGTGCGCTTCCCGAAAACAAGCACTTACTCATTCCATTAATGGAGTCTTGTCTTGCACTACACCAAAGACACGTTGGTATTCTGTATTTAGACCTGGCGGAATCAAATTTTCCTTATTTTAAACGTAGTAATCGGATGGGATTTATGCGGAAGATTCAAGAACCACCCACAGTTCAATTTTTATGCAACTTCATCCAAATTCAGGACACGGAAAAAGAAAAATTTTACGAGCTCCCAAAATATATTTCTTCTTTTGATTTGACATAATGATCTACTGAGATTAGTTGCGTATCTTTAAATAAAATCCAATATATGCTTAAATCTTTTAGCTCTCTGTTTTTAATCTTGATAACAACAACTTTGGATAGCCAAGTGACAATCACTTCAACGGATATGCCTCAAACCAGTCACAGCTATTTTTCACAGAATGTATTGGATTTTATTACGATAGACTTGAGCCTTACTGGGCCGAATTCGACCTGGGATTATTCTTCTCTTGTAGGCGTCGATCTCGACACCTTATATGCCGCGCCAGTTAGCTCTACTCCATTGGCTTATCAGTTTTATTTTAACAACGTATTTTTATATCCTGACTATGTCGCTAATTATGCTGTTCCTACCGATGATATTGGTGCAACAGGTGTCTCATTGTCTGATCGCTTTGAGTACTTTAAATCTGATGCGAATGGTCATAAAATTGTAGGTTTTGGCGCCAATGTTCAAGGCATTCCTACTTCAGTACGTTATGCTGTTATTGACAAAATCTACCATTTCCCTATGGCGTATGGGGATACGGGCACGTCTTATGGAGAATATTTGCTTTCCATTCCAACCTTTGGTGCTTATGGCCAATGGATCACCCGAACCCAAAATGTAGACGGCTGGGGAACACTACTAACTCCTAGCGGTTCTTATGATTGCCTACGAGTAAAAACTGTTTTGGAGTTGACGGACACCGTTTATGCAGATTTTGCCGGTTTTGGGAGCTCTTTTAACAGGCCGACAGACACCATTTTTGATTGGATCACTAACGGTGAAGGCATTCCTGTTTTAACGGCAACCTCGGGAGATCTTGGAATTACTAGCGCAAAATTTAAAGTCGGTGAAATTAACGTAATCAACGAGCAATCTCATCAACCGGTGAAGCTTTTCCCCAACCCAGCTAATCAAATTCTTTACATAGAAACAGACCGGGACGGTTTCCTTACTGTCTATGATCTTTCGGGAAATATTATTTTAGAAAAAAGATACACTGCTTTTGAAAAAATTGATGTCAGTCAACTCGCTTGTGGAGTATACCAACTTTCTTTAACCGATTTATCTGGAGAAAAAGTTTCGCGTAAAATAACAGTAATACGCTAGGATATTTAGGGAACTTTTTACTTTTGCTTTATGGCCGAAAAGGATGACATTTTAAAGAAGGTAATTTCTCACTCAAAAGAATACGGATTTGTATTTCAATCATCGGAAATTTATGATGGCTTAAGTGCGACCTATGACTACGGTCAATATGGTTCCGAACTTAAAAACAACATCAAAAAGTATTGGTGGATGTCGATGGTGCAAATGCATGAAAATATCGTTGGCATTGATGCTGCAATTTTCATGCATCCAACGACTTGGAAAGCTTCGGGTCATGTAGATGCTTTTAATGATCCACTCATTGACAATAAAGACTCCAAGAAAAGATATCGTGCGGATGTTCTTATTGAAGACTATATTGCCAAAATTGAAGGAAAAATCAATAAGGATATTACAAAAGCAAAGAAGCGATTTGGGGATGATTTTGATGAGACTGAATTTAGAAATACGAACCCCAATGTAACAAGAAGACAAGAACAAATTAACGACATCAATAAGCGTATGGCTGATGCGCTTAACTCAGATGATCTTGACAATGTACGTCAACTCATTATTGATTTAGAAATTAAATGTGCTGTCAGCGGCACTGCTAATTGGACAGAAGTCAGACAATTTAACCTCATGTTTGGTACAGAGTTAGGTTCTGTTTCTGGAGAATCAGCAACCATTTATCTACGCCCAGAAACTGCACAGGGAATTTTCGTAAATTATCTGAATGTGCAAAAGACCAGCAGAATGAAGTTGCCTTTCGGAATTGCACAAATTGGTAAAGCCTTCCGAAATGAAATTGTTGCTCGACAATTTATTTTTAGAATGAGAGAGTTTGAGCAAATGGAGATGCAGTTCTTCATTAAACCAGGAACTCAAATGGAATGGTACCAATATTGGAAAAATACCAGAATGAAATGGCACCAAGCACTTGGGTTTGGAGAAAATAATTACCGCTTTCATGACCACATTAAATTGGCACACTATGCAGACGCTGCATGTGACATCGAATTCAATTATCCGATGGGGTTCAAAGAGCTAGAGGGTATTCATTCCAGAACTGATTTTGATCTGGGTGCTCATCAGGAGCATTCTAAAAAGAATCTGACGTATTTCGACTCAGAGACGAATGAAAGATATTTACCGTATGTATTGGAAACGTCTATTGGATTAGATCGGATGTTTTTATCTGTATTAACAAAATCATATGCCGAAGAAACATTAAAGGATGGCTCATCCAGGGTTGTGTTAAGAATCCCTCCCGCTTTGGCCCCAGTTAAAGTTGCCATATTTCCTTTAACAAAGAAAGATGGACTTCCTGAAAAAGCGCGAGCAATTATGAACACAATCAAACTTGATCATAATTGCCAATATGAAGAAAAAGATGCCATAGGAAAACGATATAGAAGACAGGACGCTATTGGTACACCCTTCTGTATTACAGTAGATCATGAGACACTAGAGAACAATACCGTTACTATTCGAGAGCGCGACTCTATGAAACAGGAAAGAGTGGCTATTAATGATTTATCTCAAATTATTAGCAGTAAAGTAAGCCTTGGGAATTTAATCAATCCGGAATAAGCTGTTATTTATTATTGAATTGATTCATCGTTCTGTCCATTCCGATAGTGCCGAATGAATTAATTATTTCGAGACAAACTTTAATCCTTGATTGAAGAGGAACTATTTCATCTAGATTCCAGTTGCTTAATACATACTTGACCTGCTGACCTTGATTAAAATCACTTCCTACTCCGAACCTTAATCTCGGATAACGAGAACCACCTATGGATTCCTGAATACTTTTTAGACCATTATGACCACCGTCACTTCCTTTTGGCTTCAATCGCAGTGTTCCAAAAGGCAAAGCAATGTCGTCCGTAATAATCAGCAGACGATCTGGGGTGATTTTTTCTTTTTGTAACCAATACTGCACAGCTTTTCCACTTAAATTCATAAAAGTGGTAGGCTTAATACAAACAAAAGTTCTTCCCTTAAATTTGATTTCGCATTTGTCGCCCAGTCGATCAGGTTTAAAAATAGCACTGGACGCTTCAGCAAAAGCGTCCAGTACTTTGAAACCGATATTGTGGCGAGTATTACTATATTCCTCACCTATGTTCCCTAATCCTACGATTAAGAACTTCATTGCAAATAATTACTTAGATTCCTCCGCAGGTGCTGATTCAGCAGCTCCTTCTTCAGCTCCTTCGGCTCCTTCGGCTCCTTCTTCTCCCTCTTCTCCCTCTTCTTCTTCATCTTCAATTGCTCCTCTCGCTGCTCTTACCGCAACTACTACTGAAGAATCTGCATCAAGAAACTTAATTCCTGGATAATTCAAATCGCCAATTCTTAACTTTTCACCAATACGCATTGGAGCAATATTAATGTTAATGGCATCAGGCAAATCTGATTCCATACCTTCTATATGAAGCTTTCTAAACAATCGCGATAATCTACCCCCATTCAAAACCCCTCTAGCCTGACCTTCGAGAACGACAGGAATTTTTATCTTAACTGATTTTCCTTCAACTACTTCAAGAAAATCCATGTGCTGAATATTGTCCATCACAGGATGAACTTGGAAATCTTGTAGAATTGTTTTGTATTTCTTTCCATCTATTGCAATTTCAACCAAAAAGACTTTTGGCGTAAACACCAACTTTTTAGCTTCGTTTTCTTCTAGATAGAAATGTACTTGTCCAGCGCCGCCATAAATTACAGCAGGAACCTTTCCCTGTTTGCGCAGTGCTGCAGCATCTTTCTTCCCTACGTTCTCTCTTGGAGAACCGCTCAATGATAACTGTTTCATTTTATTTATTTTTATTACTAATTAGACTATTAAAAAATGTTCACTAATTGAGTCGTTACTAATTGCTTTTGCCATTACATCACTAAATAAATCATTTACTGATAACACCTCAATTCTATCGCTTTCTTGTTTCAATGGTAGCGTATCCGTTACGATCAACCTTGTTAAAACAGAATTATTAATCCTTTCATATGCCGGACCGCTCAGCACGGCATGGGTGCACAAAGCGGTGACAGATTTTGCTCCTTCTGACATGAATAATTCAGCAGCTTTTGTCAGTGTTCCTGCTGTATCAACCATATCATCAACTAACAATACATCCTTTCCAGATACATCACCAATTACTGTCATGCTCGAAATTTCATTCGCCTTTTTTCTTTGTTTGTAGCAAATGGCTAGGTCTACATCCAGATGTTTCGCATAGGCATTAGCACGCTTTGTTCCACCTGTGTCTGGAGCAGCCATAATTAAATTAGCTCGGTCAATATTATTCTTGATCCAAGGCATAAAAATGGTTGATCCAAATAAATGATCAACAGGAACCTCAAAAAATCCTTGAATTTGGTCTGCATGCAAATCCATAGTCATTATTCGATCTATACCTGCTGCAGTTAAGAGATTGGCTACTAATTTTGCCCCAATTGCAACCCTTGGTTGATCTTTTCTGTCTTGCCGTGCAAATCCATAATAAGGGATGACAGCGATAATCTTTTTTGCAGAAGCACGCTTTGCAGCATCAACCATTAACAAAAGTTCGAAAAGGTTTTCAGTTGGCGGAGGTGTAGATTGTATGATAAAAACCGTATTACCTCTTACCGTTTCTTGGAAAGAAGCCTGGAATTCACCATCGCTAAATTCTACTATTTCAATACTACCTAAGTTAACACCATAGCTGTGTGCAATTTTAGATGCTAATTTACTACTGTATCGACCTGCAAATATTTTTACCTTTTCTGACATTATTCGTTTGTTCTCAACATGATTTAGCCAATTCTGCTAAACAGGCTCGCAAAGATAAGCCAATTTAGGTATATATTAACCTGTGAATTCACTTAAATTAAACCTACATGCCATCCTTGTGGAAAATATTAATAAATTCGCACTCAAATCCACAAGAATCTTGTGGAAAAATGCCGAAGTGGCGGAACTGGTAGACGCGCACGACTCAAACTCGTGTGTCTTCGGACGTGTGGGTTCGATTCCCACCTTCGGTACTGAACCGGAATTTTTCGTTTTTACACGAAACTTTCCGGTTTTTTTATGCCCTAATTCTTTTGATACTGCTGGGATGTAGGAGAAAAATGAATTCACTCTAAAAGTTCGATATTCGTCATTTTTATGATCATATTCAATTCCGTCTGGGAACACCATTTTCTGAATCTTTCTTTTTTCTGCTAAATTTCCTTTTGCCCACATTGACGATAGTTCCGGAGCTTTGTTGAGTGCTTTTTCTAGGTTCGATAAATTAAAACCTACTTTTTCAGAAAACATTAATTTTTCATTCTTTTCTTGGGTTAGCATGGACTTGAATTTTTCATATTGAGCTGTATTAATCTCTTCAAAAACGAATCGTTCCTCTAGTCTTGCTAACTTCCTTTCTATGTCATTAATTGCTTTTTTGTCCGTATCAAAAAGTTAGAACTCTGTCCTATTGGGGTCACGGGCAAAAGGCAACAAAGATCGAGTTACGATTCTAAGTGCAAATGTGCTAAATATGCTTCGTGAATATTTTAAAGAATATCGTCCCAAAAAATTCTTATTTGAAGGGGGAAAAGGTCTTTCATACAGCAGCACAAGTGTTCTTGCAATCATAAAAAAAGCCGCAATAAGGGCTAAAATAAAAAAGAATGTCACTCCACATATGCTTCGTCACAGCTTTGCTACGCATCTTTTAGAAAATGGTGCTGACATACGGTATATACAAACTTTGATGGGACACAGCAGTACTAAAACGCTATTTAGCTAAACGTTATACTTCATGAATAAACCACTCCCAAAATTTGCACAGCTGGCAACTTTTACTTACTTTTAACGTTAGTAACGTG
>Ga0115568_10002862_pt1 | contig 11892 bp, 7 predicted proteins | sample COGITO_mtgs_1204_FD_87296 | JGI IMG/M metagenome (GOLD analysis project Ga0115568, IMG submission 87296) | Pelagic marine microbial communities from North Sea - COGITO_mtgs_120426 | ecosystem: Environmental > Aquatic > Marine > Epipelagic | place: Germany:Helgoland, sampling site Kabeltonne...
ACATAAGGCCTAAACTTTAAACAAGATACTTTTCCGAATTTAGTTTTGAGTGCTTCTGTTCCTAAATATTCTAGCTTAAAAGGGAAAACACCATCGTCATCATAGAGCATACTAATCACGGTAAAATCTCCTACTTTTAATTTGGCTGGATTAACTTCATTGCGCAAAAAATAAAAGGCAGAAATAATATCCTGAATGCCCTTTTGGGTGTCGAATTCAAAATCTTTTCCGTTTTTGATATCTTGCATATAAGCTTTGTCATTTTCATGATCAAAGTCCACTTCCAAATGCATGGTAGTACCACCTTCTCTCACCTTTCTAATAAACCTTATGGGTTCATTTTCTTTGGGTGTAAAAAAGCTTTCGTAAGTATCGTCTACTTTAAAAAATATACTGGCCCACCCCGTAGTCTTTCCTTTGGCCACAACGTGAAATAAAGGCTTTTTCTCCAAAGATGCTTTGGTCAAATGCAAGGTAGCGTAACTGGCATTTAAAAATCCATAATGAAGTCTAAACTTCAACCACTCCCCGTCTTTATAAGCAACAGAAGAATCTTGGGCAGTTAGGCTCCCGTAAAAACCCAAAAATAGACACAGAAGAATGATTTTTTTCATAACCAGATTTAGGGTAAAAATAGAAAAAAGGAATGGCTTTAAATTCTCCTTCACAGATATTTAACCATATTTTGCATTTTAATTAAGCTCCTGTGATACAAACATTGTATTTATCCAGGTCCTTACGGTCAGTAGCAAACAAAAAAAAGCCCAGTTTTACAACTGGGCTTTTCTTAAATAACCAACCAAACTTTAAATGATGAAAAACCAATACTTAAAGTTCTAAAGGGAACCACCCCTTTATACTTCAAAGGTAATACAAACATAGACCGCTACAAATTTTTTAAACCACTTTAACTAAGGTCTTAACAGTAATTTATCTATTGGGCGCCTTTTTTAGTAATTCCTTAAGAATAATCACTATTTGAAACTATTTAAATAATAGGAAATATCTGAAATTAAGAGCGTTAAAACGGAAAACCTAGGGTAAAAAACACCGCCCCTGGACCGTTTAATGGCGATTTAGTATACATGAGTTGTGCCGGACCTAAAATAGACTCAAAGCCATAGCCTAATCCATAGCCAAAATAAGAAGGGGCTCTTTTAAATGATCCAGGCCTTAAAATGTCATCTGTAACTTTAGCAATGTTTGCAGCTACAATCAAATGATTCTTTGGGGCTATTTCAAAATCTAATGAAGCCTTTATCTTTAAAAAACTATCCCCTGGAATGGCAATAAAATCATAGCCTAAAAATGGAATGAAATTATTAGTTTGAGGAGCACCCATGCCTCCAAGGGCAAAATCCAGGGATTTAGTTCCCGAACTTCCAGACTTAATCCCCACCTCTGGAGCCAAAACAAAAGACCAGTTTTTAGCGAAATTTACGGCTGCGATTGCCTTTGATCTAAAAATAGAAAAAGGATTAAATGTCCCGTTATAATTGCTAGACAAAAAATAAGTATGAAAATCTACTTCCAAGTATAAACCTTTAGAGGGAAAGAAAAGATCATCTAAAGTGTCGAACTTCAATTGTCCATAACCACTCGCATAATGGCTTTTTTCTAAAGTGAGCACTGAACTATTATTGCTTTGTGTATTTTCTTGTAAAAATGTATCGCTACTGAATTTAATCCACTTATGCTCTAGTCCCAAAGAAATGGAGAAAGCGTTTTTATACACGGTCTGGAGATACATTTGATTGGTAAAGTCTGTAAAGTCCATATTCACCGTATTTAAATTAGGATCATCTGGCACCCTAAAATTATTTTCTAATACGGTATAAGGGATGTCAAAATTAAAATCGTTCAACTTACTTCTCAATCCAAAACTCCAGTTAAACCCTTTGTCTACGTAGTAATCTATTTGGTACCTTAGGTAGTCTCCAAAAATAAAATCCAAGGAGAGTACGTCGTCTTTTCTCAATAAATTCTTTTGAGTAATATTTATCAAAGCAGCGCTTTTATACAACTTATCATAATGGGCCCCAAACCTAATATTGGTCTTGTTGTCACTTTCTTTCAAGTTTAAAATTAAACCCAATCCAGTGGCCTTTTCAATTAATTTATACCGAATGGTATTAAAATTATTTGTTGCTGCTAAATTATTAATGCCACGCTTTAAATCTTCGAATAAAATTTGGTCACCTTCCTTAAATCGCAGTTTCCCTTTCACATAATCATCCGAATAATTAACTATCCCATTCACCTCTATATAGTTAATTTTCAGGGTATCTGCCCTACTATCTCTCCGTTGAAAGGTTTTATCTAAAGGTGTTTTTTTTAATTGGTTTTTAGATAATTCCAGCAATGCGTTCTCTTGAAGCAAAGCTGCTCTGGCTCCTTCTGCTACAATTGCCGCTCCCTTGTCAAAATCTATGATAGAATAAGGGGCCATATTTGGTCTAATGTATAGGTCTGTTTTATTAGACTTACTTTTCATTGCTTCTACCGTCCTGAAATTGTTAATCTGTAACAAAATATCCGTAGCAGATCCCAAAGACCCTCTTTTGGAAAGATCCTGCTGAACGTCTACACCAACAATGAAATTTGCCCCTAAGGACTTTAGTTCTTCTATGGGATAATTATTTAACACGCCCCCATCTATGAGTAGCTTACCCTCTAATTCCATAGGTTCAAAGAGGGAAGGAAAGGTGCCAGAAGCCATAATAGCCTCAGGAAGGTAACCATTATCTAAGCGAATGGCAACACCGTTCTCTATGTCTGTTGCCATACAAAAAAAAGGAATGGGCAATTGGTTAAAATCTCTCACGTCTTTTACATGAAATAATAGGGATACCAATTCATTATATACCTTCTGTCCTCCAGAAATAGCTTGTGGAAAAGAAATTTTATACCCGTCAAAAGGCAAACTAATGGCATAGCGCTCTGCGTCTTCCTTTTCATAAAAAGTCTTACTTTCCCTTGAAAAGTCGTCTTGAATAAGGCTGTTAAAATTAATTTGTCTAAAAATAGAATCCAGCTCTCCTGCCCTATATCCAGAGGCGTATAAGGCGCCTACTATAGCCCCCATACTCGTTCCTGCTATATAGTCTATTTGAACACCGGAGGCCTCAATCACTTTAAGCGCGCCTATGTGTGCCAATCCCTTCGCACCTCCACCACTTAAGACCAAACCTACTTTTAAAGGCTTATCCCTTGATTGTAAGGCGGTTGAATCCCTTGTCGCGAATGCTTTCGAAATCTCATTGATTGATGCTGTTTGAGCTCGAAGGTTGAATACACTAGCTATTAATAGGGCGAAAAGGGAAAAACGCAGGAATAAAAAATAAGGATATTTAATGAAAATGCTCATACAATATGCTGGCTTTTGCTGGACCTACTTGAGTGATTAAAGCATCTAAGTTAGCTTCTTTTATCTTAGCGACTGTTTTAAAATACCTTAATAATTGTGTCGCTGTTTTTTCTCCTATCCCTTTAATTCCGTCTAATTCTGAAACTATAGCACCTTTACTTCTCAAATTTCTATGAAAAGTAATCCCAAATCTGTGGGCTTCATTTCTCAATTGTTGGATTACTTTTAGAGACTCGGATTTCTTATCTAAATACAAGGGAATAGGATCTTCAGGGAAATAAATTTCCTCCAAACGCTTTGCAATACCCACTATAGCAATTTTCCCTCTTAAGCCTAATTGATCAAGGGCTTTTAAAGCAGCAGATAATTGCCCTTTACCTCCATCAATTACAATAAGTTGTGGTAATGAACTGCCTTCTTCTTTGAGCCTTTTATAGCGCCTGTAAACCACTTCTTCCATAGAGGCAAAATCATCAGGTCCTTCTACGGTCTTAATATGAAAATGTCGGTACATTTTTTTATTGGGCTTGGCATTGGTAAACACCACACAAGCAGCCACCGGATTAGACCCTTGAATATTAGAGTTGTCAAAGCATTCAATATGCACTGGAAGCGAAGAAAGCCTTAAATCTTGTTTAATTTGAGCCAAAATACGCTTAGAATGACGTTCAGGATCTACAATGCGCATTTGACTCAATTTATCCTGTCTATAAAAACGGGCATTGCGCTCAGACAACGCTAACAATTTTTGTTTGTCTCCCAAAACAGGTATAGTAGCCTTTATTCCTTCTGGCATTAATACTTTAAATGGGATGATCACCTCTTTAGAAATAGATTTAAAACGCTCCCTTAAGGACACAATAGCCAATTCTAAAATTTGTGCATCTGTCTCCTCCAGCTGCTTTTTAATTTCCAGGGTGTGAGACCGAATAATGGCGCCATGAGAAAGTTCAAGAAAATTCACATAGGCATGGGTTTGGTCTGAAATAACAGTAAACACATCTACATTGTTTATTTTAGGATTTACTATTGTGGACTTAGATTGGTAACCAGCCAATACGGCCAGCTTTTCTTTTACTTTGTGGGCCATTTCAAAAGCTTCCTCAGCGGCGTAACGATCCATTTCTATTTTAAAATGCTTCATTGCTACAGCTAAATTGCCCTTTAATATATGTCTAATGGCTTCTATATCTTTAGCATATGAGGCCTCTGATTGTAAATTCTCACAAGGTGCATGGCAATTCCCTAAATGATACTCCAAACAACTTTTATACCTGCCTTCTTGAATTTTTTCAAAAGAGAGGTCATAATTGCAGGTTCTCAAAGGATAAAGCCCTTTAATGAGCTCCAGCAAAACCTTCACCATTCTCTTATTGGTATAAGGTCCAAAATATTCTGAACCATCTTTAATTAACTGACGGGTTAAAAAGACCCTTGGAAACCGTTCTTTTTTAATACAAATCCAAGGAAAGGTCTTGTCATCTTTTAATAATATATTATACCTTGGCTGGTATTTTTTAATCAGGTTGTTTTCTAATAAAAGTGCGTCTGACTCTGTGGGAACCACTATATGCTTGATCAGTACAATTTTCTTGACCAATAAGCGTGTTTTGGCTATCTCGTGTTTTAATGTAAAATATGAACTGACCCTTTTTTTAAGGTTTTTGGCTTTTCCTATATATAAAATCTTATCTGAGCTATCATAAAACTGGTACACTCCCGGAGTTTCCGGAAGTACACTGAGTTGTATAGAAATGCTATTGGCCGCCATAGGTGATTTACAAAGGTATAGTAGAAATTATTATTGGGCCTTTATTTTATCTGTATTTTTATAAGCTTAAAATGCCCAATTTATGAATAAAATAGCCCTTAGAAGTGCTTACCTTGAAAAAAGAAAAAAGCTCCAAACAGAAGAAATTGCTACATTAAGTGCCGCTATAGGGAATCAATTATTAAACTGTCCTATATGGGATGCCTCCTATTACAGCCTATTCCTGAGTATTGTTTCCAAAAAAGAAATAGATACCGAATTCATCCTCACATTACTGCATGGAAGAGATAAAGAAGTCTGTTTGCCAAGAATACAAAACGATACTGAAATAGTGCATATACTACTGACAGACAATACCAAAATAAAAACAAACCATTGGGGGATTCCAGAGCCTCAAAATGGATTGACTGTTCCCCCTTCAGAAATAGAAGTAGTCTTTATTCCTTTATTGGCATATGATAAAAAAGGGCACAGAGTCGGATACGGAAAAGGATTCTACGATCGTTTTTTATCTAAATGCAAACCAAATACCCTAAAAATAGGCTTATCCCTATTTGAACCTGAAGAAAAAATTGAGGGCTTAGACGCCACAGATATTCCATTAGATTACTGTGTAACACCAGTTAAGGTATACGAATTTAAATAAACAATTCTGAGTCTTATGATACAGCTCAGATCTAATTCTGACAAATGATGCAGAAAAGAAGACAAATTTAGCGACTTTGAAAATTCGCAAAACACCTATCCCTGTGGAAAAGCTTTTTTGTTGAAGACCAATAAAAGACCTACTCCAGTACTAATAGCGGTGTCTGCAATATTAAAAACTGGTTCAAAAAATCTTAATGAATTTCCTCCTAAAACTGGCACCCATTCTGGCCATGTAGTATCTATGAGCGGGAAATAGAGCATGTCTACCACCTTACCTTGTAGTAAGCTGCCGTAGGGCTGATCAGAAAATAGGGTCGCTACTTGGTACATACTGTCATTGAATAGTACCCCATAAAAAACAGAATCAATAATATTACCCAATGCCCCTGCGAAAATCAAAGCTTGGGCCATTTGCAAAAAAAGTGGCAGACCTTTTTTAACAGAACTTACAAACCACGCACCAATCCCCACAATAGCAAACAGTCTAAAAACGGTGAGGGCAATTTTTCCGCTTACATCTGAAATGGGTAAAATATCACTGAGTTTGGCCCCCCAAGCAGCGCCCTCGTTTTCGATAAATAAAATTTGAAAACCAGAAAAGACCTCTACTGATTCTCCTAAAAAAAAGTGTGTTTTAATATAAATTTTTACACATTGGTCCAGAATCAATAAAAAATAGGCGAGTAAAAAAGGCTTTTTAAACATAATAGGTACTTAGGTGGCTAAAATAAACATTATTATTAAAATGAAACTAGTCTAGAGGAACCACTTTAATGTCTCCGTGTATGGACCGCAATACAATCTCTGAAAGCCCCTTTGGAACACTGGGTAAAATTAGCGTTCCATAGGTTGTTTCAGCATTTACAATGGCTTTTTTTTGCTTTAAAATAATAGGCGCTCTAATGGTATTTACCCGCACTTGATTCCCTACTTCTTTTAAAACACACAATCCGTCATTGAGTTGGATCTGAAGTTTCTCAAAAATACCCTCAGCATTTATTTGGGTATTTCCTCCATCTATATAGACTTCTAGATATGTTGGTATTTCAATAGCCAAATCAACCGACCATATTTTGTGGGCACTGAGTTTGTCATTGGGAAGTTCAAAAGTTGCTGAAAGGTCTGGTTCAATAAATAAGGTATTTCCTTTTCTAGTAAACACGATCATCTGATGGAGGCTGTACTCTCCATTTAAACGTGCTGAAACAAGAAGTTCCTTGGAGGAAGATGGTTTTAAATGTAAGGTATTGACTTCTTGGGCCAATACATGGATTTGGGTGAGAGAAGGGTCTTCTAAAACTTTAGATAATATCTTTTGAGACCAGGATAAATGAAGGGCTAACACCAGAAGTATCGCTGTGTATATAACCTTCAATAACGACTACTTTTGCATGTTCTTAGCTTCAATACTTAGGGTCGCGTGAGGGACTAGCTTTAATCTTTCTTTGTTGATTAATTTACCAGTTACCCTGCATATGCCATAGGTCTTATTCTCAATTCTAAGCAAGGCATTTTTTAAATCCCTGATAAATTTCTCTTGACGAATAGCCAATTGGGTATTAGCTTCTTTGCTCATGGTCTCAGAGCCTTCTTCAAAAGCCTTGAAAGTTGGAGAGGTGTCATCTGTACCATTGTTTCCATCATTCATATATGAACTCTTTAAAAGTTCAAGATGAGACTTAGCCACCTCTATTTTCTCAGAGATAAGGACCTTGAATTCTGCCAAATCTTTATCTGAATATCTGTTTTTTAAATCTGTTTCCATATTAGTTTTGTTTTTCAATAAATAACACTGAGCGTACCTCATCAAATTCAATTGGAAGTCCCTCGTTTAGAGTTGTTTCTACCAATATTTCTGTCGCCAATGTTTCTGTTTTAATATATTCTAAATTATCTAATAAAGCCGAATCTATAAAGGGGTCTTTTAGAAATTTAATAACAATTTTGTCCGTGACTTCAAAGCCACTGTCTTTTCTTAAGTTTTGAATCCTATTGACTAGCTCTCTCGCTATTCCTTCTGCTTTTAGTTCAGGGCTAATTGTAGCATCTAAAGCCACTGTTAATGCGCCTGAAGAAGCTACCAACCATCCTTCAATATCCTGAGAACTGATCTCCACATCAGACAACTCCAAAGCTATTTTATCCCCATCTACAAGCAACTCAATAGCGCCATTTAGCTCCATTTGGTTAATATCTTTTGATGTTAAGGATTGTATCGCTGTAGCAACCGCTTTCATTTTAGGACCAAATTTAGGACCTAAAGTCTTAAAATTAGGCTTGATCTGTTTGACCAAGATATCTGAAGAATCCGCCAAAATTTCTAATTCTTTTACATTTACTTCAGATAAAATAAGTGAAGCAACTGCTTTTAAATCTATTGCTTTTACTAGGGCAGAAACAGGCACCATAATTTTCTGAAGGGGCTGTCTTACTTTAATTTTTTCTTTTTGTCTAATAGACAAAACTAGCGAACAAGTTTGCTGAGCCAATTGCATTTTGCGCTCTAAATCTGAATCAATAACAGCGCTATTGGCCTCTGGAAATTGCGCTAAATGAACACTTTCTTTTACATTAGGGTCACACACGCCAGCCAAATCTAGATAAAGTCTGTCCATGAAAAATGGAGCAATAGGTGCAGATAATTTAGAAACCACCAAGAGACATTCATACAATGTTTGGTAAGCGGCTATTTTATCTGGTCCGTATTCTCCTTTCCAAAAACGCCTTCTACACAAACGAACATACCAGTTGCTTAAATTTTCTTGCACAAAATCTGAGATGGCTCTCGCTGCTTTTGTGGGCTCATAGGTTTCATAGGCCGCTTCTACCCTGATGATTAAACTATTGAGTTCGGAAAGCACCCAACGGTCAATTTCTGGCCTGTCTGCTAATGGAATCTGAGGAGCACTGTTGTCAAAATGATCTAAGTTGGCATACAAACTAAAGAAAGAATAGGTATTGTACAGGGTGCCAAAAAACTTACGCTTTACCTCTACAATCCCTTCTGTGTCAAACTTTAGGTTGTCCCATGGATTTGCATTGGCGATCATATACCAACGCGTGGCGTCGGCCCCATGGGCCGCAATAGTTTCAAAAGGATCAATCGCATTGCCAAGGCGCTTAGACATTTTCTTTCCGTCCTTGTCTAATACCATCCCATTAGAGACTACATTTTTATAGGCTGGCCTGTCAAAAACCATGGTCGCAATAGCGTGAAGGGTGTAAAACCACCCCCTTGTTTGGTCTACGCCTTCTGCAATGAAATCTGCAGGGAAGGCCTTGTTCTCATCTATGAGTTCTTTGTTCTCAAATGGGTAGTGCCACTGGGCATAAGGCATAGATCCAGAGTCAAACCAGACATCTATAAGGTCTGATTCTCTGTGCATTGGTTCCCCAGTGCTGGATACTAAAACCACCTGGTCTACAATGTTTTTATGAAGGTCTATTGTGGCGTAATTCTCCGCTGAATAGTCTCCTACTTTAAAGTCTTCAAAAATATCTTTAGACATAAGTCCAGCAGCAACAGAAGCTTTCATGGCTTCTTTAAGTTCTGCTACAGAACCAATCATGATTTCTTCTTTGCCGTCTGCCGTTCTCCAAATAGGCAATGGAATTCCCCAATATCTAGATCTAGAAAGGTTCCAGTCATTGGCGTTGGCCAACCAGTTTCCAAACCTACCTTCACCGGTGGCTTTTGGCTTCCAGTTAATTTCCTGGTTCAAAGACACCATTTTATCCTTTACTTCAGTCATTTTAATAAACCAAGAGTCTAAGGGGTAATATAAAATAGGCTTGTCTGTTCTCCAGCAATTTGGATAGGAATGCACATATTTTTCTACTTTAAAAGCCCTGTTTTCCTCCTTGAGTCTAATGGCAATTTCTACATCTGCAGAACGTTCTGGCGCTTCTCCCTCCGGATAGTACTCATTTTTAACATACTTACCTCCTAAGCCCGCAACTTCAGGTCTAAACTTTCCTTGTAGGTCTACTAGAGGCACTTTGTTGCCCGCTGAATCTAAAACCAACATTGGCGGGATTTCTGGGCTAGCTTGTTTGGCTACCAAGGCGTCGTCTGCACCAAAAGTGGGGGCCGTATGTACAATACCGGTTCCATCTTCTGTGGTCACAAAATCTCCTCCAATCACTCTAAAAGCGTTTTCAGGATGATCACAAGGCAATACACCAGTCATGAGTTGTTCGTATGAGACACCGATAAGGTCTGCCCCTTTAAAAGACGCTAAAACCAAATAAGGTATTTTCTTGTCTTCTTTGTTGTATTGTTGAATGGCTTCTTTACTTTCCACTGCTACAAACTTTCCTGCAAATTGCTTTCCTACCAATGATTTGGCGAGCAATACATGCATAGGTTCAAAGGTGTACTGATTAAAAGTACGCACCAAAACATAGTCAATTTTAGGGCCTACGGTTAAAGCAGTGTTGCTCGGAAGGGTCCAAGGGGTAGTGGTCCATGCCAAGAAATATAAAGGTGCGTCTAAAGATTGTAAGCCCTTTGGTAGGGTCTCTTCTATGGCTTTAAACTGTGCCGTTACTGTGGTATCTGTCACATCCTGATAGGTGCCTGGCTGGTTCAACTCGTGTGAACTCAATCCTGTACCAGCTTTAGGAGAATAAGGTTGAATGGTATATCCCTTATAGATTAGGCCTTTCTTGTATATTTCTTTCAACAACCACCAAACAGACTCCATGTATTTTGGCTCATAGGTAATATAAGGGTTTTCCATATCTACCCAATAGCCTATTTTATCTGTCATGTCGTTCCACACATCGGTGTAGCGCATCACAGCGGCTCTACAAGCTTTGTTATAATCTTCTACAGATATCTTAGTGCCAATGTCTTCTTTGGTAATTCCCAAGGCTTTTTCTACACCCAATTCAATAGGCAAACCGTGGGTGTCCCAACCTGCTTTCCGCTTTACCTGAAAACCCTTCATGGTCTTGTATCTAGGAAAAATATCCTTGATCGTTCTAGCCATTGCATGGTGAATTCCAGGCATGCCGTTGGCCGACGGCGGCCCTTCAAAAAACACATAAGAAGGTTGCCCTTCTCGTTGCTCCACGCTTTTTTGGAATACCTCTTTGTCTTTCCATTCCTGTAAAACAGCTTTGGAAATACCAGGCAAATCTAATCCTTTATATTCTGCAAACTTCATAGTATTAAGGTCTTGTATGCGGTATGAAAGGGGCAAAATTAAGCAATTAGAACGAAACCATCCTCATTTTAAAGGGATGTTAAAAATGCGGTAGATACTGGCCCTTAAAAAACAATACAAACCCTTTAAAATTGGTAACTAGCGCCCAGAATAAGGTTGCTCCCTGGAGCACTTAAGCCAGAAGCATACGTCCTGTACAACTGATTGGTGATATTCTCCCAAGCCAAAAAAGTTGTAACGGCATTGGTCAAGGTGTATTGGGACCTGAAATTAAGGCTGTGCCATGAGGGGCTGTATGGATTCCCAAAGCGGTCTAAAGCATACATATAGCTTTTTGATTGTTCTGATACAGCCAGCTGATCTGCACTTATTTCTCTATTAAAATTGAGCAATATACTTGCTTTAAACCTGGAATTTTTGTAAAGCAGCTGTAGGTCTCCAAAAGAAGGTGCCACATGCCTGCCTGGAGATAGCGCCCCATTGTCTTCTTCCTCTGTGCCTTTAATATAACTGTAATTTACCGCAAATGACAAGTAGGGACTCAGCATAAAATCTGCCCCTATTTCCCAACCGTATACATAGGCATTTGCAGCGTTTTGAACTGCTTGAACCTGACTTAAAACACCCTGATATACTATTTGAGACTGACCGTTTAAGGCAAAATTTCTTCGCACTAAGGCGTCTTTTAGATGGGTGTAATACCCTGCAAGTCTCCAAACTACTTTATCTGAAAAATTCTTTTTGAGGCCTATTTCTGTTCCATAAGCATATTCTGGTTGCAAAGCTGGGTTTGGCACAACAACAGACCCGGGTTCTGAATCAAAAATCTTTCCAATGTCGTCAATATTAGGGGCCCTAAATCCTGTAGTAGCATTCCAACTCACTTGAAAATCTTCCGCCACAAACCAACTCCAACCTAAGCTTCCTGTTAAAGC
>Ga0115568_10002864_pt1 | contig 11891 bp, 13 predicted proteins | sample COGITO_mtgs_1204_FD_87296 | JGI IMG/M metagenome (GOLD analysis project Ga0115568, IMG submission 87296) | Pelagic marine microbial communities from North Sea - COGITO_mtgs_120426 | ecosystem: Environmental > Aquatic > Marine > Epipelagic | place: Germany:Helgoland, sampling site Kabeltonne...
CGCGGTTCTCGCACAACACGTGAACGATAGGCCGGGTCTTTGTACCAAGCGGGCGGAAGGCCTAGTAGTGGCCATGGGTAGCACGAACATAAAGTACACACAACAACGTTGTGTACCGCGGAGCTGTTCTCCACAACAACGAGATGCTCACCTTGAGGGCCCTTGAAGCCTAATTCTGCAATCGCACCCGTGCCGTCGTCGAGGAGCCGCTGCTTAAATTCCGGATCCGTCCAAGCTTTGGCAACAACTTGGGCTCCATTAAGTGGCCCCACGTCCTTCTCGTAAGTCTTGATGAAAGTGTCCATCACCTGTGGGTCAACGAGACCACGTTCTACCAGAAGCTGCTCAAGGGCCTCGGTCCGAAGATTAATAGGGATCCGGTCACTCGACGATTGTGCGTTACTCATGATGCTGCCTCCAAATAGTCCTCGTACAGGTCAGTATTCAGTGTAAAATTTTCCGCATTTTCTTGGAATAGCTCACGCGAATCGAAACTCACCGTATATACCCACTGGGCATTTTCGGCGATGAAATGTGCGTGCGTATCGGGAAGAACCTGCGCCGGTTCAGCAATGGTAACTGTCCCCACATGTCCCTGGGTGTACTTCTGCAGCCGCGTGTGACCTGGAGCATTCATTGTTTTCGCGCGGACTCGCTGGCCCACAGTGAACTTGCGCGGAGCATCAATCTCTCGAATCGATCCCGCCGCCGTCGGGGCGTAATCAGGTTTAGTGGCTTCAGGTGCAGGTGGCTCGTCCACGTGATCCCCCGCGATATTGGCAGCTCTCGCCTCGACTGCTCCTGGTGCAATTATCGCACTATCAAGTAGTAGGTTTTCGGCGCCGTAAAGCCAACGACCATAGTAACCATCATCGATGTAGTGCTCTCGATCTAGTCGATTCATAGCATGCCTAAACGCGTCAAGATTTGACCCAGAAAGCCTCATTGATAAAAGGGCTAAGGCAAAAGCCCGCCCCTCCCACTTCTCAGGAAACACCGCCTCGTCGGGATCAATGATCGGGGCTCGTCCCCAACCAGAATCACCACCCATGTCGGCCACCCCGCTGGCCGGTTGAATTTCTGTCATCAAACCCTCCTCATCTTTGGGGACCTGACGGCCCCTTCCTCACAAATAAAGACCTGCCACCTCGTGGGCGCATAACAATCTCCAACACCCACGAGGTCAAGCATTTACAGGGTCCAAGTATTCATCTGGAATGCACCCTCACTCCACGCCGTCAAAGCCGTGTCGAGCACGTCAAGTGGGTTGAACGGGATAACCCCTGGAATGAGATCATCTTCGCCGAAACCGTACAGCGCACCCATCGCAAAACGACACGCGTAAATCTTCGCGCCTTCTTTCATGAGCGTCTTGAGTTGCTCATTGATGGCTAGGTGACCTGGGAATGCGGCCATTCCAACTCCAGGATAACCGCGCGTGCCTGAGGCTGCGAGAACTCCGGGGCCGTACAAGACGATACTAACCTCGAACCCTTTACGTACCAAACGCGTTGAGGTCAACAAGTTGACTAACAGAACCGAACCTTCGTACGGAACCGTGTGGATGAAAATATATGCCTTCTGTCCATCCTTGGCCTTAATGTCAGGGAATAGTTTTTCTTCTGCATTAAATAATGACTCTCCGTCTGCCGGTAGAGTTCTGTTTACGGTTTTTGGCATTACTCCTCCATTGTGTTGTGTTGAGTCTAACTAGATCGCCGGTCCCTCCGGCGACGTCTGTTTGGCCCAGTTTTTTCTGTGGCTTCCGGGCATCGCCACCATGATCCGCCTACGTAGGCCCCAAGGCATGACCCTGTAAATCGGAATGAATACACCGGTCCAGAAGAATTCACCACTCGTGCTTGGCGCTTCCATTCCGTGTCGGTGTGCAACGCGGGCTTGAGCATCCCGCAACAGGTAATATTGGGCATTCTCGCGAAGCCACACCGATGGTGATTTCATCAACGCCCCATCTGTGACGCGACACCCTTTTGGGCGGCTACCGCGATCGGCTCGTTAAGTGCACCTATGGGTGGTGAGTACACATTCTCCATTGTGGCTAGGTCATGCAATGTCAACCCAGCCTTGACGGCTACTCCCAGGAAGTCGGCTCTTTCTTTGATCCCCTCGCCTCCCACCATTTGGGCCCCGATTAGTCGTAATGTTCCTGGTTCAGCGATAAGTTTCACCCGGACTTTTTTCACACCTGGGTAGTATCGTGCGCGCGAGATGCCATCCGCCACAGCGACCACATGAGGCATGCCGAGCGCATTCGCTGTCACCTCACCGAGGGCCACTCCACCGATCATCCACTTGCCGGCCACCATTCCCCAAGGCACATACACCGGATTGTAGGTCCGATTCCCCCCAGCGGCGTTAGCTCCTGCCACCTTCCCTTGGGCGTACGCGTGACTCCCCGTAAGACCTTGAAGTGGTAGGCCACCGAGACCGTGAGGGATCTCGCAGATATCACCACTTGCCCAAACCCCGGCGGCTGAGGTCTGCATGCCGCCATCGACGATGAGCCCACCGGTGCTGCCAGTTTTCAATCCCGCGGCCACAGCAAGTTCACTATTGGGAACTTTATGAGTGGCCACTACTACAAGATCGCACTCAATGTCTCCGTTTGAGGTGCGAACCCCACGAACAGCCCCAGACTCATTTCCTAGGAACTCTTGTAGGGAGGTGTTCCAGTGCATCGTTACACCCAACTCCGCCCACGATTCCTGGGCGAGTTCAACAATGTCTGGATCTGCGAGCTCCCCGAGAGCCCACGGGTTCGGATCGATCACATGAGTTTCTATTCCTCGATGGGCCAGAGCGGTGATCATCTCAACGCCTAGCGGGCTCGCTTCGACAACAACCGCTTTCTTCACAGTGTCGAGGCGTTTATCCCACTCCATCGCCTCCCGAATATTCTTCACGTAATAGAGGCCATCAAGCTCCCCACCGGGCACTCCGGGATTCGCATAGGAGAAACCTGTCGAGATGACGAGGGAGTCGTAGCGCATTGGCTGGTCAGATTCGATCTGTACGGTCTTCGTACTAGTGTCTATTGCCGTGATCTTGGTCTGGTAGCGCACTTCAATGCCCGCATCGACGTATGACTGCTTATCCGCGAGAAACAACGCTTCGAAACTCGGGATTTCTTTTCCGTGGACAAACGGGATTCCGCAAGGACTGTAGGCGACGTCTTCATTTTCTGTGAAAACAGTGACTGACGCCAACGGGTCGACGGCTTTCGCCCCTCCAGCAGCACCCAGGCCAGCACCTCCGCCTCCGATGACGATAATATTTTGCCCCACGGTCGACTCCACCTCTCTAATCAAAACATCTATCACGTATACGATAGACCACTTTCCATACACTATGTTGAATAACCCAAAAAATATATATCGGTGGATTTTTGTAGACCAAGCGCACATTTACTGAAGAACGGGTAAGTTGGGAACTCGTATGATGACTAAAAAAGACCCCTCATTAGAAGTCAGGGTGGAGCCTGCCCTTGAACTCAATGAGATCGTAAGCATGATCGGTCCAAAAATCGCAGGGCTACGCAAAGCTCAAGGCTTATCCCTCCAGCAACTCGCTACGGCTAGTGACGTCTCCGCTGCAGCAATTCATAAAATTGAGCGCAGCGGGATGGTTCCCACGATTACAACACTTCTCAAGTTGGCCGGTGCACTTGGAGTGCCCGTCAACTACTTTGTCGCTGAGGATGATCCGCACCCTGAATCTGTGCACATCACCAAATCTGAAGCCCGGAAAGTTGTCTACACGCCACATGATGGACTCGCTCTTGGTGGGATTAGTGGGTCCTACCGCCAGTTTCAAGCGGCGGCAGCTGTCGCGAGTATGTCGGCAGGGGCAAACAGTGGAGTTAAGCAATTAAAGCATCCGGGGGAGGAACTGGTTTATGTGCTGAGCGGGCAGGTCCGCTTCACCGTGGGTAACGATGTGTACGCCCTCAAGATGGGGGATTCCTTGCACTTCAGTGGGGATGTTCCGCATCGTTGGGAAAACTTAGGAAAGAAGACAGCTCAATTGATCTGGTTCGCATTGAGAAGTGGTTAGTCGCCGTTTCCTAGCAACTGATCGCTCACTTTAAAGGTGGCAGGGCCGGGTCCCTGTTGACAACATTAATCTCGGGTGAGTTTTTCAATGTATTTGTCACGTAACACACCCGCTCAGCTGAGGCAATTAATGTGGTGGCTGTCTCTTCGGGTACTGGGATTCTCACGCTGATCTCAATTTTACTGAACCTTGGCCCATCGTAAGTTCCGATCACGTCCACTTCAATGCTTGAAAGTTCCAGATCTCTTTTACTTGCAGCGTGCGCCAATGACATAACGAAGCAGGATGCCACAGAGCTCAGGAAAAGGTCTGTCGGCTGGGGACCGGTGTTCGTCCCTCCCACCCGCTCAGGTTCATCGACCCGAGTTAAGAACTCGCCAGCTATCACATCCACTTGATAGCCGCCTAGCCATCGTGCGGTCACCAATCGATCTGCAGCCATTGAATCCACCTCAACTATTTCATTCACACTCCACGGCTATAAACATCAGGTCAAGTATACAATTTCGATCAGTAATGGCCACGGTTTTAGGGTGATACACACTCGGAGCCGTAGACTTTTTTTCAATATTAATTGGCGCTTTGATTTGCCCAGTGACGTTGTTGATTCTGCTTATCTCATCATTTGGGCTTGTCCCTTTGGAGTGGAGCGTAGATCACTGAAGTGGGCCGCATCCAGTGCATTCGGCAGATACTTTAGGGCCATGAGTGCCCCATACGCGAGGTCCAGGCCTGATGAGTAACCGTGTTCCGTGAGGCGTGCGCGCGATGCTCGCGCTGCTACCTCTTGACCGAATGCGCATGACTGTAAAAAAGTGTGAAGTGTCTCGATTGACTGCCCGACCGCTGCCCATCTAAGGAACGCACGCGAAATCTCATGGGTTGCCGCGGTACTTACAATCCCTTCGCGCATCACTCGATCATGGACCCCGAGAATCGAGTCCACGGCCAGGATGCCTGCAGCAACATCGTCGCCGGCTGGGGTTAATCCCGCCCCGTGGCCAATGACCCGTGCGCATGCACCGACGAGATCTCCTACCTGCAAGAAACTGGCCAAGTCATCTTCCAACAAATCGTCTGATGTGCCGCTCAAATTGAGATTTGGGACGTGACACAACACCGTGCTGAGTAAACCAGTGGCTCTTCTCATATCCGGGAACACGGTCGGTACCCACAGCTGCTCAGAGATGGGCACGACTCGATCTACAACGCGCAATTCTCCTTGGCGCACCTCTACCGGATCGCCCACGGCACCAAGAGGCAACGTGTTCATTCGGGCATGGAGAGGGCCCGAAGGGACGCTAGCGATGGTGAGTGCGAAAACGTGTGCGCCCACCCGGATATACATCGCCTTACGAAAGCTAGCAATGACCCGGCCCGCAGAGCTTTTTTTGAGCCCTTCGCGGACTCCTTCCCCCGTGTCAAGGGAAAGGTTCACTCCACTCCTTCCCCCCGGGTAACAAGGTCAACAAGGGCTTGCTCAAACCCTTCAAGTGGCGCCGTCGCAACACCAGCCCCGATCTGCCCTGCCCCTGACGAATGATGAAGAATTCCTGTGGTGACCTTGGGGCTAATCCCAGTCTCAACCACTTTTCGTACATCCACTCCCAGTGGGGTGCCTCGAAAACCCGTGGTCGGCAATTTGAATCGGCTACTTTCCTGAACACATATCCGTCTCATATCTTCGGTGGCGCGGGCTGCATCGGACATCGACCCGCCGAGAAAAGCTGCTACCGCTGGAGACCCTGCTGCAGCAGCTCCCCCAAGCCCAATCAGCTCGAGTACCGCACTGTCGCCCATGTCAAGGGCGGCATCTTCCGAGCTGAAACCCGCGTAATACAACGCATCTGCCACCGGGGGAGCCGGACAAATGTACCAACGGGGCGAGTCCCCCACCTTCACCCCAAAAGTGGTCCCGTTTCGCGCCATCGTCGTGACCATTGTTGAACCAGATACTTGCTCCGCTGCGAGCATCAGTGACTTTGCCGCCGCCATAGCAATTGTGAGGAAGAAAAGGTGATTCTTAGACAGATAATCAGCGAAGGCCACCGAGCCTTCATCATTTCCCAATCGGACAATTGATGTGAGCAGATCGCGGACTAAAAGATTTGTCGTCGCCTGCGTGCGCATGTGGACGTCGTCGCCCATCTGCACTCCCTGTGATGCCAAGGACATAATGTCAATCGGACCACTTTCCTTGAGGATCTGTGAGATTCTCGGCTGGGCAACCTCCCGCAAGAAGATCAGCCTTTCTATCGCCGCTGGTGACTCCCGGCCAAACCACGGAACGTCCCCTGGACCCTGGTTGACGGGCGCGAATCCCACTGTCCCGGACTCCGCATTTTCAGCCATCCACACCGGTGTTGTGGGTCCGATGGCTGAAGCCATCGGCACCACGGTCGCATGATCATTGGCAGCAGCAAGTGTGACGGAACCCTCCGTGAGCAACCGGTCAGCTGTATCAACGTCTTGTGCCCACCCTTCCGCAATTGTTGCAGCGCGCATCGATCGCCGTACCGGATCACATACAAATTCGTACTCAATGGGCGGACCAGCATGCAGCAGGGTGCGATCTGGGAGCGTAGGCAAGGCATCCCGCGCGGCCGCCACTCCAATGAGCATCGGCACCCCCTTATCAATCCTGCGAGTTGCCTCAACATTCGCCTTGTCGTATTCCAAAGATTTCATTGCGTAAGAATCAGTGAGTGCCCTAAGAAGAACCGGTGAATTTCCCGAAGGGACACGCCAGTCCACGTGAGTTACCGCAGCTCCTTGTTCGCGGACCGCCTCCGCGAACAAGGAAAGTCCCACGTTGATTATTGCCGCGTCCTGTGGCAACTTATGAGGAGTTGTTTCCATATTCTTGGCTCACTTCCTTATCCTTGGACGAGTTCTCGGGCACGGATCAGCAGATGGGATTCCGCCGATTCACTATTATTCTGCTCAGTGCCCAATCGTGTACGCAAATCAAGGGCCGCCGCCAGAAGACTTCCAGCCATCGCGGTGACGATGTCCGGGGCTGCACCCCCGATCGACTTTCGCGATTGGATCAAAGTCATCGGATCAAAGATCTCGTCGAACTCGTCAGTCTCAACTTGTTCCGGATCAAACCCACCCTCACTCAGTGCCCAGGTGATGTCCTCTGCGGAAATTCCTCGATCACCCTCGGCGGCGTGCGTAACAGCAACACGAACGACACGGTGGGCCGTGAGGTAATCCAGTCCACACGAACGCATCAGCAGATGGGCGGCATCGGTAGCCTCAGTACTCGAACCTTCGATTGCCGCTTTCATGCGAGCCTCATGCACTACGAGGTCACGCACTACTGAGGTAAGCAATCGCGTTACCTGACCAGCCAAGGCTAATGATCAAGGAAGCTCGCCATAGCCATAAATGTGAGTATCACTGCGCGCCGAAGGGGCCTTGGAAAGGGCAAGTTGTCCAGTCAGACGGCCGATCAAAATCCCAGTTGAGCCCCTGATCACCGAAAGCGCGTACGGATTACGTTTTTGGGGCATGAGCACACTGGGTCGCACCGACGAGTTCCCCAAAGACAAAAAGCCGAACTCCCTGCTGGCAAAGATTTCAAGGTCCTCGGCGAGTCGATCCTGACCCAACGTCAAAGTGGTGGCGGTAAAAAGTACATGCAAGAACGGATCCGTCTGCCACATGGCATCCCGGACATGCTCGATCGGTTTATTGAAGCCGAGGTTATGGGCCGCCCGCATCCGGTCCCGAATAATTACCGACCCATTCGCGCCACCGGATCCGGATACGCTCGAGCTGACATGCACGTGCTCAGAAAGTAACCGATTAGCGTCTCGAAGCACTGGATCAGCAAACGACAGCAAATAGTGACCGAATGTCGAAGCCTGCGCCGGTTGGAGATACGTATAGTCAGGCATTAATGAGTGGGAGTGCTCAATACTCCGCGCGCAGATCGCCTCAATCAATGCACACGAGTCCTGTGTCAGCCCAAGGACCTGTTGACGCACCACTAGGCGTAATGCCGTGCGAACTGCCTCCCGCCGCGTTCGACCAGCTCGTAGTGAACCAGCGACCGGTCCTACGAGGTTGATAAGAAACTGTTCTCTACACGTCACCATCTCACCGATTGACGGGTCGTAATTAACTTCTGAGCTGGTTAAGGATTCGAGGTGAAGGAGACCGCCAAGCAGGGTCTGTGCGTCCGCCCGCGAGAGCGCTCCTGCGTCTAACAAGTCCAACGCGTGTGCGATATCCGCGATATTGAGTGCATTGTGCAGGATGGAAGCATCTGCAATCTCCCACGCGTACCCGGATTCGGCGAGTTCCGGGGAGACGTCAAACATTTTCGGCCACCACGCTTCCACGGTTGCCCATCACCGCAAGTGATTCGATCGCCCCCGGCAATCCTCCCGTCAGCCACCACACCAGAGTGTCTTTGGACTCACGGGTTATTTGAGAAATTATCTCGTAAGACGGGACACCGTATGTCGGGTCGAGAAGAACCCCAGCTCCCCGGAATGCTTGTTCTCGTGCCAATCCACCATTCTCATCCAGCTCTTGACCATGGGAACCCACTGCGTCAATGATGGTGAAATTGGCCATTGATGGTGCCCCCCGTCCCAAAAGTTCCGAGATTTCCGTTGACAAGTCGCTGATGATGCCACCCATCTGATCTACATTTCGACTCACTGACACGCCCACAATCTTCCACAAGGCTCCCAAGAAATCACTGCCCGCAAGGATCCCTGCAATCGAGGCACCGGACCCAACGGGAAGCACCACGGTTACCTGATTGGGATCCGTACCCCTCGCGTTGCATTGCTCATGCAGTTCAATTGCAGCTCTGGCAAAGCCCAAGCCACCCACGGCAGTCGCGCCGCCTCGGGGGACTGGGTACGGCCCTCGGCCCTCGGCTGCTAACTCCACTGCCCTTTGTTCGACCTGTTCATTTATCAACGATCGGTCCAGCCCGGTAAAGTGAATTACCGCGCCGGTTGACTGTGCCATTAATAGAGGTACCGGCCACACATCCATCGGCTCTCCCGCCACCTCAATTTCACAATCAAGGCCAACTGCCGCTGCGGCATGCGCACAGGCTCCAATGAAATTAGACCCTGCCGCTCCACCGGTAACGACAACATTGGAGTCGCATTTGACGGCGTCCGCCATGAGGTACTCCAATGGCCTTACCTTGTTGCCGGCCAGTCCGAAGCCCGTGAGGTCATCACGCTTGAGAAGAATGGGGGCCGCCGCGTCGACCTGCCACGGCGCGGCCCGGTGCAGGGCTGTCGGAAATTGACCCAGGTGAGTTCGAGGAAATCGATCAGTCGGATTCACCGTCACCCATTTCGATCAGTGACAAACAGTGGTCGATAAGGGGACCGGTGGTTGGCCCGACACTCATCCACTCGAGCACGATTTCCGGTGACACGTGGGCTGCTGCGGCAATCAACGCTGCAATCGACTGAACATTTTCGGTTCCGTCTCTTTCAGAGAGAGCCACCTGCATCAATTCCTGCGCCTGATGTTTACCAATCCTTGAAGACAGAGCGTGCAGAACCGACTCCGTGTTCCCCGGACCTGCAGATTCTAGATTGCGCAGCATCTTCTCCGGATGGACGCGCAGCCCAGCAACAAGGTCCGCCGCCACGCTAGCTGCCTTGCCTGTGCACATCGCGACCTCAGGCAACATGGCCCACTCGGCTTTCCAGCTTCGGCCATCTCGTTCATGACTGGACACAACACCCTCAACTAGAACTCCTGCCGCGGCACGCGCTATCCGCGACAAGGTATCCAGGTGCTCACTCAATTCCGGGTTTTGCTTGTGCGGCATGGTGATGCTGCCCACTGCGTGGACATCTCTTGATTCGCTGAGTTCCCCAATTTCTGGTCGAGCCAACTCGTAGATTTCGTTGCCGACCCGAGCAAGTGATGAGGCCACTGTTGCCATGGTTGTCCCGAATTCTGCGATCCTGTCTCGGGTGGCCGTCCAAGACATACCAGGGTCACCCAGTCCGAGGAGTTCGCAAAATCTGCTCCGTAGGTGTAAGCCCTGATCGGGAAAGAAAGCGAGTCCGCCGGTCGACCCGGCGAGCTGCCCCACGCTCCACCGCGCCCGCGCCCCGTCGATCCGTTCAATGTGTCGATTCATCTCGTCCGCCCACGTTGACACTTTGAATCCGAATGTCACCGGTGTGCCCAGTTGGCCGTGGGTGCGCCCAGCGATCGTCGTGTCCCGGTGTTTTTTTGCCAATTCCACGCACGAATCACGCAGGTTCACAAGGTCCGCACGGATGAGATCACCGCTATCGCGCATGACCATGCCAAACCAGGTATCTGTCAGGTCTTGAACCGTAATACCAAAATACACGTACTCTGTGGAGGAGCTATCGAGAATCTGCTGCAGTCCACGGATCAGTCCCAGGGTCGAGTGTGAGGTTCGCCGGGTCTCCGAACTGATAAAATCCTCATCCAGTAATTCCACCCGTGCTTTGCTCGCGATACCCTCAAATGCAGCATCGGGGATAATTCCTAGTTCAGCTTGGGCTTGTGCTAACGCCACGAGAATATTGAGCCAAGCCTGCAGCCTGTGCTTATGCTCAAACATACGATCGTATTCAGGTGTACTCCATCCATGGGCATACATGGATGAGGCAGTCAAACGGTTGTCCACGTCGGGTCCCATGTACGTGCTAATTCATTGATCGCTTCACGGATGTCAACCAGAGATGCTCCCCATGGCACGACAACCCGGCCGTTCTCAATCTCGATTGACTCCTCAAGGAGGCAGCACTTTGTTATTGTTGCCGTTCCCGATGATCCTTCGCGTTCCCTTGGGCAGAAGGACACCATCGGCGGGTGGTCCCCATAGAACCACTCATGTATCTGTGCAGATCGTTCACATCCGACCATGGTCCAATCTTCGCGATCGGGACGTTGGTCTAGGTAGGAAGTGCGGGCGCCAATAATTTCTGTGTCAGAGCCTCGGCAGGGAAGTAGATAATGCCCACTCGCAATTGTCGATCCAAACGAATCCAACGTCAACGCATCTAGATGCGCGACTATCGGAGGTAGGTCTTCGGCCACTTCGAGGAGCCGGCGTACTTGATCAAACAGTTTCGCGGGAGTCGGGGGGATTACTTCAGTGACGTGGATGTTCAGTGGTTGTGGGTTGAGAATAAAACTGATGTGGGAGTACAGGCCTTCAACCACGACAGCCTTCGCTTCAGGGGCGTGATTCGCTGCGGCGCGCGCTAGATTGGACGGAATCGCCGTGTCAATGCTCGCATCGGTGACAAAGGTGCACTCAGTCGGATCTGCCAGGATCTCGACACTCGTCACGGGCGAAAAGAGGGGCACCGGGTCCGCCCTCTGGACCGTCGCCAGCCAAACCCCATTCGGCTCATGGACCACGAGGAATCGAGTTCTTCGGTATACTTCTCGACCCGTGAAGTGCGCGGTGAGGGACTCCCAGGTGAAGGAGTCTGTGGAGTGGGTCACGGAGACACCTCGGTAGGCGCTGGGAACCACATTGATCCGAGATCGAAGAAGGACTTGACCGGGGTCTGTCCAGGTATCTGTCATCTACGCACTCCCGAAGCCAAGGGAATACCAAGGGCGACCAACGCGGTGTCAGCACGTAGGCCTAACCGAAGAGTTTGCAATGGAAGTAGATCCTCAGGCGCAACGTTCCCCATATTCACTTCCGGCCCATGTGTATTTATGAACCAGGCTTGCTGATTTTTTCGGGGTGCCTCAAAAAGCACACGATCGAGACCTGCCGCCAGCAGTGCCGCGTCGATGACTTCAGTTTGTGGCATCCCGTGGGA
>Ga0115568_10002870_pt1 | contig 11881 bp, 8 predicted proteins | sample COGITO_mtgs_1204_FD_87296 | JGI IMG/M metagenome (GOLD analysis project Ga0115568, IMG submission 87296) | Pelagic marine microbial communities from North Sea - COGITO_mtgs_120426 | ecosystem: Environmental > Aquatic > Marine > Epipelagic | place: Germany:Helgoland, sampling site Kabeltonne...
AAATTCTATTGATGAAATTAATTGTTAATCAGCTTTTTTATTTAATCTAAAACACTATTATTAAAAACCATTATTTCTTTTGTTACAATTAGTTTATCTGCTAAAGTTTCTTTAAAAACCTTAGAAAATAAACGTATCAAATATTAATACAAAAACTTATTACTTAAATTGGTAATTTTAACAATAAATTTGGGTTGGAACAATTTCTACTATAAAATTCTATATTTTTTTCGGTTGAAACTCCTGGATAGTCTCCAAAATTATTTTCTAAATCTTTAATTATTTGAAAATGCAAATGCGGTGCATAATCTCCGTTTACTGAAGAACTTCCTAAAAGACCAATTACATTTCCTTGTAAAACAGTATTTCCTACTTTTAAGTTTTCTATTGACGATAAAGATAAATGCCCATATAAAGTATAAAAAATTTCTTCTTCTATTTGATGTTTTAAAATTATCGTTGGGCCATAATCACCATAATTAGTATTATTTTTAAAACTATGAATTTCTCCATCTAAAACAGCCAATACTTTTGTATTCACATTACACCATAAATCGATTCCTAAGTGAATATTTCTTTTCTCATTCTCTGCTAAACTTTTAAAATAATCACTTCTATCATATATATTTCTTTTTTCTAAATATCCACCAAAAGCAACTTTAGCATTATTATCCTCTAAAAAGGATTTGATATATTTTTCCCATTCTAAAGACGAAGAAATCTCAAAATTTAATAAATCTATATTTTTATCAGAAATAGCTATAGGAATATATGTATCTAATGAAATTGGAACATCAATTACAGGTATAGGAAATTCTGAAATTTGATTCAAAAATTGATTAAATTTTCTTGTATTCATGGCTGTATGGAACAAAAAACTCCCGAATTAATTCAGAGGTTTTTGTATGAAATACTTAAATATTAAGCATTTTATTTTTTAATTAAATTTAAGGAATAACCTTCATTATACCATTCTATTTGAATTTGATTATACGTATAGTTTGTAACAATTATCTTTTTACTACCATCATGATAAACAAAAATTTTGCTATTGTAGGTATATCTTTAGCAAATTCGATTAAATATAAATTTTTTTTCCATGTCGTAATTAAAATATAATCTAAAATACCATTTCATTATATCGTATCGTTTAAATAAAAAAACTCAAGTATATACTTGAGTTTTTTTATTTAAACGATACATTTTTATTTACACTACTAATGTTTTTTGTGAAGGCTTAAACTTAGTTAAAACAATACCTTTAACAGCAGCTTGATATTCTTCTATTGTTGGAGTTCTACCTAAAATAGTAGACAAGACTACCACTGGTGTTGATGATAATAAAGATTCTCCCTTTTTCTCATCAGTATCTCTTACTACACGACCTTGGAATAAACGTGTAGAAGTAGCCATTACAGTATCTCCAGCTTCGGCTTTCTCTTGGTTACCCATGCATAAGTTACAACCAGGACGCTCTAAATACAACATATTTTCGTATTTAGTTCTTGCTGCTCCTTTTGGTGCATTATCATCAAATTCAAACCCTGAATATTTCACTAAGATTTCCCAATCCCCTTCTGCTTTCAACTCATCAACAATATTATATGTTGGTGGTGCAACTACTAAAGGAGCTTTAAACTCTACTTTACCATGTTGCTCTTCAATATTCTTTAACATTTGAGCTAATATTTGCATATCTCCTTTATGAATCATACAAGACCCAATAAATCCTAAATCTACTTTCTTAGATCCTCCGTAGAATGATAATGGTCGAATATTATCATGTGTATAACGCTTAGACACATCTTCATTATTTACATCTGGATCAGCAATCATTGGTTCAACAATCTTGTCTAAATCAATAACAACTTCTTGATAATACTTTGCATCAGAATCTGGTTTTAATGCCGATTTAGTTCCTGTTTTAATTTCGATTATACGACTATTTGCCTTATCAACTAAACCTTTAAGATCTTGCTTAGGATTATCCATTCCCTTGTCAATCATAATTTGAATACGATCTCTTGAGATTTCTAATGATTCTATTAAAGTATCATCTTCTGAAATACATATAGATGCTTTTGCTTTCATCTCAGCAGTCCAATCTGTAAATGTAAATGCTTGATCAGAAGTTAAAGTTCCAATATGCACTTCAATAATTTTTCCTTGAAAAACATTCTCTCCATCAAATTGGTTTAACATTTGTTCTTGAGTCGCATGAACTACATCTCGGAAATCCATATAAGATTTCATTTCTCCTTTAAAAGTAACTTTTACAGACTCTGGAATTGGCATTGTAGCTTCACCTGTAGCTAGTGCTAAAGCAACTGTTCCTGAATCCGCGCCAAAAGCAACTCCTTTTGCCATACGTGTATGCGAATCTCCACCAATAATTACATCCCAATCGTCAACAGCAATATCGTTTAATACTTTATGTATTACGTCAGTCATTGCATGATACTTCCCTTCTGGGTGACGTGCAGTAACTAATCCGAAGTCATTCATAAACTTCATTAATCTTGGAATGTTAGCCTTAGATTTATCATCCCATACAGAAGCTGTATGACATCCTGATTGATAACCTGTATCAACAATTGGAGAAATAACTGTAGCAGCCATCATCTCTAATTCTTGAGAAGTCATTAAACCAGTAGTATCTTGAGAACCTACAATGTTTACTTCAACTCTTACATTAGAACCTGCATGTAGTGTTTTTCCTGGAGTAGTTCCTACTGCATTTCTGTTGAAAATTTTCTCAACAGCAGTTAACCCTTGTCCTTCTATAGACACTTCTTTTGAAGCAGAATACACTTCGGGCACATCAATATCTAAAACTTTACAAGCAAATGTTTGTAATTTCTTACCAAAAACAACAGCATATGACCCCCCTGCTTTGATAAACTCCATTTTTGGTGGAGTTAAAGCAGTAGAGATATCTTTTAACTCTTTGTCTCCATTATATAATTTTTTTGTTTTTGTATTTATAGTAAGTACTGTACCTGTGGCAACAGAATACTCTTCATTTAAGATTGCTTCTCCGTCCTCATCAACAACTGTATTTCCATCTGCATCTTTTTGCTTAACCCAATTTTTTAAGTCAATACCAATACCACCAGTAACCCCAACAGTTGTTAGGAAAATAGGCGCAATACCATTTGTACCGGCAATAACAGGAGCAAAATTAATAAATGGTACATATGGGCTAAAAGGGACACCTGTCCATAATGCTACATTATTTACACCAGACATTCTTGAAGAACCAACTCCCATTGTTCCTTTCTCAGCAACTAACATTACACGCTTATCAGGATGTTGTGCTTTTAAAGCTGACAATTCATTTTGCATATCTTTATTATGCTCAAACATACATTGCCCGTGTAATTCACGATCTGATCTGGAATGTGCATCTGCTCCTGGCGATAATAAATCTGTTGAGATATCCCCAACGCCAGCAATGTAAGTTACAACTTCTATTTTTTCTTCAACCTCTGGGAGTTTCGTAAAGAATTCAGCTTGTGCATAACTCTCTAATAACTCTTTAGCAATTTGGTTCCCTGATTTAAAAGCAGTTTCCAGAAGTTCCATATCTGCTTCGTACAAAAACACTTGTGTTTTTAGCACTTTTGCTGCATCGGTCGCAATAGAAGCGTCTTTCCCTAAAGCTAAATCAAGTAAAACTTCAATTGAAGGCCCTCCTTTCATATGCGATAATTGTTCAAACGCAAAAGCTGGAGTAATTTCTTTTAAAACTGATTCCCCTGTGATGATTTCTTTTAAGAACTTAGCTTTTAAACCTGCAGCACTTGTCGTTCCCGGTAGAACATTGTATATAAAAAATTGAAGAGAATCGTCCCTATATTCGCTATCTGAATCTTTTATTTGCTCAATAATTTTGCCAAGTAATTCAGCACTATCAATTGGTTGTGGATGAAGTCCATGCTCTTTTCGCTCTTCTATCTGCTTTAGGTAATCTATATAAATGCTCATGAAAGAAATCTTTTTAACAGTTTGCCCATTGATCTTATAACACCAAAAGTTTTACTGTATAAGTTTTTGTTAATTTAGTGTGACAAACTTACATTTTTTATATGAAAATTAAAAGATAAATCATAGATAGCTATAATTAATTAATAAGAAAAAGTTATTATCAATCAGACTGAATTCAAGTCCCAAAAAAAGAAATTTTCTAACGAATAAATGAATATTTAATAAAAATAAAGAAAATGCAGACTAATAAGCCGAATCCTGTTCCTTAAAAAGGCTCTTATCATTTATCTAGTTCTAAAATTACTCTTAGAATCTACCTGCCTACCCTTTAGAATTGGACGAGTAGCCCTCAAGCTCTAATTTACATGGCATTGCACCTCATAGAGTTTACCTGGTTTCACTACAGCCGAACTGTACATTCTTTCTGTTGCACTGGTCCTCAACTCACGTTGGACGGATGTTATCCGCTATGATTACTCTCTGGTGTCCGGACTTTCCTACTTGTCAAAACAAGTCGATAAGATAAGTCTGCAATTTCCTATATTATTTTATATTCATTCTTAAATCATAAAAAAAAACCCACTCATAAATGAGTGGGAAAAATTGCTATGAAAAAGAAAAAGTGTTATCGATTTCTCAATAACACTGCAAATATATATTAAATTATATTACAAAAAAATGTTTTTGTATTAAAAGATTATTTTTTTCATAGTAAGGCGACCTATCTAAGAAAACATATCCTTTACTTTCTCGAAAAATGATTTGTCTAATTTGTTCGGACTAGGTTTAAAGTTTTCGTTATCAGACATTTTATCAAAAAATTGTTTTTGTTCTTTGTCCAATTCTTGTGGTGTCCAAACATTAATATGGATTAGGAAATCCCCTGTTCCATAGCGCTCTATACTTGGCAAACCTTTTCCTTTTAATCTCAAAATTTTACCAGACTGAGTACCCGCTTCAATTTTAATTTTAACTTTACCCGTAACAATTTCAACTTCCTTATTTGTCCCTAAAACTGCTTCAGAGAAATTAACATACAGATCATAATGAATATTTGTTCCTTCTCTTTTTAAAGTGTCATGAGGAATTTCTTCAATTAAGACCAATAAATCACCCGCAATTGAGCTATCTCCTGGAGCTTCATTACCTTTACCTCCTACTTTTAATTGAACTCCCTCCGTAACTCCCTCTGGTATATTAATAGAAACAGTTTCTTCTCGAGTAATTAATCCTTGTGCATCTGATCCATTTGGTTTACTGCTAATAATTTCTCCTGCTCCAGAACACGTATTACAAGTAGTTGCAGTTTGCATTCTTCCCAATATGGTATTAGTTACTCGCATTTGCTGACCAGAACCATTACAAGTTGGACACGTTTTATAAGTAACTCCTTCAGCTTTAACCTTACGTCTAACTTTCACTTTTTTCTCAACCCCTTTAGCAATTTCTTCTAAGGTAAGCTTTACACGAATTCGCATATTGCTTCCTTTGACTCTTGCTTGACGCTGGCGTCCACCACCTCCAAAACCACCAAAGCCACCGCCGCCGCCGAAGATATCTCCAAACTGACTAAATATGTCATCCATATTCATTCCTGAACCTCCAAAACCGCCGCCGCCTTGAGGACCTTCAAATGCTTGATGACCATACTGATCATATCTTGCTTTTTTATTTTCGTCACTTAAAACCTCATAAGCTTCCGCTGCTTTTTTAAAGTTTTCTTCAGCAGTTCTATCATCAGGATTTTTGTCTGGATGATATTTAATAGCCATTTTTCTATAACCTTTTTTTATCTCTGCCTGAGTAGCTGACTTTGAAAGTCCTAATATTTCGTAAAAATCTTGTTTTGCCATTTTTATTATTGAAGAATTAAAAATCTTAAATGATTAATTCGTAATTAATAATTGTTTTTACTGTCCGATAACCACTTTTGGGTAACGAATAATTTTGTCTCCTAACTTGTAACCTGTTTCTACACAATCTATCACTTTTCCTTTTAAGTCATCAGATGGCGCAGGTATTTGCGTAATTGCTTCATGGAACTCAGCATCAAAAACGTCACCAGATTTAGTTTCTATTTTTGACAATCCCTTTAATTCTAATGTATTATATAACTTTTGATAAATTAATAAAACACCCTTTCTTAATTCTTCTGCCTCCTTGTCTTCTTCAATATGTGTCAGGGCACGCTCAAAATCATCAATAATTGGCAGTAAAGATGTCATTAATTCTTGTCCAGCAGTTTTGAATAATTCTATTCTTTCTCTGGATGTTCTTTTTTTATAGTTTTCGAACTCTGCAAATAAACGTAAAAACTTATCTTTTTCTGCTTGAATTAACTCTTCAGGCGTAGGTTCCTCAATTACTACCTCAGGATTAACCTTTTGATTTTCTTCTGTTTGAACCGTTTCTTGTTCATTGATTAATTCCTCTTCCTTAATCTTATCTTTCGTACTCATTTGTTTAATTACCTTTATTATATCCAATTTATTTTGCAAAAACGTTGCCAACAAAAAAATAGTGTCAATCTGACACTATTTTTTTGTTTTTTATATTTTTTCATGACTTGGTTTTAGCATGACTCAATTATAAATGTCCTGACTTATTTGAATTGGCAAAGCGCTTTAACTTCTTTGATATTCTTGTTATTTTATTTGTAAAACACTTTTTTATTAGTTCATCTTTCCTCGCCGAAACCTTAATTTAATTTTCTATTCTTTCAATTTTCGCTCCAATAGATTTTAAACGAGCTTCAATATTCTCATAACCTCTATCTATTTGTTCAATATTGTTAATAATACTTGTACCTGTTGCCGATAATGCTGCTATTAACAAAGAAATTCCAGCTCTAATGTCAGGAGAAGTCATTTTGGTGGCTTTTAATGAGCTTTTAAAATTCATTCCTATGACTGTAGCTCTGTGAGGATCACATAAAATAACTTTTGCTCCCATATCTATCAATTTATCAACAAAAAACAAACGGCTTTCAAACATTTTTTGATGTATTAAAACAGTTCCTTTTGCTTGTGTAGCAATTACCAAAATAATACTCAATAAATCAGGTGTAAAACCAGGCCATGGCGCATCTGCAACTGTTAAAACAGAACCATCTATGTAGTTCTGAATTTCATAAGATTCTTGCACAGGAATATAAATATCATCTCCTTTTTTCTCTAATTGAATTCCTAATTTTCTGAATACATTTGGAATCTGACCAAGGTTTTCCCAACTAACATTTTTAATTGTTAATTCAGATCGTGTCATAACTGCAACACCAATCCAAGAACCAATTTCAATCATATCTGGTAAAACAGTATGCTCACAACCTACTAACGAATCTACTCCCTCAATAATTAATAAGTTAGAACCAACTCCTGATATTTTTGCCCCCATAGAATTCAACATTTTACTTAATTGTTGAATGTAAGGTTCACAAGCTGCATTGTAAATTTTTGTAGTTCCTTTTGCTAACACGGAGGCCATTAAAATATTTGCAGTTCCTGTTACAGAGGCCTCATCCAATAACATGTCTACCCCATATAATTCTTGGGCTTCTACTCCATAAAAATGTTCTTCTTTATTATATCTGAACTTTGCGCCTAATCTAATAAAACCCTCAAAATGTGTATCTAGACGTCTGCGACCTATTTTATCGCCACCAGGACGTGGAATATATCCTCTTCCAAACCGAGCTAAAAGTGGACCAACAATCATAATTGAACCACGTAAAGAACTTCCATCTCTTTTAAAGTTTTCTGATTCTAAATAATCAAGGTTAATTTCATCTGCTTGAAACGAGTATGACTTTTTATTTAATTTCTCAACTTTTACGCCTAACTCTCCAAGAATAAAAATTAATTTATTTACATCAATAATATCAGGAACATTATTTATCACAACTCTTTCAGGTGTCAGCAAAACTGCACAAAGTATTTGTAAAACCTCGTTTTTTGCTCCTTGTGGAGTGATTGTTCCGTTTAATTTATGTCCGCCTTCAATTTTAAATGATGCCATAGACTAATATCTTTTTCTGCCTTTATTCTGATTATTATGATGTGATTTCTTGTAGTTGCTTTTAGAGGTGTTTTGACCTTGACCTTGTGTACGGGATTTTCTTAATAGATTTTTACTATCAGAGAGTGTTTCTTCTGTTTCTCTAAAATCTATTTTCTTATCAGATAAATCATACAAATGCTTAAAAATAACTGCATCATCAACTGTATCTTTATTCCAATTTAAATAACACTTTTTCATGTGATTTGCAATGGTAAATACCAATGCTTCTTTTTTATCACCATCTTCCCAACTCAAAGCAATATCTATCATTGTCTGAATATTATTACCGTAATAACGGTATCTTGATGCCGATTTTGGATAAGCCAATCCCTCAGGTTTCTCTTGTAATTCTTCTTTTGAAGGCTTAGGATAAGGAGATTCTACATCTAGTTTAAAGTCTGACATTATATATAATTGATCCCAAAGTTTGTGTTTAAAGTCTGGAACATCTCGTAAATGTGGCTGTAAATTACCCATTACATCTACAATAGCTTTTGCCATTTTATCGCGCTCCTCTTTAGTTTCTAATGCCAAGCAATGGTCTACTAGTTTCTGAATATGTCTACCGTATTCCGGTATTATCATCAATGGTCTTTCCGAATTGTACTCTAAATCGAATGTCATTTATTTATTTTTGTGAAGTGTTCTATATACCTATTTTTTCATCATCTAAAATCAGAAAAAACATTAGAACTAACAATTTATAATTTTGTAGCTATTTATGGCTGCAAAGTAGTAATTTATTTTTAGTTTTATGACTGATTTTTAACCAATCACTTTTAATTTTGCAAATTGCAATAACAATTTCTTTTTTCCGATTGTACCAAATTTAATTTCTGCTTTTTTATTTGGACCATTTCCCTCTAATGCAATTACTTCTCCCATGCCAAACCTGTTGTGTTCAATGATGTTACCAACAACAATATTGGTATCAAACAAATTCGCCTTTGTTGTTGCTTGGGATACTTTCTTTAAGTTTTTAGGGATAATAATTTCTTTTTTCTTTACGAGATCACGCTCAGCTTTTTTGCGCTGAATAGGTTTTTGAAAGCGAATTCGTTTTGGTACATCATCAAAAATACTTTTATCAAGAAAGTTATTTATGGTTGGGTTTGTCGATTTAGGAGTGATGTAATTTAAATACTTGTCATCTATTTCCTCTAAAAATCTACTTGGTTCTGCATCTACCAATTTACCCCATCTGTAGCGTGTTTGTGCATATGATAAATAAGCAACTTTTTCCGCTCTAGTTATTGCTACATAAAACAATCTACGTTCTTCTTCTAGCTCACTTCTTGTGCTCATACTCATTGCTGAAGGGAATAAGTTTTCTTCTAAACCAACAATATAAACGTACCTGTATTCTAATCCTTTAGATTGATGTATTGTCATTAGAGATACACTTGGCTTGTCGTCATCTTTTTTAGTATCAAAATCTGTTGCCAACGCAACATCCTCTAAAAACGTAGTTAACGAAGCATCCTCACCTTCTTCAATCTTATCTGTAATAAAATCTTTAATTCCGTTAAGTAATTCTTGAACATTTTCTACTTTACTCACCGCTTCTGGAGTTCCGTCTTTTTCTAAATCTTTAATTAATTGAGTCTTTTTAACAACTATTTCTGCAATTTCAAAAGCATTTTTGGTTTGAGCTTCTATTTGTAAACTTTGCACCATTATCATAAAGTTCTGAAGCTTATTTTTTGTTCCAGAATTTATTTTCAAATCAATTTTGTCAATATATTTCAATATCTCAAAAATAGATTTTTTATAGTGATTTGCAGCGATTGTTAACTTATCAATGGTTGTTGCTCCAATACCCCTAGCCGGGTAATTTATAATTCTTTTTAAAGCCTCTTCGTCATTTTGATTAATTAGAATGCGCAAGTAAGACAATATATCTTTAATTTCTTTTCTTTGATAAAAAGACATTCCTCCATAAATTTTATAGACTATCCCTTTTTTACGTAAGGCATCTTCAATAGCTCTAGATTGTGAATTTGTTCTGTACAATACACAAAAATCATCAGATGTTAATTGATGATTCATTTGATTTTCCCAAATAGATTGTGCTACAAACCTACCTTCTTCTCCATCGGAAATTGTGCGCATTACATTTATTGGTTCCCCAGCATCATTAGAAGTCCAAACTTCTTTATCTAACTTCGTTTTATTTTTTTCAATTACAGAGTTTGCTGCATTTACAATATTGCTTGTTGAACGATAATTTTGTTCTAATTTAAACGTTTTTACGTCGGGATAATCTTTCTGAAAGTTTAAAATATTTTTAATATTTGCCCCCCTAAAACTATAAATACTTTGAGAATCATCACCAACGACACAAATATTTCCAAATTTATCTGCTAGAGCTCTAACAATTATATATTGTGAATGGTTCGTATCTTGATACTCATCAACCATTATATACCTAAAACGATCTTGATATTTTGCTAAAACCTCAGGAAAACGAGCTAATAACTCATTGGTTCTTAATAACAAATCATCAAAATCCATTGCTCCTGATTTAAAACATCTGTCAACATACATTTTATAAATATCTCCTACTTTTGGCCTACTTGCTTCCGTATCTTGCTTCAAGTATTCAGGATTATTTCTGTAAGCTTTTACGGTTATCAAACTGTTTTTAAAAGAAGAAATTCTACCCAAGACCTGCTTTGGTTTATAGCGATCTTTGTCCAAATTCATTTCTTTAATTATTGATGATATCAAACGAACTGAATCTTGTGAATCGTAAATTGTAAAATTGGTTGGAAAACCTAATTTATCTGCTTCTGATCGTAAAATTCTTGCAAAAACGGAATGAAAAGTTCCCATCCATAAATTTTTTGATTCACTATTACCAACAACACCAGCAATCCTTGCCTTCATTTCTTTTGCTGCTTTGTTCGTAAATGTAAGTGATAGAATGTTAAAGGCATCTATTCCTTGCTGCATTAAATGGGCAATTCTATATGTTAATACACGTGTTTTACCCGAGCCAGCTCCTGCAATAATTATCATTGGTCCATCCTTTTGCAAGACAGCTCGCTTTTGTGCATCGTTTAAAGAATCTAAATATGTATTCAAAAATTTTTTTTTTAAATGAATTTATAAATGTGAAATTAACAAATCTATGCGTTGTTAAGAGTTGATTATCATTTTTTTTATTCACAAATTTTTCACTTAAAAAAAGTACATTTGCAATAATAAAAGTTAGATATGGAATATAAAATGTTAGAAAGTATTGGATATATTTTACCTGCAGCAATTACAGGTTTAGTTGCCTACTATATGTTTAACGGATTTATAAAACAACAAAGTTCTGAAAAAAGTTTAGAACTTTTAGCACAGAAAAAGAAAGAATCTCTGCCTATAAAGCTGCAAGCTTATGAGCGGATGTTGCTGTTTTGTGATCGTATTACCCCTTCTAAAATGTTAGTTAGAGTTAAACCAATTTCAGAAAACACACAGGAATATTTACAATTATTAATTGCAAGTTTAGAGCAAGAATTTGAACACAATTTAGTACAACAAATTTATATTTCTAATGATTCTTGGACGGCTATTTTAGCTACTAAAAATACTATAATAAACAAATTAAAACAGCTTTCAGAAACATCTAATTCTGCGAATGAACTCAGAGAAAACGTTATTCTATATTATTCTAAATCATTACCGCCAACAGATACCGCAATATCATTTATCAAGAATGATGTGAAAAATTTATTATAAAAATAGGCTCCAATTCGGAGCCTATTGTCTTTTATTTAAAACTGTTTTACCCTCTAAAATTGCAATCTTACTCCTATTTTATAATTTCTACCTCTTGTAGAAAATC
>Ga0115568_10002876_pt1 | contig 11863 bp, 10 predicted proteins | sample COGITO_mtgs_1204_FD_87296 | JGI IMG/M metagenome (GOLD analysis project Ga0115568, IMG submission 87296) | Pelagic marine microbial communities from North Sea - COGITO_mtgs_120426 | ecosystem: Environmental > Aquatic > Marine > Epipelagic | place: Germany:Helgoland, sampling site Kabeltonne...
ATCTCGCCTTGGCCGTGTACCACGTATTTGTAGGTGCACAATTCGTTCAAACCCATCGGGCCACGCGCGTGGAGACGGTCGGTGGAGATGCCGATTTCCGCGCCCAAGCCGAATTCGAAGCCATCGGTGAAGCGGGTGGAGGCATTGTGATACACGGTGGAGGCATCGACGCCTGCTAGGAACAGCTTCGCGGCAGTCGCATCTTCGGTGATGATTGCGTCACTGTGTCCCGACCCATTGGCGTTAATCAGTTCAATGGCCGCTTTGGTGTCGGCAACCACTGCGATCGAAATGATGAGATCGGTATACTCGGTGGCAAAGTCTTCGGCAGTGGCATCGACCAGAGGCAGGCCGCTGGCCGTCAGCAGCGCTTTGGCTTTGTCGTCGACCCGCAGTTCAACGCCTTGGTCGTGCAGGGCTTTGGCGAGTCGTGGCAGGTGTGCGGCAGCGTCTTGATGGACGATTAGATTTTCGGCGGCATTACAAACGCTGGGGCGCTGGCATTTTGCATTGATGACAATCGACTCGGCTTTTTCGGGGTCGGCAGCGGCATCGATATACACCGAGCAGACACCGGTGTAGTGTTTGATTACAGGGATACGGCTGTTTTCCACGGTGAAGCGGATCAGGCTTTCGCCGCCACGCGGGATGATGCAGTGAATGGTGTCGTCCTGCTTGAGCAAAACGTTGAGTGCTGCGCGATCGGTGGTGGGGATGACCTGAACGGCGTGTTCGTTGATCCCGGTTTCGTTGAGCGCTTCCTTAATGATCGCCGCCAGCTTCATGTTGCTGTGGAAGGCTTCCTTGCCGCCGCGTAGGATGGAGGCATTGCCGGATTTGAGGCACAGGATCGCGCAGTCGACCGTCACATTTGGACGGGACTCGTAGATGATACCGATGACGCCCATCGGCACGCGGATTTTACGCAGGTCAAAGCCTTTTGGAGGCGAGAGACGCTCGATTTCTGCGCCTACGGGGTCCGGAAGTGTGGCCACTTGGCGAACACCTTCAGCCATCGCGGCGATGCGCTCGGGGGTGAAGGTCAGGCGCTCGGTCATCGGCGCGGACAGTTCCAGTGCCTTGGCTGCTTCGATGTCGAGTGCATTGGCCTCGATGATTGCATCGGTTTGTTCCAGCAGCTTTTGGGCAAGCAGCTCAAGGAAAGCATTTTTAGTCTCAGTGGGGAGTGTGGCTAAATCGAGCGATGCGGCACGCGCGCGCTTGGCAATGTTGACGACGAGTTCCGAAATTTGGGCGGTATCCATGATGTGATGGCTGAATGCTAATGTGTAATGATGCTGCGGTTATGCTTGGATGGCGCACATAACATCCTCCCAGACGTGCGGGGGCAGAACGCTGCCTTGCACTTGAACCACTGCGGATCCGAGGATGGAGCCGATTTTGGCAGCTTCGGCGAGCTCGCGTTGTTGCGACCAGCCGTGGAGAAAGCCTGCCGCCCACAGGTCGCCGGCGCCGGTGGTGTCGATCACTTTGGCGGCGTGCATCGGTTCGATTTTGGTGACCGCGGCTCCTTGTGCGATGTAGGACCCATGGGCACCGACTTTGACCGCGGCGATGTCGCAGTAGTCCGCGAGGTGTGCAGCCATCGCGTGGTAATCTTCTTTGATTTCAGTGAAGGCTGCGGCTTCTTCTTCGTTGGCAAATACGATGTCAACATAGTCACGCAGGATGCCGGGGAGAATGTCGCGTGTGGCATGCACCACTTCAAAGGATGCCAGGTCGAGGCTGATGCTGCAGCCCGCTTCTTTGGCGGATTCGAGCACGCGCATCATCAGGGCTTCATTAAACAGCAAGTAGCCCTCGATATGGGCATGGGAGCAATTGGCGAAGTCGGCAGCACTGATTTCTTCGGGGGCGAGGGTCATGGCCGCACCGAGGTGGGTGCGCATGGTACGTTCGCCATCAGGAGAGACGAGCGACAGGCACTGGCCATTGGGGATTTCGCCGATTTTGAAACGGGAGCTGTCACCGCCGAGTTTGCTGAAGTGGCCACGGTAAAATTCGCCTTCAGAACAGTTGCCGGTTTTGCCGAGGAAACTTGTGGAGTTGCCCATACGCGCAAGTGTGAACAGGGTGTTGCCTGCCGAGCCGCCGGGGGCTTTTGTCGGTTCTCGGGGGATACTTTCGAGTAAGCTGACAATTGCTTCGGCATCGACCAGCACCATGCCGCCTTTCTCGCCATCGATTTGTTCGATGAAGGCTTCTTCGACTTGTGCGATGGCGTCTACGATAGGACTGCCGACGCCGATAATGGTAAATTCCTTATTCATATGTATGTGAGAACGTGGGTAGATTTTAGATCGTGTAAAGAAACATAAAAAAAACCGCCGATCCAAGTGGAAGGCGGTCTGAACAGTTTATTTGAGCTGCGGGCTACAGCGCATCGCGAATTTTCGCGTAAATCACTTGTGATTGTGGCAGGTTACCCAGCATGCCGACTCGAATGCGAAGTTCGGATTCTCCAGGTGCGATCTGCTTGATGCGAATGTATATCTTTTCGTCACCAACCTGACGGGCGTAAATGGTAATTGTGCTGTCCTTGTGAAGTTCGCCGGTGCGAAGTAGGCCCATTTTGTCAATTTCGCGAATCGCGACTTTGAAAATCTGGTCGGCATCCATGCTGATTGGGCCATAGAAGAAACCGCTTTGGTAGTTAGCGGTCTGCTGTTGCCCGGTCATCGGATCGATTGCGACGGGAGTCGTGCAACCGGAAAAGAAGCCTAGAGTGAGTGTTAGAAGTGAGAAGATTGTTGCTTTCGCTTTCATAGTCATGTGCATAAAAAATGAATTTTGAGTAGAGTGCAATCAGAAGCTTTTAACATATAAGGTTCCGTTTTTATCTTTGAAGACAAGTCGCTGGTCGCGTGTGCCCAAAAATCTTAAGCCGGTATTTGAGTCGACCACGTCGTTCACCGCGTAATTCACTCCGTTTAGCATGACCCTCGCGCGAGGACCGGTTCGAAGCGCACCAATATGGACGTTTTGAAGATATTGCGAGGCGGCTTGTTTGAGTTGCTCGTTCAGTTTGACGGCTTCCGGTTCAGGGATTTTTTTGAGTTCGAACTCCGGGACTGTGGTGGCTTGGGGCACCGGCACGACTTGAGGCTCTGGGACTGAAGTACTATCTGTAATGGCGGCGCCTTCAATTTTCGCAAAATCTGCGACCGGCACTTTTTTGATGGTTTTTTTGGCTTTTGAAATGGGGCCGTTCGCTACCGGTGTTGAGACCGAGGCTGATGCAGTCGGTTGCTCCTCGGAGGAACTTTGTTGGTCGCTCTTCAGCAGATACCAGATGCCAGCAGCGGCCGCGCTCAATATTAAAAAGAGTACGGCGATAATGATAATACTGATCAGCGGATTGCTCCGTCTGGTTGTTGTCGGGAGTGGTTGAATCGTTTCATCGAGTTTGTCGGCGGTATCATTCTTGATCGCCGGTGCCTTGTGACTAGGTAGCTCGGGTGGCTTTAGGCTGACCTTCTCGGGGGGCGCGGGTTGTGTTTGCTCGGTCTTTGGTGCTTCTGTGGGCTGCGCATCTGCCGGTGGTTTTGCCGGCTTGAGTCGCATCTGATTCGGTTGCGGGGCTTCGCTGGGCTGTGCGTCTGCCGTTGATTTGGCCGGCTTGAGGCGCATCTGATTCGGTTGCGCGGCTGGTTTGTCCTCTGTCTGCGGGGCTTCGCTGGGCTGTGCGTCTGCCGTTGATTTGGCTGGCTTGAGGCGCCTCTGATTGGGTTGCGCGGCTGGTTTGTCCTCTGTCTGCGGGGCTTCGCTGGACTGTGCGTCTGCCAGTGATTTGGCTGGCTTGAGGCGCATCTGATTTGGTTGCGGGGCTTCCTTGGACTGTGCGTCTGCCGTTGATTTGGACGGCTTGAGTCGCATCTTATTGGGTCGCGGGGCTTGTTTGTCCTCTGCCTGCGTGGCTTCGCTGGACTGTGCGTCTGCCTGTGACTTCGCCGGTTTGAGACCAGTTTGGTCGGTGGACGCATTGTCGGATGCTCGACTGAGCGAGCTAGACAATGTTAATTTGAATGGCTTCGGTTCCGAGGGTTCTTCACTCATATGATAGGTAGAAGGCTAAATGCGGATCGATCGGAGGTAAACCCAATTTAGGTATTTCTTCTGAAGTTCCGTTTGTTTTGGGGATTCTTTACAAATGACTCTCCATGCTTGCACATTATTCAGTCTTGCGAGCCACAGTTCGCCCATGGTTAAGGCCCGGACCCCAAGGGGACCGAGCCTATCACTAACCCTAACTAACTAAAAACCAATTACCTGGTTAACTATGAGCACCAGTGGGACACATCTGTTCCAAAATAATTCTCAAAATCGCAAAAAGTGATCGCGTGGACGTAATGTGGTAAGGGCGCTCAACGCGAAGGGCATCCCCGGGAGGGGGCTGATTGCTGTTGTGCGATGTCGCAGACCGGCAGCATTGATGGCGCGGTATTTTTCTAGTTTGCGCGTTTACAATGCCTTCTGTCACGTAGACAGGGAAAACTTTCGCCTAGCTCACGAGGGGCGGCAGGTGAGGCATCCTGAGCCATTGCGCGCCTTATTTGAGCACTTGAAGCTTTATTTCTCCGACGTTAAAGCGGGCGGTCAGCTGATCATCGGTGCGGACGTCTTGTGCGCTGCTGACAATTGTCCCATCAGCCTGCTGTAATAAGGCATAGCCACGCCGAAGTGTGGCATTCAAGCTACTGTTTTGTAAGCGCTTCTTTAGGTGCAGCAAGTCTTCGCTTTTAGTGTGCATTTCCACGTTCGCCGCGCGTGTCATACGGCGATCAAGGTTGTCGAGTGATTGGTGTGCGAGGCTGATTTTGATGCGCGGGTGGTGCTCAGCGAGGCATTGCGAATGTTGAGCTAGTTTGGATTTCTCCCGAGTGAGGCGCCCTTGCAGTGATTGGCTGAGGCGATTTTCCAGATCGTCTAGTTTCATCCCAAATAGCTCGACCTGACGCTGTGGGGCGATGATTTGCATCTGTGCCTCAAGCTCGCGGAGGCTTTGGCGACGTTCGGCAATGCCGTCTTCGATCCAGTTCAGCAGATCGTGCTTCGCGCTTTCAAGGCGTTGTACGGTTTCGAGGTAGAGCGTAGAGATGAGCTCGGCAGCGGCCGAGGGGGTTTCGGCGCGTTGGTCGGCAGCGTAGTCGGTCAGGACCGTGTCGATCTCGTGCCCAACGGCGGAGATGACGGGGAGGGGGCAGTTGGCGACCGCTCGGGTCAGCACCTCTTCGTTAAAGGCCCAGAGGTCTTCGATGCTGCCACCGCCACGGGTGATGACCGCCAGATCGAAATTTCGGCTTGCGCCTGCATGCTCAAGCATTGCGGCGACTTCTTGGGCGGCTCCCTTGCCTTGCACACGTGCGGGGAAAATGACCACCTCGCCTTTGTAGTGGCGCCGCCGAAGAATACGGAGGAAGTCGCGGACCGCCGCGCCGGTGGGGGAGGTGATCACGGCGATGCGCAGTGGCAGGGCGGGGAGTGGGCGTTTGCGGTCTTTTGCAAACAATCCTTCGGCCGCGAGTGTGCGTTTGAGTCGTTCAAACTCCATTTGCAACTGCCCTTGTCCGCTCTGGACTGTCATTTTAGCGATTAACTGGTAGCGGCCGTGGGGGGCGTAGACAGAAAGGCTGCCGAACAGCAAAACTTCCATACCGTCGCGCAATTCGAATCCTTGTTGCGCGGCATCGCGGGCGAAGAGCACGCAGGGCAGTTGGCTGCCGGCGTCTTTGAGCGAGAAGTAGACATGACCGGAACTTTGTCGCCTCAAGTTGGAGACCTCGCCTTGCACCCAAAGCTGGGTAAAGCGGCCCTCCAGCTGCGCTTTAATTTGGCGTGTCAGCTCAGTGACTTTTAACACCTGGTCAGAGGCGGGTTTGCTTCGATTATCCAACATGACTCATAGTGCGGCAGCGCAGCATGCGCGAAACCAAAATGACGACAACGAGCACCACCGCTCCGGTCAAGGCGAGTCCTGCTCTGCCTTCAAAAATTGCACCGCCGGTGACGATTAAACCGACCGTAAAGAGGCTTTGTACCGGCAGCGAGGCCAACAGGTAGGTCTTAAACCGCAGCCCCATCACTCCAAGAGCCACATTTTGTAGCGGGTAGGGGATTCCCGGCGTGATTCGAATAATCAGTCCGAGGCGAAGTGCGCTTCGTTCGGTCAACTCCGGCAGGGTCCATTTGCTCAACAGGCGTGTTAGCAAGAAATGACGCAATGGGCCGGTAGCCAACGCGTAGGTCCAGATCGTGCAAACGCTGGTTGCGGCAATGCCGATTACGCATGCGATCGGCATTCCAAAGCGCGGGCCCATGACGATGCCGAAGAGGACCAGTAGCGGACTCATGGGAAAGCCGATGCCGGGCAGTGTGGCCAACGCCAGCACCAGCAGCAGTGGATGCGCCTCCAGATACACGCGCGCATCGCTGCCAAGTTGTTTCCAATGTGCGAGGTCGGGGTATGCATTCCATGCATAGAACAGTCCCAGCGCTGCGAGTATTGCAGGAATGAGCAACAGGCAGAGGTTGCGGATAATACGCTTTGATGCGGTGGCTGGATGGTTCGGCATTGCGGCTAAGTTGGAAAGATTTTGCTTAAGTGGCAACCTCGCGTATCCCTTGCTTGCACAGTTGCTTCAATTACCTAGCGTGGGCGGTTTATGGAAGACGACGCAAACCAAACTCCAAATAATATGATTCCAGTCGCACTCGCGGTCTTCGGAATCGTTCTGGGTGGCGCAGGCCTTTATTTCGGCCTCACTGCCAACCAGCGCATTAATTCTATCGACGAGTCAGTCGAGGCGGGCTCGAGCAGTTCGGCTCGTGCCGAAAAAAAGATTTCCGGTTTTGATACCCAAATGGCCGAATTGGCTGCTCAGGTCGCTGAACAGAATAAAACGGTCAGTCGTTTGCGAGTGTACAGTTCCCAGGGCGAGCAGGCAGTCAAAAAGCTGGCTTCTGAACTGAAGCTTAATCGCGAGCAGATCGTGAAGACCGCGGAGTCGCTGAATGAATTTGCCGCAGCTGGTTTTCGTCCAGCTTCCCCAGCTCCTGCTGCTGAGGCGACCAGTACGGTGTCGGCCGAGCAGTCCGTTGTTGCTGTGTCGCCGGCAGACGCGACGATGTATACCATCGTCGCGGGAGATACTTTCGGGCGGATCGCGACCAAGATCGGCGTGTCTGTTCAGGCCATTCTGGATGCGAACCCAGATGTCGATCCGCGCCGTTTGAGTATTGGCCAAGCCATTAATATTCCCGTTCGCTGATGGCCGATAGTGTGGAGCAGTCCGGTCCCCCGCGTTGGGATTTACTGGACGATAAATTACTCAGGGCTTGCCGCGTGTGGGATCTCCGCGCGCGTCGCTATCGTCATCCTGAGAATGGAACTGAGGGTGAATTCTACTATATTGATTCCCGTGACTGGGTGATCGTTGTGGCACGAACTCCGTCTGGTGAGCTGATTTTGGTCCGTCAATTTCGTTGGGGCTCGGATGAGCTCTCTTGGGAGTTTCCCGGCGGGATTATCGATGCCGGCGAGGACCCTGTAGAGGCAGGGTTGCGTGAGTTGCGTGAAGAGACTGGTTATGTTGCCCAAAGCGGACGCCTGATCGGCCATTGCAAGCCGAACCCAGCAATTCTCAACAACCATTGTCACATTGTCTTTGCGGATAATGTGGAGCTGGCTGAGGCGGGCACCGAGTGGGATGAGCACGAAGAAATGGAGATTCGCGTCATCCCCGAAGCGCAAGTGGTTCAGTGGGCGCGCGAATTTAAGATCGGGCATGCACTCGCTCTGACCGGTCTGTTTTACTATCAGTTGGCAGTTCGCTAGGCGCTTGCATCGGGCCTTCCTGTGTGCGCCGAGTGTTTCCTTTAGGCACAAAAAAAGAGCGAATCATGGTGATTCGCTCTTTTCGGTAAAATGCTGCAGCTGCTACGTGTCGTTGCTCTTGGGCGCTTGCGAAGGCGGCGGGGTTGTCTCCACTTGCTTGTTATCGGCGCGTGGCGCTGGCTTCGGCGCATCTTCGTCATCCATTGCAGTGCGGATGTCTTCTTCGATGTCGGAGGTCGCTTTCTTGAATTCCTTAATCGATTTGCCGAAAGACTTGAACAGGTCGGGCAGTCGTTTGGCTCCAAATAAAAGCAGTACGACTAGGAAAATTAGAATAATTTCCGGAGCGCGAAGATTCTGGATGAATGCTAAAGTGTGAATGTTCATAAATATGAATAGGCTCAATGTGTATTAGTTAGCGTCTGCGGGGTCACGATACATCTTGGCCAACGTTTCACTTCGGTCGCTGCTCGCGGGGCGTACTAAATTGTTGATTTTAGGGCTGCCTTCTAAGATGTCGACGGCGCGTAGACTCTGACTTGAGCCTTTACGCACCTTGAGTACGCCCGTTTCGAGACCTGCGTAATTAGTGGCAATTAGGAAGTCGGCGTTAAGCTTTGCTCCATTGCGAATCGTGGCGATGCGCTCGAATAGATCGATGTGCACAATGATTGCCGCGTCCTTGGCGATCGCAATCGTCTCCGTAGCGGCTTCTTGTTTGCCTTCGGTGATGCGCACGCCATTGACGCTCCCGCAGCCTGTAAGAATTGCTCCGAGCACACAGCTGCAGAGACAGAGAAGTCGATAGTATAAGGACATATGGTATTTATTTGGACAGTTTAGCGGAGCGAGGGTTCCGCGTTTAGTCTTTAGCGTTTTCGCGTTTGAGGCTATCCATGCCAGGTTTTTCGAGATTAATGTCGCCTTCAAAGAAGCCGTGTAGCTGGCGAATGCGTGTTGGGTGACGCATCTTGCGCAGTGCTTTGGCTTCGATCTGGCGAATACGCTCGCGGGTTACTTTAAACTGGCGACCGACTTCTTCAAGTGTGCGGGAGTAGCCATCGGCGAGACCGAAGCGTAGAGAGAGGACTTTGCGCTCGCGCTCGGTCAAGCTGTCTAGGACATCGGTGATCTTTTCACGCAACAGGCTGTAGGCTGTCATGTCGTATGGATTTTCCGCACCTTTATCTTCGATGAAGTCACCGAAGTTTGTGTCATCAGAATCCCCCACCGGGCTTTGCAGGGAGATCGGTTGCTGGGCCATCTTCATGATGGACTGCACACGTTCGATCGGCAGATTCATTTCGTCGGCGACTTCTTCGGCAGTCGGTTCGTGACCGAGTTCTTGCAGCAGTTGCTTCTGCACCTGCATGACCTTGTTCAAGGTCTCGATCATGTGGACCGGAATACGAATCGTGCGGGCCTGGTCGGCGATGGAACGAGTGATTGCCTGCCGGATCCACCAGGTTGCATAGGTCGAGAACTTGTAACCGCGGCGGTATTCGAATTTCTCAACCGCTTTCATCAAGCCCATGTTACCTTCTTGAATCAAGTCGAGGAAGGAGAGTCCGCGGTTGGTGTATTTCTTGGCGATCGAAATCACTAGACGGAGGTTGGCTTCAACCATCTCGGTCTTGGCCTTATGTGCCTGGCGCATGCCGGTGCGCACTTCGCGGACGATCTCCATTAACTCGCGCGCATCCATTTTGAACTCAAGCGTGATCTCTCCGAGGCGTTCCTCAATCGTTTTGATGTCGACTTTCTTTTTGCGACGAGTGGAGACCTTCTCAGCCGATTCGATGTCGTCGTAGTGGTCTGTGATTTCACGGTAGACCGGAGTGAGGTCGTTCACGAAATCTTCAAAAACTTTAAGCTTTAGGCAGTATTTACGCAGTAAAATGTGCAGTTCGCCCTCGTATTTTTTCATGCGTGTACGTGCACGCTTGGCGTTCGGCTGGCTGGTGGCGTTGAGTTGGCTGTCCCACGCGGCGTAAATACGCTCGCCGAGCTTGTGTGCTTGCTCTAGGAGCTTTGGCAGGCTTTCGAAGTAGATTTCACGGCTTTCGATTTTCTTGTCGAGCACCACCCGGTCGAAACGCTCTTCGCGGTTGAGCAGTTTTTGTACGACATTGTTTTGAAATTCGAGTGTCAGTGCTGTTGAAAATAGCGCATCTTGCGCACGCAATTCCGCTTTCTCAATGCGTTTTGAAATCGCCACTTCCTCCTCGCGTGTGAGCAAGGGCACTTGTCCCATTTGCTTCAGATACATTCGGACGGGATCATCGAGAATGTCATTCTGTGAGGTGCGGACTTCTTTTTCCTCGGTTTCTTCCTGGCGGGCTTTGTAGGCTTCGACTTCGTTGTCGTCTAGGATTTCAACTTCAAGGTTTTGAAGGATGGAAATGATATTTTCGATTTCCTCAGGATTGTTGACGCTGCCGGGCAGGGCTGCGTTGATGTCCTTATACGTGAGGAAACCCTGTTCTTTGGAAAGGCGAATCAGAGTGCGTATACGCTCATTTAGCTTCTCCTGGGCCTTGGGAGACAAGCTGCGTTTCTTTGGGGCGGCCTTTTCGATCTGCTCGTTGATGTCTTCCGCGGTGACTGCGGTCGCCTCGGTGCTGGCAGCTTTAGCAGCCGGTGCTTTTTTTGCAGCAGTTTTCTTAGCCGGTGCTTTCTTTTTGGCAGTTTTTTTGGCTGCAGTTTTCTTGGTAACAGTCTTCTTTTTGGCGGTGGTCTTTTTCGCTGCGGGCATAATGTGTGTGGCGTGTGTGTGAACTGCTTGTTTAAATTTCGAGCTGGTGGGGATTCGCGAGTGCGTTACGCGCTTCTTTGGCTTTGCGCATGATGCTCGTTTGTTTGTCTGGGGAAGCGTTTGCTACTTGTTGCGTGAGGGCTTTTAGCTGATTCTTTAAGTAGTTGATGTAGATGTAGTTGATTTGTTTGTTGATCTCTGTCTCTGCGAGGTCGGTATCGATATTTAGGTCTCTGGAGTGCAAGTCCGCCAACAGTTGCCTATCTTCAATGGTTTCGATGAGATTCTCGATGTTGGACGTGTCTTCGATGAGGCCCTCGCGCAGTTCAGCAAGAACACGTTGCAGCAAGCGCCCGGCTGGGGATGCTTTATTAATCCAATCGTAATCAATTATTTCTGAGATTGCAGCGCTATGTGCGGGAAAGTGTAAAACGAGCCAAAGTAGCTCCCACGTTCCCTGTGTCAATAGCGTGTCTCGCGCGACTTTTGGAGTCGGTTTGGGCTGATCTTGGCCTTGACGATAAGTCTGCGGCTTGGGCACTTTTTTGAAATCAATCAGTGCTGCGTGTGTATCGACATTGAGCATTTTCGATGCCGCCTGAATATAATCCTCACGCGCGACTTCGGATGGGACGTGCTGCAATAAGTCGAACACGTTGCGCAGTGCGGTGGTTTTCTCGTGGGTGGTCGGTGCTCGGTCTTCGGGGAGGCTTTCTGAAACGGCGAGCTCGATGGCACTGCGTGCATTCACGCGGAGCGGTTCCAGAGCGGCGGCGCCGTGTTCGCGCAGCAGGTCATCGGGGTCGGATTTCTCGGGCAGGAGTAAAAAGCGAAATTCTAGCCCGGCTTTGAAGGCCAGCGGTAGCGTGCGCAGCGCGGCTTTGCGTCCGGCTTTGTCGCCATCGAGCAGGCACTCGACCGAGCTGGGCTGGTAGCGGCGCATCAGGTGGAGCTGGTCGTCGGTGATCGCTGTGCCTTGCGGCGCGACCGCGGTGTGCAGACCCACCGACCAGCAGCGAATCGCGTCGAGTTGCCCTTCGACCATGAGGAAGCTGCCGCCTTCTTTTAAATGCGTGCGGGCATGGTCCATGCCGAATAGAATGCGCCCCTTATGGAAAATCTGCGTCTCGGGCGAGTTGATATATTTCGCCTCGCGAGCGGGGTCATCTTCCGGGGTCTGCGCCAATTGGCGGGCGGTAAAGGCGACCACGCGGCCTTGTACGTCGCGAATCGGCACCATTAGACGGCCACGG
>Ga0115568_10002877_pt1 | contig 11861 bp, 11 predicted proteins | sample COGITO_mtgs_1204_FD_87296 | JGI IMG/M metagenome (GOLD analysis project Ga0115568, IMG submission 87296) | Pelagic marine microbial communities from North Sea - COGITO_mtgs_120426 | ecosystem: Environmental > Aquatic > Marine > Epipelagic | place: Germany:Helgoland, sampling site Kabeltonne...
AAGTGCTGCGTGGATAGACCAATTTTTATTAATCAACCATGTCGCTTCGGCCTCGAGACCGTAGTGCCGCGCATCTTCGCCATTGCTTGTAAAATACATGAAGTCGACACCTTCTCCATCGGAGTCTCGCAGCTGAGCGTTTTCGCGATCTAGATAAAAAAGAGTAAATTGCGAAATGACTGCACCATCAAAAAAAGCAGAACGCAGGCCAGCTTCGTAATTCCAGAGGGTTTCAGTATTATATTTAATCGGAAGATTTCCACCAAGGTCAGGGTAAATGTTTGCCCCTCCGGCTTTGTAGCCACGCGCGATCGAAGTAAAAAGCATGTGAGCGTCACTCAAATCATTTTCAAGGGTGATTTTTCCGCCGATTAGTAAGTCGTCGAAGTCGACGTTTTCGCGGCCCTGTATGTCTGTCGTCAAATCGTAATGTTCCGCCCGTATACCTACGATTAGGCGTGTTGCTTCACTGTAAAGATGAGTGCCTTGCGCGAAGAGACTGAATGTTTCTGTTTCATAGTCGGTTTCAAAATTACTCCAGCTGCCGCCAAATTTGCTATGCTCTTTGAGTTCTTCGAAGTAGAGGCCAGCCGTCCAGCGGTCGATGAGTCCGAGTGCGTCCTCTTCTGCTTTTGAGTCAAGGCGGAGTTCTTCACTCCAGCGAGTGCGCTGTCGGTCAAGTCTAGTGTATGTACTGTCAACTACTTCGATCACATCTGTATTGGTCCAGTCGCCGTCTGCGCTATTTAGTGAATCAGTATCAGAAATGCTGGTGATTGTCGTGATATCGATCGAATCCAGCCCGGTCCAAGTGCCGCGAATACTACCCGCGACCGTTTCCTGCTCATCACGGCCAGGCTCGTCCGAGTAAGTATCAAAGCCTGTGTTGTTGAGGCTCCATTCATCGTAGCCGTTGTTGGCGTCAGCATAGAGTAGGGTGCCGTCCCACTGCCAATCGTCATTGGCGATCCAGCGCAGCTTTAGTCGGGTGGTGAGCTCGTCGCGCTCGTTGGTGTCATCACGACCGAGGAACTTGTTGTCGCGGAAGCCATCTTGGTTGAGTTGATGGAGCGCGAGTCGGAAGGTGAGTTTCTCTGGGTCGCTTTCGATAATGGGGCCACCGACTGCGAGGCCGCCGGCCTTGAGGTTGTCTTGCCCTATAGTGCCTTCGACTTGGCCAGTCCAGTACGGGGTCGGCTCGTTGGTGACGATGCGGATGACGCCGCCCGCCGCGTTAGCACCAAAGGCGCCGGCTTGTGGGCCGCGCAGCACTTCGACTTGTTGCACGTCAAACAGGTTGCCGACCGTGCCCAAACCGGTGAGATCTAGGTCGTCGATTAGGAAGCGTACCGCAGAGTCGGGTGTTTCGCCCTCGAACTGCGAGTTTTCACCAATGCCGCGGATCTGAATGTAGCGCGGGCGGGAGCTGCCGCCGGTCCAGGTGAGATTGGGGATCGCGTTTACGATGTCCTCAAAGTGTTGCACGCCATTGGTCGCGAGGCGCGTGTCATCGATGACCGTGACGCTGGCGGTGGTGCGTTCGAGTTCGGATTGCCACAGGTCGCCGGTGACGATGGTGGTCGGCAGTTGCGATACTGCTGGCTCGGTGCCCGTTGGGGCTTGCGATGCCGTTTGCGCGTTCAGGCCAGCCGCGAAGGCTGCGAAGGCGAGTGTTGCTTGTATGTATTTCATTTGGATCTCAATCAGTGTTGTTTGAGATCCGGCCTCTGGCGGCGGAAGGTGGGAGCACCCCAATCGGAGCGATCCCTTCCTTTTCCTACGCCGGTGTCAACCGGATCAGGTTCGAAGGGATCGTTTCTGTGCGTAGTGCAAGGAAGCATCTCAGACCCATGCTAGGTCACCCCTAAGGAAGGCGTTCAGGAAATAAGGAAGGGCCGTGCCTTGTCAATCAGGAATCTGCCACCAGTGGGCGTGCCGCGGCCGTCGTGGTCATGCGGCAGGATGCTACGTTGGCTATTGTGTCGCTTGCTGCTAGGTCGGTTGCAGTTGCTGGTGGGTAGCCTGGGCTAGCGCGCTCACGCCGATTGGCGCGCCATGTGGGGAGCGAATTTTCGCTATAGCAAATTAGTCGGCAGTTGGTCGTCGACGGGGGCGCTGCGCGCGCTGTCGTCCTGGGAGAGCTGCCCAGTACGGATGTCTTTTGCGAATAGATTCAAGCATTTGAAATCGACGGGTTTGCCGCAAAGCTCGGCCTCGACAATCAGTGCCGTCAGGGAACAGGCTCGTTTCCAATTTTCACGCGATTCATAGTCCAAGCCAATGGACAAGGTGCCGGGGAGTTCGCGCCAGAAGGCCTGCCACTCGTTTGAAAAATAATCCGTTAAGGGGTTTTTATCGGCATTGCGCCAGCAAACGAGTTGATGGGTTGTTTTATCCGATCGTATGTGGCGAATCAGCAGTCGTGCGACTTGATCCAGCGCATCTGCGCCCTGGAGATCTTCTGAGAGGGTGAGTGAGCTCAGGGTTTCGCTCACTGTTGGCATCCAGTTACGACTCTCGGCGACCCGCTCGAGTAGGCCGTTCAAGTTGTTGAAGTATCTGTAAATTAATACTTTGTCTGCGCTTGCTTTGTGCGCAACCGCATTGATGCCGAGTGCGCTACAGCCTTCGTTTGCGACCAATTCCAGCACAGCTTTGAGGAATTTTCCTTCGGTCTTGGGGCGTGATCTCGTTTGGGGCATTAAACCAACCTAGAGTATTTTTATTGTAGGTCGCAAGGAAAGCTTTGCTTAAAACTGATATTTTGTTAGTAATCAACATTCGATGCAGACGTCTTACTCGCTTCGGTTAGCGGGCGATGTCGTCTTGTCCGATGATCCTGAGCTGGTGTCGTGCCAGCGTGTCGGCTGCTAGGTCGTTGTCTTCGAGGCTGATTGCCAATGCAGAGCGATCATTCGGACGTGAGACAAATGGATAGGTATAGTGGATGTTTATTTCCGCCTGTACGAGTGCGCAGGTGATGCGCTTGATGTCGGACTCGCTGGCGAGTTCGACCGCTATCAGTTCGCTTTGAACGAAGGAGAATTGATGCTCGATGAGCAGCTTTTGCGCTTCTTCGGGATAGTTGACGATAAGGCGTATGATTGAGCTATCGGTTGTATCTAGAATCGATAACGCCATAATGTGCACCTCATGAACCGAGAGTAGGCCCACGATTTCATTGAGGCGGCCGACTTTGTTATCGGCGTGGATCGAAAATTGAATGACCGGACGATATGCTCCAGGTCTGCGCATCACTTCAGTTGACATGATAGATTATAAGATACGCATATCGGGCTCGCTTGCACGTGTTTTCTATAACATTTCAAGTCCGACCTTGTGAGGCTAAAAATACTTCCAAACATCGGGGTGATGTATTCTACGCAGACCACATCCGCATAACGAACGGTGGCTCGCTTACTCAATATTCTGCACTTGCTCGCGGATGCGCTCTAGGCCGTTCTTGCCTTCGATCACGGCGCGGGTGATTTCAATTGGCGAGGACTTGCTACCAGTGGTGTTGAACTCGCGGTGGATTTCTTGGCAGAGGAAGTCCATCTTTCGGCCGCTGGCTTCGTCGGCTTCGAGCAATTCATTGAATTGTTCGAAGTGGCTTTTTAGGCGCGTGATTTCTTCGCTGATGTCTGAACGGTCGGCGAAGAGCGCAACTTCTTTGAGTACGCGTTCATCGCTGAGGTCGAGGTCCAGTTTAAGTTGCTTTAAGCGCTCCAGCAGCGTGTCGCGGTAAGCGGGGACGGTCTCTTCGGCGTGGGCTGCGATCTGTTCGCACAGTGTGTCGAGTTCGCGAATGCGTTGGCGGAGGTCTTGAGCCAACGCTTGGCCTTCTTTGAGGCGCATGGCATCGATGTCGGCAAGCGCCTGGTCGAACGCGGATTTGATTGGCGCTTCGATCTCCCGCCAGTCCGGTAAGCCCGAGCTGTCTTTCAATGTTTTTGCGAGATCGAGCAATAAATGGCTGTCGACCGTAAACGGCAGCTCGCGGCTATGCGCATACGTACGCAGGCGTTCTAAGCTTTCGTCCATGCTTTTGGCGCCCCACGCCAGGCCTGCTTGCTGGCCTTCGGTTGATTCGACCTTGATCTGAATGTTAACGCGTCCGCGCTGGAACGCGCCCTTCAGCCACGTGTTGCACTGCTGATCCAGACCGTTCCATTCGCGCGGAGCAGAAACCTGAGCGTCCAGCGTTTTACGGTTTACCGAAGTGAGCTCCACTTCGATGCGTACATCGTGTTCCGGCGCGTTTGCTGCACCACGGCCAAATCCAGTCATACTTTTCATGCTGCAAAATGTAGTCGGACGCATGGATCGGGGGCGACACTATTTTTTGATCCGCTGTGTTTGGCTAACCTGCAGAGGCCAATGGCGATTTTCGAGCATCACGGTGCCTTGCAGCAAGCACTGCAACTCACTGTCTCTCGCTTCAGCGAATCGCTGCGCGGATGGCGTCCGGCTTGTTGGTGGTGATACTTTGCACGCCGAGTCGACGCATCGCATGGCACAGCTCGGTGGTGTCGACTGTCCAAGTGTGGAGTTGTAGGCCGTGTGCATTGGTTTGTTCGCCAAGGTCTTGAGGCAGCCATGGCTCGGCGCCGACATGCAAGTGGCCGCAACCCAGTTTTTTGGCTTTGCCCAAAGTGGTCTGCAGATTCGGAACCAGTTTTCCGTTCAAGCTGGTGTGGAATTTTACGATCAAGCCGGTCGCGTAGTGCGGGGCCGATTGCCGGATCGCTTCGAGCACGTCGGCGTTAAATGTGATCAGGATAATTTGCTCCACAGCCAAGTCGCTTGCGTTGAGCACTTCGATCAGTGGCGTGACGATTCGAGGGCCGCTTTTCAGTTCGATGAAGAGCTTCTTGCCGATTGGCACGGTATCCATGACTTCGCTCAGCAGCGGAATGTGCGCAGCGGCGGCATCTGCTTGGAACGAGTGCCTGATATTCACTTCGCGCAATCTGGCATAGTTGGTCGTTTCAATCGGCAGGTTTTCGCTCGCTAGGCGCTGTGTTGATGCATCGTGTATGCAGACGATTTGCCCATCTGCAGTGATTCGAAAGTCACCTTCGATTGCATCGGCTCCCATCTGCCAAGCCAGTTCGAAGGCGTTGAGCGTATTCTCGGGCGCATACGCCGACGCACCGCGATGTGCGACAATCCAGACTCCGTTTTCCATAGTTTAATTTAAAGCAATGGAGCAGTCTGTGCGAGCTGCTTCGTTGCTTTAGAGCACTTTTTGAATGTCGGGCACGGGGTACGCGCGCAGGCCGCTTTCGAGGCGCTCAATGTATTTGTCGGGCTTGGTGTCTTCGGGCTGTTCGTCGTCTTCGAATTCGTCGTCTTCGATCGGAATGAGTTCGTCGAAATACAGCGAGATGCGGCGTGCTTCAGGGTTGAGGACTTCGAGCGGGTTGGCCACGCGGCCTTTTTTAATTAACAAGAAGCGGGCAGTGGAGAATTGCTTGTGGTAGCCGTCCTCGAAATCTTTGATCCACTTGTTGTTCACGTCTTCGCGGCGATTTAGCAGCACGATATCTGAAAAGTGGATACAGGAATCGAACCACGCTTTCGCTTTGGGGTGCTCGGACAGAAAGGCGCAATGCGTGACCGTGAGGATGCGTGCCAGCTCGCAGTCGTTGTGATCGACCCAGGTCTTGAGTGCCTCGGCGGCATCCGCTGGGTCGCTGCGGCCGGGAGCTAGGAAAATGATTTTGTCCGGCGCCGCGTTGATCGGTCCATGGGTGACCTTGGCATCGCTGAGCTTCCAACTGACGACGCTGACGTTGTCGAGGGCTTCGAGCTGCTCGTCGAACGGCGTGCTGGCTTCGTCTTCGGGACGGAAGTAGAGCACTTGTTCTTTGGCATCGATCCCGCCATCGATCAGGTCAAATAGGACCTCGCGTCGCCCGGAGCCGGGGATGCCGTAGATGAGATAAACGAGTGGTGGTGTGTCGGACATGGTCGTGCGGAGATCTGAAGCCACGGAAATGTGGTTATTTAAGTATTTATTCGGTTTCGAAATCGAAACTTTGGCACTGCGCGTTGTGGCGCATCCAGTGATCGACCAGTACGAGCGCAGCCATGGACTCGACGATCGGCACCGCGCGCGGCACGACACAGGGGTCGTGGCGGCCACGGCCCATCAGCTCAGTTTCGTGGCCTTGCTTGTCGACGGTGCGTTGATTTTGAATGAGGGTGGCGGTCGGTTTGAAGGCGATGCGGAAGACGAGTTCCTCGCCGTTGCTGATGCCGCCCTGTACGCCGCCGGAACGGTTGGTTTCGGTGCCGACTTTACCGTCCTTATTTACAAAAATGTCGTTGTGCTCGGAGCCGAGTTGCAGCGAGCCGCCGAAGCCGCTGCCGATTTCAAAGCCTTTGGTGGCCGGAATCGAGAGCATCGCTTTGGCGAGGTCGGCTTCCAGGCGATCGAACACTGGCACGCCGAGGCCGACTGGCAGATTGCGCACGCGGCATTCGATGATGCCCCCGACCGAGTCGCCGTCCTTGCGCACCATCTTGATCCGCTCGATCATTTTCTCGGCGGTTTGTGGATGGGGGCAGCGCACCGGACTTGCCTCAACCTCTTCGAGACTGGGGAAGCTGGTCGGGGCGGGCATTTCGATGTCGTGCACGCGGGTAATGTAGGCGCGCACGTCGATGTCACCTGCGAGCTTAAGGATCTTTTTGGCGATCGCACCGGCAGCGACACGGCCAATGGTTTCGCGGGCGGAGGAGCGACCGCCGCCCTCGTGGTTGCGAATGCCGAACTTGGCTTGATAGGTGAAGTCCGCATGAGAGGGGCGGAACTTGTCCTTCATCTCCGTATAAGCGGACGGGCGTTGATCGCCGTTGGGCACATAAATGCCGATCGGGGTGCCGAGTGTCTGGCCTTCAAATACGCCCGACACGATGGTCGCGGCATCACTCTCCTTGCGCGGGGTGGTGATGTCGCTCTGCCCCGGGCGGCGACGATCCAGCTCGAATTGAATCTCTTCAACCGTCAGTGGTAGGCGCGGCGGACAGCCGTCGATCACGACGCCGATGCCGCCGCCGTGGCTCTCGCCCCAAGTAGAAATACGAAAAAGTGTGCCGAAGGAATTACCCATAATGGATGGAATGCAACGTGTGCTGGCAGGGAAGTCAATCTCACGGCACCGTGTGCGGCAAGAAGCTGCTTTGCCTGTAAATGGTGCAGGACGCAGGTGAAGCGAACGGAGTGTTTCGAAACAGGCGACTATGCGTATTGTTTTACCAATTGGGTAAACGCGCGAAACTGCGGATGCGCCGCGCTGCCGAGCAGGCTGTAGAAAATGGTTTCAGCAGGCAGCACATGAGCGTCCATGGAGAGCAGCTGCTTGAGGACCGGTTCGCGGTCTTCGGGGCGTCGCTCACTGATGCAATCTGACAGCAGGGTGACACCGATGCCGTCGCCCAGTGCTTGGATAGCGGTCTGGTAAATACAAATCGAGGTCTCGATGCCGAGGAGGAGCAGGTGATCGATCTGGTTACTCTCGATCCAGCGGCTCAGGCCGTCGGCTTCGAGCGCGGAAAAGGCGCTCTTATCAAAGATCGGTGTGTGCTGCGGCAGGACAGTGGCGAGTAGCTCGGTAGTGTGACCCAGTTTTTGCGGAATTTGCTCGGTGGCAGCGATGGAGCAGCCGAGGAGGCTGGCGGCTTCGACTGCAAAGCTTGTGCGCTGCAATAGGCGCTCGCGGTCGGGGATCGCATTGAGAAACGAATCCTGGAAGTCGATGAGCAGGAGGCCGAGGTGTTGTGCTGGATTGGACATGTTAGTAGGGAAAGTTGAACGTCGAATCTCGAAGGTCGAACCTCGAATTTAAAATAGTGCACGTACGGTGTCGTACGCTGGTCCTGCTTGGTGTGACACAGGCATTCCTGCCTGTGGAATTGAATGATGCGGCAGCTGACTCTGCTTGGACAGACAGGAATGTCTGTGTCACAGCTGGGGAAATCGCCTGCCTTCGCAATTTAAGGGACAGGCTACTTTCGTCGGGGGCGAACTCGGCGCACTTTTGATTGCATCCGTTTGATTCGTTCCCAGTGTTTGAACTTTCGTTTACACGCTCTTATGGAATGGCATTTTAAAAGCATTGCGCGCAAATCATCGCTGTCCGAGGCTCCTTTCGTTGCCGGTGGGCGGGTCGCTTGTCTGATCTTCAAAGATGTCGAAGCGGGTGAAATGGGGCGTGCAGATGTGTTGCCCGACGAGGTCGATGCCTACGACCTTCCTGGGGAGATTTTGGGGCGCTGGACGCGCGTGGTGAAGGGCCCAGACGAGGACGCGGCGACTGTGCGTGAGACGGTGGCTTCGGCGGAAGATTTTTTTCTTTCGCTGTACCAGAATGCACAGGCCGATGCGCAGGAAGAGACGGATGCGTTGAAGCACTTGCTGGCTTTGATGTTAGAGCGCAAGCGAGTGGTCCGTGCGCTCGGCAAACGTCAACGGTCTGGCACTCAGCGGTATCTTCACGTTAAAACCAAGCAGGAGATCGAGGTGCCGATTGTTGAGATTTCCCCTCGACTGATACTCAAGATTCAAGACACCCTCGGAGACATTATTCTTTAATCCATTTTATGACGATCCACACACGTTCACTTTGTACCCTTGGCTTCCTGTTTCTTTCGCTGTGCGCATTCAGCGGTTGTTTTAAGAATGAAAGCGAGGTGGAGAACCTGCTGGTGCCACGGCTGATGATTGAAAGTCGGTCGGTCAACTATGGTAGTGTGAATGGAACCACGCTGAGATTGCCGGTGAGCGGCTCGGTGATTGCGGTAGACAAGGATCCGATCGTCAATGAGTTTGATATCTTCGACGTCGATATGGTCAAAGTGGACATGGGCATTGCCCTGTTAATTGAGCTTTCCGATTCGGGGGCGCGTGAGCTCTACCGTCGCTCGGTAACGAATAAGGGCAGCCGGATCGTGTTTGTGGTCAATGGCAACGCGTTGGGTGCGCGGCGTCTCGATAGTGCGATCGAGGACGGTAAGCTGTTTACTTTTGTTGAAGTGAAGGACGACGCGATCGGTCAGTTGGTGCTGGATTTGAAGGCCAGCATCGCCGAAATTCAAACTCAGTATCAATATTAACGGCGCCCGGGGTGTTTAGTATGCGTTTCGGTCTCTTTTCAGTTCTCTGCTTGTTCGCTGGCTTACTCTGTACCGCTGACAGTTCGTGGGCCGGGCTGATTTGGCCGACGCCGAATCCAGCGTTCCAAAACGGCCAGTCGATTGAGGATTACATACAGCCCACCGTATCCGGCGTGACCAAGTCCGGGCTGTTCGGTTGTGTGCGCAATGGCGGGGCACGCTTTCACGAGGGGCTGGATCTGTATCCGGTTTCGCGCGACAAACGCGGCGAAGCGCTCGATATGGTCTATGCGGTCTTGCCGGGCCGTGTGGTGCACGTCAATCGCACCGCAGGTCACAGCAGCTATGGACGGTATGTGGTGGTCGAGCACGATCGTGAGACGCCCGCCTTTCACACCTTGTATGCCCATCTGGCCAGTGTTGCCGATGGCATTGCGCCCGGCGCACGGGTCGAGTCGGGCACAGGGCTCGGGGTGATGGGACGATCGGCCTCGTATTCGATTCCCAAGTCGCGCGCGCATTTGCATTTTGAGATCGGCTTTCGCCTGACGGATGACTTTCAGCGCTGGTATGATCGCCGGAAATTCGGCGCCAAGAATCGACATGGCAAGTGGAATGGGATGAATCTGGTGAGTCTCGATCCATTGGATTTCTACCGCTCCGTGCGTCATGGCAAGGTCAGCAACGTTAATGAATATATTAAAACCATTCCTGCATATGCGCGGATTCGTGTGCAAACCGCGCAAATTCCGAATTTTGTGACCAACTATCCCGCGCTGGTCACGCGGCCGTATACGGGCAAGCAAGTGGTGGCCTGGGATATCGCGTTTTCGCAGTATGGCGTGCCCAAGGAGTGGACGCCGCGCTTTGCGGAGGAGAACATTGGCGGCCGTTCAGGCGACGTGAAGGTGTTGGCTTATGACCCTAAGCGACTGCAGCAGCAGTCGTGTCGCCGCGTCCTAGATCTCGGCGGCAAGACGCCTAAAATTTCATCCGGCACCTTGAGTACCTTGAGGAAGCTGTTCGGCTTTAAATAGCGCGCTGCCGTTTTTTGTGCGGCGCTGTCGGAGCGGCAGGTTTTTTCGCCCTTTTGGGCTCTAAGCCGATCGCAGCCAGCAGTGTTTGCCTTATCTGCGGAGCCAGTGTCGCTAACCGCCCGTTTTAGGTTTATACAGGGAATGCGAGGCCGAACCGAATCCTAGTAGCTGTCGTCGGAACTCTTTTCGATGCGCTCGCCTTTGAGTTCGGCGAGCAGAGCGGCTGCGGCAGATACACCGAGGCGCTCGGCGCCGGCGTCGAGCAGGGCGAGGGCAGTGCTCAGTGTGCGGATGCTGCCGCTGGCTTTTATCTTGATTGGTCCCGTGCGATGGGTGGCAAACAGTTTGACGTCGTCGACGTTTGCGCCTGCCGATCCGAAGCCGGTAGATGTCTTGATGAAATCCGCGCCGGCGGTTTCGCAGGCGGCGAGCGCAGCGAGTTTTTGGGCTTCGTTGAGAAAGCAGGTTTCGACGATGATTTTGGTCAACAGTTGCGCGTCGCGTGCTTCCTGGCACAGCTGCACCAGCTCCTCGGTGACGAGGCCTTTTGCACCCGAGCGCAGGGCTGCATAATTCATCACGATGTCGACTTCATCCGCGCCGTTGTGTTTGGCGCGCAGGATTTCCTCGCGCTTGGCTTCGAGGCTGGAACGTCCGTGCGGAAAGCCGATCACGGTACACACACGAGCGGGCGTGTTGTAGAGGATGTCGGCGCACATCGAAACACTGGTCGGATAGACGCAGACTGAGGCGAAGCGGGCGTGTGCCGCTTCATCACAGAGTGCGCAGATTTCGCCGTCGCTGGCATCCAGCTTTAAGTTGGTAGCGTCAAGGGTGGCGGCAAAGTCTGCGGGTGTCATGGTCGTGTCTGTTCGGTTACTATAGCCTGACACTAATCCGAAGGCTTTGTCGATTCCAAGCCATATCTGCGTTGTATTGTGTGTGGCGGACTGTAGCCTGCGTCGCAGACTAAATGGACATCCCACAAGAGATCATCGCAATCAAACGAGACGGCGGCTGTTTGAGCCGCGCTCAGATTGAGCAATTTGTCGCTGGCGTGGTTTCGGGTGCGTTTCGCGATTATCAAACCAGTGCGTTGTTGATGGCGATCGTGCTCCAGGGGATGAGTCATGAGGAGACCGCGTGGTTGACCGAGGCGATGATGCGCTCGGGTCGGGTGGTGGAGCTGCCGGAAATCAAACGTCCAAAAGTTGACAAGCATTCAACCGGTGGCGTCGGCGACAAGGTGTCATTAATCCTAGCGCCGCTGGCTGCATCGGTCGGTCTGTGCGTGCCGATGATGAGCGGACGCGGGCTCGGCCATACCGGCGGCACCCTGGACAAGTTGGAGTCGATTCCCGGGTTTCAGGTGGACTTGGGTGACGCGGCTTATCGGGCACAACTCGGTTCGATTCATCAGGCGATGATCGGTCAATCGGCGGACATGGTGCCGGCCGATCGCACGCTGTACGCCTTGCGCGACGTGACCGCCACGGTCGAAAGCATCCCGTTGATTTGTGCGAGTATTTTGAGCAAGAAACTAGCGGAGGGGATCGACGCGCTGGTGCTGGACGTGAAGTGCGGGCGTGGTGCCTTTATGAAGACTGAGGCGGAGGCGCGTGCCCTGGCCCAAGCGTTGGTGAAGATCAGTGCGGGGGTGGGCAAACCAACCACGGCGCTGCTCACACGCATGGATCAGCC
>Ga0115568_10002885_pt1 | contig 11839 bp, 10 predicted proteins | sample COGITO_mtgs_1204_FD_87296 | JGI IMG/M metagenome (GOLD analysis project Ga0115568, IMG submission 87296) | Pelagic marine microbial communities from North Sea - COGITO_mtgs_120426 | ecosystem: Environmental > Aquatic > Marine > Epipelagic | place: Germany:Helgoland, sampling site Kabeltonne...
AATGGTAAAACCAGATTGTCTGGTGTTACGCATGTTTCGTACGTTTAACGCTTTCATATTTTTCACCCTTTTCTTTTACAACAAGTTTTAATTTAAATGTGTGTTTTGCTTTGGCGCTGTAAAATGTACAGGAGCAGCGCAAACCTGCAAAAGCCCTTCGCTTTATTAATAACGGCCTATTTATTAATAACTTAACGTATTCTCTACACCTAAATCCTACCTTCTAGATGGATGATCCCATTTTTCGTTACTTTAGGTGTGCTGTATAGAGCGACCGAGTCTTTTCTTCCCTCTTTCTACCCCTGTTTCTACCCCTGATTATGGCGCTCTTAAGCGCCCAAATCCGTTAACTAAGTCACATTTCAAGGGGCATAAGCGCGAAATCAGCTGCTTTCTGCACTTGCCGCTGCCGTTAGCGCCTCCTCTGATTCGCCCTGCCACTGGTAAGGCGTAGTGGGTCTTAGAACAATGCCATTCAAGCGACGCTTGATATTCTCCTGTGGCACTTCACTGCCATCTCTTTGCCTAATGTGCACGGGCATGCCGGATAATCGATCAACCTCAGCGTAGTCTGCAACTAACTTGAGGCGAATCTCGTCAGTCGGATAGGTAGCGCCATTAATCACCAGGTAGGCACCGCCCGTATCATTGATTAAATAAACCAGTTCCTGCGTCGCCGGATCGAAATACCACGAACGACGAGGTAACTCTGCTGCTTGCGAAGAACTCACCACGCCCAGATAGTTTGTCGGAGCCGATAACATCAAGTCCATTGGGTTTACGCCCTCAAACTGCTCCAGCGACGTAACTCGGCCAGAGCCCAAGGCCATCATCATCTCAAGATTAACACCCGTTTGGAGTTGCGTCGTCACTGCCATAAAATTAGCTCTCTCGGCCTGCCCTGGGAATTCGGCAAATCGATTAGTCGCATAGGCATAAATTATTGCTATCGAGATTATGAACACGACCAATTCAAATAATGAAAATCCAGCATGCTTCTGGAAATTTATTCGATTCATTTTACTATTAGCTCTGTGCCGATAATTCATCAAAGTAGTGGTGAGTTAAGCCTATTAATAATTTACTGCATGGATTTTTTTAGCCCACATAGGTAACTTGCTCTTTATTCCAAGCTACTACCCGTTTGCTGCTGTATTCAGATCCCATATTGGCAGGAATACACCCAGCGCCAAGATCAATACCAGGCCACCGATAAATGAAATTAGAATAGGCTCAATGGCATCGCTCATTTGCCCCAAATCATACTCGACTTCAGAATCGTAAAAATCTGCCACTTCAGCCAATAACTCATCCACTGTCCCGGTTTCTTCACCGATCGCTATCATTTGCAGAACTAAAGGTGAAAACATACCACTACTGCTGGCTGTTCGGTGCAAGGATTCCCCGCGCTCAACTCCCTCGCGCATTCTGTATATATTGGAACTGGTATAGACGTTCCCTACGGCACCTCCAACTATGGTTAAACCTTGGATAATAGGGACACCCGCCGCCATTACTATGGAAAAAGACCTGGAGAACCTGGCTAAAGCAACCTTCTCAAGTACTGTTCCTACAAGTGGAATGCTGAGCTTCTTCTCATCCCAGGTCAGCCTACCCTTGTCGGTATTACTCCAGTAAATAAACCCATAGATGCTCCCAAATATTGAAGTTAGAATAAAGGGCCAATAGTTGATCACGAAATTCGAAGTATCCATCAAAACCTGTGTTTGCCAAGGCAACTCAGCGCCAAGACGTTCAAAAGTATCTGAAAACACAGGTATTACAAAAACGGTAATTACTGCCAACGCAACAGTTATCGCGGACATAACGAATAAAGGGTAGCGGATAGCACTCTTTACTTGTTTGCGGGTAGTTTTCTCCAATTGGAGGTATTTACCTATTTCACTAAAAGCCATATCCAAACGGCCAGTATTTTCGCCAATATGCACTAGACTCAAAAACAATTTTGAAAAAACCCTTGGGTGCATCCCTAATGCAGACGCCAGGTCCATACCGTTTTCCAAACCCTCGATAACACTTATCAATACTTCCCGAAAGGCAAGATTGGCCAGAGACGCCTCCATGCCCTTAAGGGCTCTGTCCAAAGGCAGCCCCGCCTTGGTGAGGCTGTGCATCTGGCGAGCAAACATGATGAGATCATCGGCTTCAATTTTGTCGCTAGCCAAAAAGGCGTTAATTCGCTCTACAGTAGATGCATCAGACCCCGGTTTTGCTTTCCGCGTTTTTCCTAATGGTGCTTTTTTTCTACCCTGACCTTTTACTTCTCGAATTTCAATTGGCGTAACACGGGAGCCAAATAGCTGCGCGGCCGCATCATCAGCGTTACCGGCATCTAGGCTGCCTGACACTAGCGCACCGGTATTATCTCTTCCGCTGTATTGAAATTGAGCCATTTTTTACTAATACTCTCTAAGACTGATTTGCAAATGACAAGCACATCGCTTTGGCATGTTTTCTAATCCCTGCCTATGCTGCGCATCGGATCGCATTATTTGCCGCTACTATTTTGCTATTGATTCAACATTACCCGATCAAACTACGGCATGAAGTCTCTAGACTCATCAATCTGCTCAGACACTCTAAACACTTCCTCTAGGCTGGTTATACCTTGAAGCGCAAATTCTAGAGCACTCACTACTAGGGGTTTGTAGCCAGGTATTTGTTTGGCAACTTTGACAAAGTCCGATGCATCAGATCGACGCAGCGCATCGGCTAAAGCCTCGTTCATAACCAAAATTTCGAACACGCCTATGCGGCCTCGATAGCCCGAGTTATTGCAGCGATGGCATCCTACAGCTTTCTTAAACCTAGCCCCATCGACTTTGTCTGGCAATTGCTTTGTGGCCCAAGCAACTGCACTTAGATCTGGCTGGTGATCTTCAAAACACTGTTCGCAAAGCCTGCGCACTAATCGTTGCGCGACAACAGCGCGTAGCGCCGTTGCAGCTAAGAAACCTTCCGCACCCATGTCGACAAGTCGCATGGCGCTGGAAACCGCATCGTTGGTGTGCAGGGTTGATAAAACCATATGCCCTGTCATCGCCGCCCGAAGTGCGATCTCGGCAGTATCTGTGTCGCGTATCTCACCCACCAGTAAAATATCTGGATCCTGCCTCAAGGCCGAACGTAATATTCGAGCAAATGACAGGTCGATCTTTGGGTTTACCTGCACCTGATTCACACGATGCAATCTGTATTCCACCGGGTCTTCAACGGTAATGATTTTCTTACCGACCTCATTGAGTTCTTGCAGTGCTCCGTACAAGGTAGTTGTTTTACCACTACCTGTTGGCCCGGTTACTAGAATCAGACCGTGTGGCCGCTGAATCAATTTACGGAATACCTCCAACATATTTTCTGGCATTCCAACTTCATCCAAATCGGTGGCGCCATCAGTCTGGTCCAGCATGCGCATTACAACTGATTCACCCGCCTCGATTGGCATCGTCGAAAGTCGAACATCAATGTTTCTACCTTTTACCCTCAGACTAAAACGCCCGTCTTGCGGGAGTCGTTTCTCAGAAATATCCAAGCCGGAAAGTAGTTTCAAGCGCAACACCAGGGCTGGTGCAATGCGCCTCTCCTTCATTACCTGCTCTTGCAGAATACCATCCACTCGCTGCCTAATACGCAAAACGTTTTCGTCAGGCTCTATGTGTATGTCAGAGGCACGCACCTGCACAGCATCCTCAAATATCGATTGTAGGAGCTTCACCACTGGAGCATCACTATCATCTACACCGAGGCTTAAGGTTTCGAGATCGAACTCCCCATCGGACAGCTCTTCGTCCAGCTCTTCAGCGAAGCCGGCGATCTCTTCAGTTCGCCGATAGACAAGGTCCAGAGTGCTTAGTAGCTCATCCTCATCTACTAGAGCTGGCTGTATCGGTTGCCCGAGTATCCTTTCCAATTCATCCGATGCAAAGATGTCCATTGGGTCAGCTCTTCCAACTACTAGCACGCCGTTTTGGTCTGCCAAAACTATAGCGCGATAGCGTCTCGCATACGATTCACGCAGGCGCTGAATTACGCCAACATCAAAGTTGTAACGACGAAGATCAACAAATGGAATTTGTAGTTGTTGGCTGAGGTGGCTTGTAAATTGTTCTGATTTAAGAAAACCAAGCTCAATAATAACCTTACCGAGGCGCTGGCCTGTCTGCTGCTGACGCTCGACAGCTGAATTTAATTGCTCTTGCGTCAGCGCACCGCCGCTTACTAGCAGCTCGCCAATCTTGATCTTTTGCTTAGCAATTTCCATGTCTATTGCTGGCTAAGAGCGCCAAGCCTCTCTTGACTTCGGCGACGTAAATTCGCACTTAGGTTGGAATACTGTATCGCTTGAGAATACGCCTGACTCGCCTCTTCTGAGTTTCCAAGCTGATCATGTGCCGCGGCAAAACCGAACCACCACTTCCCTTGCGATTGGTCATGCTGGACTAAGGATCGGTAACTAATTACTGCTCCAGAGAAATCTCTACTCATTAGCTGCGCCGATGCGAGCAAATCATAGTACTCTGAGTCCTGTGTCATATCAGGGGCGCGGCTCATTAATAGGCTAACCGCTTCAGCAATTTCTCCGACTCTCATTAGTAGTCGGGCTTTCACTTTTTTAAACCCTGAGTGATTAGGCGTCAGTGCAATACCCGCATTGATGAGCGCGTTGGCTTCTTCCAAATAGCCTCGACTCATCAATAGTTTTGCATAGGTCTCGCGCGATTGGTGGGCATAACGATTGCTTGCTATAAACTGCTCAAGCGTTTCGTTGGCACCCTCAGTATTGCCATTTGAAATTAGCCGCAGCGCTTCTTGCACTGCTATGGTGTCTAATTGTTCGTTGGTAAATTCAGGCGCCTCTTTCACCGATTCAGCTGAGCTGCTGCGCAGCAACGCTGGGCTTGCTGCAATTGCAGCCGGTTCAGTGCTTATAATTACTTGAGTCGACTGGGTCGGTAGGGCCGCACTGTCAGCCATTAAATTTTCAGCAGATTGAGCAGTATTAACCCGTGATTCGACTAGTGAGGCGAGTGAATGCACGTTCGACACTGGGGCGGATTCAACAATTGCTTGTTCGCGCTGCAGCGCCTCTTCATTCAATAGAATTGATTCTTCAATATCTCTAATGAGCTGTTCCGAGTCGACAAGTAGGTTAGACGTCGGCGATCGAACCTGCAGATCTAATTGTTGCTCGACACTTTCTTGATTCGCTGTAAACCAGTAGTAAACCAAAGCAGCGAAAAGCAAAGCCAAACCCAGGAGAAGGTAGGGAAGAAAACCCCTGCCTTCCTCACTGACATACTCACTAGCAGGCAGCAGTTTGACCCTACCACCACTGGTATTGTCCGATTCTTGTCTGCGCTGATCTAAGTCGCGCAACATGTTATTCACTAAGCTCATTTGTAGAGTACACCTAGATAGAATACCAACACCGCGCCAACTAGAAGCGCTCCAATAGCCACCAGGGTAGGCACGTGATTCACAGTTGGCGAACTCACGCCCTCCGTGTCATCTGCAGCACTTTTCACATGATCTACCTTAACCGTTCGCTCGCCTTTACCAAATGCGACCATCAAGGCTTTATGACAGAGAATATTAATTAAACGGGGAATTCCACCGCTCGCTCTAAATAGAGAATCTAGCGCCCGTTTAGGAAATAAGAACGGCCCGTTATACCCCGCTGTAGCTAGACGATGAACCACGTATCGCTCAACGCCATCGCGATCTAGAGACTCAATTTTAAATGAAAAAGTAATGCGCTGCCTTAGCTGCCTTAGCGATGACTGACTTAACAAGACGTCTAACTCTGGCTGGGCAAATAGTACTACCTGAAATAGTTTCGCCTGCTCAGTTTCAATATTGGTGAGCAGCCTCAGTGCCTCAAGTGTCTTCTCAGGCATCGCATGCGCCTCGTCAATAAACAAAACCACTTGCTTCTTTTTTGCAGAAAGCTCCACCAACTTTTCTGTGATGTCTTGAAGCAGTCGGTGGTGCCCAACACCTTGATTAATCTCTATATTAAGCTCTTCGGCAAAGGCTAAAAACAATCCTCTGGGGCTCAGAACCGGATTCGCAATATACGCAGTTACATAGTTTTCTTTATTTTCCTCGAGGGTATTTAATACCTTTCGGCACAGCATGGTCTTTCCCGTGCCTACCTCACCTACAACTTTTATAAAGCCCTCGGCATTAGCGAGAGACACCATAACCATATTGTAGGCTTTATGATGGCTAGCCATATATAAGAAAAACTGTGTGTTTGGTGTCAGAGAAAAAGGCAATTCCCGAAAACCAAAATGTTGTAAATACATGACGAGTCTTCCTAATTTAATTATTAGCGAATGGATCGATAGCTCGATTCAATTCGCGAAATCTCTCTTTACTTTCGTTCAAAACGCGTCTATCACCCTGATCACTGGCCACTATCGGTTTGAGTAAAATAATAAACTCGCTCTTAACTGACTGTGTTTGTCTCTGCTCCAGCGCATCTCCAAGCAAAGGCACCTTACTCACTCCAGGAATTCCAGCGGTTTGATTAATGTTTCGTTCAAATGCCAAACCGCCAAGAACCACAATCCTCCCGTTCACGGCCTTGATAACACTGTCAATTTCTCGCGTTGTAGTCAGCGCCAAGGGCACAGTCTGACCGGCGATGCTCTTAATTTGCTCATCTACCGCACTGATGATCGGATGCACATGAAGAGTGATCTCTCCATTAGCACTGATCTGCGGGGTTATATCCATTGAAATGCCCGAGAAAAACTGTTCAAGATTGTTGTCAGCATTCGTGGTCGTATTATTGGCTGACGCTACCGTAGTAGTATCTGCCTGTGTCTGAAAATACTCCTGAGAGCCGTCTTGAAAAACCGCCTTCTGGTTATTGAGCACGCGAAGCTGTGGGCTGGATATTACTTGTGTGGTACCGCGTGTCTGTAGAAGCTGAAACACTGCATCGAAATCACTAAAGTTAGTGACGAACTGAAGCGGGTTTGAGATGCCTTCAATACCGCCGTTTCCAGACAAGAATTGAGCCGCTTGATCGTTGTTGCTGCCTAGAGCGCCGTCGGAATCTCCGCGGAATTCTCCGCTACCGCTTACTGGGTTGTTCGCTTGCTGGCCAAAAGTATTGAAGTCTAGAGCATATTGAAAGCCCTTATTTAGAATCACTTCAAGAAACTGAACCTGAATGATTACTTCCCGGCGCAATGATTCCTGCGCTGCATCGATGAATTTTTCGATCCGATCTAACTCATGAGGAAAGGCTGTAACAATGATAATCCCTGTGAGCGGCTGTACCAGCACACTTTTCCCTTCTTCAGTTACAGTGGATTGATTTCTGCTGCCAGCACCTCCACCAATACTTCCAAATAGGGCGGCCCCGGTAGCGGGGGTGCCCGCTCCGGTGCTTTCCTCGCCTAACAGGTTTGATATGGCAGTTTCCAGATCCGACCAAAAGTCAGTGCTTGTAGATGTGGATATTTGTCCGCCGGCACCCCCTGCGCCCTGCCCACCAAATTGCCCGTTCTGCCCGTTTAGCCCGTTCTGCCCGTTAAAGCCAGAATTGCCGTTAATTCCACCACCGCCGAAACCACCGCCGCCGAAACCACCGCCGCCAAAACCGCCGCCGCCAAAACCACCACCGCCGTTGAAACCGCCACCGCCGTTGACGCCGCCGCTTTGACTATTCCCGCTAGTTACTTGAATATTCGAACTCCCTTGTCTTTGCACATTCAAATAGTCGATTGAAAATTGACGCGTTCTCAATCCACCTGGACGAACCGAGTAGATATTCCCGCTGCGGGTAATGTCCAAATTGTAAATCTCAGCAACAGAGTCCATCGCCTCTTCTATGGTGACATTGGGCATACTTAAATTTATATTCACGTCCACATCCGGGCTTATCACAATACCAAAATCCGTGCCAGCCATAAGGCTGGTGAAAAATTCGGTTGCTGGCAAATTTGGAGGTGTGGAAATATCGATACGTTGCTCAACCGGCGCCAGCAAATCTTCGTCCAAAGACAAAGAGGGAATGAGTTCATTCAACAAATCAATGTCGTTTCCACTTAAGTTTTCTAACTCTTCACCTTGCTCAAAAAGAGCAGCATCCAAAGTTTCTTGGATTTCGCTCAATATCGTAGTGTCGGGCACATTCGCCGGCCTAGTAGCACACCCGGACAAACCCACAAACAATATTCCTAGTAACAAATTTTTCATAATTATGCTTTCAAATTTCTCGCTATTAATTGGCAAATTTTACCCCGTCCAACTATTGGCTCTGTGTATTGGATTTTACACTGACGCCGTACAGACTGACTCTGTGCACTTCATCATTAACGCTAAGAGTTACCCCGTCGCGGTCTATGACAATGACTTCGGCATCACCAATCACATCACCGATGGTTAACTGTTGTTGATTGATGACAGCGATCGGATAATCGCCTCCAGCTCGAACAAAGCTCAAGTCATAATTCGATGGAACGTCTGTTCTGACCAAATCTACTATCAACGTGTCATTATTTGCAGCCGTGATCTGGATCGGTCTAGTTGGATCTACTAGTGTTTCCCCATCGATGACATCAGCCATGCTCGTACTTGCCAAAAGCACACTGACAAACAGCGTAATTGTATTGCGGACTCTAAACACCTAGGAACCCCTCACTTGCACTAAGTGTATGTATTTCCAACGTCACCAGGGCTTCAGGCCAAGCCACTTTTTTAAAACTAACCGAGTCCCAAAAAAAACTGCCCGAAATTTCCTCAAGGAAGCGCAGATACTTTAAGGTACTGAAAAAATCTCCCTGAAACTCAAGCACTAGCCCGTGCTCAAAGACTTGGCCATTCACTTCATTCTCGTCCACGACGCCGACTCGCAATGGCACCGCCGCACTGTTCTGAAAGCTGATTAACTCCAATCCAGATTGCTGCTCTAATACTGATTGCAAAATTCTTGTCATATTAGACGGTGAAATGAAATTTTCTGTCAATCTCGAAATATCAACATTCAGCCTGCTTTGCTCTCTAGCTATAACCGCCAATCGGTCATTGGCAAACTTATTAGGATCTTCCTGGCTCTGGGCAACCATAGAAGCGTAAGAAGCCTGCTGCACTTGAATTTGTCGTTCGGCACCCTCTATTTGACCCTCTAATGTCGCGATACTTGTTCGATACGGGTCAAACATTAGCGATATGTAGGCGAGTACTAGGCCGAAAATGAGCACGGCCGCAATCGCGACTTTTTCTGCTTGTGTCCGCAATTCGAAACTCTTGCTCAGCAATGCCAGATTTTGTTTCAGCTGCTCATTCATTCGCTGAACTCAACTCAAATTCAAAAATCTCACTGCCGGCATCTGAGCGATAGATCCTAGGACTAAACTGCAAACCTCGAATCAAACTATTGCTGTCCTCTAGGCGGCTGACGTAGTGAGGAACCAATGCCGAGCTGAGAACGTCGCCTGCTAATTTGACCACCTCACCACCCTTTCCAATAGAAAATTCCGAGACACTTAACCCACTAATGCTAGCTCGAGATATATCCTTAAAATGCTCTGAAAAACCTACTGCTTGCCCTGCTATTTCTTGACTCAAAAAACTACGGATTTCACGGCTGGTTTCTAATTGCGCCTCAGCCTGATCGAGCCGATCGATCAATACGGCATTCTGAGATCTCCTCGTCAAAACCTCATTCAGCTTGCTCGATTTTCCCGTCTCTTCTTGAAGAATCCCATTCACCCTGGCTAACTCGCCGCGCAGACCCCACTCGGTGTAAATATCGACGCTTGTAACTGACACCATCACAGCAACAATCAAGCCCAAAATTTGCCCCATAACTAAGGCACTCAGAGCGTCTTTCTTCACCCTGAATTCAGGCAAATATAAATTGATTTGCTGATTCATTAGGCAGCTTCCTGCTTGGGTTTTCTTGATCTGCCAGATTTCTTGTTAGTTCTCAGAGTCGCACCGATGGCAGCCATGCCGATCTGCTGGCTTTCGGCAGTCAACTCTGTGGTGCTGTTCAGATGATCGCTAAGACTCAATACACTCACCTCAGCGCTTAGCACGCCATTCAACTCAGCTGCCAAAGCGGCACCATCATATTGACGCTGAGCGATAACGATACGATTGATCGGAATCTGCCCCATCTGGCTTTCGTAATAATCCAGCGAACGTTGTATCTCTAGCGCAAGGCGGTCTTTCAGGCTTTCCCACTCGATGGATTGCATGATTTTAGGATCTAGCTGCGTGTTGATTCGTCGGCTCAGGTACAGTTCACCCTGACGAGTAATGTTCATAGTGCTGCCATTACGGCGCAAATCAATGAAAGCCACACCGTTTTTATCGTCAATACAGTGGTTGGACAAATTTCGCATAACCAGCTCTGGGATATCAATCACAGCCATCTCTAAGCCGCTTTCATTCACCATTTCCACGATGTCCTTAATCTTCGACTTCAAAGCTGCAACCACGTACACCATGTTTCGTCCGCGGTAGGCATCCGTTGGAACCTGGAATACATCTAGTGCTGCGTCTTCCACCTTCATATCCAGAAGGTCTTTGATCTTCCACCTGACAGCCGCTCTAAGTTCACTGGGTTCGACTTCCGGCGCCTCTACTAAGTGCAGGTTGTAATCTTTTCGGTTCAGGACGTAGCTGCATTCCTTGCCCTCGATCTTCATACTTTTCACGAGTTTCGACAGCGCCATGCCTGCATCCTGCTCTGATTGCAGGGCAACTCGCTCAAAAGCAATAAGATACGGGGCTCCATCGCGCTCCCCCATCCAGGCGACAGCGAGCTGGTCGGAACTGACGAGAACACCGACCCGGCTGTTAGATTTTGCTTTTTTCTTGAAAAACTGCATTATCGCCCTTTCATGATCGCGGCAAGGTTACTGCCAATCGCCTAAAGTCAGCAAACCCTAGAGTGTTACTGTTTTTTAGGGGTCAAAATTCGGTCTTGCACGCAAGCGCGCCCAAAACTTTAAGGAACTCATAAAGGATTATCGTTTAAGCTACTAAATTCTAAAACAAAAAAGCGAAATCAGTGAAATAAACTAGGGATGATATATACAGGCTTGGGAAGAAGTGGCGCCTAGGCCATAAAACCTAGGGCAAAAAAGGGAAAGTTTCGAAAAATCAGCTAGTTCGGATTTTTTCGATTTTAACAATTGTTACGTAAACACTACCCACTAAACTGGTGAATTTTTGATCAATATTGTACTTTTTGAGCCTGAAATACCTCCAAATACTGGAAATATTATCCGTTTAACGGCAAATACAGGCTCACACCTGCATTTGATAAAGCCCTACGGTTTCGAACTTGATGATAAAAGAATGCGTCGGGCAGGCCTCGATTACCATGAATTTGCCGGTATTTCGCAATACCAGAACTGGCAAGACTTCATGTGTCAGCATAGCGAGAAACGGCTGTTTGGAATTAGCACCAAGGCTACGCTACATTACAGCGAATGCCGCTTCGAAAAGGGGGATTTTCTAGTATTCGGGCCGGAGACCCGCGGCTTGCCTGAAGAGATCAGGGGACAGCTAGGGCCAGAGAATCTTCTCAGAATCCCAATGTTGCCAGACAGCCGCAGCTTGAACCTCTCCAATGCTGCGGCTGTCGTGGTCTTTGAGGCCTGGCGTCAGCTAGGCTTCGCTACTGGCAACTGAACTGCTTAGTTTGTCGCTTCAGGTGCCGGGGCTTCGCCACTAGCATCAGCCTGTGTCGCGAGTTTCTGCTGCTTATACAGCGCGTCAAAATTGATTGGCGCGAGCATGAGTGCAGGAAAACTACCCTTCACAACCAGTGAATCGATAGCTTCTC
>Ga0115568_10002897_pt1 | contig 11821 bp, 10 predicted proteins | sample COGITO_mtgs_1204_FD_87296 | JGI IMG/M metagenome (GOLD analysis project Ga0115568, IMG submission 87296) | Pelagic marine microbial communities from North Sea - COGITO_mtgs_120426 | ecosystem: Environmental > Aquatic > Marine > Epipelagic | place: Germany:Helgoland, sampling site Kabeltonne...
GATGCCATAAGCAGCACTGCCAATCCTGATCTCCATGGCCTGTACCTTATGTTCTTCCAGCTGAGTTTAACTGCATTCATAGCGCTATCTTATTGCTAAAATGTTCTTTTAATCGGTTGTCGTGCGTAACAATGAGCAAAGTAGAATTGGCTTCTTTCGAACTTCGTTTTAATAATTCAATTACCGCCGCACAGTTCTCATCGTCTAACGCCGAAGTGGGCTCATCTGCTAAAATCAATTGAGGGTTATTTACAAGCGCTCTAGCAATAGACACCCGTTGTTTTTCTCCCTCACTTAAATCGGTAACCTTTGCCGTTAACTTATGGGTGAGGCCCAAGGAGTTTAAAAGGTCCTGAGCATGCTTTAAATTTTTTTGGTTTCCACTTAGATTTTGTGCTAAAAGGACATTTTCAAGCACATTCAGTGCCTTCACAAAATGCGGCTTCTGAAAAATCACACCAATATTATTTCCTCGAAACCGATCCATTTTACTGCCTGACAAATGAGATGTACAGGTTCCTGCAATATCAATTTGCCCATCTAATGGAGAAATTAATCCAGCCAACAAATGCAATAAAGTCGTTTTACCACAACCCGACTTACCAATTATTAATGCCTGTTCACCTTGCGGATAAGAGAAGCTGGGAAAAGTGATTCGTTCGCCCCCCTTATATGCAAATGATATGTCTTTTACTTCAATCATTAAAATCCCGTAATCGCTACTGTGCAAGACCGGTTAAATGGTGGCTTATTTCTTGGCCAAGGATGCTGAATATTTAAAAACATGGTTTTACCGTCAGGAGTAAAATAAGTCCCTGTTGTTTCACTTCCTTTAGGCCCAATAGCAAATCTCATTAAATCACTTCGCTGTGGCTCTTGCTTGCTCAAAGGTAAAAAATAGACCTCATTAATGAAACGTTGAGCGGCGGTTACATATTGGGGAACACGACCTCTATCAAACCAATCAATGTCTTCATTGATAACAAGATAATCTACACCATCAAAAGTTTGAATTGCATTTCCGTCTGGATTAGATAATATAGTGGCTGAATCTGCTTCATCAATGCCACCCTCTAGATAGCTTCTCATCTTGTTGGTTGCTGGATCAAACTCTAAAATTCGACCATGCACATCGGAAAACACATTGTTTCCTACCTGAAAATGATCTATAAAATGTTTCGCGGGAACGGCGCCTTCTAAGATTCGTCTGGTCCAATCAAATTGTACATTTCCTGTTTCTGAAATATAGATTTTGCCATTTGACGATGCTAACCATTCGTGGCGTTGAAACAAAGTTGCCCCACTTTCAAGTGCAATGTCCCTGCACCTTATCAGCGAATTAGTATCTCGAGGCAATTCAAGCCATTTCCCTGATTCACCATCTAACGATTGGCGGTACGCGTATAATTGTCCACTGGTGTAATCCCCAGCCTGATCAGCAACAAACTTAAAAAATACAGCGACAGGATAATCATCGGTTAAATAAACGGTCTTACCGTCTTCCATACATTCTGCGTCTTCGTGCATGAACCTGCCCATCGCATATAATTTTTGTAACGGTTTCTGCGTAATGGGGTCAATTTCAACCATCCAACCAAAATTGGTATAGGCGTCTCGATTGTTAATTGGACTCAGATCAGAAATATAAGTTCCATTAAACGAGATGTTCGCATTAGACAAAGGGTAGGTTTCTTCAGCACTTAAAACAGTTCCCCATGGAGTAATCGTACCACCACAATTTCTGTGCGTATCTCTAATTGGTCGAAAATCAACGTGTTTAAAATCACCTACCGTTTTCCAACCCATACTGTCTTTCTTTACTTCAAAAACAGTTGCTCCGCCACCATCACCAAGCGCCTGATTAACATACCTGTCTTCATGCCCAATATACAAGTACCCGTGTTCACTGGAATTTTCTATTGGAATATACACACACAAGTCATGACTCCCTTTTGCCGGAAACTGCTTGCCATCGGCACGCGTTACCTTATCTATAAATTCCGTAAAGAGTATTTCATAACTAAATCCCTCAGGCAATAGTAAATCCATCGAATTATAGTTCGTATCAATGGCTGTAAATGGTGGAATGTGCGCGCGCTCCTGTTCCTCTTCATTAATTAATTGGTGTTCAATTACAGTTACGCTGCTTGTACTTTGCTGACTCTTTCCACAGGCCGACAGTAAGACAATAGATAGTACAATAAGAACTTTGTTCATAGTGAAAATAGTGCTAATTCAATTTTTTTGATTATCTGCATTATCAGTATCCTGGATGGTTTCTGAATCAGCCAGTGCCAATTGTTGCGCGTGTAATTCAGCAAGGTCTGGGACAACGTGTTTTCTCGATCTAAATACAAAGAAGAGGCCAAGTAAGATGCACGGTATTGACAAATACTGCCCCATATTTAATACCGAATCATCGGCAATATTTTCAGCCTGATGTTCTTTAATGAATTCGATAAAAAATCTTGCTGTAAACAAAAGCGTAAAAAAGAGCCCTGTAATCAACCCCATTCGAGTATAGCCCTTTTTCTTATAAAAAACCCAAATCAATAAACCAAATATGAGTAAATAACAGAGTGCTTCATAAAGTTGAGCAGGATGACGGGGGCTTGAGTCAAATCCATGAATGCTATTATTCCAATACTGAGAAAAGCTGAATGCCCATGGAACATTTGTAGTTATCCCCATAATTTCATGATTGAACAAATTCCCAATTCGAATAAAAAACGCCGCAATGGCAATTGCTGGAGCCACGCGATCAAAAATCCACAAGACGGGTTTTTCTTTTAATATTCTCTTCGAAAAAATAATAAGTGAAATAATGATAGTAATGGCGGCACCATGACTCGCTAACCCACCTTCTCTGATGTTTAAAATACTCCATAAATCGTCTCTGTAGGATGGCCAATCATAAAAAAACACATGCCCCAAACGTGCGCCAACAACTGTTGCTATTAATACGTACATCAATAATTTATCCAGCCTTTTTAAATCCTCTCCCTCGCGCTTAAACATGGTTTGCACAATCTGATAACCAACAAAAAAGGACACCGCAAACAACAAACCATACCACCTGATTTCAAAAGTTCCTATTGAAAACATGGCCGGTTCTACATTCCATTCTATTGCGAGTATGTTCATCATTATGGTTTCTTTTTTCGAGCAGGATAAACATTGTTCGCAGGGTAAATGTCAGCCATCCTTCTAGTAGGATCTATTTCAACTTTTGCAATCTTTTTAAATGGAACATCAATATCTAGTTCATATTCTGGATAAGCCCAACCCCAATCTTTCTGGATTTTATTAAACTTGGCTAGATCCGGACCTTTTTCACCTCTCATTATTCTTATTGGAATATAATGCCACTCCACCGTTCCATCTGATAGCGTTATTTTAATGTCTAAAGGCATGGGCATATCGCCCCGTTTCTTTAATACGATTTTTGTTGCCTTGCCATTTTTCTGTACGCTGTCTATAACATAATCTACTGTATTGACCGTACCGACAAACTGCTCCATATACCAATCCAGCTCCAAGCCAGAGGCCTTTTCCATAATTCTTTTAAAATCATCTGGTGTAGGATGTTTAAACCGCCAGGTTTTGTAGTAATCCAACATTCCCCGCTGAAATGCTTCTTTTCCAACAATATAACTCAACTGGTGCAAAAAAACAGCTCCTTTTGAATAAACCGATATGCCGTAAGTTCTGTTCTTTTTGTAATGATCCGCATGCGTTGTAAGCGGCTCTTGATCTACCGATCTGGCTAACATCGCGTACCCCATATAAGAGTTTGCTAAAGGATTGACCGCATTTCGCTCGTACAAATGATCCAACGTCATTGCTTGAGCATAAGTAGTAAACCCCTCATCCATCCAAGGATACTTCGATTCATTCGTAGCCAGCATTCCCTGATACCAGCTGTGAATGCTTTCGTGAACGGTAACACTAACTAAACCTGCAAAAGATCCGTGAGACGTTATTAGCGTGCACATCGGGTATTCCATACCCCCATCTCCTCCTTGGATGATTGAATATTGTGGATAGGGATATACACCAAAATTCTCGTTGACGTATTCAAAACTCTGCACTGCATAGGGCTGTAGATTTGTCCAATTCTGCGCTGAGCTATCGGCCTGATATAAAAAATGAATTCTGGTGCCATTCTCCATCTGAACAATGTCGTGCTGATAATCAGGGTCGGCCGCCCAAGCAAAATCATGTACGTTTTCTGCTTTAAAATGCCAATGTAAAACTTCTCCATTAGGCCTATTCAAAACAGTTCCTTTGGGAACATAACCATGGCCTATTTCATCCGGATTTTGCAAAACACCCGTTCCACCAATAACATAACTTTTGTCCATGTGAATGGTAACATCAAAATCACCCCATACACCATGGAATTCTCTTCCAACATAAGGGTTTGCATGCCATCCTTCCTTATCATATTCGGCCATTTTAGGGTACCATTGGGTCATGGAATAATCAATTCCTTCATTATTCATCTTGCCCGTTCGTCTGATCTGTAAAGGAATTTGTGATTCATATTCCATTTCAAACTCAACCGTTGTGTTTGGTTTAATACCTACAGGTAGTGACACCTCCATAATGGTACCTTCCACAATAAATTCAACAGGCTCTCCTTGGAACTTCAATGAAGTAATTTTGTGATAACCTACATCTTTCTGATCCAGGTGTAAAATTCTGTCTGTTACTCGGCCATCAGGATCTGAAATGGTTCGAGAACGAGTATCCATCATTGAGTTAGGTTGAAAAGCATTGTAATACAAATGAAAAAACACTTGATTCAACTCGTCTGGTGAGTTGTTGGTATACCGAATCATTTGCTTGCCTGAAAACTGGTGCTGTTCGTGATCAACAACGATATCCATATTGTACTGAATTCGTTGTTGCCAATACCCCATATAAGCTGGGTTCGGGCCTTTCATGGTTGGCGGATTTTCTGGTGGTCGTTGTGCACTTATACTGCTTACAACTGCAACTAAAACAAATGTTATAATAAGTTTAAACATATTTTATTTTTAACAATGGTTTACAAGAATTGTTCCTTAGTTAAATTAAGCCATTCCAAGGTTGAATTGCAGAAAATATCTTCTACTACAGATTCATCTAAATTCATTTCCGTTATGAACTTTCCAATTTCAAGATCACCAAGAGGAAATGGGTAATCGCTGCCGAGGGTAATTCTTTTTGAACCTTGCACTTTCAAAATGTACTCCAGCATCAATGGATCATGCGTAATGCAATCCACCCAAAATTTACCTAAGTATTCTCTTGGATTAATCGGGTTATCCACTGCTACTAAATCTGGCCTGCAGTTGAAGCCGTGTTCTACTCTTCCTATGGTTGGTAAGAAGGAGCCTCCTGAATGAACAAAGTTTAATCTTAATCCCGGAAGCTTTTCTAAAACTCCTCCAAAAATCATAGAACACATTGCTCGTGATGTTTCTGCAGGCATACCGACAAGCCATGGCAGCCAGTACTGCTCCATGTGTTTTTTACCCATCATGTTCCATGGATGAACCATTACTGCTAAACCTAATTTAGAACATGCTTCAAAAATTGGAAAAAATTCGTCTTCGTTTAAGTTTTTATTATTGATGTTGGATCCTATCTGGATTCCAACCAGACCCATTTCTTTGATCCGATGTAATTCTTTAATCGCCAATTCTGCGTCTTGCATTGGCACTGTGCCTAACCCAACATATTGCTTCGGATACTTGTGTACAATATCTGCAATATGATCGTTGAGGAATTCTGATATTTGAAGACAATCTTTTGGCTTCGCCCAATATGAAAAGAGCACCGGAATCGTACAAATTACTTGCACCTGTGTATCAAATTCCAAGTATTCATTAATCCTAACTTTCGGGTCCCAGCAATTCTCATTTATTTCTCTGAAAAATTTACTGTCTTGCATCATTCGTGCCCACCCTTTTCGGTGGTGGTCTAAATGAATAAAACCACCGTAGCCAAACTTCTCAGACCATCGTGGCATTTGTTCAGGCATTAAATGTGTATGCATGTCAATTTTCAGCATATCATCCCGCTTTTATCAGTTGATTTGAACATTGTTGATTTGTGTTTTCTTTGTTTGGCTTTTTCACGTTCTTTTTTGGAACCGGATCTTGCCCCCAAGTTCCCCACGGATGGCATTTACTCAGTCTCTTTATTCCAAGTAACATCCCTTTCAGTGGCCCCCACTCTTCAATCGCTTCAACCGCATAATTTGAACAGGTAGGTTCATGCCGACACGAACCAGGGAAAAGGGGTGATATAATCCATTGGTAAATTTTTACCGGAAAAATGAAAATTTTATTTAAAACCTTCCTCATAAGGGTTCGGAAAGTTAGCAAGAAATATTTGATTTTAAATATAAAATAACCCTGCCCAATACAGCGATCGAACAGGGTTATTTTAAGTTTGATTTCTTACTTAATTCCTAGTTTCTTTTTAATGTCTTTTGGAATTCCATCCTTGTGAATCAAAATATTCATTGTTTTATACCTCGCATAAGGGAATGAAGCATAAAAGTAGCCATCACATTCGTTGTGTTTTGTTCCCCATGAATTTTTTACAATGAAATACTTTGTTCCATTTTGATCTTTCATGGTACCTGTAATGTGCATGCCGTGATCATCTGTGGTTTCCTGTGAATCAAATGCCTCTTGTCTTTCCTTTTGTGAAACAGTTCGTTCTGTGCCGGGTGTTAAAAAAGCATTAGACACCTTTTCTGCTCCCGCAGAGTTAAAGTACTTGTCGTCTTTACCTTTTGCCTTGATCGTTGATTCATCTTCTGGCAAAATAGCCAATGCGTCTCTAAATGAAAATCCTTTTTCTGAAACGTCGGCACCCCATGCAAACGTATATCCATTTTTAACGGATTCTTCCATTACTTGCATTAATTCATCTATTGGCAAATTATACCCCGTGCGCATGGCCCAATTATCTTGTACCTCTAGTGCAAATTGAGAATAAAAAGGATGGTGCGTATAAGATGTCAAAGACACGTAATCATCCATGCTCCAGCCCAACGACTGAGAAAAACTCATTGGAGTGTATTCATTTCCTTCATATGTGAACTTAAACTCTTCCATGTTTTCGTCGGGTAAATCTCCCAAATAGGCATCAACTACTCCCGAAATGGCTTTCTTCCAGTTTCCTGAAAGCTTTCCTCCTTGTGGCTTCTTGGCAAGAACGCCAACCATCGCTTTCATCATTTGTTCCATCTCTTCGTGACTGTGTGTTTCAGAGCCGTATTCTAATCCCTTGTAAACTTCTTCTGGGACAATTCCATAACGCTCTATTACCCACGGAATATCATGAAACGCTCCACCTTGACCAAAATTAAATGTTCCATACATTCTTAAATAATTTTCTGCTTTACCGATGTAAGCGTTTCGAACGATAAACATTTCAGATAAGTTGTGTTTGCCTTTTTTCATTCGAAGCAATTCAGATTCAAAAAACGACAGTGACGAAAAACTCCAGCAAGTACCGGTTCTGTTTTGGTTTTGAACTCCCGTAGCATCGTTATCCGCAATAATTTCAAATTGATATTCGCTCCCTTTCTTATTCGTTATTGGTGCTTCTTCTTGTGCAAAGCTACTACCGCCCGAAATTATCAGGCCAGAAAGCAACAGAGATTTTGTTATTTTTTTCATCTTTTTAGTTTATTATATATTCAGTTGTACCGTCTCGACTGTCTTTTAATTGAACACCTGCGGCACTTAATTCATCTCGTATTTTATCTGAAAGTGCAAAGTTCTTATTCTGCTTTGCCTCTTGTCTAATCTTCACAAGCATTTGCAATGCTTCGTCTAAAAGACCTTCATTTCCAGTTTCTTCCACTTTTAATCCAAGCACATCCACAACCATACCGGAAAACGTGTTACTAAGTAAGTCCTTGGTTTCTTCAGCTATTTTGGTGATTCCTCCTTCTTTTTCAAAAGCGTTAATCTTACCAACTAATTCAAAGAGGGTTGCGATGGTTCTCGGTGTATTAAAATCATCACCCATAAATTGATAGCACTGGGCACAAAGTGCTTCTATTTCTTGGTTCAAAATGGGATCTACTTCCGTTTTTTTAAATTTCAGTTGTCCCAATGTTTTCAAAGCTGTCATTAATCGCTGAAACCCTTTCTCGGAGGCAGCCAATGCCTCACTTGAAAAATCCAATGTGCTTCTGTAGTGTGCTTGCATCATGAAAAAACGAACGACCATCGGGGAATAGGCCTTGTCAAGGAGCTCATTCTCACCTGAAAAAAGCTCGTGAGGAAGCAGCGTGTTTCCGGTAGATTTGCTCATTCGTTTGCCGTTTAATGTGAGCATGTTTCCATGCATCCAATAATTGACTGGTTTAACACCATGTGAAGCTTGGCCTTGTGCTATTTCACATTCGTGATGTGGAAATTTCAGGTCCATACCTCCTCCATGAATATCAAACTGGGTTCCCAAATATTTAGAACTCATTACCGAACATTCTAAATGCCATCCTGGAAATCCAACGCTCCACGGTGAAGACCACCTCATGATGTGATTTTCGGATGCTTTTTTCCAAAGCGCGAAATCGATTGCATCTCTCTTTTCTGACTGACCGTCTAGTTCTCGAGAACCTTCTCTTAGCTCTTCTATTTTTCGACCCGATAATTCGCCGTAATCGTTGGCCTCCGCATATTTTTTTACATCAAAATATACGGACCCATTTACTTCATAAGCCAAATTTTTGTCCAGTATATCCTGAATCATCTCTATTTGCTCTAGAATGTGACCGGTAGCTGTTGGCTCTATTGAAGGCGCACATGCATTGAAGTGTTTCATTACGTTATGAAAATCGACTGTATATCTTTGCACAATCTCCATCGGTTCTAATTGCTCAATACGCGCCTTCTTCGCAATTTTATCCTCTCCTTCATCGGCATCGTTTTCTAAATGCCCCGCATCTGTAATGTTCCTAACATAACGCACTTTGTAACCTAAGTGAATTAGGTATCTGTATACCATGTCGAATGTTAAAAAAGTACGGCAATTTCCGAGATGAACGTTGCTGTATACAGTGGGGCCGCAGACGTAAAGTCCCACATTTGGGCTGTTGATAGGGTGAAATTCTTCCTTGTTTGCTTTTAGGGTATTGTAAATGAAAACTTTATTGTCTTCGAATTTCGTCATCCTATTAAATGTCGATTTTTGAATCTAGGCCAATTTGCTCCAGCAGTTCCATTTTCACAGCATGGTCATTAAATTTTCCACTGAATTGACTCGTTATCGTAGAGCTGTGGGTGTCGCCCACTCCTCTTGAGTTAACACATAAATGTTTTGCTTCAACAATACAAGCCACATCTGGTGTTCCTAAAACTGCTCTCAACTCTTCAACTATCTGAACTGTCAAGCGTTCTTGAACACTCGGTCTTTTGGCAAAGTGTCTCACAATTCTGTTGATTTTAGACAAACCAATCACATTATCTTTGGCATAATAAGCCACATGCGCCTTACCAATTATGGGTGCAAAATGATGTTCACAAGTTGAGTATACTTCAATGTCTTTTTCAATTAACATTTCGTCATACTTGTATGCATTGTTAAAAAGTGATATGGATGGGCTATTCTTTGGATTCAAGCCAGCAAATATTTCTTCCACATACATTTTTGCTACTCTTCTTGGGGTTCCTGACAAACTATCGTCATTCAAGTCTAATCCAAGCGTAATCATAATTTCTTTGAAGTGCTTTTCGATCAGCTCTATTTTTTCGTTGTCAGATAAATCAAATGCGTTATCTCTCAAAGGAGTTTCTGCGGAAGAGCCAACATGATCTTCTCCCATCGCCACTATGTCTTTCAATTCACTCATTTTTTTGAAGGTGTAAATATAGTTAAAGTTTACTTCTTGCAGGATGCAATACTGTGATAACAATAATCATTCCTTATTGTTCTAGGTTATACGGATAATTAAAACGTTAAAAATTGCATGAAAATAGAGGCCGTTGGATTTACAAAAGACTCCAAAAATAATTTGAAATACAGTTTGTATTAATCAGGGGCGCTTTACACAATGATAAATGGCTTGCCAAGAAGTGTCTTGTGTGGGCGTATACGTAAGAAAATACCTGTCTGACTGCTTGTCTTTATTTATTTCCAATAGATATTCCTCTCCGTAGGTGTTCATTTTGTAAACCTGTTTGGTGTCCAAGTAATCGGTTACTTTGTGAATATCAGCACTGTGTCCGTCTCCTGCCTCCCAAATAACATGACTGGCGGTAATGTGCCACTTGCAAAAATCAACTTCTACTTCGGGTTCAGCTTGATTGTGATTGATTAGTTTACGTTGGAATGCCTCATAGGTTTGAGCTGACATATTTAAGATGCCCAATACTGCTATCAAAAAAGCCACAAGCTTCATTTGTTATTCTTTGCAGTAATAAGAAGATAATTTTAGGCTGGACCTATTATACGCGCAAGAGAAAGTTAGTTACTGATAACCCCTTTTTTTTACTCGAATTTTCGACCAATGGAAGGTTTTCTCTGTTTACCGAACAGCCATGCAGAAATAACGAAACAGCAGGTTTGCTTGAAGCGTTGTAATTAATACCCCCTAATCACCTTCTCCACACTTCCATCATCGTACTGATAAATGAGTGGTGTGTTGGGTTTAAACGTGGTTTCTCTGCCTTATAAATCAAGAATGCGGATTAATTTTCTGGGTTGGTTGGAGTATTCTGTTATTCCTAAAGAAGAACAAGCATTGTTCCTATCGGTGCTGAAAGTTACTCTGGGATCTATGATCTGTCCCATTAGCAGCAGGCCAACCCTCTTCTGAGCCAATAATGACAAAGATTTGGCCAATCCCAATTTTCGTAAAAGGATCTCCGTGCCGACATCAATAGCCGCTCATGTCCTTACTTTTAATCGAGCAATAGAAATACGATTCCTTTTCTCATTTATTAATATTTGAAGGAAAATGCACAAAAAAATCCCATTCTCCTAAGAGAACAGGATTGATGCTTTTGAGAGGTGGAAGCCTTCTCATCGGCTTGTTTTGCAACAATGTCAATCAAATCACTTCGAAAGACAATTCAAAAATATAAAAAAGCAATTGACCTTGAGGATTTTGATAAAATTTAATCGATTCCAATCTTAAACAATAGCTAAAATGTCAATATGTTGTTTAAATACGCAGTCAATAAACTAAAAAACCATCATAATCATAAGATTACAAGGGTTCTTAGTACAGGAGATGATTGTATTGTCTAACCAAATCATTTCTTGAATTTTAGTGTGCAGACAATAATAAGTTTGAAATAGTCGTTTAAAGGGAAACCATTTATATGAAAACTTCTTTTTTCTGCAATAGCATATTCTCAAGAAACTTGTAAAGCGAGAATCACAGAACCATCCGACAAATATCAACTTCAAGCACAATTCACTTGTAAGCCTGAAAATTTTTCGTTTACGTTACAAGATAAGTTGGGGACTGAAATCTTTAGAACTGACAATCCAGATTTTATATGGGATGAAAAGACAAAAGATGGAACAATTGCACTGAATGGCATCTATAACTATACTCTTAAATGTCGTTTTGTTGATGACGCTGTTAAATTAACAGGACAAGTAACTTTAATACGTTAGCTGTAGCTTTAACAATTCACAAAAAAGCCCTGCAACTCTACGTTACAGGGCTTTTGTACTCGAGGCGGGACTTGAACCCGCACGTCCCAAAGGACACAAGATTTTAAGTCTTGCGTGTCTACCAATTCCACCACTCGAGCATCATCCACATTCTGATGATTCCGATAAATCGGCATCA
>Ga0115568_10002899_pt1 | contig 11820 bp, 10 predicted proteins | sample COGITO_mtgs_1204_FD_87296 | JGI IMG/M metagenome (GOLD analysis project Ga0115568, IMG submission 87296) | Pelagic marine microbial communities from North Sea - COGITO_mtgs_120426 | ecosystem: Environmental > Aquatic > Marine > Epipelagic | place: Germany:Helgoland, sampling site Kabeltonne...
AATATTTAGCAAAAAAGCTAGTCAAAAAACATCCAAAAAGTTTAAACTATCAGTTAGAAGCAGCTGTAGTTCAGGAGAAATCTGGAAATACTAAAAAAGCTGAAAGATCGTATAAAAAATTATTCGCAAAAATAGATGGAAGGCAATCACAAGCTATAAATTTAGCAAATACTTTTAGTAGATATGAAATGTATCAAAAAGCTTTGGATGTATATGCTATTGCTTATAAACTAAACCCTCAAAACAATTTTGGGACACAAAAAGCACAACTTTTTTCTTTACTAGGGAAGGTTGAGTTAATGATTGCTCAGTACCTTGATGTTATGGAACAAAATCCAAGACAAAAGCAAATGGTTACATCTAAAATTCAAAGGTTTTTAGATAATGACGGAATTAAAAGCGACAAGAATTATCAATTGGTTAAAAAGGCGTTATTGCAAAAAGTAAGAAGTGAAAAAGTAAGAACTGATTTTACTGAAATGTTGATTTGGCTTTTTATGCAAAATCATCAATTTAAAATGGCTTTTTTACAAGCTAAAGCTCTTGATAAACGAACTAATTCTGATGGTGAGGGAGTTTATGATTTAGCTGATTCTTTTTTGGATAAAGAATACTATGATGTAGCTATTGAAGCTTATGACTATGTTATACAAAAAGGGAAACAAAACTACCTTTATATTGATGCTAACATTAATAAATTGTATGCTCTTACCAAAAGTTTGTCAAGTTCAAATAATGATATTAGTATTTTGGAAGGTGCTTATCACCAATTAATTACTGAGCTAGGGAATAATAGAAGTACAGTTATTTTGCTTTCGAACTATGCACATTTTAAAGCCTTCTATTTATATGATTTAGAAGCTGCTGAAGCTCTGCTTTTGGATGCAATGGAAATTTCAGGCATTGATAATTATGATTTGGCTGAATGTAAAATGGAGTATGCTGATGTTCTTTTGTTGCAAGGAAATATTTGGGAATCATTATTGTATTTTTCTCAGGTTGAGAAAGATTTTAAAGAACACCCAATTGGTCATGAAGCAAAACTAAGAAGAGCTAAAATTTCTTATTTTCAAGGAGATTTTCAATGGGCACAAGCGCAATTAGAAACTTTAAAAGCATCCACATCTAAACTAATTGCTAATGATGCCATGGAACTTTCACTACTGATAATGGATAATTACAACTTAGACACTACTGAGATTTCAATGCGAACTTTTGCAAAAGCTGATTTACTTTCTTATCAACAGAAGTATGATAAAGCAATTGTAAAATATGATTCTGTTCTTACAGCTTTTTCTGGTCATACTCTTTCTGATGAAATTTACATGAGAAAGGCACAGATTTATTTTAATCAAGCTAATTATGAACTTGCTTTACTTGAGTACGAGAAGATTGAAAAAGATTGGGCTTATGATATTTTAGCTGATGACGCACTTTATAAAAGAGCAAAAATCTATGATGATATTCTTGATGACAAAGAGAATTCTATGAAAATTTATGAGCATATTTTACTAGAACATAATAGTAGTATATATGTTGCTGAATCAAGAAAAAGGTTTAGAGAATTGAGAGGTGATAATTTAAATACAGAAAAATAATGATAATTTATAATGTAACTGTAAATGTTGATGAATCCATTGCTAAGGAATGGTTAAGTTGGATGCAAGAAACCCATATTCCTGAAGTAATGACTACTGGAATTTTTCTAAAATCACAGATTAACAGAGTAATTACACAGGATGATACTGGAAGTACTTTTGCTATCGCTTATACTTGTCCTTCAATGAAGGATTTGCATCAATATCAAATAAATTTTGCTACTGAATTACAACAACAACATGTGGCTCGTTATGGAGATAAAGCAGTTGCTTTCCGTACTTTGATGGAGGTTATTCAAGAGTATTAATTCCTGTTTTGAAAAAAGTAATTAAGGCATATTTACAATTAGAAGAACATGTCCTTTTAATGATAAAGGCTGAGTTTTTTGTGCAGTTAATTGGAGCCGCTTTCTTCTTGATTTTAAATATCTATTTGGCAAAGCAGGGTTTTTCTGATCCTGAGATAGCCAATTTTATTTCCTATCGTTTTCTGGCAGTTATGTTGTTGGCATTTCCTTTAGGTTTTTATATAAAAGGAAAACCATTGAAACCCTTTTTTATTTTAGGTAGTTTAGGTGTGCCTACGGTTGCTATTGCACTTGTTTTGGCTATACATTATGGGTTGTATCACTATTTGCCTGCCTTATTTATTTTGTGGGGAGTCGTTTTTACTTTGTTTCAAGTAAGCTCGTTGCCTTATGTAATGCGAAATACTTCAGTTGCTAATCAATCCCATGCTATATCATTGAATTATGCTACCCATAGTTTTGGTACAATTTTAAGTGGAATAATGATCTTTGGTTTTGGGCAGTTTATGCGAGAGATGGATGAAGGAGTCATTCTATTATTCATTGCTACACTAGGTTTTTTTGGGGTGTATTATCTGTTAAAAATGAAAGTGGATGTGGTAGTCCCAGTCAAAAAAGGCTTGCAATGGACATCCTATGACTGGGGCTTGTTGCTCAAAGCAATTGTCCCAACTATTATTATTGCTATTGGGGCAGGACTAACAATTCCGTTTATTAATTTATTTTTCTTTCATAATTTTCAAATAGATTCTAAGGGCTTTGCAGTAATTGGTGGTGTGGCTAGTATATTGGTTGCGTTTTTAGCTTTGCTTGTTCCTAATGTTAAGAATAAATTGGGTTTTAAAAAGGGAATAACTTATACCCAAACTACTGCTGTACTTGCATTGATTGCTTTGGCTACTACTGAGTTTTTTGCAAGTTATTGGTGGGCTTTGCCGGTGGCTGTTTTGTGCTTTTGGGTGCGTACTCCACTTATGAATATGGCAGCACCTATGACATCTGAGCTTACTATGAATTATGTAGGAAAGAAAAACCAAGAAATGCTGAGTGCAATTATGGCGGCAATCTGGAGTGGAAGTTGGTTTTTTAGCTCCCAAATATTCAGGTACTTAAAAGCTGAGGGGTTACCTTATGCCTATATTTTTTATATCACGGCTGGATTGTATGGTTTTGGGGTGTTTATGTACTACCTCTTGGTGTTGGATTATGAAAGGAGGAAGTAATTGGCCTTTATTTGTCTTTACTCATAATCCTAAGATCCCTTGTAAAAAAGAGAGCTCTACCAGAATAGTACTCCTTATTTACTGGAGGCGTTATGACTAATTATGTAATCATTGTAATATAAAAAGCCAGACAATTGTCTGGCTTTTTATATATTTCAACATTTAAGTTTACTAGATTATCATTCCAGCAGCAACTGTTTCGTTTGATGCTTCATCTACCAAGATAATACTTCCAGTATTTCTATTTCTTCTATAGCTATCAAAGAATAAAGGTTTAGTAGTACGGATTGTAATTCTACCGATATCATTTAATCCAATTTCTAAATCATCTTCATTTCTGTGTAAAGTATTGATGTCCATTTTGTATTTTACCTCTTTAATAATACATCTTGCAGTTTGGCTTGTATGTCTGATAGTATATTTTCCCCTTGGAATCATTTTCTTGTCATTCATCCAGCAAATCATAACATCAATATCTTGTTCAATAGTTGGTTTATTGTTTTCTCTCACTAACATATCGCCTCTACTGATGTCAATATCATCCTCTAAAGTCATGCAAACTGACATAGGAGAAAAAGCTTCTTCAACCTCTCCATCAAAAGTATCAATTGATTTAATTTTTGAAGTAAACCCTGAAGGAAGTACAGTTACATTATCTCCAGGTTTAAAAACCCCACCTTCAATTCTCCCAGCATATCCTCTGTAATCTGGATGTTCAGTAGATTGTGGTCTAACAACATATTGCACAGGAAATCTGCAGTCAACATGATTTTGGTCCGAACCAATATGAATATTTTCTAAAAGATGCATTAAAGTAGAACCTTCATACCAATTCATATTTTCAGATCGATCAACAACATTATCCCCGTTAAGTGCAGAAATTGGAATAAAGTGCACATCTTTAATTTCTAATTTTGAAGAGAAATTCTCAAAATCAGCTTTAATTTTGTCATATGCTTCTTGACTATGTTCAACTAAATCCATTTTATTAATACAAACTGCAATATGTGGTAATTGTAAAAGGGATGCAATAAATGCATGTCTTTTAGTTTGTTCAATTACACCATGTCTTGCATCTACTAAAAGTAATGCTAAGTTTGCTGTTGATGCTCCTGTAACCATATTTCTTGTGTATTGAATATGTCCTGGAGTATCTGCAATAATGAATTTTCTTTTTGGAGTTGCAAAGTATCTGTAGGCAACATCAATTGTAATCCCTTGCTCTCTTTCTGATCTTAATCCATCAGTTAATAGCGCAAGGTTTACACCTTCTTCACCTCTTTGTTTACTTGTTTCTTCTAATAATTCCATTTGATCTTCAAAGATTGCTTTACTATCGTAAAGTAACCTTCCAATCAAAGTGCTTTTACCATCATCTACACTCCCTGCAGTTGTGAAGCGTAAAAGCTCCATATCTAAATATCCTTTCGTTTCGCTCATAATTTTGTTTTTTAAAAGTACCCTTCTTTTTTTCTGTCTTCCATGGCTGCTTCCGATCTTTTGTCATCTGCTCTGCCACCTCTTTCAGTAACTCTTGTTGATGCAACTTCTTCAATGATTTCTTCTAAAGTACCGGCATCCGATTCTGCAACACCAGTACAAGTCATATCTCCAATAGTTCTACATCTAATAGTTCTTTCTTCCCATTGTTCACTATCTTTTAGTTGAATGTAATCACATTTTCCAAGTAGTACTCCATTTCTGTTTACTACTTCTCTTTTATGAGAGAAATATAATGAAGGTAATTCAATTTTTTCATGTAAAATGTATTGCCATACATCCATTTCAGTCCAGTTAGAAATTGGAAAAATTCTAAAATGTTCTCCCATTTTCTTTCTTCCGTTAAAAAGATTCCAAAGTTCAGGTCTTTGATTTTTTGGGTCCCATTGTCCAAACTCATCTCTGTGAGAAAAGAATCTTTCTTTAGCTCTTGCTTTCTCTTCATCTCTTCTGGCTCCACCCATTGCACAATCGTACTTTCCTTCTTCTAATCCTTCTAAAAGGGTTACGGTTTGCAATCCATTCCTTGATGCATTAATTCCTGTTTCTTCAACAGCCGAGCCATTATCAATTGAATCTTGAACATACTTCACGATAAGAGTCTCTCCTGTTTCTACCATTAATCTATCTCTAAATTCAATAGTTTCAGGGAAGTTGTGTCCTGTATCAACATGCATTAAAGGGAATGGAACTTTTCCAGGATGAAATGCCTTTCTGGCAAGGTGGAACATAATAATAGAATCTTTCCCTCCAGAGAATAACATTACAGGTTTTTCAAACTGTGCTGCCACTTCCCTTAGGATGAAAATCGCTTCCGATTCTAGTTCCTTTAAGTGTGTTAAATTGTACGAACTCATTTTTACTTGTTTTTTATTATCGGTAAAATATAATCCAAAACTTTCTGTACCGATTCATCTATTGAAAGTTCTGATGTGTTTATTTCTATTTTAGGATTTTCAGGAGCTTCAAATGGAGCGCTTATTCCTGTAAAATCTTTTATTTCTCCTTTTCTTGCTTTTTTGTACAGTCCTTTAATATCTCTGTTTTCACAAGTTTCCACCGATGCATTGATATATACTTCAATAAAATTTTCTGCTCCAATTATATTTTCTGCAATCTTTCGGATTTCAATTGTTGGGCTTACAAAACAGTTTAAAGTTACTACTCCACAATTCAGAAAAAGTTTTGATACTTCAGCAATTCTTCTAATATTTTCTGTTCTATCTTCTGGTGAAAAAGATAAGTTATTGCTAATTCCTACTCTGATATTGTCTCCATCTAAAAGTTGATTTAATATCCCTTGAGAATGTAAATATCTTTCTACTCCTTTAGCTACAGTTGTTTTTCCAGAACCAGAAAGTCCAGTCATCCAAACAACTTTTGATTTTTGATTTAATAACTCTTCTTTTTCTTCCCTCTGAAGGATGTCGTCAAAAATGGTAAAAATATTTTCTTTCTCCTCTTTCATATTTAAGTCGTCAAATCTAATAAAATTTATGAATTATAAAGCATGCAATATATCATATAAAATAGTAGATTTGTCTTTATTAAAGAACAGAATATTTTGAGTTTTCCTGATTTATTAAAAATACCGAAAATTGACAAGCTTGGAGTGCAAGAAATAGTTAATCGTTTTTGCAAGAGAAGCATTAAAACATCTGCAAAAAAACATGGTTTGCATTTGGCCTTAAGTATGATTGATTTAACTACTTTAGAGGGGAAGGATACAACTGATAAAGTTAGGAGATTGTGTTATAAAGCGAGTCATTTGCATAATTCTTTGCAAGGCCTTCCTAATGTAGCTGCAGTTTGTGTATATCCTACTTTGGTTAGGGTTGCCAAAAAAGAATTAGAAGGAACGAAAATAAATGTAGCTTCAGTTGCTACTGCTTTTCCCAGTGGGCAATCTACATTAGATGTAAAATTAAGTGACACAAAATTTGCAGTAAATGAAGGAGCTGATGAGGTAGATATGGTTATCTCAAGAGGAAAGTTTCTAGCTGGAGAATATAATTTTGTATATGATGAAATAGCAGCAGTAAAAGAAGCTTGTGGTAAGGCGCATTTAAAAGTAATTTTGGAAACAGGTGAATTGGACACACTAGATAACGTGAGAAAAGCAAGTGATATTGCTATTTATGCAGGAGCAGATTTTATTAAAACTTCTACTGGTAAAATTAGCCCGGCCGCAACTATGCCTGTTACTTTTGTTATGTTAAATGCTATAAAAGATTATTATAAGAAAACAGGAATAAAAATAGGAATGAAACCAGCAGGAGGAATCTCTACAGCTAAGATAGCCTTACAATATCTGGTGATGCTAAACGAAACACTAGGTTATGATTGGATGAATAAAGATTTGTTTAGATTTGGAGCTAGTAGCTTGGCAAATGATGTTTTAATGCAACTTCAAAAACAAGAAAGTGGATATTATCAATCGTTAGATTATTTTTCAAAAGATTAAGATATGAGTAAATTAAATTTAAGTAAAACTTGGAATTATGCTGCTGCTACTGAAAGTACAAATCATATTTTATTAAAAGAAAAATATGATTTGTTTATAAATGGAGAATTTGTAAAATCAAACTCAAAAAAGTATTTTGATACAATAAATCCAGCAACAGATGAGGTGATTGCTAAGATTTCTGAAGCTAATAAAAAAGATATTGATTTGGCAGTAAAATCTGCCAAAATAGCTTTTAGGAGGTGGTCAAAACTTAAGGCAAAAGAAAGAGGAAAATACATTTTTAGAATTGCAAGAATGATACAAGAAAGAGCAAAGGAATTTGCAGTGATTGAAAGTATGGATGGAGGAAAACCTATAAGAGAATCTAGAGATGTTGACATTCCTTTGGCGGCAAATCATTTCTTTTATTATGCGGGCTGGGCAGATAAATTAGAGTATGCTTTTCCTAATAAAACCCCTAAACCATTAGGAGTAGCTGGACAAATAATCCCTTGGAATTTTCCACTACTAATGGCTGCTTGGAAAATAGCTCCAGCTATTGCTTGTGGGAATACAGTTGTTTTAAAACCTGCTGAAACAACTTCTTTAACGGCCCTTAAGCTTGCTGAAATTATTCAAGAAAGTGGACTTCCCAAAGGGGTTGTAAACATTGTAACTGGTGCTGGAAATACAGGCGCTGAGATAGTAAATCATCCGGATATTGATAAGATTGCATTTACCGGATCTACAAATGTAGGTAAGTTAATTCAGAAGAGTATTTCCGGAACTAAAAAGAAATCTACTTTAGAACTTGGAGGTAAAGGAGCTAATATTATTTTTGAAGATGCTGCTATTGATCAAGCGGTTGAAGGAATTGTTAATGCAATATTTTTTAATCAAGGTCATGTTTGTTGTGCAGGTTCTCGACTTTTTGTGCAAGAAAGTGTTGCTAATATAGTTATTGAGAAATTGAAAGATAGAATGTCTTCATTAATTGTTGGCAATCCTCTAGATAAAAATACTGATATTGGAGCGATAAATTCCAAAGAACAATTAGCTACAATAAATAAGTACATAAAAATTGGCCAGGAAGAAGGAGGTGAAATTTACCAGTCCAAATGTAGTATTTCTAAAAAAGGAAATTGGTGCCCACCAACTTTATTTCTGAATGTTTCACAATCACATACTATTGTTCAGGAAGAAATTTTTGGTCCAGTTTTGGCAATTCAAACTTTCCGTACAATTGATGAGGTTATTGAGAAAGCGAACAATACTCCTTTCGGTTTGTCGGCTGGTGTTTGGACTGAAAAAGGTTCTAAAATTTTCAAACTTACACAAGAATTAAATGCGGGTGTTGTTTGGGCAAATACATATAATAAATTTGATCCCACTTCTCCTTTTGGAGGTTTTAAAGAAAGTGGTTTTGGTAGAGAAGGCGGGCTGCATGGATTGAAAGCATATTTAAAATTTGAATAATGGAAAGAATAGACGTTTTAAAAACATATAAGATTTTTATTGGAGGAAAATTCCCGAGAACAGAATCAGGAAGATATTTCCATGTAAAAAATGATACTGGAGAATTATTAGCAAATATGTGCCTTTCTTCCAGGAAGGATTTTAGAAATGCGGTAGTTGCTGCCAGAAAAGTTCAAAAATCTTGGGAAAGCGCATCCGCACTAAACAAAGGTCAGGTTTTGTACAGAATTGCAGAAATGTTAGAAGGAAGAAAATCACAATTTATGGATGAGTTAATGATGAGTGGTTCATCAAAAATTGCAGCAAAAAAAGAAGTCGAACAAAGTATTGATCGTTTAATCTATTATGCAGGTTGGAGTGATAAATTTCAGCAGATTTTCAGTTCGGTTAATCCTGTTGCGTCAAGTCATTTCAATTTTTCCGTTCCACAAGCAATGGGAGTTGTTTCAGTAATTGCTCCAAATAAATTTTCATTATTAGGATTGGTTTCTGTAGTTGCTCCAGTCATTGTTGGAGGGAATACTTGTATTGTTTTATCCTCTGAAGAAAATCCAATGGTGAGCATTTCATTTGCTGAGGTATTAAATACTTCAGATGTTCCTCATGGAGTTGTAAATATTTTAACAGGAAAAAGAAAAGAACTGATAAGTCATTTTGCATCACACAAGGATGTAAATGCAATTATTTATTGTGGACATAATAATAAAGAATTGAATGAGATTGAGAAACTATCAGTAGAAAATTTAAAAAGAGTAAAAATATATAAACGAAAAAATTGGGGAGATCAAAAGAATCAATCACCTTATTTTATTGAAAGATCTCAAGAAATAAAAACTATTTGGCACCCTACTGAAGTATAGAAAAATAAAATGAATTTTAAAGAATTATTAGTAAAAGCAATTAATGCTTCCATTGAGGGGGGGCATGCAATCATGGATGTATATGCGTCTGATTTTGCAGTTGAACATAAGGATGATAAATCTCCTTTAACTCTTGCAGATAAAAATTGTAATGATGTAATAGAAAGTTTTCTTCTTAAAACTGAAATCCCTATATTAAGTGAAGAAGGAGCTCAGATTTCTTTTGAAGAAAGAAAAAAATGGGAGTACTCTTGGTTGGTTGATCCTTTAGATGGCACAAAAGAATTTGTAAAAAGAAATGGGGAGTTCACTGTGAATATTGCTTTGATCCATAATGGAAATCCAATTATGGGTGTGATTTATGTCCCTGTTAAAGAAGAACTTTATTTTGCAATGGAAGGTCTTGGGTCTTATAAAATTAGTAGAGATGCTGTTATTTCTGATTTAGATGATTTAATTGAAAGGTCTAATAAGCTTCCGATTGATTATAAGCGAGAGAATTATGTTATTGTTGGTTCTCGCTCTCATATGTCAGAAGAAACAGAAGAGTTTTTTGATGAAAAGAAAAAAGAACACGGTAATGTTGAAGTTATGGCAGTTGGATCTTCTCTTAAATTATGTATGGTTGCTGAAGGAAAAGCAGATGCATACCCAAGATATGCACCTACAATGGAGTGGGATACGGGTGCGGGAGATGCAATTTGTAGAATGGCAGGGTTTCAAGTTTTGCAATATAATACAGAAAAATCAGTAGAATACAATAAAGAAAACCTTTTAAACCCTTGGTTTTTGGTAAAGTTAACCAATGAAAACTAAGATAAAAAAAGCATTAAAAGATAAAAACTTCTCAGAATTAGTAAAAGGAGGAGGAGTGTCAATTTTCTTAAGGTTTGGAGGGTTAGCAGTAGGTTATCTTCTTACACTAGTAATCGCTAATTTATTTGGAGCTAGAGGGCTAGGAGATTATGTTTTAGCTATTACTGTTTTAAGATTATTTACTCTTCTTGCAAAATTAGGATTAGATACAACCGCCATTCGTTTTATAGCTTCTTTTGCTTTACAAGAAAAATGGACAAGTATATTCTATTTCAGAAAACAAGTTGTTCCTATTTTGTCTTTTACATCAATTGTAGCTTCTTTAATGATGTATTTTTTATCAGAGCCAATTGCAGATTTAATAAATACAAATGTAAGATATATTCAGTTGAATGCATTTTTTGTAATGCCAATGGCATTTTTCATGTTGCATTATCAGAGTTTAAGAGGATTGAAAAGAATAGCGGAATTCTCCTTTTTTTACAGAATGTCGCAATCGCTTTTTTCTGTAATTGCCATTGTAATAATTTACCAATTTACCACAGATGCGGAGGTTCCAGTATATGCTTATTTAGTTAGTGTTTCTATAGTTGCCTTTTTATCCTTTTTATCTTATAGATATTGGATTAAAAACAAATCAGAAGGTAGGCAAAGTGCTGACAAAGAAGTCAGAAGTTATTCCGAAATATTGAAAATCTCTATTCCATTAATGTTTGCGCAATCAGTGCAGTTTATTATAGCTTGGACTGATAAACTTATGTTGGGTAATATGACAACTTCAGAAGATGTAGGGATTTATCACACTGCCTTTAAACTTTCAATGTTTGCGGCTGTTGCACTGATGTCAATAAACAGTATTGCTTCCCCAAAATTTGCCGAAATGTTTGGTAAGAATGATATGGAAGGCCTGAAAAAAGTAGTACATCAATCCACTAAAATAATTTTTTGGACCTCTGTACCGCTTGTTGTAATTTTCTTTATTTTTCCTGAATTCTTATTAGGATTGTTCGGGGAGGAATTTAAAATTGGGGTAACTGCATTTATATTCTTATCTTGCGGAAGATTAATAAGTTCCTTTTCAGGTTCTGTTGGAAATATATTACAAATGACAGGAAATCAGAATATTTATGCTAAAATATTGTTTGTTGGAGCAATACTAAATGTCACTCTAAATTTAATTCTTATACCAGATACAAGCCCTTTAGCTGTATTTAATATTGTTGGAATTAATGGAGCTGCTTTTGCGTCTATGTCAAGCTTAATTATTTGGAACGTAAGTATGGTTTTTGTCGTTAAAAAGAAGTTTGGATTTTATACATTTTATATCCCATTTATTAAAAGATGAAAAATAAATTACCAAATTTTCTGATTGTAGGAGCTGCAAAAAGCGGAACATCTTCTTTGCATAATTATTTAAATCAGCACCCAGAAGTGTTTATGCCGTCATATAATTCTGAAGGAATGAAAGTTAAAGAGCCTAGATTTTTAATTAAAGATTTGGTAAAACATAGGTTGCATAATGGAGTATGGACTTGGGAGGAATATAAGAGTCTTTTTGGTGATGTAACAGATGAAAAGGCAGTTGGTGAGTCT
>Ga0115568_10002912_pt1 | contig 11785 bp, 10 predicted proteins | sample COGITO_mtgs_1204_FD_87296 | JGI IMG/M metagenome (GOLD analysis project Ga0115568, IMG submission 87296) | Pelagic marine microbial communities from North Sea - COGITO_mtgs_120426 | ecosystem: Environmental > Aquatic > Marine > Epipelagic | place: Germany:Helgoland, sampling site Kabeltonne...
AGCATAACGTTTTCTATTGTACTGAGGTGAGGCATTAACCTAATATTTTGAAAACTCCGGGACATTCCTATATCGATCCGCTTTCTCGCAGGAATTTGTGTAATATCATTATTATCTAGGCTTATACTTCCATTATCTACTTCATAAATACCGCTCAATAGATTAAAAATAGTTGTTTTTCCGGCGCCATTAGGGCCAATTAGAGCAGTGCGACTACCCTTTTTGACACTAAATGAAACGTTATCTATAACCTTTAAGCCACCAAAGCTTTTCTCTACTGATCTGAGGTTAAGCACGTTAGACATCCTTTTCTAACTTAATTTTATATCTGATTTAGGTGTTGATTTTCTAAATAAAAGTTCGAGGAACGTTCTGGTCATGATGCCTTCTGGCCGAAGTACCATCATTCCAACAATTATAACCCCAAAGGCTGCAAAACGAAGTTCAGTAAACAATTCAATGCCTGTGGCATCTCCCACTGCGCGAAGTATTTCTGGGATAAATGTAAAAAACATTGCTCCAACGAGCGGCCCCCAAGGAGTTTGGGTTCCTCCTATTAAAACATATAATAAAACATAAATGCTGAATAAAATTCCCCAATTTTGGACCTCAATATAATCAAATTGATGGCCATAAAGTGCTCCAGCTAAGCCTCCCAAGACTGCTCCAATGGTAAATGCACCTACCTTAACAAGATGGGTATTGACCCCAAATAATAGTGAGACACTTTCATCATCATGGATGGATCTCATTGAGAGGCCGAAGCGCGTTGAGATCAGATAAAATCCAAATAGAACTACACCAACGGTTACGGGTAAAAGGACTTCTAGTTCTGTATGAGTTGTTACAGGAAAACCTGAGGCACCACCAACAACCTCCATATTCAAAACAATCCCAGCAACGATTTCTGCAAATGCGAAGGTCGCTAAAATCATATAAACCCCCTTGGTCCTTAATATAGGAAATGACATTAGAAAACCTATGAGGCCGGTAAACAATGCTGCAGCAGGGATAGTGAGTGCAATAGGTAAACCAAGACCTTCATCAGCCGAACTAAGGTATGCATCCATGTAGGCACCTATAATCATAAAACCTGCTGCACCAAGATTAAGTTGTCCAGCTGCGGCAGGCAGAAATACAGAATAAGCAATGATTATATTGAGGCACAGTATAATAATAATGCCAGTCATATAGGCACTCATGGTTAGAATTTCCCTTTTCCAATTTGTGTATGACCGAATAGTCCGGCGGGCCGAAAAACTAAAATTAACAGCATCAGGGTCCACACCGGTACTTTTATTATATCGGCACCCCAGAAATGGATTGATAAAACCTCCACCATACCAATCAGTAGCCCTCCTGCTATAGCCCCCCAGATGTTACCAAGTCCACCAATAACCATTCCTGCTATAGCGTTAGTCGCGACGTGATCACCAATATAAGGACTAACGTGCTGATAGTTTACGGTGAATAAAATACCTGCCAACGCACACAAAAATCCTGTCATTACGAATACAACTGGGACAATTTTGCCAACATCGACGCCCATAAGCGTTGCCGTATCTGGTTTTTCGGCAATGCTTCTTAAGGCACGCCCTAATTGAGTTTTTTTGAGAAGAAGGCTCAATCCAAAAACAAGTACTAGAGATAAAGCCAAGCTAATCAATTGTGGTATACCGAAAATAATGCCACTAATTTCAAATTTCGCATGAGCAAATGGGGAATTAAAAGTCATTGGGTCGGTGCCCCAAATCATAATAACAACGTGTTCAAATATAATTAAGAACCCCAGCGAACTGACTAATGGCAATGCATGTTCGGTAGCATCGCCGTATTTCGCTTTCATATATCGGTACGTAAACCTCTCAATTACTAAGGAAGCTAGAATGGCCACAATCATTCCAAAGGTAGCTGCAACAAGCCAGTGGAATCCCGCAGCAGTAGCCGCCCATGTAATCATAGCTGACACCATAAATAATGCAGGGATGGTAAAATTAAGAAAATTCAACATACCTATCGTTAGGGTAAAGGCTACAGCAACCATTACGTAGACGCTTCCCAGCATTAATCCATTAACGATTTGTTGTAGTATTAACATTTTGTACTGTTTATTTTTTGGGGTATGTGAGTTTCATGGCACGTCATATACCATTCTGCTAACTCTTCTCGGCTTGGCCACCATATGTCATCAAATGTTTTTGCATAAGCTAAGAATTCTCTTAATGCCCGAATTCTGTGAGGTACACCTGCTACATGTGGATGCAGTCCAATATTCATAACGAGACCAGTTTCGGCAGATTCTTCATAAAGAACATCCAATTGTTCTTTTAAAAGTTTTATAGCGCCATCGGTATCAAGGCCTCTTCTGGAAAAAAAGGTAAAGTCATTAACCTCAATTGAATACGGGGTAGCGACAATATTACCTTTTGGTGTCTTTATTAAATAAGGCTGATCATCGTTCATAAGGTCACAGAAAAAAATTAAACCATTATCAGCGAGTATCTCACAAGTATTAATTGTACCCCTCAGTGAGCATGACAACCAACCTTTAGCTTTTCGCCCAATAGCTTTTTCATATATTTCTAGAGACCTTTCTATTAAAATTCTCTCTTCTGCAGGATTATGGGCATAATTAGTAAGTAAATCGCCCTGTTCGTAATTATGGGCAACAAGCTCCCAATTTCGTTCTTTAGCAGCTTCAACAATCTGCCATCTCTCTTCAATGAGTTTTGCATTTACGGTGCAACTTGGGGCAATTCCAGCGTTGTCGAATTCTTTTATCATACGCCATACACCAACTCTTTGACCATATTCTCGCCAGCTGAAGTTTGGAAAGTCGGCAATGTTGCCTGGAAGCGCGTCCGGTAATATTGGCGGGCCTCCAGCATAATAGGGCTCGCTGGAGTCTTTAATTAGGTCCCAATACTCTAAATTAATTGTAGGAATTACAGCCAGGCGTTTTTGATCTGGAAAATTTAGCTTGCCTCTTTGCGTTATGGGAACGAAGTCATACTGCATATTAATCTCTATCTAAATTTATCTAATTATTTATCTCATCTATTTGAGTATAATTTATATGTAGTGTCAAATTATGGATAAGAATAAATTAAATTTATGGGCTAGATTAGTCTGAGATGACATCATAGCAATATTATTTCTACTTGGACGTCACTCTAAATAAAATTCCACAAGTAAATAACCATATGCGCCTAATCCTGATGATCTTTACCAATCAGAATTTACCTATTTTCATTTGATTGGTTTATTGCTTTCCATATGGTTTGAGCTGTTGCCGGTGTATCAATATGGGTAACCCCCAATGACGACAATGCATCGACTATGGCGTTTACGAAGGTCGCGACAGCACAACCAGTTCCAATTTCACCAGCACCCTTTACCCCGAGAGGATTTACTTCTGTTTTCGTGGGATTTTGATAGGTTTCAATGAAGCATATATCACTCGATTTAGGGACGGCATAGTCCAGAAAAGAGCCTGATAATAACTGTCCTGATTTATGGTCGTATGATATGTTCTCATGGAAGACTTGGCCAAGGGCTTGGACGATACCACCTCTTACTTGTCCCTCTACTTGAACAGGGTTGATGGTATTCCCAACGTCGGTCACTGCAACGTAACGTATAATTTCTACAGATCCAGTATTTGGATCAATTTCAAGCTCGCAAGTATGGCAACCTGAGGGAAATGTTGGCGCGTTTGTTTTATGTGTACCTAAAATTGTTAACCCTTCACTATCTCGTTTAGTCGCAGCTTTTGATACCTCACCAAGTGATATAAATCTATCAGTACCTACAATTGAGAAAACACCTTCTTGGTATTCTATATCAGTGCTAGAACATTCCAGTTCTTTTGCGGCCTCCTCTCTAGCCTTTTCTAGAAGCAGACGAGCTCCCTCAAAAACCGCAGAGCCGCCCAAGCCTGAAACTTTTGACCCTCCTGTACCTGACCCTGACGCGAGTGTCCCAGTATCGCCCTCAATAATTTTAATATCATTTGGACTTATTCTAAGTCGGTCACAAATGATTTGAGAATACATAGTTGCATGTCCTTGTCCTTGATCAGTTGAACCCACAAAAAGGGCAATAGAACCATCGTCTAAAATACTAATTTTAGCCCACTCTTGTCCAGGGGGAGCAGCGCTTTCAACATTGTTGCCCAATCCAAATCCAAGTAATTTTCCTCGTGATTTTGCTTTAACTCGACGCGACTCAATCGAACTATATTCAGCTTTTTCAAGAGCCATAAGTTGATTTCCAATAAAATCACCAGAGTCGTAACTTGGCCCGATTGCTGGTTTAAATGGCATCATTTCTTTAGGAATGAGATTTTGGTTTCTGAGTTTAATCGGGTCTTCTTTTAACTCCCGCGCCGCGATATCAATGATCCGCTCAATAATATATCCGGCATCAGGCCTACCCGATCCTCTGTAAGGAGCCATTGGGTTGGAATTGGTAAATACTGCGGTCGCTCGATAGTATATTTCTGGTGTTTTATAAGCGCCTGCCAGGCCACTTGTCGACATTATTATTGGAAAAATCGACATTGTCGAATAATAGGCGCCAGTATTTGCTACTGCATGCACTCGAAGCGCTAAGAAGTTTAAATCTTCATCAAGTGCTAATTCGGCGGTGACTGCTTTGTCTCTGGCATGACAATCGCTCATGAAAGCTTCGCTTCTGTCACTTATCCATTTTACTGGTCTGGCCCATTTCTGACTTGCAAATACTGCGAGGGGTGTCTCTGCATAGATGGCACCTTTCATTCCAAAACTGCCACCGACGTCTCCCGCTATGACCCTAAATGATTCAGGTGCTTGTTTAAAAACTTTTGCTAAAATATTTTTTGCCCCAAAAGCTCCTTGTGTTGGAAGGTATACGGTTGTCATCATATTCTCTGGATTAAAATCAGCGATCACGCCTCTTGTTTCTATTGGGCTTGCCGTTAACCTATTAATTCCAATTGTATGTTTGACCACATGTTTAGATTCAGAAAAGATTTTATCGACAGCATCTTTGTTACCTTGATGAAATTCATATGCTATATTGTTTGGGCAATCAGCTCTTACTAATGGTGAGTCATCCAAAGTTGATTTTGAGAGGCCAACAACTGGCTCCAAAATATCAAACTCAATCTGAATTAAGTCAGCCGCGTCCTGCGCGATAGTTCTTGTTTCAGCGACGATAAATGCGATTCCGTCGCCAACATAGCGAACAATGTCTCTTGCAAGTGGATAGTGAATTGCTGGATAAATTTTCGAAGGATCAAACGTGGGCGTTGATGCTACATTGTGGGGCAATGGACCTAAGCCAGCATCTAGGTAATCTTTAAAGGTTATAATATCTAAGATACCTTTTAGTTTTGAAGCTTCTGAAACATCGATGTTTTTTAATTTTGCATTTGCGTGGGGTGATCTGAGCATGTAGCCAACGAGTTGATTGTCTAACTTTATATCATCAACGTACTGACCTTTGCCTTCCAAGAGGCGTTTATCTTCAGTGCGCAAAATTTTTTTAATTGGATTGATTTTATTCATTGTTTATAAATCCGATTGAGATTTCTGATAACGTAATGTAAAGAGACTAAGCGTTATGGACAAGTCTTCGCTCTTTAAAAAGTATATGAAGATTTGATATTACGGATTTAATTAAATATTTGGTAGGTTTAAAACGTGACAAAGTTCGTAATAACAGCCTTTGTGGCAATTCTAATAATTGTATCCTTTTGGATGTTCAGATTCCAATATTTAGATCGAATTCATGATGGCCGTAAATACACTATCAGGAAACACATTCTTACAGATAGCTAAATTTACTTTTTAGGTAATTTTAACCGGGGTGAACTTAATAAACTTGGTTTTGTTCATTTGTCGGTCATTGATAATAAAAAGTAAACTATTTTATCGTTTAAATAATGCTAATAGCTCGACATGTGATGTAAATTTAAATTGATCGATTGGATTTATAGGCTCTAGGTTAAAGCCCCCTTCAACCAAAATAGAGGCGTCTCGGGCAAAACTTATTGGATTACAGGACACATAAATAATATTGTTTACCTTTGATAACAGAATTTGTTTGATTTGCTCGAACGCTCCCTGCCGAGGCGGGTCTAAAACGATTATATCAAACATGTCTAATTCATAAGGCAACAATGGGTTTACTTTTAGGTTTCTTTTCTCAGCTTTTATGGGTTTCAGCCCTAAAGTATTATTAGCTGCCTTTGTAAGAGCGTTAATTGCCATAGCATCATTATCAAACGAAAAAACAGAAGTTTGTTTAGCAATCGCGAGTGTAAATGGTCCTATTCCGCAATATAAATCAAGAACATGTTTAGCTCCCTCGGTATTTCTCAAAACTAATTCGATAAGTATTTCCTCACCAGATTTGGTTGGCTGAAGAAAACTTTTGGGTGGTAAAACTATTTTAGAGTCACCAGCGCAAATTATCGGCGAGCGAGTCTCTATTATAGTCTCTCTCTCGACGGTCACCCGAGCTAAATCATATTTATACGTAATTTCTGATATTTCAGAGAAAAATTGTTGACCAGAGTTTTGAATACCATCGATATTACAATCAATTCCTGTAGATGTTTGTGTCAGCAAAACATCGAGTGATTTATTGCTAATCGGCATCATTCTTATAATATCTTTGGAAACATTAATTGCTGTTTCAAGGTTTGGGGATAAAACAGGACAATTCTCTATATTTAAAATATCATTTGTCTTGGCACCCATAAATCCAGCAGAAATTCCAGTTTTATTTTTATTCCCATGAAAAGTTACTCTGCGCCTTCCAGCGCCGTGAGCATCGATGAGGTCCTTTACAGTGGTTTTTAATCCACGTGTTTTCATTGCTTTTTCAATAATCCCAATCTTCCATTTGGTGTAATAGTTTATTGACATATGTTGAGCTGAACATCCACCGCATCCTAGAAAATGGCTACAAAAGGGTTGAATTCTATTTGGTGATTTTTTTATAATTTTTGTTATTCTGGCGCCTGTGGGGGAAAATTCAGCCTGCACAGTTTCCCCGGGAAGAGTATTTGGAACATAGCATATTTCTCCGTTCGATCGGATGGCCTTGCCTTCAGCTTTAACACCTAATTCTTGAATTTCAATTATTTCAAGAGAGGTTGCGCTACTCGCAAATTCCTCGCGAAATAAATTGTGATGTTTCGATTTCCCTTTTCGTCTTGGTTTCATAATTATTTTAAATATGCTTCTATTAATTTAATGAATGAAAATTAGTCAGATCTTTGTTGTTTGTGTTTAGTAAAATTCGTAATTATTTACAGAAAGCCAGTAGAAGTTCAAAACTAATACTTGAGTTTACCAGTAGATCTCAACTAAACTAATCTTATCCCTGTTAACAAAGCATATTTCACTCGGAGCACACATGCTAGCAATAGTTTCCCCAGCAAAAAAAATGGATTTTGATGAATTGTCACGCCCATTGTTGTCTACGGATCCAGATTTTTTTTCTGATACAAAAATATTAGTAAAAACCACACAGAGTTTAAATCAGGCTCAAATACAGCAGCTTATGAGTTTGAGCGACTCTCTTGCAGAACTAAATTTTGAGCGATTTAAGGTATTTAAGAACAATCAAACGGAAGCGAATGCTAAGCAGGCGGCTTTTGCGTTTGCTGGAGATACATACAATGGGCTTGATGCAGCAAGTTTAACAGTTAAGGATTTGGCATTTGCCCAAGATCATTTGAGAATATTGTCGGGGCTATATGGACTTTTGCGCCCTTTAGACTTGATACAACCGTATCGCTTGGAGATGGGCCGCAAGTTAAATAATGAGAGGGGTTCAGATCTTTATGAGTTTTGGGGCGATAAATTAACACAAAAAATAAATTCTTTAACGAAAGATCATAAAAATTCTACTGTGATTAATTTAGCTTCAAACGAATATTTCAAATCTGTTAATAAAAAAACCGTAAATCCTGAAATAGTGACGCCAGTTTTTAAGGAACTTAAAGGGCGAGATTCGAAAATTATCGGATTTTTGGCAAAAAAAGCTCGAGGGACAATGGCTCGTTTTATAATCCAAAATCGGATAGAAAATCCAGCAGACCTTAAACTATTTTCTGAAGATCGATATGAGTTTAATGACAAAGATTCCAATGATAATAGCTGGGTTTTTACTCGGGAATTTATCTCAACAAAAAGATAGGTTATACGAGAATGCCTAGCTTTTAAATAAATTATTTAAATAATAGTTTTTTGAGACTTGGATAATAAATTATTTTAAGAAATTATCGAAGTTTTGTTGACTCAAAAATCCAATGAAATTTTTTTACAAAACCTTAATAAAACGCGGACAAAGAGATCTGTAATGCCAAAATTAGTAGTTGACGGCTCTAAAATTTATTACCACGAAGTTGGCGCGGGTGAGAAAATTATATTGCTCCATTGTTCCTCCAGTTCACATCGTCAATGGAAAAACTTATGGAATGCATTAAAAAAAAAATACCACGTAATTGCAATTGACTTACTTGGCTGGGGTGAGACCGATGCCTGGAGAAAAGATAGAGATGATTTGCTTGCAAGCGAGGCTTCAATTGTCTCTAAAATTATTGGATCTGCGGAAGATAAAATACATTTAATTGGCCATTCTTATGGCGGTACAATAGCATTTTATTTTGCCATGATGCACGCTGATAGAATTAAAAGCTTAACCTTAATTGAACCAATGCTGGGCTCAATGCTGGATCCTAGAAAAAACTCAGTTGAATACGAAGAATTGCACAGTGTGGCCAAATATTTTTGGGAGAACCACTCACGAGGGCAAGCGGAAAAAGGCATTCAAAAATATTTTGATTATTGGAATGGTGCAGGAGCATGGCTGGGTTTGGATGAAAAGCTCGCATCTTATGTTTTAGCTGGTGCGGATAAAAATTTTTATGAATTTCAGGTAATCTTTGATGAAAGATTGGGCAGGTTTAATATTGAAAACTTTAAAAAACCAGTGTTACTTCTGGGCGGGAAAAAGTCAACTTTCCCCCCTTTGAAAATATTAGAAATGTTAGATAAACGTTTTCCTCGATCAGAAAAAATTTTAATTGACGGAGCATCTCACATGTCTCCGATAACACACTGGGAGCACGTAAATACCATAATTAAAAGGTTTATTTCGCTTGACTTGTTTTAGTGGATTTATGTAAGGGAGCCGCGTATTGAACATCGGTATCCCATGGAAAAAATACCCAATAATTTTGTGGCACTTCGTGAACGAAAGTATCAACTGATGGGCGCCCCATCTCTTTTGCATAAACTGTCGCTATATGGCATTTTGGGAGAAGTTTTCTTGCGGCCTTAATTGTGGAGCCTGTGTCTACAAGATCATCAATCATTAGCCATCCTTGTCCCTTTTCTTCGCACGCTTTTTCTGGGATTTTAATCAAATTTACATCGCCCATACTTTTCTCATCATAGGTTGCTATACAAATTGTATCGATATTTCTGATATCCATTTCGCGAGCAATGATGGCAGCCGGAATTAATCCCCCTCGTGTAATTGCAATAATGCCGCTCCACGATCCGGTCTCGATTAATTTCCTCGCTAGAAGTTTGGTATCACGATGCACCTCAGCCCATGTAACAACGTAGTCTACAATGTCATCATCAGTGATACTCATGGGATGCTCTCCTTAAACGTCAGGGTTGATTATAAATGATATTCGTAATTCTAACATTACGGCTCTTATTGACAAGGCTACTATATTAATTGTCTAGTTTCTAAAATTAATTCAAACCGTTCGACTTTTATTATGAATGTGATTAAAATTAATATCTAATAAATTTACCCTGTAACTCAAATTTAGTGTATTATGATAATGTTCGAAAAATATTTAAAGCCAACCCTATTTATTGATAGCGATCATCAAGCGGTAATCGACTTTGCATCATTACATATTGGGAATAATAAAACAGATATTGATGTGGCATGTAGCCTTTATTATGCAATTAGGGACGGTATTCGATATAATCCTTATATGGATGCGGAGAGTATAACCGCCTACCGAGCAAGTGATGCAGTTGAGAAGAAAGAAGGCTGGTGTGTCCCAAAAGCCGCTTTAATGGTAGCGTGTTTGCGGGCAAATGGAATACCTGCACGGCCGGGATATGCGGATGTAAGAAATCATTTAGCATCTCAGCGGCTTTTGGATTTATTGGGTACCGATTTGTTCCCTTGGCATTCATATTGCGAAGCCTATATTAATGGAAAATGGGTAAAATCAACCCCCTCCTTTAATTTGCTTTTATGTGAAAAGTTTCAATTGAAGCCACTTGAGTTTGATGGTTTTACAGATTCAATTTTTCATGAATACGATCAAGTTGGAAATAAACATATGCAATATGTTTATGAGAGAGGTTCTTTTGATGATGTCCCAATGGATGAAATTATTAAAACTTTTCGGGAACAATACGGGCCAGGTTTCTTTGATGGTATAAAAGGGGACCTATTTGATGAGATCGATAGTGAAACCCAATCTAATCTTGATAAAGGAATTAAATAGATGATAAATCAGAAAAAGCGTCTGACACAATTATCGCACAGCGGTGGTTGAGGCGCTAAGATAGCACCGTCGGTGCTTAACGATATACTATCAAAATTACCTGCTTCAGTTAGAGATCCCAATTTACTTGTTGGTGTTGAAACTGGCGATGACTCTGCTGTTTACAGAATCAATAAAGATCAAGCCATTGTTGCAACAACTGATTTTTTTATGCCAATTGTTGATGATCCTTTTGATTTTGGCCGCATAGCGGCAACCAATGCTCTTTCAGATATCTATGCTGTAGGTGGCAAACCAATTCTCGCTTTAGCGATCGCAGGTTTTCCAGTAAACGAGATGTCAGAAGCTGATATAGGGAAGGTACTTGAGGGCGGCGCTAAGGTTTGTACCGAGGCTGGTATTCCCATAGCAGGTGGTCACACAGTCGACTCTCTTGAACCGATTTATGGCCTCGCGGTTGTAGGAATAGTGCATCCTGATAAGATTAAAAGAAATTCAGATGGTTGCGCTGATGATGTTCTTATTCTAGGTAAGGGATTAGGGGTTGGGATTCTTGGTGCCGCTTTAAATAAAGATGATTTGGATTCATCAGCTTACAAAACTTTGGTTGAAACAACTACAAAGCTTAATTCTGTCGGAGCAGAATTAGCTCAAATGCCTCAAGTGAACGCTCTAACTGATGTTACTGGATTTGGTTTATGTGGCCATTTACATGAAATGTGTGAGGGAGCTGGATTATCCGCCATATTAGAATGGGATAAATTACCAATTCTTGAAAATGTTAAGGAATATGCGTTAAAGGGTTATAATACGGGGGCGGCTATTCGTAATTTTGAGAGTTTTAAAGACTTTATCTCAATACCAAATAGTTTTCAGCAATGGCAGATAAATCTGCTAATGGACCCTCAAACAAGCGGAGGTTTGTTGGTATCGTGCAGCCCCGGATCAGTTGATGGCGTACTTGATATTTTCTACAAATCAGGTTTTGATCAAGCTGCGGTTATAGGAAGTTTATTTGATGGTGGGTCTCAAATTATTGTTAAATAAATACTCTAATATTTTCTAAAGACATAGTCGCTCAATGTAAAAAAAGGCAAAAAATAGTTTTTGTTTTTTAATTATTTTCACATTCCTCAAAGGCTTTTAATACGGCATCAAAGGGTAATAAAATTGCCCCATGCCGAGCTTTAGCTTCTCTTGCTGGAGCCAAACAATCTAATTGTATCCAATCACGCTCGAAAT
>Ga0115568_10002919_pt1 | contig 11776 bp, 12 predicted proteins | sample COGITO_mtgs_1204_FD_87296 | JGI IMG/M metagenome (GOLD analysis project Ga0115568, IMG submission 87296) | Pelagic marine microbial communities from North Sea - COGITO_mtgs_120426 | ecosystem: Environmental > Aquatic > Marine > Epipelagic | place: Germany:Helgoland, sampling site Kabeltonne...
ACGTAATGATATGACTGCTGTAGAGCAGCTTGAGTTGTGGCTCACCTATCAGCGACACTGGTGTGAGCATAAGCCAAGTGTAACTATCTCAGTTCGGGATTCTGAGTGGATGTCTGTGGGAGCTTTTGTGTATGAACACTTTGATGAGATGTCAGGTGTATCATTCCTGCCACATTCAGATCATACTTACCAGCAAGCACCTTATCAGGACTGCACTAAGGAAGAGTATCAAGAGATGCTTGCACTTATGCCAGACAGCATTGACTGGGAAGAGCTTAACGACTACGAGAATGAAGATAACACAGTGTCCATGCAGACTATGGCCTGCTCTGGTGATAGCTGTGAGATCGTGGATCTAGTATGAGCTATACAGTGGTAGGAACAGATAACTGTAAGTTTTGCACTAAAGCAAAGCACCTGCTACGAGAAAAGAGGGTAGGCTTCACGGCCTATTCTCTAAGCTCCCCTAGCAGTAAGTGGCTATTGACACTTATGAAAGAAGCGGGTATGACTACTGTACCCCAAATTTGGGATAACGAAGGCCGCCATGTTGGTGGCTACACAGAACTAAAGGAACGTTTAGATGGTTGAGTTTTTTGTAATGTTCTTCTTTGCTGTAGCAGCAGTAGAAGTAACAGCAGACGTAGCAGGTAAAGCATACGATTATGTAGAACCTAAAGTAACAGAGATTGTGTCTGGCAAAGAGTCAGATACGGTACAGAAATAATGTTTACTTTAGTTATGATTGCTTTCTTGGCAGGGGAGGAGCCTATAGTTAGGGCTTCTCCTGATCTGTATCGCTCTTACTCAGAGTGTGAAGATACTGCTATAGATGTAATGAATATGCTCATAGATGAACTACCACCTAAGACACTACGTCAGTCAAGGATAGTTTATATTTGTGCGGATGTACCGGAGAATGCGTAATGCAGTTAGATCTATTTCCAGAAGCAGCAGAAGAGTCCGTTGAATCTGGCACTATGCTTTGCCGAAAGTGTAGTACCGATAAACCTTACTCACAATTTAGAGAAGCAGCAGTTATCTGGGAAACACAGCCTAGAAAGAAACACGCTCCTAAATACACAGGAGTTCTTCGCTATTGCAACAGCTGCAGTAAAGCCTATACAGAAAGTAGAAAGCTTGCCCAAAAGAATGCGCCACCTAAACCTGTTCATGACTTTAATTGTAAGTGCTGTGGATCTGTAACAAAACCGTCTAGTGCTCATATGGATCACGATCACATTACTCACGCTTTCAGGGGTTGGCTTTGTAGAGCTTGTAATACAGGCATAGGCAGTTTGGGAGATACAGTAGAAGGCCTAGAAAAAGCAATTAACTACTTAAAGGATCACTATGAACAACATTGAACCCTTAGAGAAGCCTACACGAACACGGCGTAAGACAACCTACAAGGGTGCAGCTAACAAGCCTACCTCTGGTATTCTACCTAAGACAGAGAACCAAGGTAAGTTAATCTCTGCTATCACTAACAGCAAGCAAGTACTTATCCTTGGCCCTGCTGGTACTGGTAAGACTTACGTTACCGCTACATGTGCTGCAGACCTGTACACGCTCAAAGAGATTGACAAGATTGTTATCACACGTCCTCACGTAGCTGTAGGTAAAGACATTGGGTTCCTGCCAGGTACACTAGAAGAGAAGGCACAACCATGGGCTCTGCCTGTGTTAGACGTACTGGTGAAACACTTAGGCCGTGGTGCTGTTGATACAGGACTTAAGAATGGTAACATTGAAGTAGCTACACTAGCGTTGATGCGTGGGCGTAGCTTTGATGATGCTTTCATTATCGTTGATGAAGCACAGAACATTGAGATAACAGAGATCAAGATGCTGTTGACTCGTGTGGGTGAAGGCAGTACTATTGTACTCAATGGTGACATCCAACAGTCTGACCTTAAGTCGGGTGACGGTCTAAGTAAGATCATTCATCTCGCTAAGAAGTACATGCTTGATGTACCAGTAGTAGAGTTTGGCGTTGATGACATTGTGCGTAGTGGTATCTGCGCTGAGTGGGTGAAGGTGTTTATGAAGGAAGGTCTGTGATGCCTTATAAGTGTAAAGAAGAGAAGGCAGCTTATCAAAAAGCTTACTACGAAGCTAATAAGGAAAAGAGTAAAGCTTCTATGAAAGCTTACTACGAAGCTAATAAGGAAAAGAAATTAGCTTATATGAAAGCTTATCAGAAAGCTAATAAAGAAAAGAAGAAGGCTTACAGAAAGGCCAACAAGGAAAAGATAAAAGCTTATAGAGAGGCCAATAGAGAAAAGATGGCATCTTTCAATGCAAGACGCAGAGCCTTAAAGCGTAAACAAATACCCGTACACCTACGTGACTGCCCTCATGAGAAGAAACGCTTAGTAGAAATATACAAACTGCGTAACATCATAAGTGAAGCCACAGGAGTACAACACCACGTAGATCATATGTGGCCTATAGCAGATGGTGGGCCTCATTGGAGTGGTAACTTACAGATTATACCTGCAGAGGAGAACCTGAGTAAGCGTGCCTCTGTGTGTGAAGAAACAAAGGCTACTATCATAAAGAGCCTATACACGTTTGAGTCAGAAAGAAGCATCTAAATGAAGTTAGAACAAGAAGCGAAAGCACACGTAGAAGGTACACGTATCAAGTTCTATGATGAGTTAGCCCAACATGCTGAAGAATTAGAGAAGCATATCAAGAGTAATCTATGGCAGAGTGACGAGAGGAACAAAGCACTAGAGCATCTGATAGCTACAGTACTATGGGCAAGACACTGTGTTAAGAAACACGGAGTACAATAAAGAAAAGGGGAGCTTAGTGGCTCCCCTCTCTCGTTACAGTTTAAGATAGTAATTTATTAAACCAGTAATTCTAATATCCTTTTCATCACGGTTCATCTCTTCATCAGGTATAGCATTTGTTTCCTCAATATGCTCCTCTAGGGTTTTACCTTCCCAGCGAGTACCTTCTGCAAAGACTGCAAACATAACATCTCTTGATTTTCGATCATTACTAGACAGCGCCTCTAGTCTGCCTCTTGTCCAGTTAAAATAATCCCCTGTGTACTTCTCATCTGTTGCCATTTGTTGTAGCAACTCTTTAGCATACTTACGTTCTGCAGCAATATAATCCTTAATGCCACTGAACCCTTCTAAAGAATCTGTCGTTGCGTTGCCACCAACCAGAAGCTGTTTCTGCTGTGCAGGCGTAGCATTTTTATACATAGGAGATTCAATCACCTTCATCATGTTGTCATACAAGTGTCCTTGTAGTAACTGCTCTGTCAACACAGCAACCACAGGGTTCTTCTCACGATAAGGGTTGTACACGGTAAAAGGGTCAATCTGCAAACGTACAAACTCTTGCTTTAAAGGGTTCATACGAGGCTCACCCACAAGACCAATGATCTGTTTAATTGCAGGGTTAGTTATGCGTAATGGGCCTTCACCAAAGATGTCCATACGAACAGCGTCATAACCCTCGTCTTCATTACCCTTAAACTGTGTCTGAAAGACAGCCTTTGTGGAGGTGTTAAAGAACTTAAGTAAGCCTTCCGCTTTCTTAGGGTCAATATCAATACCAGACATCTCTTTAAGAGTGTTGGCAATGGTTCGTGCATTAAAGTCTGGAAGCTGTCTAGTTACTCTCTGAAAAGAAGACATAGGCATCTCAAACAAACCTAAGTTAAGCATACTCACAGTAGCATCTCGTGTTTCAGGAAAGTAAGAAGAACGAGGGTCAAATTGTCCGTAGAAGTCCTTAACTACAGCTGCTGGATAAGTAAAGGAACTAAGATAATTACCTGCTAAGTCCCACAGAGGTTTAGTATCACCAGATTCAACTGCACGTATAGCCTTGTCTACTGGTGTCCCTGATGGACGAAACTCTGTACCAATCGCAATCTTAGCAATGTCTTTTTTGATCTCTGCATTACTTTTAACTTCTTGTCCCGCCATGACACGTGCAACTAGGTTAGCTGTATACGCATGAAATGCACCAGGGCCAAGAGCGGCTTGAGCATTATAGGTTTGACCATCATCCGTCTGTGCATGGAACCACTCTAGATTATTAGCAATGTTATCTTTCTGTACTTGATATAAAGCACCAAATGCTGCAGCCCCAGTCATAGCCTTGCCAAACTCTTCATCTGCTATAGATCGGCCTGTCGCCAAGCGCCTAATGAGAGTAAGACCTGTATAGTCACTAATAAACTTAGCCTGTGATGCCATATAACGAGGGAAGGGTATCAGTACGGTGAGGCCTGACTTGTTAATGAGATCTACAAGCTGCTTAGTTGCCTTGCTCTCTGCAGAAGAACCTTTACCACCAAATTTACGTTGAAAGGTGAAAGCTAAGCTCTCACGGACGGCATCATCGAGCATTTCATTTGATATGTTACTTAAGCGCCCGGCTTTCATCTCCTCCATAAGGCTACTGCCTTTAGCTTTAAATTGCCTATCTAAGTTACTTGCAATAACAGCTTTCTTAAATGTGTGGTCAGAGATAGTGTTAAGCGTGTTAAAAGCTTTACCTGCTCTAGCAAGCCATGAGTTTGACACAAGAGCGCTCTCAGCCATGGCAGCATCTTGAAATACACGAGACAGTGTTTCAGGTGCGTCTTGTTGCAATGTCTTAATGAGTGCTTCTGCTACAACGTTGTCTTTCGTAAGATATTTAAAGGTGTCTAAGGAGCCTTCCATAGTAGAGATACCCTGAGAAAAACGCCCTCTTAACATCTGACCGATACCTGTGTTTACTTGATCCAGCATATCAATGACTGTCATAGCTCCACCAAAGATATTGTTTCGCATAGTTGTAGCAACCTGAGAAGTCATCAAAGCACGTCTAGCAGATTCAAGCTCTTTAAAGCCACGCCAAACCCTACCTGCAATGCCATGTCCTGCTTCAGAACCAGAGTCTAGTGCACGTTTAGCTTCAGAAGGATCAACACTAGACATACCTGCATTATACAAACGCTCTATGTCATCCGCAAACTTCTTACCATCGACAGCACCTACAAGCTTAGCACCGCCTTTACGAACAAGCTTAGATTGGTCAGCCAAGATCTTAGCCGCTTCTGATACCTCTGCAGCATATACAGCGGATAGCTGTCTGTTACTTAAGTCATACTTTTTAGCTATTTCTTCAAAAGCATCGCTATTACCGTCTTCACCTATAGTCTTAGCAAGTACTTCTGTTATACGCTGACCTGACTCTGGTTTAATGCCTAGTTTCTTAGTAAGATCAAAAGAAGCGGCTGTAAGTCTCCGTATAGTATCACGATCCAATCCACCGATGAGACCATCAGGAAGTGTATCACTAAGGATGTCGTGCTTGGCTTCCATACCCTCTTTTACAAGTGCAGGGTCAATAGCCTTAAGCAGCCTATCAGTAGTAAAGGTCATACGCTTTTTGCCTTCAGCCGTAGACAGCGCCTTCTTGATGGTCTCTTCCGTAGCCGCCTTAGCCTCTTGCAGCGCAGCTACATTAGCCTGTCTGCCTTCGTCAAAAGTTTCTACGAGCCTACCAGCTACTTTATTACGGTTGAATGCAGGAATGGCATAACCAAGAGCCCCAGCTGATCCACCAATAGCCCCTGCTAAGGCAACGTTACCCATGTTGACATCGTACTCTTCGTCAATCTCTTTACCTGCAGTCTGTTTAATGCGCTCTAGGCCAAGCTGAGACCCTGCAGCAATACTGCCATCCATTGCACCTGCAAAAGCAGCACGTCCTATTAGTCTATTAGCCACTTTACGTGTGGCTATAAGAGCGCCTTGCTTAGTCGCTTGTACAGCAGCCCCGCCAGCACCCCCTGAAAAAGCGCCTGCAGCAATAGAAGCATACGTAGAGGGGGCACGAAGAAAACCTTTAGCATAGTCAAAGATAGCTTCACCACCACGGTCAAGCATACCCTCTCCTTTTGAGTTATCAAATGTAAATAGCAAGCGCCCATAAGCCTGACGTTCTTTTTCATCTACTTTATCATCGCTAACGTAGTAGTAATCTTTAGCCATAGTAATTTCGTTGGCTGTACTCATACGAAAATGTTCTAGTACTTCGTCTACGACATCATCAGCTGAAAGATCTTGAATGTCTTCGTCCGTATAACCCTTGCGTTTACTCTTTAAAAAAGTTAAAGCATCTGTAAGGAAGGCAGGATCGTTTTTCAGATCGGATACCTTTTTATCCTTCATGTTTTCTGCTGTATAATAGTCCATGGTTGCTCCGATTAGCGTTTTATAGATAGGTTATTGGTGTGTTCCTGTACTATATCACAAACCCATTTCTTTTTGCACTATCGCTATGCCATATTTCTCAACTAGCATCTCCAGCAGTCCAGTGTCTTTGCCTAATTCACGAGCTTTCTGTGCTCTCTGAAGTCTAGCTTTATCGCTTGCTGTCATACCTTTAGGCTTAAGGGGTTTCTTAGGTCTAGTAACTAAAGGTTCAGGCTCTACAGTTTGCTCTACTTCAGCCTTTTTACGTAGGTCAGAGATCTTATCCTTAAGAGCTTGTAAAGCTACAACCCTATTTCTCTGCCCTTCATTCTTCATAATACGCTCCTCTAAGGATTCCTCAAAGAGGGCTGCTATAGAGGTATTTATTTTATCTTGAGTGTCAAACAGAGACTGGTGAATTCTCTCAGGTAGCTCAGTCAAGAAACGTAATGATTTTGATATGGTCTCTGTTGTGGCGTCCTCTAAGTTATCGGGTACATCTCCAGGGAACTCTGGAGTAAACTCTTCTCTACTCTGTTCAATGATGTTTGTACCAGCGTCAATACGTGCATTAGCCGCCTCATCCAGCTGCGCCCTAGCTGCTGCCAGTATTTCAGCGTCAGTCATTGGTCTGCCGTTTACCATCTTAGTCTCTGAGGACTCACCTATGCCAAGCATATCCTTAATAGCGTCTAAGTATGAACCCTTTACCTCCTTTACAACCCCTTCAGGTACGTCTCCAGGGAACTCAGGTTTAAACCCGTCACCATCCTCTAGGTCACTAGTACCATCCTCTAGGTCACTAGTCCAGTACTCAGTGAAGCCCTTAGCAGCTACTTCAGCGGCTTGTTCTAGCTGGTACTTAGAGGCACTCTTCAGTGATTTACTAACACCTGTTTCCTCGGTCCCCCCTACAAAACCTGTGAGGAAGTCTATAGCCATAGCAGTACCGTTTTGTACAGCAGCAGATAATTTAAAAGAGTTAGATAGTACGGAAGTGTCAAAGGATTCACTATCAGTAGTGGATAATATCCACTCACTTGTAGCAGCACCAGCAGCAATACTTTTTACAAGAGGTTTGATTGTATCATCTTCGTAAGCCGCTTCACGGCGATCCATTCCAATGTCAGATAAATCCAAGCTAGGTACAGAGTCATCCGCCCTTAAGCGCTCCTCCTCGTCAGATAAACCAAAAGGGATGCCTTTAGTGGCATCAGTAGTACCACCAGTAAGCTCTGCTACCTTTTTATTAATAGCATCATCTGGGCTCAGAGGAGCGGGTCCAGAGGCTGCAGCTGTAGCGGGAGTAGATGTTTCAGTTAAAGGGTCAGTACTAGCTGCATCTACAGATGTCTCTTCTTCAGGTTCTACTCCTGGAATAGGCTCACCATTTAGTACGGCTTCAAGTTGTGTATCAGTAAACGTACCATCAGTTTCAATAATAAGCTTTGTGAAGCGTCCGTCTCTTTCCGCCGCTACAAAAGCCTTTAGCTCCTCTGGGGTGTCGATCCTACTAATTAGCCTAGAGATAGCGCCTGTACGTTTTAATTCGTTACCAAAGCCAGCCCCGTAACCCTTAAAGGCTATATTGCTCTCAAGAAAAGCCATATACTGTGAAGCAGTCTCAATGTCTTTGAATACATCTATTACGCCATTAGGGGTTTGTAAGTTTTTAGCTAGTGAAGCTTCAATATCTGTTCCGGCCTCATTTAATACCTTAAACATTCTAGCAAATGTCCTACGAGTTTTATCCTGTGTACTACCAAAATCAGATGACTTATAGTCTTGGTCAGGTAATGCTAGGGGTCCAGCTGTAACCTCAGGGAATATATCACCACGTCCTGCTGAAGCATTGAAGTTACGTAACTCATCCATGCTAAAGCCTGCATACTGCATATTCTTAAGCTGCTCTTCTGCAGAGGCTCGTGGGTTTAACGCTAAGAAGTCAGCCATAGCTTTACCAAAAGCGCCACGCTTGTTAACTTCAGACTTAGGGTTATTGCTGGCGTTAAGGTTCTGAGTTGTATTAAAGAGGATGTTTCTCAAGCCAGACTCAAGTGTCATACCTTTGGGCATAGTTATACTAGATGCCATATTGAGAGAGCCAAGTATAGTACTTTTATCAAAGCCTAATTCACTTGCATTAGCCTCTGCAGCCATCTTCTGCTCCATGAGGGTTTTGTGAATTGCGTTTAGATCGTACTTACTAGCCATAGCTACAATCTCAGAGTCTGTAAAACCAAAAGAATCTTTTAGTTGTCGAGCCTGAGACACGGTAGCTTTATACGCAGCTGTAGTTTCTGCGTACTTAGGCGCATTAGCCTTGGCAGAAGCAATCATCATATCTTCGTATTTTTCTGCTTTATCTGTACGGTCTTGGATCTTTTGTACAAACGTATCGGCAAAGCCGCCAATCATACCTGCCTGAAATGCACTTGCCATAATTAAACTTCCTTCGCCATGAGACCTGCAGGTGCGGCAGGCATCTCTTCCATAGTTTCTTCCGCCATTTCTACAGGCTCTTCTTCCATAGGTTCATCAGATTGCATAGACTCTAATACGTCTTGCTGCATTTGTACGCCAGGATCAGATGCTTCACCTTTGGCGATCTCCAGTTCTAGCTTAGTTGCCAGCTTCTGACGCATACGCTCTTCTTTCTTAGCATCCATGTTAACATAGTCTGCCATAGTGAGTTTGTATTCAACGCCAACAACCTCTGCAATGGTTTGGATCTGTGTAGCAATTACACCTTTTAGTAGTAGCTTAGTGTCTACTGAATGCAGACCATCCATAACACCACCCGAAAGCATTGTATCCACGACAATACTAATGGGGATTCCTATATCCAGCATGTCAATTAACTCATCCTGAGATTCAGGATCAGCAAGACGTTCCATGTACATCTCAAGAGCATCCATAGGATCTGCATACTTAGGCGGTTGCTCCCAAGGTACGTTCTTAGGTTCCGTAGTTAAAGACTGACCGGGGATTGGTCCCTCAAATAGTGTTGGCTTTGCCATGATAATACCTTACTTAGTGAAACCTGCGCCAAAGTAGAGACCTACGATAGCTGAAACGATGTGTGTGTCTAGCGGGGTGATTACGAAGCCTCTAGCTGCCTGCCACTTTACTGTGCCATCCCCGCCAAAGATCCAGTTAAACAGGCCGCCCTCTACTTCTGTGTAGCCTACAATAACGCTTACCTCAGGATACCACACAGCCACTGCTTTTGGCAAGACTATAATTGAGAAGATTGCAGATAGAGCAATAAGCCTGCGTGTCCATGCGAAGTGCTTGTCAGTCTTACCAGCGTTACGTGCTTCAGTTACACCACCAATGAGTAGCTTCTGTTGCTCTGCTTTATTCTTAGCGTTCTGCCCTATCATAGACATAACCCCACCCAGTACAGTGGAGAATAGCATAGTGATAAGCTCTAGAGGTAAACCAAACATTAGGGACGTGCCTTTGGTTTTGGCTTAATCCAGTTCTTACCATCATATCTATTGTCATCATCTGCATTACCAAACAGGTGATTTCCTATTTGAAGGGTACCACGTTTACGAGACTTCATATCAGGTAGCCAATCAGGTTGATTAACAGCTGTGTTTACATAATGAGTAGCGCCGTCTGTAGGGTCTGTATAATCTCCAGTAAGAATATCACTTGCAGCTTTATAGGCTTTTGCGCTAGGTTTAAGAGCCAGCATATTTTTACCTTGTTCGCCTTTAGCGTGACCTGTCCACGAGTTCCACGGAGAGAACTGGCCTTTCTTTAGAATTACACCCTCTATATCATCACCATATTTACCAGCTGCAGCACGGTTAGCTATTACAGAGCCTACCGCAATCATACCTTCATAACCTTCTTGTGCTGCTTCTGCTTCAATGGTACGAGCTAAGATCTCTAGCTTAGACATCTCTTTAGGGCTTTTGTACACCTTATACTTTGGTATATCTAGGTTCTCTGGTCTAGCCATCATATTGGCACTTTTAGACATGAGACCCTCAGAACCTGAAGCCTCTACTATTGCTTCCTCAATGTCGCTATTTGTTTGTGTAGTCTCTGGGATTGTAAGCTCTTCAGGTCTAGCTTTAGGCCGTACAGGCTCCTCTGGAGTTAAAGCAGATACATCATACTTTGATAGATAGATCTCTGGCTGTTCTTCCATAGCAATGTCAGCTTTCTGGCGAAGGCTTCTAATAGTATTAGCTACAAAGTCATCTGTTGTAGGAGCAGCTGCTGTTGGCTTATCAAATAAACCCTTACGCTTACTAGTACTATCATCCCCTGTAGAGGGTTTTTGTGCAGAAAGAGCACGTTCCTTAATGCGAGACATCATGGTAACGATGTTATCTGTCTGTGATTGTGATAAAAGACCCATTGTAATTATACCTACTGTTAACGCTGTTTTAACCAAATGCCCATTCCAGAGCTTTGTCTGCAAACATAGCAAGTAGCTTACCTGAACCTGCACCTGCTGCTGTATCAATCTGAGCTTGAATTTGCGATGCAGCTGTTTCAGCTTGAATAGCTGCAACCTGTAACCTAACCTGACGATCTGCAGTACTCTCAGCGGCACTAAAAGCATAACTAATCATATCACGCTCTTCTTGGATTATATTGTTGTATGCAGTCATTGTGTACTGATTTTCAGCGATTGCTGCATCACGGTTTGCTTCGTTCTGCGCTGCTGTTTCTGCTGTAGTAATTGACTGAGACCATGCAGCATTAGCTTGCGCTACGATAAGCTGGTTGTTTGCATTAAACTGATCTCGTGCCGCTCTCTGACTTACATTAAACTGATTTACTGCATTTGTTTGACCAGAGTTAAACTGGTTCATGGCATTCTTTTGCTCATTATTAAACATAGACACCTGAGATGCTAGATTAGTAAAGAACTGATTAGTCTGGTTCTCACTAGAAGCATTAAATTGCTTAGCAGCATTCTCAGCAGCTTGGTCTGATAGCAAGGCATTAACCAAACTCTGTGATTTAAACATGGTAGCCTGTTGCTCATTAGACAAGTTAACCATGTCCATATCTAAGAAAGACTTAGCGTTTTGTACCTGCGCCTGCTGACGGTTGTTTAGGTTAGTAAGATCTAACTGTGTCATGGCAGCTGCATCAGCCATTACTTTAGCATTAGCAGCACTAAGGTTAGCTAAGTCTACAGACTGTGCCATACGAGCATTCTCAAGAGCAACCTGCTGTTCAGCAGTGAAGTTCATGTTAGCAATCTCTGAGATCTTAGAAGCGTTAGCTACACGAGCCTGAAAGTTTTGGTTAAACTCTAGCCCTAAAAACTCAGCACGTTTCTCAGCAGCAAACATAGCAGATTGTTGTTTGTTACTTAGGTTAGTTAACTCAAATGTAGCAGAAGTCTGCGCATCCTGTACAGCGATAGGCATTGCTGATTCCATGGCGGCTTGAATAGCAGCCTGACCAGCCATAGAAGAAGCAGACAACCCACGTGCAGCCATCTGTGCAGCTGCAGCCCTCATAGCACCAGCAGCCCATGCAGGAGGTTCACTACCCTCAAACTGCTCCATCAA
>Ga0115568_10002922_pt1 | contig 11772 bp, 8 predicted proteins | sample COGITO_mtgs_1204_FD_87296 | JGI IMG/M metagenome (GOLD analysis project Ga0115568, IMG submission 87296) | Pelagic marine microbial communities from North Sea - COGITO_mtgs_120426 | ecosystem: Environmental > Aquatic > Marine > Epipelagic | place: Germany:Helgoland, sampling site Kabeltonne...
AGATAATATGTGATCACTATCTAATTAATACGATGACGAAATACGGACTTCATTCCCGACACGTGTAAAAAAGGCGTCAACCTCTTCGGCGGCGAATTCTAAGGGTCTGTTAAATCCAGCCAAGCGCTGCTCACAAAAAAGCCTGACCGCATACTCGCGATCAGGCTTTTTTATAAACTGAACTCAAGGCGAACTACTCAGCGTTCTTTAACGGCTTCAAGCTCGGGAAGAGGATTGTATCGCGGATACTTTCCGCTCCCGTGAGCAAAATGATTAGGCGGTCAATGCCTAGCCCCATACCACCTGCTGGCGGCATGCCGTGCTCAAGTGCGTTGAGGAAGTCGGTGTCCATATCCTGTACTTCTTCGCCAACCTGCTCAGCAAACATCTTACGCTGAATGATCGGGTCATTTTGCTCGGAGTATGCGGGTGCAATTTCCTGGCCGTTGATACACAGCTCAAACACGTCGATCGTGCTATCGTCATCGACAGTGATTTTTGCCAATGGGCACAGCTCCTTAGGAATATGCGTAACGAAGGTCGGTTGAATCAAGGTCGGCTCGATCAGTTTTTCAAACACGTTGTTAGTGATCTCGTAATCTTCGAGCTCACCATCGACTTCGATGCTCATGGCACGAGCCTTTGCGAGCTTCTCGTCGCGGCTATGGCTGAACCATTCGGTATCGCCAGTTGCTTCGATGATGAGATCTTTATACTTCGCTTCACGCCATTCACCATCGAGATTGATAGTCGTGCCGTCAGGACGAGCGATTTCGAGCGAACCAATCACAGTCTTGGCGACGTGCTGAATCAAGCCCTGCGTCAGCTCCATCATACCACGAAAGTCGGTGTAAGCCTGATAAAGCTCCAACATAGTGAACTCGGGATTATGACGACGAGACAGTCCTTCATTACGAAATACGCGACCAATCTCAAATACCCGATCCTCCCCGGCAACCAGCATACGCTTCAGATAAAGCTCCAGCGCAATTCGCATGTAAAACTGACAATCGAGCGCATTGGAATGGGTGATGAACGGACGCGCCGCCGCACCACCAGCGACGCTCTGTAGCATCGGTGTTTCAACTTCGGTGAAGTTGCGATCCCACAGATACTTGCGCATCTCTTGAATGATCTTCGCACGATGACGGAAGCGCTGGCGCGAGTCTTGATTCACGATCAAGTCGAGGTAGCGCTGACGATAGATCTTGTCGTCATCTGTGAGGCCCGCCCACTTTTCGGGAAGCGGTCGCAGTGCCTTAGTGACCAAAGTGTAGCTCGCCGCACGCACGGTGATCTCACCAGTCTTAGTTTTGAAGAGCTTGCCGGTGACACCAATGATGTCGCCCAGATCCAGCTTCTTAAAATATGTGTTGTATTCGCCCTCGGCTAGCTCGTCGCGAGTGACGTAGCACTGGATCGGACCCTCGCTATCTTGAATCTTAATGAAGCTCGCCTTGCCCATCACGCGGAAGACGGTGATGCGACCAGCGACAGACACCTCTTCCTGCTCTTCATCGGCTACGTCTTCTTTATAGAGTTTAACAGCCTCACCGGATGTATGCGTCTGCACGCAATTTGCCTGAAAGGGATTACGCCCTTCCTTGCAAAGATTCTCGAGCTTTTGAAGGCGGACTGCATAGAGATCATGCGAATTGTCCTGATTGGCTGTCTTATCGGTCATAACGGAAGCAGGCAAAAATGCGTCAGCGCCTCGAAATGGCAATTGTAAATTGCCCTCTTCCGCTGGAGACAGCAACTGACTAAAATAGAGGACATGCTTACACCATGCTCAATCAGCATAGTGTAAGCTCTAATGAGACAAAATAAAAATCTCGGTAAAATAGCAGAGCCAACTGCAGTCTATAGTGACGCATGGGTAACTGTTACAAGTAGCATCCTCCGTGGCATGCGAGTTTACTCGGGCCCGCAGCGCCCCTAAACCGAGGATAATACTAGCCCCCGCCAACACAGGCGCCACGCAGCGACATTTTTCAGACTTCCAGTTTTTCAGTCTTTCATCACCATTCCCAAAAATGACTTGGATCGAGTACATCGCACTCAGCGTTACCAGCCTGATTTTTCTAATCGGGCTGGCGACCTCGCTACTGCCAGTGGTGCCAGGTAGCCTGATCGTTTGGTCAGGTATCATGATACACAAACTTTGGATGGGTGATGCCTCGGTGGCCTGGAAAATCGTCATTACTACCGCCATCATCACTCTGATCGGTCAACTCGCCGACTTGGCGCTGGGTGTCTGGGGCGCACGCAGATTCGGCGCGTCATGGCAAGGTGCGGTCGGCGCATTACTCGGCGCTTTTATTGGCTTGTTTTTGCCCCCTCCGCTGCTCTGGCTAATTGCCGGCCCCGTCATCGGCGCGATCATTGGCGAGTTACTCGCAGGGCGCAGCTTCAAGGCAGGCAGTAAAGCAGGCATCGGCACGGTGATCGGCGGCATCGTCGCCTTCGCCTTGAAATTCGGCCTCAGCGTCTGTGTGGTTGCCATTTTCTTTTTAGCGCTCGTGCTCTAGCGACCTTCCACTCAACACGAAACCCGGAATGTAAGCTGACCAATGGAGGGCAACGCTCCGTCGTTGCCACCTAGATTCCATACCAATCCTTATCACTACGCATCGAAATGACGGAGCATTTCCCCCAGCACATACAAACGCTCACGAGCCGTCCCAAGCCTTGGCGAATAACAAGCGTAGGCTGTTCAGACACACCACGACAGTGCTGCCCTCATGTGCAAAAACGCCAACACTCAACGGGATCCAACCAAAAATCGCGGCTGCCACCATCAGCACGACTGTACCCAGCGCAATTGCTAGATTCTGCCGTATGATCGATCGCGCACGATGACTCAAGTCAGTCGCAGCGAGATAATTCTCAATGCGATCTTTCATCAGCACCACCTCACTCTGCTCTAAGGCAGCATCACTGCCGCGCGCGCCCATCGCAACCGAGACATAGGCAGCCGCCAAGCTAGGCGCATCATTTACGCCATCACCCACCATTGCCACTTTGTATCCATTCTTTGAATACTCCAGGATTGCAGCGACCTTACCATTTGGCGTCAGTCCAGAGCGGACTTCCTCAATCCCAATTGCGCGACCAACCGATTCCGCCGCGCCGCGGCGATCGCCAGTCAGCATCACTGTGCGCACCCCCATCGCCTTTAGTTTTTCTAAAATAGGCTGCGACTCCGTGCGGATCTGATCTCTCAATAAGATGCGGGCAATCAAATCATCCTTTAAAATCCAGTTCTCTGAGAATTCCGGCGCAGGCTCTGGTACATCTTTAATCCATTCCGCCAACGGTCCATCCTCCAGCAGTTCCCTGCGACCCAGCACACACAGCGTCTGGCCCTCCCGCCCCTGCACGCCCTTGCCGCTCATCGCTTGAAAATCATCGATCGCACGCGGTTCCAATCCCTGCGCTTTCGCGTATTTCTTGATCGCTCGTCCAATCGGATGTGATCCATGTGCCTCCAGAGAATAGGCGAGCTCTGCTGCTTCTCGCTCACGCCCTGGTGGAAAACTTTCCACCGAATCAACCTCCATTTCTCCAGTGGTCAGCGTGCCAGTCTTATCCAGCGCCACCAAATCCACCTCTGCCATTTTTTCGATCGCAGCGCCGCCACGAAACAAAATACCATGCCGCGCGCCCCATGCAATCGCCGCCAAAATCGCCGACGGAATCGACAGCACCAACGCACAAGGACTCGCCACCACCAACAAAGTCATTGCCCGATAAAATGCCGAAAAACCAGCCTCGGTGTTTGAGAATGGCGCTATGCCAAAGCCAAGCCACCAGACAAAAAACATCACCGTCGTCAGCCCCAGAATACCGACGGTATAACGCGTGCCAAATTTGTCGGTAAATCGCTGACTCGGCGCTTTCAAATGTTGCGCCTCACGAATCAAACGAATCACTTTCTGCAGCGCACTTTCACCAACCGGACGCAAGACCCGCGCATCGACTGCACCCCATAAATTGATCGTGCCACTATAAACGGAGTCACCAATAAATTTCGGCACTGGATTTGCCTCGCCCGTCAAGTTCGACTCATCCGCCGCGCTCTTACCCTTGATCACTTCGGCATCGACTGCGAATTGCGCACCAGGCTTCACCACCACAATATCGCCCACATTCACCGCAGACACCGGCACTTCCCGTTCTCCACCAGACGCATCACGAATCGTGGCCGACTTCGGTGCCGCATCAAACAGGCTATTAATTTCACGGCGGGTCCGATAGAGCGCAAAATGCTCCAACGCCCCAGAGAACGAAAACAGAAACAACAGCAACGCGCCTTCAGCCCAAGCGCCGATCAACGCAGCCCCGATCGCCACCGCCAACATTAGAAAGTGAATATCCAGCTCACCCTTCGGCAGACCATCTTTGACATCTTCAAACGCATCCCAGCCGCCCGCAACCATCGCGCCGATATAAAACATCACCGACAACCACACTGGGGCAGCTTCCACCGACGAAACCATCCAACCAGAAATCCCGAGCACGGCGCAACCACCAGCCAACAGGCCAAGTACCCGCCATTCCTCACCCGCCTCAGCTTCGTCTTCAATTGCATCTGGCCAGTTTAACTCCCGCCAATGCCACAGCGTCGGCGCGGTCAAACAAGTCGGCTTTTGCAAGCGAATGCCACCGCTGTGTTCGGTTTCAATCGATACCCCCACCGCCGCAGATACCTGAGAGTTTGACTCAATTAGGCGAATCGTCTCAGCGAGACTCGTCTGCAATGCCTCCAAATCGACTGGCCCCAGCGTCGCGATCTCGACCTTACGATGCTCCGAATCCACTCGAAGTGCTTCCACCGAAGCATTCGCTTGTAAAAAGCGCGCAAGACCTGCCGCCCAATCCTCTGCATTTTTACGCTCTAGTTCTGAAGCCATACTCTATTTAGAATTATTCTAAATAAGTAACTCTGCAAGCGAGAATCCGCGATTATCCATTCCCTGGTAGCGAACTCAGGAACCATGCACACACAGTCTATTTAAACTTGATTCTTGGAGGGAAACGCTCCGTCGTTTCCACCTAGATTCCATACCAAGCCTGATGACTACGCATGGAAATGACGGAGCATTTCCCTCCAGCATTTAGCTGCACAGTATATGTCAGAAGAGTCGATCAAACTAGATTCGTGTTCGGGAAATTCCATCATGCAAAGTTGCAAAGAAAACAGCTCAAGGCGACCCAGAAAACCAGTTAAGCACTGGTATCCTCAGAATCCGCGACCACATCCAACTGACGAAACTTCTTCACCAAAATCCCATGGCGCGGCGCGCAAAACAATACGATGGCAAAAATCACGCCCACCATCACCGCCATCATGCCTGAAGTCGAAGTCGCATTGACCAGCGCAGGATCGAAGCCCATCCAACCCGGCAGCAGAATCGCCGACACATGCCCAAGCACTGCCGCGATGACTGCAAATATCACACTGATAATTACCATCAAATCGAGTCGATCTGTTAATAGATGCGCGGCAGCAGCGGGCACGATTAACATCGCGATAACAATGATACTACCGACCGCTTCAAACGCCGCCACCGTCGTGATCGCGACCAAAGTCATCAGCATATAATGAATTAGATTGGCATTTATTCCCATCGTTGTGGCGAGTTCCGAGTCAAAGGATGAGATGCGCAGTTCTTTAAAAAACAACACTACAAACAACAAGTTGACCACACACACTGGCGCCAAAACGATCGCCGCCCGCGGCACTTCCCAGACGGAACCAAACACTTGCGGTCGCCAGACGACATCAAGCGGCGTTAACTCAATCGCACCATACAGCACACAGCTCGCATCTAGATCGACATGATCCGCGGCTTGCACGATCAACAACAGCCCCAGCGCAAACAAGGTGGTAAAGACGATTCCCATCGATGCACCTTCGTCGACCTTGCCAAAACGGCTCACCCACTGAGTAAAAACAGCCGTCAACACGCCCACCACCGCCGCGCCGATAAACATTGTCAAACTCGCACGCGCCCCCGTGATTAAGAATGCAATCGCCAAGCCCGGCAGCACCGCATGGCTAATCGCATCGCCCATCATACTCATTTTGCGCAGCACTAAGAAGTTGCCCAAAAGGGCGCACGACACCGCCGCCAAAATGCCGACAACCACGATCCATGTATCGATTGAATACCAAGTCATTGCTACGCAGTGAGAGTAAGGCGCTGCGCGCCTAGTGTGAGTGAGAGTGACGAAGCGCGAGTAGCGCGAAGATGGTAACCCGTCTGCAGTTTGCCCCGCAGGGGTAACTGAACTGGGTGCCCTATGGGCAAGTGAAGAAACAAAGTGATAGTGATTAAAAACGTCATTTCTAATTAATCTCCAGGCTTGATTGGGTGTGGGCTCGCAGGCACTGCGAGATCGTTTGCAGTCCGCAATTTAATTAATTTATCCTCAAGCAGCGCGACCAATTTCTCGCCTAGGACATGCTCAACTTCATCCGCATCGCGATCGACTCGGCTGGTTGCCACATCGGCATACTCGATCAGATACAATTCCCACAGGCGGTGATTACGCGTGACCTGTGCCGCCGCATCCAGTCCTGCTTGGGTCAACAGAATCGCATCATTTTTAGGCACGGTATCGATCAATCCCTGATGATACGCGCGCCGCAAGCAATGTCGTAATTGCCGATCAGTCCAGGTACGCCGGCCGCGCAGTTGACGAAACGGCACCGCGCGAATACTCATCCCATTCATGCGTTGACCATCGGCCTCCAAAATTTCATACATCGCGCGTAGCAAATGCTGACGCCCAACGCTGCGCTTCAAATTCAACTGACGGATAAAACGAACCAGCACACCTCGCTCGATGCCAAATAGCATACTGAATAAAAACAAAACCGCTGCCACTAATACGATCAACGCGCCCGCCGGCATATTCGGGATTAAGGCACTCACACTCGCGCCCAGCCAGCCGCTGACACCACCGATTAGAGCAGAGAGACATAACATCTGATCGAGACGGTCCGTCCAAAACCGGGCTGCTGCTGCTGGCGTGATCAAAAAAGCGATAATTAGAATCAAGCCCACCGCTTGCAAACCCGCAACAGTCACCGCAGTGACCAACGCGAGGAGCAGTATATCTAAGAACTTAACTGGCCATCCTTGCGCCGCCGCATAGACTTCATCGAAACACAGCAGACGAAATTCTTTAAATAATAACACCGAGAGCAACAGCACACAGACAGTCACGACGACTAGTAGCCTAAAATCGCTCAATACCATCGACGCAGTCTTACCATAAATAAATGATTCCAACCCAGCCGCTGCACCGTCTGGCATCTTAGTGACCATCGTCAATAACACGACGCCCGCACCGAAGAAGACACTCAGCACAATTCCCATCGCCGCGTCATCTTTAATACGCGAGTGATTGCGTATAAACAAAACCGTCGCACAGCCCAACACTCCAGTCACCGTAGCTCCACACAATAATAGCGGCAACGACTTGCCCTGCCCGCCCAGCATCACGCCAATAAAGAAAGCAAGGCACACGCCTGGTAATGTCGCATGTGAAAGGGTATCCCCCATTAAGGAGCGCTTACGCAATAACAAGAAGCCACCCATCAGTCCACAGGCACAGCCGAGTAGCATCGTGCAAATAACGACCAGCCGCGTATTGTAATTACGCAGCAACAGGACATCGAGGATCTCGGACAGTTCGAACATGCGATTAGTGAAAAGTGGCAGTGAGGGGTGGAGGGCAATGCTCCGTCATTGCCGCGTTTTTCAGCCCAGTTGCAATGGGCATCGGTAGAAACGACGGAGCGTTTCTCTCCTGAGCAAAAATCAAATAGCCCATAATACCCCTACAAAGACTTCGCCAGCTCCTCGGCTGCTTCACTCAGCAGCGAGAGTTTGCCACCATAGGTTTTGCGAAGATTCTCTTGAGTAAACACATCCTTGGTTGGCCCCGAAGCGACGACGCGCATGTTTAACAATACCGTCCAATCAAAATATTGAGGCACCGTGGCTAAATCGTGGTGTACCACCAAGCAGGTTTTTCCATGTTGTTGGAGTTCCTTCAACAGCTCAACAATGGCTCGCTCGGTCGCTGCATCGACAGCAGCAAACGGCTCATCCATAAAATAAATATCGGCATCCTGCACCAAAGCTCGCGCTAGGAAAGTGCGCTGTTGCTGACCGCCCGAAAGCTGACTGATCTGACGATGCGCATAGTCCGCCAACCCAACACGATCCAAGGCTTGCAGTGCCAATGCCTTTGAGCACTTATTCACCCGGCGAAACCAGCCGAGCTTGCCGTAAGTACCCATCGCCACCACATCAAGCGCACTGACTGGAAAATCCCAGTCCACACTCTCACGCTGCGGCACATAACCGACCCGCCTGCGCGCCTTGCGATACGACTCGCCAAAGATCGACACCTCGCCCGAGGTGCGCGGAATTAAATCGAGACACGCTTTAATCAAGGTACTCTTACCCGCACCATTCGGGCCGACGATACTCACCAACTTCCCCTCGGGGATTTCTAAATCAATATCCCACACCACAGGCTTGCGATGATACGCCACCGTCAAATCTCGGATCACTAGCGGCAGTGATTTCTGCTGCGCAATTGTTGAGGTCGACTGTATGAGTTGTTTGGATACTACATTCATAATATAAAAATCACTTAGATCAGTGCACCACGCCAGTTAACTTGCCCTGCATGCCTTTTTCAGGTGCCTCGCCACCAAGTGCGCGTGTGATCGTGGTAATATTGCTATCGATCATACCAATGTATGTCCCCTCGTAAGTGCCGGCTTGGCCCATCGCATCCGAGAACAACGCGCCACCGATCCGCACCGCATGCCCACGTGCATTCGCACCTTCCACCAAGGCACGTATATTCTTGTCAGCCACAGAGGTCTCGACGAACACGGCTGGAATTTGCTGCACGACGATAAAGTTAACCAAGTCCTCCAAGTCGCGCACGCCTGCCTCGGACTCGGTGCTCACGCCTTGAATACCGCGAACGGTAAGCCCCGTCGCACGGCCCAAATAATTAAACGCATCGTGCGCCGTCACCAATACACGCTTCGATTCAGGAATCGATCCAATCGCCTGCTGTGCATACGCATCTAACGCTTCCAACTGTTTTGTGTAAGCGGTTGCATTGGCAGCATAAATATCCGCACGCGCTGGATCGAAAATCGAGAGCGTCTCAACCACCACTGGCACGGCTTGCATCCAGCCCCGTACATCCATCCACACGTGTGGATCGGTGTGCTCGGAATCATCAGTTTTCTGCAACAAATAATCCGCAGTCTGCAAGATCGCTTCAGTCACCGCCTTGACTGGCTTTCCAGAACTCGCTACGCGCTCCAGCACAGTCGTCATTTTACCTTCAAGTAACAGACCATTATAAAAGACTACATCGGCAGTACTGAGCTTTACCACATCACTCCGAGTCGGCTTATAAAGGTGTGGATCGACCCCTTCGCCAATGATCCCCTCGACCTGAGCGTAGTCGCCCGCGATATTGCGTACGATGTCGGTAATCATCCCAACCGTACACAGCACTTGATAGCGCTGATCGGTACGACTCGCCAATGCAGAATCAGTCGGCCTGCAGCCAGTTACTAACGACGCACCAATCACGAGACTTAAAAGAATAAAACGTGTTCTATCAAATTTAATACTTTGAATACTCAAAGTAGCATGATTACATGTCAAGCAGTAAGCAAGTCGGCCACTTCGCAAGTACCTTAAGCATTGCCCGCAATAAGCCATAGACAAGGCACGCCGATTCAGGCACAAGAAGCCCTGAATGAGTGACTACATCCTACTCACCGACGGCAGCGTGCATACCCAAACCAAGACCGGCACCGGGGCATCGCTTTTGATTCGAACAGCAGAGCAAACACTGTCGCTGGAGACGCTGCGCACGCGTATAAAGGTTCAGCAATTCATAGACACCTCTTCAACTAAGCTTGAGCTACAGACCTTGCTCTGGTCACTGTCCGAACTGCCCCAGGACTGTGATCATCTGACAATCTATACCGACTCGCAGAATATCATCAACTTGGCCGGGCGCCGCGCACGCTTCGAAGCGCACGACTACCATTCGCAGCGAGGCCTGCCGCTGCGCAATACCGAACTCTACCAAGCCTACTTCAAAGCAACCGATGTATTAGACTTCGGCCTGATCAAAGTAAAAGGCCATCAAGCCACTCGGAAGCGCAATCAAATCGACCAGCTCTTCGCACTGGTTGACAAGGCCTCGCGTAAAGCGCGAGTAGTTGGCAAGGTAAAGTAGAAGTGGCTTCCAGCCGCTTGCTCATGATGCGACTGATAGGAATTTGCTTTTCGGCGGCGGCAGCCGCCCGGGGGTGAGGGTTCACCCCTCTGATCACATTCGCCGTCGGCTTCCTCTGTGCCTGGCTCGCCAAGCCCGGCGAAAACCCTCCGCCGCCCACGGACTTGTTCGCCGAAGCCTCGGCGAAGGTGGAAGACCCACAAGCTCGACGGAATTACGCGAGCCTCATCGCAAGAGCGCTCATAGATCGCGATCTTGATGCCGCCCTTGCCTTTGCGGCAGAGGAATTGCTAGGGAATTGCTTTTCTGCCCCCGGCGTCCTGAGCGCCTGTCAGTCGGGGTAGGAGGGGGTTCAGTAAAGGTGGAAACACATAAATCTGTCGACACAAAGAAGCATAAGTTTACGATGTAATCACCTATTGAATTTGCTGTATATCCATTGTAATTACTCTCTCTAATCGCAATCGCGGTTCATCTCATCGCCCCCAAAAGGGAGGGGAATGTGTGCCATGCCCAGACTGCGTCCCCCTCCCATCCCTCCAACACCGCCACTAGCGGCTAATTGCCCAACCCCCAAGTTCATGTTCTACCCACGCAAAACGCCTTGCCTTTTCGCCTGTCTCTTCCTTTTGCTCGTCGGAACCCGAGCCCATGGCGAGCAATCCGGCCTATTTACTTACACCATCGTTGATGGAGAGGTTCACATCACAGACTATTCAGCGGAGGAGACCGGACATCTCGATATTCCTGCACAGCTCGACGGGATGCCGGTGACTGCGATTACCGGAACGGCCGGGACGGGTGCTTTTCAATGGAGTAGATTGAACTCGGTCGCGATTCCTGAGGGGGTCGAGACCGTTGGAGATTCTTCTTTTTTCGGAAGTAGCGTCATTACGGTGAACTTTCCAAACAGCTTGAAAAGCATTGGGGCGCGGGCTTTCAAATCTAGCTCCGTAGGTTTTGGGGATGTACCGCTTTTGCTCCCGGACGGGCTGGAAGAGATTGGAGTAGAAGCATTCAATGGATGTTTTTTTCCCGAGATCATCATTCCTGACTCGGTTACCGCGATTGGTGCTGAAGCGTTTGCGAACAATATTCAGATGGGGCTTGCGGAGATTGGCAGCGGAATTGCTGTGCTGTCTGATGGAGCGTTTGAATGCTGCAGAGAGCTGGAGCGGGTGCAATTGGTGGAGGGGCTGATGGAAATCGGCGAGGACTGCTTCATGGGGACACAAATTGCTGAAGTGACCTTTCCCGCGACGCTGACAACGATTGGAAACAACGCTTTTGGGTTTGAGTTTTCATTCTCACTAAACGGCGGGACATTATTGCGGGCTATCTTCAAAGGGGACGCACCGGCGGTGATGGGCGAAAACGTTTTCGCCGATCAGGCGAGTGAGTTTGTGGTCAATTATCTGGAGAGTTCGAGTGGATTCACCCAGCCGATGTGGCAGGGGAACCGGAGTC
>Ga0115568_10002928_pt1 | contig 11762 bp, 9 predicted proteins | sample COGITO_mtgs_1204_FD_87296 | JGI IMG/M metagenome (GOLD analysis project Ga0115568, IMG submission 87296) | Pelagic marine microbial communities from North Sea - COGITO_mtgs_120426 | ecosystem: Environmental > Aquatic > Marine > Epipelagic | place: Germany:Helgoland, sampling site Kabeltonne...
GCTGTACTTTTGGGTAATGTACAAGTGGGTGCTCATTCCTTTGTCGGTGCAAATAGTGTTGTGAAGCCAGGAGTCAAAATAGGTGTGTCTTGTACGATTGGAGCAGGTAGTGTTATTTTAGAAGATGTGCCTGATTATACGAAAGTCGTTGGGAATCCAGCAAGAATAATTAGCAAGAATGAGTAGAGTTTTAGTTATTGCAGAGGCAGGGGTTAATCATAATGGAGATTACAATACTGCAAGAAAACTTATAAAGGCCGCTTCAGAATCCGGAGCTGATGTAGTAAAGTTTCAATCCTTTAGAACTGAAAAAATCGTAAGTCGTAGCGCTAAAAAAGCAAATTATCAATCTAATAATTGCGATTCAGATGATAATTCTCAATTTACAATGCTCAAAAAACTCGAATTACCTGTAGAGTGGTATAAAGATTTGATTCAATATGCTGAAGAATGTAAAATAGCATTCCAATCAACGGCTTTTGATCTTGAAAGTATAGATTTTTTAAATGGCCTTAATTTAAATTTTTTCAAAATCCCATCGGGTGAAATAACGAATAAGCCCTTCCTACAAGAGATATCGAAATTAAATAGACCAGTCGTCCTATCAACAGGAATGTCCTATATGAAGGAGATATCTGATGCTCTGACTATTCTGACTTCAAGAGGGTTAAGTCGAGATGATGTCACCGTTCTCCATTGCAATACTGAATACCCTACCCCTATGAATGATGTCAATCTAAAAGCCATGTTGAACATCAGAGATCAAATGAAGGTAAAGATTGGATACTCGGATCACACATTAGGAATAGAGGTTCCAATTGCCGCTGTAGCCCTTGGAGCAAGTATAATTGAAAAACATTTCACACTTGATAGAAACATGGAAGGACCAGATCATGCTGCATCTCTCGAGCCAAGGGAACTAAAGCAAATGATAATATCAATCCGAAATATAGAGATGGCAATTTCTGGAAATGGGGAAAAGAAGCCCAGTCCATCTGAGGAAAAGAACCTTAAATCGGTAAGAAAAAGTCTCCATGTTGCCCGTGATATAAAAAAAGGAGAAAATATTAGAGTCAATGATCTTATTTCTCTGAGACCAGGAACAGGAATATCCCCTATGGAAATCGATAAATTAATTGGGATGAAACTTAAAGAAAACCTTAGTAAATATGATATTATAAATTGGAAGAACCTAGAATGAATATTGGAGTTTTAACAAGTTCAAGAGCAGATTACGGAATTTATTTACCCCTGCTTAAAGCCATAAAATCTGATTCTTTTTTTAATCTAAAGATTATAATATTCGGCACACATTTAAAAGATTCTTATGGCTATACTCTGAATCAGGTATTGAATGACGGTTTTGAGGCAAATTATACCGTAGATAATTTATTGAATGGGGACAATCCTATCGATATTAGCTTATCTTATGCAAACACTGTGAAGTTGTTTGGTAAGTTTTGGGGGGAAAATGATCACGAATTCGATACGGTGCTTTGTCTTGGGGATAGATTTGAAATGGCTGCGGCTGTTAATGCAGGAATACCTTTCAATATAAATTTTGGCCATTTACATGCAGGAGAAACCAGCGAAGGCGCAATTGATAATATTTATCGCGATCAAATTACCATGGCCAGTAAATATCATTTTGTAGCATTGAATAAGTTTGTATCAAGAGTTGCTCAAATTGTAAAAAGAAAAGATTTGATCACTGTAACGGGTGCTATTGGACTAGAAAATTTAAAAAGTATCCAATTATTGGATCATTCAGATTTTTTGAAAGAATGGGGTATAGATATGGGTATCACAACTATTCTACTAACCATACACCCCGAAACGGTTGAATTTGAAATGAATCAAACACACTGTGAAGAAATATGCCTTACAATTCAAGATCTTTCAGAAGAATATCAAATATTGATTACTTTACCCAACGCTGATACAAATGGATCAATTTATAGAACATCCTTCGAAAAACTAGCTTCTCGTAATAGAAACATTTTCACCAAAGATAACCTGGGTACTCAATCCTATTTTAGTGCTCTTCAAATGTGTAAAATCGTCGTTGGTAATAGTTCTAGTGGAATATTGGAAGCGGCTACATTCGGAAAATATGTGATTAACATAGGTGATAGACAAAAAAATAGAATCTGTTCTGATAATGTTTTTCATGTGAATTTTGACAGAGTTGAAATTATTAAGAAAGTAAAGGAGAATATTTGTAAAAAATATGATGGTAAAAACATTTACGAAAACAATAATGGGGTTTCGACGATTATTAAAACCTTAAAAAATATTGAATTTTATAATCGATGATATGAATTGGGAAAAGCACATAATAAATTCAACCAAATCAATAAAAGAATCCATGATTTGTTTAGATAAATTGGGATCGGATGCCATCATTTTTGTTCATGATGAACAGAAGAAACTGCTAGGATCAATTACTGATGGAGATATTAGACGAGGATTATTGAACGGGGCAATTTTGAAGGACCCAGTGATAAAAATATGCAATAGTCAACCTGAATATGTTGTCTACGGTGAAGAGTACATTATGAAACTGAAAGAACAAAGGGAAAAGAATTTAAAAATTGTACCGATTGTTACTTCCAATAATGAAATTGTTGATATTGTCAATTTTAGAATATCCAAAAGTCGACTTCCTGTAGATGTGGTTTTGATGGCAGGTGGTAAAGGCTCTAGATTATTACCATTAACGGAAAATACTCCTAAACCGTTATTAAAATTAAATGGGAAACCTGTATTAGAAATAAATATTGATAGACTTATTTCATTTGGTATTAAGAATATTTTTATTTCCGTGAATTATTTAGGAGAACAAATAAAAGAATATTTAGGTGATGGAAAATCAAAAGGAATTAATATAAAGTATATAAATGAAATCAAGCCATTAGGTACCATTGGGTCATTAAGTCTTATCGATGATTTTGAAAATGATCATTTACTTATTATGAATTCTGATTTATTAACATCCATTAATTTCGAAGATTTTTTCATTGATTACATCAATAATAATCGTCAAATGAGTATAGTTGGTATTCCTTATCAAGTTAAAATCCCATATGGCATATTGGAATCTAAAAACAAGAAATTGTCGGCCTTTAAAGAGAAACCAACCTACACCTTTTATGCAAACGGAGGGATATACCTACTGAATAAAAATAATGTCAAATGGATTCCGAAAAACTCCTTTTTTAATGCCACTGATCTGGTTGAAAAGATGATTGAAATGAATCTGGATGTAAGAACTTTTCAACTTTTAGACTATTGGATGGACATTGGTAATCATTCTGATTATAAAAAAGCTCAGACTGATATAAAAAAAATGAAATTTGAATAATAAAATGAATACAATAATAATAATTCCTGCAAGAAAAGGTTCTAAAGGAATTCCTGGAAAGAATAAAAAAGAATTAGCCGGTAAACCCCTTATTCAATATACCATTGAAGTAGCCCTACAGATTTTTCCTCCCGAAAAAATCTACCTATCCACAGATGATCCAGATATTATAAAAATTGGTGTACAGAATGGACTAAATCAAACTAACCTTAGACCAAGTGCATTAAGTACCGATACTACTTCTGCAAGAGAATTATTGTTATACGAAATTTCCAAATTAGATATGGATGTTGAAACCATAGTATATTTACAACCAACATCCCCTTTACGACAAACTCATCATGTAATTGAAGCCATGGATTTATACGATTCTAAAGAAACAGAAATGGTGGTCTCCGTTTCCTCTACAAAGTCAAATCCATACTATAATTTATTTGAGGAAAATAAAGAAGGGTTTTTATCACTTTCCAAAAAATCTAATACTACATCAAGGCAAGATGTTCCGGACGTATTTAAATACAACGGTGCCATTTATATCATCAATTATGAAAAATTAAAAAGTAGTGAATTGAATGAATTTAAGAGAATAAAAAAATATGTAATGACACGAGAAAGTTCCATTGATATTGATGATTATTTGGACTGGATTATGGCAGAAACTTTAATTATTAATTCATAACTTTGATTATATGAGTACATGGAAAGTTTGGGACAAGGAACAAACCTATGGTGATCTATTCTTCAAAAGAGCAACGGGTGAACTTCCAGAAATGGAATCGAGTAAGGCCCTTGCGAAAGTAATTGAACCTTATTTAGAGGAAGGAGACAAAATTGGAGATATTGGTTGTGGTGGTGGACATTATTTGAGAAGCTTAGATAATAAGGTAACGAAGAAATTTCATTATGTCGGAGTAGACCAAACCGCATATTACATTCAAAAAGCGAATGAAGCATTTTCAATACCAGAAAATAAAAATGAGTTGAGAATGTCAACATCATTTGTTAAAGGCGATATTTTTTCTATTCCATTGGATGACGAGAGTGTCGACGTCGCTATTTGCAATAATGTTTTATTGCATCTGCCCTCTGTTGAGAAGCCTCTTTCTGAATTAATTAGAATTGCTAAGAAAACGGTGATTATCAGAGCCTTAATAGGTGATCATACCTTAAGATTAAAACAGGTACACAAACCTGAAGAATTCGACAAAAATGGTGAACCTTTAAATTTTCATTTTCATAACATTTATTCAAAAGCTTACATAGAGTCCATTTTAGTAAAGAACGGAATACAAAAGTTTCATTTTTTTGAAGACAAAGATTTCCGCTCTGATGCATTTAATACAAATGAAAATTACATAGACGAAAGACCAGATAACTTAACAGTTGTATTGAATGGAATGCAGGTCAACACCTATCTCATTCAACCTTGGTCATTCTTAGTAATTGAAAAGTTTTAATGAAACTTTTTATTTAATCCCGTTTATAATTTTAGTGAATCAAAATTTATTTTCCGTCTATTAACCAATATTGAATAGACAATTAAATAATATCGCTCTACTTTTTTCAGGACAGGTTCTGATAAAATCAAGTTCCTTTCTGAAACAACTTATCATGGCCTTTTTTTTAGGTGTGTCTGGAAGAATTGATGTATTGTTGGTCGCTCAAATCATTCCCAATATTATTGGTAGTATGATATCTGGAGGTGCAGGAGAACTATTGGTTACTAAATCAAATATTGATCATGAATCAAATAGTAAATATGTTACTCAATATACTTTTTTAACTGTAGTAATTATCTCAATCGTCTTGTGTGGCTATTGGCTGTCAATACCAATTTTTAATGACTTATTAGAGGTCAAAAAGAATGATCATTATTTATTTTTAAATCTCACATTTTTACTAATTCTTAGTAAGGTTTTTGGATCTGTAGTGTCTTGTCTTCAACAATTATTATACCTTAAAAATCTATATAAAAAATTTATTTTCATAAGCTTGTTCTCTGAGTTGATTGGAATTCTTGTTATCTTAAGTATCGTTCGAGAAAATGAAATATTAGCGTTTGCATACGGAATATTAGTGACATCTATTTTGAATGCAACATTATTTTTTATAGTTCATAAACTTCCCATATTTTCAATTTTTGATATCAATTCATGGAAAGAGAATTGGCTTGATTTAATTCAGCACTTTAAAAAAATATTTACTTTGTCGATTCAGACTTTAATTAATCATACTAGTTCTTTTTGGGAACGTATAATCAGTTATAAATTCTTACAGGCAGGGTATCTAAGTGCATTAAATTACTCTCGAAGTTTAACGGAGCTGCCTAAAATGGCATTTTTATCATCAGTTTTAACGACTTCCTATATTGAGCAAAATAAAAGGAGGCAATCCTCTCATGAACAGTACCAAAGTTACTCACGTAAAGTAGATGTTTTATTAAACGAAACAGGTTTTTTCTTCCAAGTAGTTAGTATGCTTCTGAGTCCAATAATATTGGTTGTCTTTTTTAAAAGAGGTGCTTTCGATAGACATGACCTAGAAATCACATTGGGAATATATCAAATATTCATACTGGGATTTCTTCCAGGACTAATGTTCAATTTCCTTACACGAACCATGTTTATAGAAGCGGAAATGAAAAGGTTGTTTTGGGTTTTTGTTTTTAAAACAACTTTTGAAATATTATTTATGACCTTATTCATAGAATATTTCGCACAAGCAATTCCAATTGTTCTAACCATTTCAAAATACATATTTGTATTTTATCTTTACCATTTTTTAACTAAGAAAAACTCTGATATTTTCAACCGAAAAAAATCAATTAAATTATATCTAATAGCAATTATATCTAGTTTGTTAATCTATTGGATTAATAGGGTCTTCGTTCATAATATTCTTTCTTTATCAATTTTTGATCTCTTTCTTTATTACTCCCCGATCCTATTTTTAATATTGATTGCTTCGTTTTACTTTTTAAAAAATATTAAAAGAAAAATTAAGGGAGTAAATTGAATTTTTAAGGCTCTTTTGGTCAAAATAAAAAAATCCACTTTATTCTAAATTTCTTAAGTTTTCAATTCAATATCTATTTCTCAATTTCAATATTCCTAAATAAGAAACAAACTCAGTTTAAATTGAAGTATATAACTATATTCGCGATGATTAGATCAAACATTTATTAACATTAAATTATTAGGATGAATAACGTTCATCAGAAACGATTTAAAAAAACAAAGTTTTATAAAAACTATACAATACCAATTGTTTTATTTTTAGATCAAATTGGCCTTTTATCTTTTTTCATCCCCCTTGTTAACAAGCTCATCAAATTTGTTGGAATTAAGAAAAGATTCAATTCAAAACTGAATTATAGAATTTACGCTGATTCTTTTGAAGGTGCATTTTCAAGTCAAAAAGAAAAACCTTCTAAAACAGCCCTGTTTTTTTTCACAATGGGATCAGAAAGCTCTTTTCTTTTGAGACAATTAATTATTGCTAAATATCTGGAATCCTTAAATTGGAAAGTTGAGTTTTTAGTGTGTTCTGGCAATATTATTGCGTGTAACAAAGAAAGAATTGGAAAGTCTAAAGAAAACTCACCATTCATGTGCCGAGAATGTAGTTGGGGATATAGTTGGGTTAAAAAACAAACAGGTATTCAAATGAATACACTAAATATCACAAAACTTAAACCCAGTGATCTTAAAAAAATTGAAAACATAAAAACTCTTGAAGAATGTGAAAATTACACGACTGAGGATAACGCGCCCTTAGGGAGGATAGCAAAAAAAAATGTGCTTAGATATTTTTATCAAGGCTCACTAATTAATAACGAAAACGAGTTAAGTGTTTTTAAAAAGTATTTAGCAGGTTCCTTACAAACAGTGAGAGGTTTGAATCATTATTTTTCAGATAAAAAACCAGATCTAATCATAATGATGAACGGAGTAGGAAACCTAGATCAATCAATGATTTATCAAGCTGAAAAATTAAATATAGATTATATAACTCAAGAGGTTTTTTACGGATCAAACAGCTGGGTTTTTAAAAAAAATGGAATAGCTATTCATCTAAACTATATGAAAGAGTGGATGAAATACGGTGTAAAATTGAATATAAAACAAAAAGAAGAATTGTACAATTTCCTTGACAAAATCAAAAAGGGCAAGGTTTTTCAAACAAAAATGCACGATTCTGAAATTGGACCTATACCTTTAGAAAAAGGAGTTACGCTTTTCACAAACATGAATTTTGATACATACGTATTAGGAAGGAATTCACTTTTCAAGTCAATGGAAAATTGGTTAATTGAAACTATAGAGTTTTGGAAAGAAAATGTGAAGGATATCCCATTGTACATTAGGGCACATCCGGGAGAAGTAAAAACCCCTACCCCTGCAATACGATTTGTTCGAGACATTGTAAAACCGCATTTAAATGAGAATATTATTTTAATAGATTCAGACTCGGAAATAAACTCTTATTCCTTAATTAAAAAATCAAAATATGTTATCACATACGCAAGTACTGTTGGTGCCGAATCCATGATGCAAGGGGTTCCTTGTGTTTGTGCTGGTGAAGCCTTCTATAAATCTTTTGCAATTGTTCCAAAAAACACATCCGAATACTTTGATAAGCTATTAAAAATGAATTCTAATTCAAAACAAGATATTGATATCGATAATCTTGAATCATTTTTACATTATTTATATATGAAAAGGATTTTTCAATTCGAAGGTTTTGACATTAATAGAGGAGATTCTAAAATAGATTTATCAAATCTAAGTAAATATGAAAATTTGATAGAACAAAATAAAAGTATTCTAGATTCATTTTATCAAATGTGTGTAATTAATGGGTAAGACATCGAGATCTAAGATTGGTTTTTTATCTGATGATATAGGTGAAAATTTTGTTATTCTTTTTCCTATTTTAAATGCCATTTCGACAATTTTAGTTCCATATACAAACGATGGCCTTTTGAATATTGGAATTATCCGTGCCTTCATTATCATCGCGTTTAGTTTATACTTCTTACTAACCGTATTCACAGTTAAATTTAATTTATCTACAATATCTCTGTTTTTTTTACTCTATATTTTATTTTGTGTACTCATTAGTTCGGATTTCTTAATTGGATTTAACGTTTTCTTTAAATTTTATGTAGCCACCATTCATTTGCTCTTTGGGCTGTATTATGGGGCTCGCCCCTATTTCATGAAAAGGATTTCAATTTCAATTTTAATAATGCTTGGGATTTATATTCTAGATTTTATTGTTTCCAATATATTCAACTTCGGTACGGTTTCATATGCCGGTGTTCAAAATGAATATAACTTTGGAGGCTCTGGTGTAAATTTGGCAAAATGTGTGTCTGCTATTTTATTAATAATGCCTTTAATGTTTTATGAATTCAAGAGTAAAATCTTCAAGAGAATATTGATTATTCTAACGATTGCTGGTATTGTTCATATTTTATTTGCTTTTAAAAGATCTGGGCTATTCAGTCTTTTTATCGGGTACTTTATTATACTTGTTTTTTATCCCAACCCTTTAAAGAAAATTCAATTTGGACTTAGAATTTTAATTTTCGGATTACTATTAACTCCTCTCATTTATGATCAAGTAATCGATAATTATAATGCGAGAGAAAAAGCCATTCGATTAGACGATCAAGAAAATTTAGAGGAACAAGCCAGGTATGTTGAATATCAGATGGGAATAAATGAATGGAAAACACAATCATGGGATTATAAATTTTTTGGTTCTGAAATCTTTAATTCTCGATTATATTTCAAAATTCGACGAACTTTTCATACTGATTATATGACACTTTTCGTAGGAAGTGGAATTATAGGGGTCTTCATTCTTCTCTTACACTATTACTCCATGGTAAAAACACTATGGCAGAAAAAAAATCAATTTAAAACAGAATTGAACGATTTACAATTTGCTGTCGGATTAGCATTAGTCGTGAGTATGGTCTTGTATGGATTCTCTGGACTTATTCAAGCTATAGAACCGCGAGCAACAATTTTACTATTTATTGGGTCATTAATTGCTCGGCCTGCATTCCCCAAAACATAATGTGGTTTATTGGAGATATCGTCATAAACGGATTGATTGCAGATCAACCAGAAAAAAATACAGAAAGATTTCGATCTGTTAAATCTTTTTTTAGTGATAAACGTTTTCTATTCGCCAACTTGGAATCACCACTTTTCGAGGATGGGAGTCAAAATAAATCAAAAAAACAAATTCATACAACTTCAAAAAAAGCAATTGATGTACTCAAGGATATTAATGTTTTTGGCGTTTCGCTTGCCAATAATCATATATTCGATTGTTCAGAAAAAGGATTAAAAAGTACTATCAAATGGTTGTCTGAAAATAATATCCAACACACGGGTGCCGGTTTTTCAAAAAAAGATTTAGAACCTATTATCTTTATCAATGATCAATCTGAAAAAGTAGCTTTTTTTTCATATGTAGATGAGAATACAAACCCACACTTTAGAGAATCAAAGAATTGCTATATCAACATATTAAACCTAAAAACAATTAAGAAAGACATCCAGAAATATAAAAAAAGTTGTGATCGATTAATAATCTCTTTACATTGGGGTATTGATTACATCCAATATGTTTCGAAGGATCAAGTTAAAACAGCCAAAGAAATTATTGATTTTGGAGCTGACTTAATAATTGGTCATCATAGTCACGTAATACAACCGCATATTGAATATCGTAAAAAGCACATCTTCTTTGGATTAGGAGGTCTCGTATTCGGTGATTTTAAGACAAAAAAAGGAATGGAGTCTTCTTTTCAAAAAACTAAAAAGGGCTTGATTCTTAATGTTAATCAAGAACATTTAAAAATTTTTAAATCTACAGACAATAGAGGCAATATTATCACTATCAACCTTTCAAATAATCATTTGAAAAAGAACAAGAAATTGTGGAATATTAATAAGTTTTTTATCCGAAATGAAAAATTGTTTTTCTTTTATAGAAAAATAGAACTTTTTAGAATTAAAATCTATCATTTCTTTTTTGCTTTTCAAAACAACCCCTTCAATAGGCTCTTTAAAAAACTCAAGAATGATTAATATTCAAAAAACAAAATTTCTTTACATTTTTCTCAAAAAAGTAAAATATCGATTAATGTCTGTGCAATTCAAGACAAATAAAGACAACATCATGCAAACTGCTTCGACTACTTTTATGAATAGACATCCGGATATTTTCAATTTTCTTCAAGAGCGGTATGGTGAAAAGCACGTTCGCATTGTTTCCTTTGGTTGCTCGACTGGTGAGGAATGTTTCTCCATTCGAAAATATCTACCTAATGCTGATATTATTGGAGTTGATATAAATCCAAATAGTATTAAAACGGCATTAAAAAATCCACTCAAAGATTCAAAAATGGAATTTAAAAACCTAAATCCCTCAGAATTAATTGAATTGGATAAATGCGATATTATTCTTGCATTATCTGTTTTATGTAAAAATCCAGAAGCTCAAGAAATAAATGATATTACAACAATCTATCCTTTTGATAGATACAATTCAATAATTACCCAATTAGATGGAATTTTAAAGGGAGATGGATTAATGATCATAAGAAGTTCGAATTTCCGATTTCGTGACACCTCTATTTTTTCAAACTATAAAGTCATTTCATATGAAAAACAAAGAGCTTCAAAAGACTTCCCGAAATTCGATTCGAATAATAAAAGAATACAAGATTTTCTAGAAACTGAAGAGTTTTTTCAGAAAAAATAGAATAAAATGTGGCTACTTAGTTCCAAAAATAATTTAGGCATTGATACGCTTGATCTAAAAATCAACTTTTCAGATCAATTTTTATATACTGATGAACAAATTTTTGAATACAAAACAAATTCAATACATCTCGCTGTATTTGGTAATCCGTGGCCTAGATTTGAAATACAAAAAGACAATTTAGATAAAACTAAATTCAATTGGTTGATCTCTTGTTTAGACACCAATAAGATGAATTTCATAAATTATATCAAAGGAGATTTTGTGATTTTTATCGAACTAAATAAAATCCTTTATGTCTTTAATGACCATTTTGGTTTTTCACAAGTTTATGTCAATACTAAAAACGGTAATGTTTCCAATAATTTTAAATTATTAAGAACACAATCCAATTCATTTAATGATTTAGCAATTGCTCAACATATTTTATATAATCGAACAATTGGAGAAACTACATTTGATAAAAACATAGAAAATAAAGAAGGTTCAAATTTAATTGAGTTCTCTTCCGGAATTATTAAATATGGAAAATATTGGGACTATAAGGAATCATTATTCAATAATTCAGACAAGTATTCACTTCAAGACATCATAGATTTTTCTAAACAAA
>Ga0115568_10002929_pt1 | contig 11759 bp, 9 predicted proteins | sample COGITO_mtgs_1204_FD_87296 | JGI IMG/M metagenome (GOLD analysis project Ga0115568, IMG submission 87296) | Pelagic marine microbial communities from North Sea - COGITO_mtgs_120426 | ecosystem: Environmental > Aquatic > Marine > Epipelagic | place: Germany:Helgoland, sampling site Kabeltonne...
GCTAATTTAATAACTCTCTCATTAAGTGCTTCACGCTTTTTTATAAAAAGAAGTCGTTTTAATGGTTCAGCAATGGTGTCTTTGGCTGTATAACGTGGATTAAGGCTATCTGTTGGATCTTGAAAAACCATTTGGATTTTTGCTCGCTGAGGTATTTGCGCAAATTGTACCGATGAGTAGCTAGTAATATTTTCACCATCAAAGATAACATCACCGGAAGTAGGGTCGAGCAAACGCGTTAAAATGCTGGAAGTTGTAGATTTACCACACCCTGACTCGCCAACTAGACCAAGACTCTCCCCACGCTTGAGCGAGAAGCTTATGTCATCAACGGCACGAAAAGTTTGATGTGATGAAATCTTACCTGACCAAGGCAATCGAAATCTGCTTGGATCACGTACCGTAAATTCTTTAACAAGATTAAAGACTTCTAATATGTTGGGTGTAGCGGATTTCTTTTGACCAAACTGTTGCATGGGCGTATCAAGCTGCTCAATGTCGGCTTCTGACATTTCACCTGTTGTAGCTATTAGATCAGCAAGTTGTGATTTCGGCCCGGGGGACGCCGCAATTAACTTTTTGGTATAACTGTGTTGTGGCTCTGAAAATATTTTTACCACTGGGGCACTTTCCACGATTTTACCCTTCTGCATAACAACTAAACGATCGCAATAGGCAGATGCCATCCCAAGGTCATGTGTAATCAAAATAACCGACATATTACGATTTTGGGTAAGCTCTTGGATCAAATCCATAGTCGCTTTTTGTGTCGTCACATCTAGGCCCGTTGTTGGCTCATCTGCAATAAGAAGCCTAGGATTGCAGGCGAGAGCGATTGCGATCATCACTCGTTGGCACATGCCACCGGACAGTTCAAACGGGTAACTCCAATATCGCCGTTTACAATCAACAATTTTTACCAGATCCAGCATATCAATCGCCTTTTTGCGCACATTGTGACGCGAAGCTTGTACATGGCGCAACAAAACATCTTCAATCTGTTTACCCACTGGTCGAATTGGATTTAGAGCAGCTCTTGGATTTTGAAAAATCATAGAGATCTCGCGACCTCGTAAATCACTTAAGAGAGCCTCCTTAGCACCTGAGAGCAACATACCATCAAAAGCCGTCTTGCCATTGGTTGCCAAACCCGCCCTATCTAACAACCCTATAATTGTATAGGCTGTGACAGACTTACCCGAACCACTCTCACCTACAATACCAAGCACTTCACCCTTATCCACATGAATCGATACTTTCTCAAGAGCTTTCACAATGCCGTTGCGGGTCCGAAATTCGACCGAAAGCTCGTTTACATCCAAGAAATGTTCATGTTTCATTTAATGTTGCTCCTGTTATGTGCGTCTTTGCGGATCGACTAGATCACGCAAACCGTCTCCCAAAAGATTAAAACAGAAGACCGCAATCATTAATGCTGCGCCGGGAAAGAGCGCCAGCCACCACTCCCCAGACACGATATAGGTTGCGCCTTCTGCGACCATAATTCCCCACTCCGCATCCGGAGCACGAACACCAAGGCCAATGAATGAAAGACCTGCGGCGTTGAGAATGGCCCAGCCCATATTCAAAGAAATCTGAACCATCATCGGCGGCAAAGTATTAGGAAATACCTGAGTTGCCAGAATTCTGATTTCCGAAATACCACATAAGCGAGCGGCTGCTACATATCCAGCTTGCCGGCGTATGCTTGTTTCTGCCCGAGAAACCCTAATGTAAAAGGGCAAATTAATAATCGCTGTCGCATAGATGATATTTTCTACCGTGTTACCCAAGGCCGCAACGATGCCCATGGCAAGTACGAACAATGGAAAAGCCATAATGGTGTCGGAAAAACGTCCAATGATGCGGTCCCACCAGCCACCCCAAAAACCTGCGACGCTCCCAAGAGCGCTTCCAATCACGAAAGATAAGGCGACTGCTGAAAGAGCAATACTAAGATCAAGCCGGGTCGCGACAATAACTCGGCTTAATACGTCACGACCAAGGTTATCTGTACCAAAAGGATGGGCCCAACTTGGAGGCCTCAGAGTATTTGAGGCGGCAGTTGCTAAAGGATCATACGGGGCCAAGAACTCACCAAACAGGCCCAAAAAAATAATGAATAGGAAAAGCGAGAAGGAGACAACCGTTACGAGATTTTCGCTCATTATATACCTAAAATGTCCGAGGAACTGACTCATGCCATGGCTACTCTTCCAAACCGACCCGAGGGTCCGTAATCGCCAAAATGACATCAATGGTTAGGTTAACGGTAACAAAAAGCAAAGCCATAGAAAGGACAAAGCCTTGCACTGCGGCATAATCAGAAGCAATTAGAGCCTCAATCGCAAATGAACCAATTCCAGGCCAGGAAAAAACTTTTTCAACTAAAACATTTGCACCCAGTAAAAATGAAAACACCATACCAAGTGTCGTTAGTACCGGCAACGAGGCATTACGAAATGCGTATGTCAAAAGAACCATAGATTTCGAAAGACCACTAGCACGTGCGGTTCGTACATAGTCACTTGATAGAGCTCCCAACATTGCTCCTCGGGTCATGCGAGCTATAGGAGCGAGAGCAAATAAACCAAGAGTTATTGTCGGTAAAACTAGTTGAGCAAGTACCCCGAGAAATATTTCCAAATCACCAGCGATCACGCTGTCAATGATATAAAATCCGGTAACATGGGACGGTGACAAATAGAAAATATCCAATCGCCCCAGCGGTGATGGAGACCAACCCAGCAAATAATAAAAAATGTAAATGAGGAATAGTCCAGTGAAGAAAGTTGGCAGAGAAACACCAGCGGTTACCAGCAAACGACAAATATGGTCAACCCAACTGCCGGGATTTGTTGCCGCAAGGATGCCAAGTGGGACAGCGGCCAAAACTGCTAGACCTAGACCAATAATTGTTAATTCAAGAGACGCAGGTAGTCGCTTAAGAAGCTCCTCAGTTACTGGCTGGCCGGTTTTTAGCGACTGGCCCCAATCCCCTTGAACTAGATTACCTACATAAATGAAAAATTGTTCAATCCAACTGCGATCTAACCCTAGCGCCTGACGAACTTGTTCTATGGATTCTTTGTCCGCCATGGCTCCTGCAAAGTAAACTGCCGGATCACCCGGCAGAGCACGAGTTAAAACAAAGGAAATAATAATCACTCCCAATATGGATGGCACCGCCTGAAGCAAGCGCCATCCTATTTTATAAAGTTTGGAGTTCATGTCCTTTACTACAAATCTATAAAACTTAAACGCCAGCTTTGGTTATACTTCGCACGTCTAATTGACGATGGAACCACGAGGCATAGCCATTAACTGGAGCCCTCATCGCAGAATCGAGATAAGGCTGATAAATCGGAATACGTGGCACATCCGCAAAGGCAATACCAATCATTCTCTTTACGTTTTCTTCATATTGCTTATCAGTAACCTCCATATGTAGCGTATCATTAACGAGTTTCTCAATTTCGGGATTTTTGTAATTCGAAGAATTAAAAAGATGACCATACTTGTATGCCCAAAAGAAATAATAATCCGGATAGTTCAGCCAACCGCCGAAGTTTTCAAGATGCATAGGTAGACGCTTTTTAACCAAAGCAGCGGTACGCCAACTAGCACCAGGAATTTTATCAAGCTTCACTTTAATGCCGATTTTTTTCAGAGACTCTTGTATGAGTAATGCTGTTGGTTCCTGCCATGCGGCGAGGCCAAGATTATAAGATAACGTGGTCTCAAATCCGTCTGACATACCCGCTTCAGCGAGAAGGACTTTAGCTTTTTCCAGATTTGTGTCGTAAGGAAAAGGCTGAGGCCATTCGACGCTGGTTGGTTTCATATCTTTACCACCAAACATTGGCTTACCACGACCATATGCAGCTGCTTTCAAAATATCACCGTAAGGGATGGCATAAGCAATTGCCTGGCGCACTTTAATATTATCGAAAGGCTTATATTTGAGATTCAAAGCAAGTACATGTAGGCAGTTATCGATAGGTGCGCCCGAGACTTTAACTTTTCCACCAGTTTTAGAGACAATTTCTTGTGAATCTTTTGCTGGAATATCCATGTAAAGATCAGCATCACCACGCTCGATTAGAGCACGACGCGTAGAAGCGGATGGAACTTCACGGACAATAACTCGCTTGACACCCGGTTTTGGACCCAGAACCCAATCTTCGTTGCGTTCGTAAACAAATTGTTGACCTGGGTCCCAGCGTACAATTTTAAACGCACCAGAACCAGCCGGATTTTTATGAAGGTATTCAGTCGCCCACGGATCCTTTGCAGTTGCTTTCGACTTAGCAACTGTCGAGTTAATTATGAAAGGAATTGGGACTGCTAAATCAGGCAAGGTCAACTTAGAAGGTTTTGGCAATTTAATTCGAAAAGTCTTGTCATCAACAGCAATAAATTGCTCTGGTTTAGTCATTGAACCAGCCTTCATTTGAACAGCTGGAAAACCACCAAGACTAACCGCTCGGTCAAAAGACCATTTTATATCTTTTGCGGTGACCGGTGTACCATCCCAAAACTTTGCTTTAGAGTTAATCTTAAAGGTTAGTGTTTTACCGTCTTCAGAAATGGTCCAGCTTTCTGCTACCTCAGGTTCAATCTTAGTTGAGTCATAAGCGAGAGAACCATCTTCGAGTTTCTTTACACCAAAACGAACCAAACGATCATAAATATTAACCGTTACTTGGTAACTTGGACGATTGGTACCTTTACGGTGAAGATCAAGACTATTAATACCATTTGCAGCGACAACAACTAGTGTGTCTTTTCTGCCGGCTGCTTCAACCGGTATATATTTTAGAAAGGGGAGAAGTGAGGCGCCTGTTGCAACGCCCATCGATTTTAAAAAATTACGTCTTTTCATAACTTAGTTCCTTTGATTCAGTTAATTTTGTGGATAGGTTACTCTGAAAGCCACGCCAGCCGCCGAAAGATGTTATATCTTCAGCCTCTGTTATTTCGCTGGCCTCACAAATGAAACCTTTTACCGTTTCACCTGTTTCCAACGTTAAAGTGCCTATACCCAATGGTGACGGGATTTGCTTCATAAATGAACCAAATTTAGATATCGGCATTGTCCAAATTTCGAGCTCAATCGAAGAGCCTGATGGATCACGCACCAGACCAGGACGTTCGGGCGGACTACCTGACAATCGATAGAGCTTATAATTTGAGTCTGTTGACGCACGTTTGAGAAAAATCGCCCCAAGTTCTGTTAACTGATGATTTAGAGGTAACCCAGACATATGTGCTCCAACTACCGCTATTTCAATCTCTTCTGGGCCGCTAGGCTTCTTGGGTAAAAACTTTGCAGGTAACTCCCATGTTGTAGCGCCAATTGGAGGACGACATCGCTGCTGAAGCAACCATGCGACCGCTCCAATGTATGAATCTTTACCGCACGCTCCTATGAGTGTGACACTACCTGGTCGACCGTCTTTTCTCGGTGAAACTGGAACTGCAATCCCACAAAGGTCCAATAGATTTACGAAATTTGTATAGGTACCTAGATTTGAATTTGGACCAATAGGGTCGGCCTTAAGCTCATCACAAGTATAAAATGTTGGAATACTTGGTACACACAACAAATCGAATTGAGACAGTATCGAAGCAGTATCTTTCTTCAACTCTTGTAACCTGTAAAAACCACGAAATGTATCAGCCGATGAAAAGCTCTCTGCTTCTTCTACAATTTTTTTAAATATAGGATTCAAAGCTTGAGGGCTTTCTTTCAAAAGATTTTCAACTACACTATAGCGCTCAGCCACCCAGGGCCCTTGGTAAAGTAATTCAGCCGCTTTAAAAAAGGGCGTAAAGTCGAGTTCTCTAATTTCAGCGCCAAGTAGTAATAAAGTATCTAGAGACGATTGAAATGAATCTTCCTGGTTGGCATCTCCATAAAACCGCCGAGAGTTTTGATCAGGTACACCGACCAGAAAATGCTTTGATGGTAATGTTAAAGGCGAAACCGAAAGCTCGCGCGCATAGAAATCTTTATCATCATATTTAGCTGTCACATGAAGCACCTCATGTGCATCGACCACATTAGTTGCGAATATGGAGATTGTGTCCAAAGTACGGCACGCTGGCACGACACCTGTATTCGACAGGATCCCAAGTGTAGGCTTCAATCCAACAATGCCATTTAAAGCAGCTGGTACACGCCCGGAACCAGCGGTATCTGTTCCGAGTGAAAAACTTACCAAGCCACGCGCAACAGCTACCGCAGAACCCGAACTCGACCCGCCAGGAACAATCTCCGGATCAAGTGCGTTTTTGGGAACGGGGAAAGGGGTTCGCATACCAACTAGTCCCGTTGCAAACTGATCCAGATTAGTTTTACCGATGAGGAGGGCTCCGGCCTCTAACAACTGCGCAACAACAACAGCGTTTTCTTTAGGCATATACGCAAACTCGAGACAGCCCGCAGTAGTCAATATGCCAGCAGCATCAATGTTATCCTTGATGACAAAAGGAATTCCCCAAAGCGGTTTAATATTAAAGTCACAGTTATTCAATTTCGCCGCCGATATAAAAACATCCTCTTTGTCAATTAAATGGATAAATATTCCGGGATCACTAGCTTCATCAATTCGGCGATAAACTTCATTGATTACATCTTTAGGTGTCACACTACCTTCATAAACTTTACGTAAACTAATGATGTCAAAAGATTGGGAATCTAGCATAAATCGATCTCTTTTTAATTTAGATATATTAAAACAGTTGATAATGCTTCGGAATACTGCTAATTTATGCTCGTTGTGATGCAAAAAATGCATCAGTAAAAAAAGTAAAAAATGAAACACTTACTACCTCTCAAATACCTAGATACTGTTGCTAGAGCAGGTTCTATTCGCAAAGCTGCTGAAACTTTAGCGATCACATCGACTGCCCTAAACCGAAGAATCCTAGATATGGAGCAAGATCTTGGTGTTCAAATTTTTGAACGTTTGCCTCGCGGCGTACGCTTATCAACTGCTGGAGAAATTTATATCCAACATGTTCGTGCTCAAATAAACGATATGGAACGTGTGCGGAGCCAAATTGCCGATCTCTCGGGCGAACGGCGTGGAAACGTATCAATTGCCTGCAGTCAAGCTTTACTCCCTTATTTTCTCCCTGAGCAAATCTCAACTTATCGCTATGCACATCCTGCTGTTACTTTTAACGCCTTATTGCGCGATCGGGCAGCTGCTGAACTAGCCTTAACCGATTTAAGTGCTGACCTTGCATTGGTGTTTGAACCAGTTCAAATGATGAAATTCCAGATATTGCTGACTATACGCCAGCCTCTGCATGCGATCATGCATCGTGATCATCCGCTGGCTGGAAAAGAGATCTTACGTCTACGAGAATGTCTCGAATATCCGGTAGCTCTTCCAAGCGAGAACATCGGAGTTCGCCATCTTTTAGAGATTGCGACCAGGACAACTACTCACACGCTTAACCCAGTAATAAAATCTGATAGTTTTGAATTTCTCCGCCACTATGCTCTCGCAGAAAATTTGCTGACATTTCAAATCGAAATTGGTATTCCCGCAGAGTTTGAGGATTCAGACTTGATCAGTCGCCCATTGAATTTTCGCGATGTTTCCCCAGGGTTGCTTTATTTCGGTCAACTTAGCGGACGAACCCTTTCAGTAGCGGCGGCCCGTTTTGCCCACCAGATGACCGAGGCCTTGGCGAGTCGGTTTGATGTTGAATAATTATGTTTCACTCTTTTTGGCTAGAACTAAAATCATTAATCAAATTAATACCGTATAAAATTTACTGATTTACTGGTTTTAGGTATGTCAGTAAGGTAAGTTACAAATCAAAATAATAGGCTTATATTTTTAATATGAAAGATGCAAAAGAACCTCAAATTGAGTTGGCTATCCAATTTTTAATGTCTAATGAGGTGGATGCAGCGGAGATAATATGCAGAGAAGTATTATTAAAAAGTCCATTTAATGCTCATGCATATGATCTTTTAGCTGTTATTTCGTCAAAAACTAGACGATGGGATGAAGCATTATTAACTGCAAACAAAGCCATCTCATTAGATAAAAATAATGGGGAATTTTATACCCACCGAGCAATTATTTATAAAAACCTTAAATTTTTTAAAAATGCTATATCTGATTATAACCAAGCTTCGCTCCTATTACCTCGATCTTCTGAACCACTGTATAATTTAGCAATATTATTAATGGAAATGGGAGACCTCGACAAAGCGTTAGAACTTAGTAAAAAAGCAGCTCGATTAGATCCCAATAATATACACATTACTAATAATTTAGGTTCTATTTTTCAAAAACTTGGGCTTTTTGAACAGGCTTCATCATCCTATAAAAAATCACTCAAAATAAATACTAACCAGCCACATATTTATAATAATTTATGCGGCGCTTTAGCTGAATCCGACAGAATTTCAGAATCACTTGAAGTGTGTTCTGACGCAATAAAGCGATGGCCAAATTACCCAGAAATTTATAATGCAAAAGCCAATGCACTAATGCGTCAAAATAAAATAGATGAAGCAATAGAAACATCAGAAATAGCCATTAAGTTACAGCCTAACCATTCGCAAGCTCACTATACGAAAGGAATGTGTTTGTTATTGAGAAATAAATTTATTGAAGGATGGAATGAATATACTTGGCGCACTAAACGTGAATCTTTTTGGCCAAAAAGATCATACAATAAACCAGAATGGTCTGGGTCACCTCTCAAGAACAAGACTTTACTTATACATTGGGAACAAGGTTATGGTGATATAATACAGTTTGTAAGATATCTAAAAATACTCAAAACTGTTATTGAAAAAGATGAAAAACATCATAATGCTAGAATAATTTTTGATTGTCCAAAAAACCTTTTAAGACTGGTTAAAAATAATATTATAGTCGATGACATTGGTGATTGGGGAGACAATCCTCCATCTTTTGATTTTTATATACCCTTAATGGATTTAGCTAAACATTTTACAAAAACAGAGGATGAAATCTCCAAGACTACGTATATAACAAAACATATTGAGACTTCAATTAAAGTACCAAAAGTTAATGAGAGCGCATTGAAAGTTGGTTTGACCTGGAGCAGCGAACATAAAGATACATATCGCAGGAAAGTATGTTCGTTAAGTAAACTATCTAAGTTATTTAAAAATTTAAATTATACCTTTTATGGTATTCAATTTGGAAATGAGCATAACCAACTAGAAAGTTATACCCACTTATCTAATGTATTTGACTTAGGTGACAAGTTGGGAGACTTTGCGCATACAGCTGCAATAATTAACCAATTAGATCTGATAATCTCGATTGATACCTATATTGTTCATTTGGCAGGAGCAATGGGTATTAGAACATGGGTTCTCTTGCCTTTTTCACCAGATTGGCGTTGGCAATTAAATAGATCTGATAGCCCTTGGTACCCGAGCATAAAACTTTTCCGCCAACCAAAACCAGGGGATTGGGATAGTGTAGTGATGGATATTAAAAATACTTTAGAGACCAATTTATGATTTTATTTATCGTTTAATTCTAAATAACTATAAATAAAATATTTCCGATTTACTTGATAATCAAAGACGTTTCATTTAGCAATAATTCTTAAAAATAACTAATATAATTATGGAGTAGAACAATGAAGATTGCATATGTATTCGCTACAAATATGGCTACAACTTTTAAATTGAGTACCATGATACTGCCTCAACTGGAACAAAATATTCATGGTGTTGAGGTCGTCGGGATGATGTTTTTTGATGATAATATTTTTGCCTTACGAAAAGGTGATGAAGTAGGCGAAAGGATTGCTAAAATATCCGCTGAGCAAAATATACTTTTAATGGTTTGTGACCAATGTGCAGTTCGAAGAAACATGGCAACTGGCACCTTTGAGCAATGTGGAACAGGCGAAGTTAAGGCGAAGGGCTTTGTTGACGGGGTCGTTGCAGGATGTTTTCCTCAGCTATACACCGCACTTGGAGGAAATCCTCCAGATCAAGTAATAACGCTATAATATTAATATTTTTTCCTAACTAATTTAGTGCCGATCAGAGTTAAGGCTTACATAATTGTTGCCGTGTGGGTCTTAGCTCACAAAAATAATTACACATGGTAAAGCTTGTCTGGCAGAATTAAATTGGGAATGGAATTGACATTAAACTACCATATATTAATAATCATCTTAACTATTAGTGAGATGGTGCCCACTAGGTGATTCGAACACCTGACCCCGACATTACGAATTATGCAGATCACAGACGTGCGCAGAAAAGGATACCGGAGGCGCAGTATTACCTTGGTTTATTTCTGATTATCATTTAATTTGTTTTAACTAACCAAACCGCATGAGGAATACGATAGAATGTTTTCAATTAAAATGACGGCAAAAGTTGTAGCGGGAGTTGCAGCATCTTTTATTTTTATAGGCACGGCGCAAGCAAAAGATTTTTACAAAATGTCAACAATCAGTCTACCTACACCTTTTGCTATCAACACCACTTTTGCAAAGATTGTCCAGAAATATAACAAAGACATTGAAATTCAGGTTAATGCCACGGGTGCCGGGCCTCGTCATGCGTTGGATGCTGCCAATGGCAAGACAGACCTATTTTTTAGTGCGCCCTCGTTGATGTTTATAATGTCAAAGGGTATGGCAATGTATAAAACAGTTAAAAATGCCCCTGAGCTTCAAAAAAATCTTCGTTTAATATTTAATTATCGACTTGGTACCTATAACTTTGGCGTTTACGATGATTTGGGTATAAAGACATTATTTGATATTAAAGGTAAGCGCGTATTCATTGGCCCGCCAACCGGAGTACAAAAGGTTGTATCATCTCAGTTTATAGAAGCTGTGACGGGTTATAAAATGAATAAAGACTATACTCCTGTTAAATTAGGTTTTAGTCCGGCAATGCAAGCATTCCAGGACAGGCAAATAGATATGATGGTGACAGCCAGTAATCATCCGGAGTCTTTCTTCTCTCAGGTTGCTTTAACCAGTAAAATTCGCTTTTTAGGTATTGTCGATAAAAAAGCGTGGGATACCCCAATGGGTAAAAAACTTTTTAGGGTTCCTGGGGTCGAAAGGGCTACTATTGCTCCAGATATTTATGGAAAAAACCAAACCAATACTAAGCCTGTTGAAACTATTGCCGCTTATACCGGGCTGTATACTCGCAAAGGTATGTCAGAGGAAGTTATATACAAAATGACAAAAACCTTTTGGGAGCATATTGATGAAATGTATTCTGTAACTAGCTGGGTGAAGGGCGCTCTTAATAAGAAGAATATATTTGCACAGAACAGAACAAAGTTAAATCCTGGCGCTCTTAAATATTATAAAGAAGCAGGAATAAAAGTTCCAGCTAACGCCATGTAAAACGAATGGTGAGACACTAATGAGTAACATCTCTCACGAATACAATCGTATGAAGTCACAACAGGAACTTGATCTGAAAAACAAACAACAAGACAACAAGAATATCCAGTTTCAACATCTATCCAAACATACAACTACAAACCACTCATCAATACCCAATATGGATTCAGGTTACGAACCAACAGATGAAGAAATCCATTATCGAAGATATACTGGTGGAAGACCCGTGGATACGAATGGTAAATAAATGGGTTAACCCACCACCTAGGATAAAGGTTGAGGATGAGTTTTCTAATACGGTTCCTGTAGATTACTCATCAACCGATGTCTGGAATAAGATCACCTCTCAGGTGGGTAAA
>Ga0115568_10002935_pt1 | contig 11749 bp, 13 predicted proteins | sample COGITO_mtgs_1204_FD_87296 | JGI IMG/M metagenome (GOLD analysis project Ga0115568, IMG submission 87296) | Pelagic marine microbial communities from North Sea - COGITO_mtgs_120426 | ecosystem: Environmental > Aquatic > Marine > Epipelagic | place: Germany:Helgoland, sampling site Kabeltonne...
CCCGTCCCTCAGCGCACCGAACGGTACGAAGCGGGAAGGTGATACAGTGAGTTCATGCCATTCGCGTGGCTCTGGGGGCCTGCATTTGAGTGAAATCAGAAAGGACGGCGAAATCCGATTCAGAACGGCTTTGATTAAGGACGTTGTTGAGATGCAGCACATCAATCTCGTAAGCCTTCCTGAGAACTATCAAGCCCAATATTTCACTCTCCATATTCTTCGTTGGCCTTCTCTGTCACACGTTGCAGAAGCCTGGATCCCGGATCCAATTCGTGGCAGTAATACAACGTCAGATCTGAGTGGAGAGCGGCAAGAAACCCCGGGACGATGGCGGGTTGTAGGATATGTTCTCGCAATGTGCGATACGCCCGATGCAAAACAGAATTGCGGTGGGCTGGACATAGTCCAAAACGAATCCGCAAAACCGGACGTGGAGGCAGGGCTCAGAGGGCATGTTACATCGCTTGCGGTCATGCGATCGCACCGTCGGCGACGGATCGCGCAGGTTTGGGCGTGCCCGTACTGAACAGCCTTCGAGTATGTAAAAACTGCATCTGTCGCGTGAGAGTTGCCGTTGATGAGTGGTTACTGATACAATATGAAGAGAAGAGCTCACGAATCAGGGTCTAATGCTTCTCTCGATGGATCGAATGCTTCGGGACTTTGGTGTCACTGCTTGGTACCAAACCGCTCCCTTGCATTATTTTTCGTCAGGCAATGCCCAATGAGACTGAAGTACGTCGTGGAGACACTGAGACCTGTCGAACGCAGCTCCCTTCACGTAAGGAGCAAGAACGAGGCTGGGGTGCGGCTGTATCAGGGCAATCTCGGCTTCCTCGTCGACAAAACGGAAGCCACGTGCGTCAATGTGCCGCATGCTCCTTTGTAACGTGGCACGCTGGTAGGTATCGAAAGAGTACGCGCCCGCCGCCGTACCTCAACGCGGGGCTGTGGGAACAGATACTATGCGGACGGGGAGGATGCTTTTTCAATGCTAGCTCCCATCTCGCGGGTAAGTCGCCGACGACTAGTACGATTTGGAATTCAAACTTCTGACACCGATCTTGGGGGTGTGAGTGTATGATCTGGCAACGTATCTCGTTGCATTCGCACATTCTGAGTACGGCGCCCTCTGCTTTTTTCAGGATTGCCTAGACCGCGCTGCGGAGTCACTCGGGCCAGCATTTTTCGCGTGGGAACTCCCGAGCGGCACGTCGATATAGAAATCAATAAACCCCAAATAAAGGCATCAAGTGGAATCAGTATATTTACGATCCAGTAGCGCATCCTCAAGGAGAGGTTCGCTCCATGCTGTCCGACCCAGACGTAGCAACTAGCCCCGGCCTTATGCAAACGAGACGAGACAGTGTCATGATCACGCCGTGGGGCGGGCCGCGTGCAGAATTGACGAAACTGCTGCCCACTCTAGGAGTGCCGGGAGGGAGTCAGAGTCGGCCGCCTTTACGTCGTGATTCCATGCGGTGACTTTCGAGAATCGGTGCACCGCCTCAAGTTCTTCGCTCCCCTCAAGGCCCTCAGGCCCAGCGTGTACCGGGCGAATCGCATACCCTGCCAGGCGGCTTAGGGTTAGCGAAAGTTCAGTGCAAGCATCATATTGATTGAAACAATGTCGCACTCTTGTCACTCGGATTTCGTGCATACAGGGAAGTCTGCATAGGGACTTATTGTGATTTTCGTGCATACGCTTGACCCCTCGTGTCTACCCAAAACCGGCACGCTGGTGGATGCTCACCAGAGTAGCCTTCAGGGAGGGAAACCTGGGCACCGCGAAGGGTACGCCCTCGGAAGGATGCAATGAGATGGTCCTGCAGTACGAACAGGAATCAAAGGCACCGTTGCAGCAACAGCGCGATCAATGTCGCCCAAAGACCCCGTTGAAGTGAGGGGCGCTATTATTCGCACTGTGAGCTGAGCTGTGGGGTATCGGAGTTCGCAAGATTGTCGACCTTGTCACTGGGTGTGGCGTTGCCGAGGCAGGAAGGGTCAGAAGAGACGCGAAAGTAGGATTGCACATCCGCAGGACCACAGTAGCTTGTTTTGGTGGGAATATTGTGAACTGCAGCTTCCTCGATTCCTCCACGAATGCGCAAGGATCCTTCGAACGCTGCCATCTTGGAGCTGCTGCCCTGGCCCGAGTGCCTCCTAGACGGGCGAATTTCCGCGCGAACGGGACGGCAAGGGCCCGCCTCGCCTCTCAGCTATTTGCTTTGCCAGCTTCACAACAACGAGGCTCGTGCCGGGGGCGACGTCCCGAATCGGGGCCAGCGGACTAACGTACGAGACCACGTTGGCGCTCCGCCAGTCGTTTTGTTCAGGCCGGCGATTCAGAGGTACCCTGGTGCCTCCTGCATCATGGCCCCTCGTCGATTTTTGCCTGCAAGCGCACTTGATCTTCCTGCAACTTGTGCGCCTTCGCGAGTTCAGAGGCGGATTTTTTTCGGCGCCTGCGCTTCAGGCCGGACAGTTGCTTGCAACTATCTGTGTGCTTGTGGCTCATGTAGGCTGTCCGCTCTCTATCCGCCGAGATTTCTTAGAGATGGCCAGTCAGCACATGCAGCTCCCCATGCTGCTTTGTGTGTTACGCCGCTCGCAGAATCCCCATGGTGCAATGCCCATAGTTTCTTGAGAGCGGTCTCTATGCACTCATCTCTAACTGACCGGATCGCATGTTCCCACAGGATATTGAAATCAGAAGAAGGTGATGAAAATCCGGGAGAGCCTGAGTGAGCTGTTGGGCTGTGAACAAATAAAAGCACAAATACGCAAGCGGGGGGCGAGCGGCATCTTTCGGTGTACGGATATGTGTACAGAAGAAAAAATTTGTGTCTGCGCACAAGAATACCCCATTCTACAATTCAGCCCTTTGCTGCTTTCTTTGTGAACTCGTAGGTGGCGAACTGCAAGCCACCTGATACAACAGAACGTGCCATACGCGGGAACAAACCGAGGAACAGTGCGCTCGGACCCTCTTCCCTGGCAATTTTAGCCATCGTTGCAAAGGTGTTTCCACGAGCTGCTGTGCCGGCCATGATGCGGGTGCGAGCAACGTCAACAGGAGTCACTGTCGCAGCAGAAATGATGTTGCTGCCTGCTCCAAGGAGCCCAGCAGCCAGTGGACCCGGTGCTGTCTTGCCGAAGAATTTGGCCTTCGCTGCATCATAGATGATGAACTTGATCATATCGGCAGGGAAAGAGTAAGCGAAGTTGCTTTGGATGCCAGTAAACAGAGCGTATAACGAAGAAGGGTCGTTCAGGCTTAGCGGCGGTAGATCTTTCACGTCCTTTCCCTTTGTTTGACTCCGCACTTTAAGCACCTCAGACGGCTGCTTGACAAGCCAGAAAGGAACCAAACTGCACGCAGGATAAACCTCAGTCGTGAAACAGTGCTACGGAAGGGCATCACTAAATTCGGCGACATCGCGAACAGGTTCGATGTATTTCGCCAACAAGACCTTTGTTGCGTCTATGCTCAGAAAGCAATTAAGTTTACTGGTTGGCCCAGACCCTGTTGCGATGCCGACAATAGTCGAAAGGACGGCACCTGCATCTGTGTGTCAGCTCACACAATCTATCACTTTACAAACCTGCAGCCAGGGCGACGGGACACCTTTCTCTGCGAGCATCTCTTTGACCGTATCCTTGGTTGCAAAAAACACGCCTCCTGCGGGGGCGTTGCACACGAGGGGCAGGAGGAAGCCAGAGTAAAGACCCTTGAAGAGATCCCGGCGAGCCCATGGCATTTCTCCTGTCTCCAAAGGCCGAGCTTGCAGTCGACATTTCACAGTGTCGAGTGGGTATAGAACCTGTTTCAAACCGACATAACGTGGTTCAGGATGAATCTATCTCAGACTTCTAGAGAACTGTGGGGAATGATGGTACAAACGGCATTGCAATCTTGGTCTGCCTTGCAGGATTGGTGGCAGCGTTTCAGCAAGGTGTTTCCGTGAAAGAGGCCTTGCACGCACCGTTTGTTTTACCACGGAGACAGACACCCCTGCCACTCCTCCCGACTGAGCTTCAGAGACTTTTTTGGCTGCCTTTTGCTTGACCTTCTGCGCAACATCTGTCACCCGAACTTTCTGCACTCCTTGCGTGTCTTGTGTTGAATCGTCCGCCCGGGTTTCGCGCGGAAATGAAGTCACAACACCTAGTAAAGCCAGAGTCAGCAAGCTCCTCCGTGAGCTCTGAGACTTCCCCCTTTGTCTGGACACATTGTCTGTTTCCGCATGCAGTGAACACCGAGCATTGCGGCATCCATCTTTGCCCCGTCTGTGCGCAGGAATTCTTGCTCCGACAACAGTACGTGATGCCGGAGCCACAAGTAGATCACCAGGAACCGAAGACAAGAAGGCTCCGGCAGATGTTGCTGTCATCGGAGGGGCACAGAATGCCGAAAGCATCGGATGCACAGCCAGAATCGCACCCCTTTCGATAAGCTTTTCGAGAGCTTGAGTGTGCCCGAAAATCGCCAAGCTCTCGGCGTCTCGCGTTTCGCGAGACGCTGGTTTGGTTTGACCGCGATATCCACGAGCTGGGTGATGGTTGCGGAGCTGCGAGATGTACCCTCTGTGCAAGTCTTCCCGTTGCATGCTGCTCATCGGAATCCTTCTTGCTTCGTTCGTACATGTAGCAGCTCCCAACCTTGACCATGGATCTGGTTCTCGCTGGCTCAAAATCATATCCCCGAAACCTGGCGACAATCCTTGCGCAGCAGGTAGGGATATGGAAATTTCGCTGCGATCAGGCGTTCCAATCGGAGATGGCCAATTTTCTTTAGGCCTCAGTATGGCCTCGTACAGTGGGGTGTTCTACGGTCCCGGTGCCTCATCGCAGGGTAACCTTACACTGCGATTCGAAGTCCCGACTGTGAAGCAAGGTTTTGACACGCAAGCGGGATACGAAATTCGTTTCGTCGTTCCCGCCCGTGAGGCACTGCTTGCAGGTTTTAGCCCTAGTCAAAGGCCCAGAGCCATTTCTTGCAAGGTGATGTATCATTGTCAAAGGAATCCAGCTTTATCCTGTCGACCAACATCTGGGTATTGGGCCAAAACAGGGGAAGAAAAGGCGCACTTTGCAGGCTGGACAGTCCTCGAAGCAGTAATACTTGCTCAAGATGGGAAACCACAAGTCCGCAGCTCTGTGTGGGTTCTGCTAGCACAAAGACCTGGTTTTGACCTGGGGCGCGTGCAGTGGGCCCCAGCACAGCCGGGTGGGAAGCCTGTTGAACTTGTTGCCCCCTCCTTCTATCGCATGAGGTGAGCTCTTGAGCGTCGCGTGATTTCAAACTAGCATCTGATTGCAGAGATTCTTCGTGAATTCTGACTCGGACGTATTGCCTCTCTGCAGGAAAGTGTGTCTCCCACTGTCGAAGGACGAGCTTGCATTACATCTCTACGGCGATTGGAAGGGAACTACTGTGCCTGGGAAGGGTCAAAACGGAGCGGGGATGCGCATTCTTCCAGGGCAGCATCATCTACGATTCATGTCTAATTGGGCACTGCGTCAATCACTCGGGAGTTCTGCGGAGAGCAGCTTGAGGGTGGACCTTCACGACGCAGAGTTCCCAGCCACAGGGGGCAACGCGCGAGGAAAGGAGGAGGAATGGGGGTTGCCCGACGTATACGTGCTTCCCCCACACGCAGTGTCACCTATGGGAGAAGGGACACACTTTACACACCTACTCGGCGACGTGATTCTGCCGGCATGGGCGGTCCACCGCGCGCCCCGCATACGACCCTCGCCCTGTGACGCTGCCGCGGCGTGAAACTAAAGCAAGCCTCCGCAGATGCTGCACGCGCTGAACGACACGAGTCCGCGAAATCGTCAATTCATTTTCCTCCGGCAAAGCTCCTCGCGTGCCCCTCTGGGCCCGGCTCCTACTCTGGAGTCTCCGCAATCTGAGCTGTGGGCTGCTCTCACCAACTGCCCGTCGACATGTGTCCACTTCTTTCCTCAACCGAACAGCACAACTGAGAACGTTCCATGGACGCTAGAAGGTGCCTGCTTTCCGCAGGCTGTAGTTGGCAATGCCCTTGAGCCGCGCGGATGGCATATCGTCTCGTTCCCTCTATTATGGTCATCTTACGCCACTCGCATTCGGTCATCCCTGAGGCACTCGCCCTTGTCAAGCCTTCGGTCCACTTGCCCCTACATCCCCGGCCGATTACAAGAGAGACGCCCACTCCTTTTGCTTCTTCGGAGAACTCGCCGCGACGTCGCAAATCCTCGCGAGCTGCTCTTTTGGGCCACAGGTGCTCCTCCGAAATCCTGCGCTACACATAGCTAGAGCCAAGGTGCAATCGTTCGGAGTACTCAAATGCTACTCACCACTCTGTTGCAGACTTGGGATGGACCACGAATGAAGCAGACCTGGGGCAACGCACGTTGATGGAGCAGGTTCAGCTGGTTCAAGACTCGCACACAATAGCCGGGATCCATGGGAACGCCCAGGCTGCGTGCTGGTTTTCGCCACGTGGGGCAACATTGATCGATATACAACCACATGCCACGTCACTTCCGGGACGTGCGCCCGAGGACCACCCCCAGTTCATTACATCATGGCTACGTGTAATTTCCGATGAGATTGGTTTGTTGCTACTCCCCTGGCGTGCATCGAAGGAGCACGTTCGCGGTGGTGGCTCAAACCGTTTTGGGCAGACCGAGGAGGACACCTACGTCCTGTCCTGACCAAATTCCCCAGTGGCACTGTTCACTCTGCGTTTCAGATTCCTGATCCGTTTCGAAGTCGATTCACGAGACTGACACGTGTTGTCTTGCTGTATCAGGTCCCTCAAAACGTCTGGGAGGACCTACTCGCGCACGCTTATGACGCTGCGCTGGTTCTTCATGCTCGCCCTCTTCGAGACCGTGCCAGCGCAGGGTCTGCTAACATCAGCCAGGTTGCTATTCGCGCAAGGGTATCTAAAGACGACGTTGGTTCAGGCGTTGACGAACTTAATGCGTGTCGGCGATGGCTTTTTGACCACAAGACTTTGGCTGACCTGAATCAGACCGCCCGCGTGGAGGCACTTTGGGGGGTGAATGGGCGAGAGTGGGAGCGTTACTCCTATGAGGTCTGGCGAACCCGCTCTTGCCGCCTTGAGCCGTCCCAAGTGATGTATTGAATCAGCACAAGGTAACACCGCAGCGACTGCAGGCGAACTGCTCGGAGAGGCTGACCAGGCGCTGTGCCGCGCGATTACCTGGTGCAACTCGTGCTGTCTGTGAGGACATTTGCGAGATCACAATGCAGGCGCAAAAGTGGAACGTCGAGGAAGTTATCGCACACCTGAGGCGAAGAGTGCGCTTCTTGGATGAAAGATCGGTATGTCTCGACAGTTCCTGGACTTACCCCGCAACTCGACCATGAGCTCGTGTGTTAAGCCGATGGTTGTGTGCGAACAGGTGTGCATCCTGCGTAGTGGCCAGGTCAACGGTACCGTACTGGTCCAGATGGGTGTTCAGGTGCAACGAAATTGGCCTGTCAGTGCACGATCTCGCCCAAGTGATTCAACTCAGGAAGCTTGGCGTACACCAGGGCTGGCGCTAGATGCTGTCGCCGCGCTGCAGCCACACATTCAGGACCTTATCCTCACCGAAGCGGCGGTCATCGCTCGCGCAAACAGTATGATGGAGAAGGTAGTCACGCCTCAAAGTATTTGGGCGCGTGAGGTACAGCGCATGAAAGAGTCGCGTGCAGCGTTACGAACAGTCGTGGAGGCCATGAATGCGTCGAAGCAGCTAGACCGCTGCGGCCGAGACGGTGAGCTGTAATCTTTCCCCAACGGATCGCCTGCCTGCAAGTATGCATTAAAACGTTTTTGTCACCACTGCAACATCAAGCCTTGAGGTTGCGTGTGCTCCAAGGAGGATTCTGTGTCGTTCTGTCCGCCAGAAGGACGTTTGTTCCCAGAAGCGGGGGGGAAACGGAGAAGGAGCTTCTCCGAATTCGTGTGAGATGTGCCTTGGTTGATTGATGAGTTTCACAAAACTCGTTCTGCGATTGTGCAAGGTTTCCTCTTCTTGGCGGGGAGGGGTTACACGGTGCCTTGGTCTCTACCAGAGCGCCGCACAGGAAAGGGTTGGTGATTTGGCAGGATTCGCGCGGCTAGCCCGTGTGAGACTTACTGGGCCAGTCACCGGAGTCAGCTTCGTCGAGGTCCTACTTGAGCAGCACTCGAGCCCAGAACGGGCTGCTGCTGAACCAACCACAGGGGCTGCTGCTGAACCACAGGGGCTGCTGCTGAGCCAACAAGATGTCCGGCAAAACCCCGAAGAAGGGAGCTGAGCCAAATGGTGTGCTTTCTGAAAAACGCGTCGTGGAAGCCAAGAGACTCTGGAGATCGCATACGCACCAGAGGCTGGGGTCTGCCCCTGTACCGCGCTGCAGAGACCTCGCTCCTGCGGAATTATCTGTGCCCTCACGGAAATGCGAATAGCAATTCATATGCGGTCGGCTTGGCAGAAATTTCACAATCAATCCTGCGTATACGGCCGAACAGTGGGAGCGGTTCCGCACCAAGGACCCGCTCAAGACCGCGGCAAACATAAGTGGGTGCCCAAAGGAGGAGGAAGAATTAGAAATTCTATATTGATTTTGCCCGGATTCAGTGCTATGGCTGCAACGATTTCAGAGTTCCATCGCTTGCAGCCGAGCCCCTGGTGGTCCACTGCAGACTGCGTAAACCTCGTATGCGAGCGAGCACGCTAAAGGCGAACGGGTTTCCTCTGCAGGCAATGCGATCGTCACAGTGTTGGAAATGATAGGTTCGGGTATATTCGATCCGAAATGGGTCGCGGAGGAGAAGGACGACTTTCTGTCACGTGCGCACCCATCTGCACCATGTCGACCTTCCAAAGCTCACCCCAGGGTTTCGCCAGCAGTTGAATGTTGATAGTCTATGACATTTCGCTCCTGCTCGCAGGTGTGAGAGCATTTGACCAAGACACCCCGTGTAGAGAGGTATGTGCCCCCTCTGACTGCGTATTGGTAATTGTGCTGTCCAAACCCTGAACGATGAAAATGAGCGCAGTTGAGTGCTGCACTTAAAACATTGTTCGATGCAATCGACTACATCCACGTCGATCAAATCAAAGACTTCAATAACCTCCTTGACCAACTCCCGACTTCAGAGGTTTGCACAACGCCCTAGATACGAGAACAGTACGAGTTGGCCCGGAAATCAAGAAGGTTGCAAGCCTGAAATGGGCAACACAGATTTAGAGCTGGCCGTTGCTGAAAACCCCTCTTTGGCGTGGTCCAGATGAAAAATCGAACGTATGATTTCTGGTACAAGGAGATGTAAGTCTCTCTCTTCCTTCCCCTTTTGCAACCCAGGGTGATTGGTCATTTCAGGGTGTCATGTGGTTCAGGTTGCTTGCGGAACACCTTTCCTCACATCTGATTTCGTGCCTGGATGTTCGCAGAATGGACGACATGCAGAACGCCAATAACCCCGCGAAATTCCTCACGGTCGTCAATAAGGTGCTTCGTCAAGTTACTCCGGGCAGCCCGATCATAGTGAAGGAATGGGCCAAGAGGGAAAAAAGCTGGCTCAAGGATTGTCAAGAAGCTTCCACATGGGAGCGGGTGGCAGAGCTCACTGACAAGATCGCTCAGGAAGATAGCATCTTCTTTGACTGGGACAAGGTTTGTTCTATAGCCCACCGAACTGAGCGCTTCCATGCTGGTACACACGGGTGTTGATCAATTCGCCCGGCGATATTGCCCCTGTTGAACTGTTTGGGCGAAAAAGGCGTTTCCTGACAATGACTGGTGTGGCAGTGCAACAAGATTTTCAAAGATAAACCTCAACCAGTTCTTGATACCATGTCGCCGCCGGCTCCGAATTCGTCCAAAAAAGGAACAAGCAGTGCCTCCAAACAGGCTACCCCTGCTGTCAAATCGGGAAGTAAGGGTCAGTCTGGGAAGTCCAATGCTCGAAAACAGGACGCGAGCAGAAGGTCCGCGCAAACTTCAGAGGACCCCGAGGATGATGTCGATGTTTACACAGCACGGTAAGTCACTTGCAAACCGTATCCGGCACTCCTCACAATCGCCGAAAGGCACGAAATCAAGTTTCGTGCCAATGCGTTGCGTTGCTCCTCCGCGTGCTTCATCGCCAGATGCTACTAATCTCTCGCACGGGTATTCTCTCAGAGTCGACTGAAGCACAGTGTGAAACAGGTATCGGGAGGCCAAAGGTAAGGCGACTGCTGGCACGGTTGGCGCATCGGCCAACGGTAACGGCGCAGAGTCCGCATCTGAAAAGAAAACCACTGCCGAAACCTCAAAGTCGCGAGCCAAAGACAAAACGGGGAAGCCTTCCGCAGAGGAAACCTCGGAAACTTCTCTGCCGGACAGTGATGCTCCTGGCGAAACATTGGTCTACGAAGGCGGGGGTGAGACGTTGCCGTACGAGGAGACGGCCTACGATGAATCCACGGAAACTAGCGCTGGTGCATATAACAGTGAGAAACAAGGACAAAAACGGGCTGGAGAGGAGGCTGGAGATGAGGCTGGAGTTGCAAGCGGTCGGCAAAGCCGGAAGCGGAACAAGCCAGACTTTTTTGTTGTAAAAGAGGCTACTGGCCCCGGCAAAGCGTCTGCGCCGTCTCCAACATCCAATAAACGCAGTCGGGAGGCTGAAAGTGACGCTGAAGAAGCAGAAAGCACTGGGCGACGAGGCAAGGCTTCGCGGGGTGACGAAAACGCGCAGGATCATGGCTCGCGAGATGGAGACGCCGCGGAAGCAGATCGTGCCGACGATGCTGCTCCTTCGGAAGGTATCAATGAGAGCGCGCCGGATCCCTCGCCTAGAAACGATGAAGGCGCTCCTGCTGCTGCTACGGCGCTTGATCCAGCCAATGGAGCTGACCTCGCGGCGGGGGGTGTAGAGCAAGCTCAAGTCGCGACGGGGGATGCGCACGTGGCCGAAGCTTCGAAGACGAAGGGGAAAGGTCGCGCGCCAGAAGTACCGGGCGGCATGCCGCCACGCAAGGCGGGGCGGCCAAGCAAAGCAGATATTGCTGCTCGGGAAGCTGCCCGCCTTGGAGCTTCGCCTAGCGAGATTCCTCCGCCGCCACCTTCGGTGCGTTCTAAATCTCGTTTGGTTTTCCTTAGCCCCGTTTGCTGATTTAGAGTTGGGTAGGTGATTGCTGCTGTGTTTCCACTGCACGCACGGACGCGCCTACCGTGACCATCCCGGTCCGAGCGCGGTGCAGGCCGCAGCTGGGGATGCGCGTGCTCCACGCCCCACGATGGGAAGCGCCGATTTGGAGGCATCGTTGGCCTCGGCCTCCGCAAATGGTGCGTTTGTTCCGTCGCAAAAGAAGGCTGCAAGAGGCTCGTCGCTGTTCCCTCCCGGTATGAGCCCGCCCCACTGTAGTGACCGCGTCTGCCTCCTGTCCTTATTTCTGCCCCTCACTGTGCAACAGGTTCGCGCGCCGGAATCGTATTTCCCCAGCTGCATGATGTGATCGCAGGTGCGCCCGCTTAAAACAGCGCCCTATAGCAGTCTATGCACGCACGTTGCCTAATCATACTGTGTGGTGGGCAAGCAGAGGTCTCGGAGACATGGACACCAGGGAAATTCCGCACGGGGCACGTGATTGTCGCAGAGCAGCTGCTCAAAGAGAGTCTTGAGCGCTACCTTGCCGAGCACCGCGGCGAGTACGAGGCCACGTGCCGCTACATTCAAGAGCGAACCACCACGAATGTCGAAGAAGA